>Ga0209390_10000712_pt1 | contig 65808 bp, 60 predicted proteins | sample BON01_FD_187212 | JGI IMG/M metagenome (GOLD analysis project Ga0209390, IMG submission 187212) | Freshwater microbial communities from Lake Bonney liftoff mats and glacier meltwater in Antarctica - BON-01 (SPAdes) (version 2) | ecosystem: Environmental > Aquatic > Freshwater > Ice > Glacier...
CGACGGGTGCCGCGTCGAAAGCGGCGCCAAACACCGGGGTCGTCTCGTACCATGGCGCCGGCAAGTCGAACGCGGTCTTGAAATCCCAACCTTTTACAGTTACTGATCCAGCCGTGCCCGTGATCGCAACTGACAGCGCGTAACCATTCCAGTCTCCACCGAGGCCGTCGTGCGTAGTCACGACAGATGTCAGCGTGCCGATTTGAGGATACTTGGCGACGACTTGGGTAGCCGACAACACGCGTGTCCACACGAGCAGTGAGTTGATTGGGTCTGACGCCAGATCGCCCGCATCAATGTTGACGGGGAACGAGCCGCCGGCGGTGCGTCCGCCGTTGCTAGATGAGAACTCGGTGCGCACCACGCCACCCTGCGCGTTGCGAATGACCATGCCTGCCGTTTCGAGGATCGCCTGGTCGGTTAGTGGGTGCTCCAGGGTGACGATCGCGCTGTTAATCGACTCGCGCAGCGCCGAGCCACCATACACCTGACAACTCTGCGTGTCACAGGTACGGGCCAGTCCGGCGTATCGATTTTCAGTGGCCGCATACGAGCGAGCGGCCACGGCTTGGGCTCGCAAGGCGTTCATGCCCGCCCCGCCAGCGGCATTGCCCCACTCGGCCGGAGACTCGCGTGGCACCACGCCACGCACGTAGTCCTCAAGGCGAACAGCGTTAATCGTGCGGTTGTCGCCGCGTGAGTTGTTCACCGCGCGAATCTCGCCGCGGTAATAGCGAATTTTGTTTCTCAAATTGGCGCGCGGTTCGCATAGCCCGATAACGGCGGTTGGTGCGGCCGCGCTATCTGATCCGCTAGTCGTTGTGAACGAGGCAACTTCGGGCGTGTCGCCGATAAGTGTGAAGCCGACCGCTGCGGGGTCGTCGGTGCTCGCTGGGCATTTACGTTCGGACGAACCCCACACGCGATAGACGCGGTTAGCAACCTCGCGCGCGACCAGCGATGTCCACACCCTGCCTGGCTCTGGGTCTTGCACGAATACCGCGTTGTTGGCGTCAGCGATGACTGCAGTTTGAACGTCGTTCATGGCGCTCAGCCAGACGGTCATCACTTGCCCTGGGTCGTCAAGGAGAGCGATTGTGTTGCCCGTGGGGCCGCCGTAATAGAAATCGAGAATCTGTTGCCATGACCAACCCGCCGAGGTCGCCCAGCCGTACGAACCATATTGGCTCATCCCGCGACCATGTCCGTAGCCCCGCCCGTTGATGACGATCGCGCCGGGTATTTGGCCTTCGTCGGCGCGCACCGCTGTGACGCCACCGAACGCGGTGGTCGCGACGAATGCTGTTGCCAAAATTGCGGCAACGATTTTTGTTTTTGGGGGTACGCGCATGCCGAAGTTTTTCTCCTTGCCCGCTTGCAATCATCTTACCTGAGTAAATCAGGCTCTTGGAGTCACGCCGATTCGGTTGTAGCCGCGGGCAAAGTATCGCGTTGTTGAATAACCACCCCAGTGAGCACGAGGGCGATGCCGCCTAGATCGATAAGCGACGGTTGCTGGCCCAGAAATAAGAATCCGAATATCAGCGCAGTTACTGGCAGCAACGCGAGCAACACAGAAAATCTGCGCACTGGTATTTTGCGCATGATGCTCTGCTCGATGCCGTAGCCAATTGCGCTCGAGAACAAGCCGACTAGTACGCAGGCTCCGAGTATCCATGGCGTCGTCAAAATTTTCATACTGCCATCCACGCCGAATGGCGCGATCAGTAGCGTGCCGAACAAGAGCCCGAGCCCGAGCCCCGAAACGCCGCGATCGAGGCGCGCGACCTTGGCTCCGACAACTATGTATGTGCCCCACATCGCCGATGCCAAGAAGATGTACAGCAGGCCGAGCGGTTCGTTGCCGAGTTCGAAACCGGAGAGCACGAGCACGCCGATCGTGGCAAAAATCAGCGCGATCGTGTTACGCCGCGAGCGTGTTAGCCACGCCGCCACGCAGATTGGTCCGATGAACTCGATCGCCACGCCCTTGCCCAGGTCGATGCGCTCGATGGCCAAGTAAAACGTGAGGTTCATAAACGCCACTGCGCCGCCGAAGATTGCTGCGGCGATGAGTTCGTCGCGGCTCCAGAACCCGCCGCGCATCAACCGCGGCGCCGAAACCAGCAACAGGATTACGGCCGCGCTGATGACTCGAAATAACGCGACACTCGCGGCCGGCACGTCATCAAACAACTGCACGGCGATGACCGCGCCGACGTACTGCGCCGATGCCGAGCAAATGAAAAGCGCTTCGGGTTTCGCGCTCAATCGAAAAGGTCTGGATCTGTTTTGCAGATCTCTTGCCACAACGGCTGAAACTGCAACCATCCGGCGCCGGGGAAACCAGTTAGTTGCTGCGTGTACTGGGCCATCTCGTGCGGCACTAGGTGCGGTTTGCCGACGGCCTCGGCGAGCAACTGCGCTTGGCAATTGCGCTCCATCGTGATGAACCAAAATGCGGCTGCCTCAACCGTTTCGCCGACGGTGAACAGACCGTGATTTTGATGGATCGCTGCTTTGCCAGCGGGAAAGTGCTTGGCGACTTCTTCGCCGGCGGCAATTTCGAAGACGACGGCGCCACCTTGCTCTTTGATCACGACGTGGTCTTCGTAAAACGCACACGCATCTTGCGTGATCGGGTCGAGTTTGCGGCCGAGCGATGCCCACGCCTTGCCGTAAACAGAGTGCGCGTGGGCGGCGGCGTTGACTTCTGGTCGGGCCTTGTGAATGGCCGCGTGTAACACGAACGCGGCGCGGTTAACTGGCTGATTGCCGTACACGACATCGCCATCGTGGTTGACCAAGATCAGGTCGCTGACTTTCATCAACCTGAAACTTTTGCCGAACGGGTTGACCCAGAAGTGATCTAACAACTCTGGGTCGCGAGCCGTGATGTGTCCGGCGACGCCTTCGCCGAAGCCAAGACGACCAAAAATTCGTAATGCGGCGGCGAGTTGTTGTTTGCGGTGCAATCGCTCGTCGGCGACGTTGGCGAAAGTCGGCGGTCCGAGTTTGGCGACTTCCTTGGGCGTAAGCGTGACACCGTCGATAGTGGCGGTGATCTGGGCATCTTGAATGGCGGTCATAGCCAAATGCTACGACAGGGCGACGGGTATCCTGTATTGGATGGCTGACACACCAGGACGCCCCGAAAGGCGCACAGACTCGGGGATCGAGATCGATCCCTTATATACAGAGGCGTCGCTGAGCGGCTGGAGCGCCGAGGCCCAGCTGGGCGCGCCCGGTTCGGCCCCGTATACCCGCGGCATTTATGAGACTATGCATCGCGACCGCTTGTGGACAATGCGTCAGTACGCGGGTTTTGGCACCGCTGCCGACACCAATCAGCGCTTTAAGTTCTTGCTCGACGCCGGTCAGACGGGTTTGAGTTGTGCCTTCGACCTGCCGACGCAGATGGGTTATGACAGCGACCATGCGCGGGCCGAGGGCGAGGTCGGCAAGGTCGGCGTGGCGATCGATTCGCTCGACGACATGCGCACGCTGTTGGCGGGCCTGCCCCTCGACAAGGTCACCACCTCGATGACGATCAACTCGACTGCGCCGATCTTGTTGTTGCTGTACGAATTGGTGGCCGAAGAGCAGGGCATCGCCTCGTCGGCGATTAGCGGCACGATTCAAAACGACCTGCTCAAGGAGTACATTGCCCGCGGCACTTATATTTACCCGCCGCGGCCGTCGATGCGCGTGATCACCGATGTGTTCGCGTATTGTGCCAAAAACATTCCGAAGTGGAACACGATTTCGATTTCTGGTTATCACATTCGCGAGGCTGGCAGCACCGCGGTGCAAGAACTCGCATTCACATTGTCGAACGCGATCGCCTACGTCCAGGGCGCGATAGATGCCGGCCTCAGCGTCGACGACATTGCCCCGCGCTTAAGTTTTTTCTGGAACGGCCACAACAACTTTTTTGAAGAGGTCGCTAAGTTTCGAGCATCTCGCCGAATGTGGTACAAAATCATGACCGAGCGCTTCGGTGCCACCAAGGAAGCGAGCAAGCTGATGCGTTTTCACACGCAAACTGGCGGCTCGACACTCACGGCGCAGCAGCCGCTGAATAACGTCGTGCGCGTCGCGATCCAGAGTATGGCCGCCGTCTTGGGCGGCACGCAGAGTTTGCACACCAACGGTTACGACGAAGCGCTCAGCTTGCCGACGGAAGAGGCCGCGCGCATCGCCCTGCGTACGCAGCAGATCATCGGTTACGAGAGCGGCATTACCGACACGCCCGACCCGCTCGCAGGTTCTTATTACGTTGAGGCGCTAACCGACGAGGTCGAGCGCCTGGCGTGGGAGTACATCAACAAGATTGACGAGATGGGCGGCGCGGTAGAGGCCATCGAGGCGGGCTTTCAGATGGACGAAATCGACGAGGCCGCGTACGCGTACACGAAGTCGATCGATGCTGGCTCGCGCGTATTAGTAGGTGTTAACAAGTTCGCCGCCGACAGCGAACCCGAACCGAAGATCACTCCGAATGACCCGAACCTAGAAAAGCAGCAGATCGCTCGGCTCTCGTCGTTCAAGGCCAACCGCAACGCAGCCGACGTCGCCGCCCGGCTCGAAGACATCAAGGCCGCGGCTCAGGGGAGCGCCAACCTGTTGTACCCAATGAAAGAGGCCCTGCGCAGTCATGCCACATTGGGCGAGGTCAGCGACGCCCTGCGCGAAGTATTCGGGTTGTACCGCCCTAGTTAATTTTTTGCCCTCGCCGCTAAGCGAAGTATTTAATGTTGGCCGCGGGCCGCTCGCGATCGGGCAGCGTGTGTGTCGGCCAACCTAAGTAAATCATCGCCGTGATGTGCGTGCCTGTCGGCCAACCGCAGTGAGCGGCGACTGCCTCGTTGGCGCCCTTCGGGCAACTCGACCAAAAACTGCCGAGACCCATCGCCGTCGCTCCGAGCAGCAATGTTTGAATACCGGCGGCCACCGCGTCGCGATTCTCTTGCGTCTGCAACTCGGTTTCGCCTGGCGATGTGCCGACCACGAGTAATACCGGAGAGCGCATGTATTTGGTGCGCGTCTTGGCGACTTTTGGTTCGCTGTCACCGTGCACCTTCATCGCTTCGGCGGTGACTTCGCCCAATGTGCGTCGGCCGTCGCCGGTGAATATGCCGAACAGCCACGGCCACGTATGTCGGTGGTTTGGTGCCCACGCTGCCGCAGTGCACAGTTTCTCGACTAATTGCGTGTCAACGCTGCGCTCCTGATCCATCCCTAGATCGGTGCGTCGGGCAATCACCAGTTCTGAAAAGTCGTCAAACGAAATCACAAAGGTTTCCTAGTTCTTGTGCAGCACCGAGTTGAGGCCGCCCCAGCCACCGCTGCGATTCACGACTTCGACAGCGCCCGACTGGCTGTTGCGGCGAAATAGCAGCCCGCTGGCGCCAGAGAGTTCGCGCGCCTTTACGACTTGGCCGTCTGGCAGCTTGACTTGGGTTCCGGCGGTCACATATAGGCCCGCCTCGATGATGCAATCGTCGCCAAGCGAGATTCCCAGGCCGCTGTTGGCGCCGAGGAGACACTTTTCGCCGACAGTGATCATCTCTTTGCCGCCACCAGAGAGCGTGCCCATGATCGATGCGCCGCCGCCGATGTCGGTGCCGTCGCCGACGATTACGCCCGCCGAGATGCGACCCTCGACCATCGAGGTGCCGAGAGTTCCAGCATTGAAGTTGCAGAAACCCTCGTGCATCACGGTGGTGCCGCTGGCGAGGTGCGCGCCGAGGCGCACTCGACTGGCGTCGGCGATGCGCACGCCACTCGGCGCGACGTAGTCGGTCATGCGCGGAAACTTGTCGATGCCGTGCACCGTGAGGTGCTGGCCGTGTTTGATCTGGTTGTAGCGCACATCGTCGAGTGCGTCGATTGCGACCGGGCCGAGCGATGTCCACGCCACGTTTGCGAGCAAGCCGAAAATGCCGTCGAGGTTGAGCGTGCGCGGCGCGGCCAGGCGGTGCGACAACAGGTGCAGGCGCAAGTACACATCCTGCGCGTTTAGCGGTGCCATCGTGGTCTCGATGACGATGCTGGTCGGCACGAGTGCGACACCGCGGCGATCGTCGGTGCGCGTCTCTGATTCAGTCGGCGTGCCTTTAGGTACCCCGTCGCCGATGCCGAGGTGGCGATAGAAGACATCGAGCACGGTGCCATCTGCGGCCATCGTGGCAATGCCCACGCCCCATGCGCAGTTCGCACTGCCAGCCACGGCTACAGCACCTCTGGGCGCAGGGTGGGAAACAGGATCACATCTTTAATTGAACCAGCGCCAGCGAGCAACATCACCAAGCGATCGATGCCGATGCCAAGGCCGGCGGTCGGTGGCATGCCGTATTCGAGCGCGCGCAAATAGTCTTCGTCGACAGTGCCCGCGCCGATATCGCCGGCATCGCGCGCCTTTTGCTCGTCTTCGAAGCGCTTGCGCTGTTCGATCGGGTCGTTTAATTCGCTGAAGCCGTTGGCAAGTTCGCGCGCTCCGACAAAAAGTTCGAAGCGCTCGGTGAGGTACGGGTCATTGCGGTCGGCGCGGGCCAGGGGAGAGATCTCGACCGGGTGACCCGTAACAAAGGTTGGATGGATCAGCGTCGACTCGGCCTTGTCGGCGAAGATTTCTTCGATGATCCGACCGGATCCCCAACGCGGCTCTGTCTTGACGCCGTGCTTGGCGGCGATCGCGCGCACGTCGTCAACTGGTTGTGACGGGTGCAGCGTTTCGCCTACGGCCTCGCTTGCGAGATCGATCATGCGCACGCGGCGCCATGGTTGGGCCAGATCAAATGTGTTGTCGCCATCGCCATTAATCTTCACCACTGTCGTGCCGAGCGCGTCGCGTGCCGAGTTGATGATCAGCTCTTGCGTCAGGGCCATGACCTCGTTGTAGTCGCCGAAGGCTTGGTAACTCTCCATCATCGTGAATTCTGGGTTGTGGCGCGTCGAGATGCCCTCGTTGCGAAACACGCGGCCAATCTCGAAGACGCGCTCCATGCCGCCGACGATGAGTCGCTTGAGGTGCAACTCGAGCGCGATGCGCAGGTACAACTGCATGTCGAGGGTGTTGTGATGGGTGATGAAAGGTCGGGCATTGGCGCCGCCCGCTTCCATGTGCAGTACTGGCGTTTCGACTTCGATGAAGTTGTTGTTGTGCAGCGTGCGCCTGAAACTAGAAATCGTGGCGTGGCGAATTTCAAATGTGCGGCGCGCCTCGTCGTTGATGATCAGGTCGGCGTAACGCTGGCGGTAACGCGTGTCGGTGTCGGTGAGGCCGTGCCACTTGTCTGGCAGCGGTCGCACGGCCTTCGACAACAGTTGCGCCGTTGAGACCTTGATACTCAGCTCGCCCTTGCGCGTGGTCATTACGATCCCGCTAACGCCGACCCAGTCGCCGAGGTCGAAGTCGTTGATGGCGTCGAAGGCTTCGTCGCCAACTACTGATTTCGAAATGAACAACTGAATTTCGCCGGAGCGATCGCGCAGTGTGCAGAAAATTAACTTGCCCTGGTCGCGCTTGAGCATGATGCGTCCCGCGACCGCGACCTCGTCGGTGGTTTCGTTGCCGGCCTCAAGACCGTTATGGCGGTCGCGGATGGCACCGAGTGTGTCGCTGCGGTCGAAGCGGTACGGGTATGGATTAACGCCGGCATCGCGCAGTTCGTTGGTGTGGCCGATGCGCCGCTCGCGCTCAGCCGCCAGGCCGCCTGACGTCTGTTGGCCCTGATCGTCGTCGTCGTTAGTCATATTCACCGCTGTAAAACTAGTTGAGAACTAGCCGTTGGGCTTACTCAATAACAGCGAGGATGTCGCCCGCGCCTACGGTGACGCCAGCAGAGACATTGATCTTGGCCACCGTGCCGGCCTTTTCTGCCGTGATCTGGTTTTCCATCTTCATCGCCTCAAGCACCACGACCGCATCGCCGATCGCAATGGTTTGGCCAACTGTGGCGATGACCTTGACGATGGTGCCCTGCATAGGCGCGACAACATCGCCAGAGCCCATTGCTGAGCCCGATGAACCGCCACCACGTGCCGTTTTTTTGGCCTTGCGCGGCGCGCCAGCGACGAACTCTGGAACCCACATCTTGACGTCGAAGCGCTTGCCGTTGACCTCGACCGTCGTGCTGCGCTCGACTAGGCCTTCGTCGTCTGCCTGCGCGCCGCCAGTTGTTGAGATGAGGCCCGAGAGATCGAGCGTCTCTTCGACCCACTTCGTGGAGTGCTTGACGGCTTTGAAATCGGGGTGGCGCAAGATAGCCAGGTCGGCGGGGATGGTGGTGTGCACGCCCTCGACAACCATCTCTTCGAGGGCGCGAATCGTGCGGGCGATCGCGGCGTCGCGATCTTGGGCCCAGACGATTAGTTTGCCGACCAAGTTGTCGTAGTACTGGCTGACGGTGTCGCCTGATTCATAGCCACCGTCGAAGCGCACGCCGAAGCCGTCGGGGACTGTGAGCTTCGTGATCGTGCCTGGCGACGGCAAGAACTTGCCCGCCGTCGGGTTTTCGGCGTTGATGCGAACCTCGATGGCGTGGCCGCGGCGCAAAGCGGCAACCTGTTTTTGATCGAGCGGCAGTTTTTCGCCCGAGGCGACGCGAATTTGCCACTCGACGAGGTCGATGCCCGTGATCACCTCGGTGACTGGGTGTTCGACCTGCAGGCGAGTGTTCATTTCGAGAAAGAAAAAATCGTCGTCTTGGAAGATGAACTCGACGGTGCCGGCGTTGAAGTAACCGACCGCCTTGGCCGCCTTCACGGCAGCAGCGCCCATCGCTTCTTCCATGCCTTCTGGCAGACCTGGGGCGGGGGCTTCTTCGATCAGTTTTTGGTGGCGGCGCTGCGCCGAGCAGTCGCGCGTGCTGACCCACACAACGTTGCCGTGAGTATCGCCGATGAGTTGCACTTCGATGTGTCGCGGCCACGTCAGGTAACGCTCGACGTAAATCTCGTCGCGGCCGAAGAACGCTTTTGATTCGCGCTGCGCAGACTCCATTGCCTCTTGCACGTGTTCGGCGTCGTGCACCACCTTCATTCCGCGACCGCCGCCACCGAAAGCGGCCTTGATGGCGACCGGCCAGCCGTTTGAGTTGCCGAACTCGCGAATCTCGTCGGCGCTGTGCACGAACTCTGTTGTGCCTGGCACGATTGGTACGCCACCGCGCAACGCCGCCTTGCGCGAAGAAACCTTGTCGCCCATTTCGACGATTGCGGCCGGTGGCGGCCCGATGAAGGCGACGCCCATCTTGGTGATTGCCTCGGCGAAGTCGGCGTTCTCGCTGAAAAATCCGTAGCCGGGATGCACGCCGTCGGCGCCGCTCTTACGAATCGCGTCCAAGATTGCCTCGGTGTTGAGGTAGCTCTCGGCCGCGGTTTGGCCGCCGAGCGCGTAGGCCTCGTCGGCGAGGCGCACGTGTAGGGCGTTGCGGTCTAGTTCTGAATAGACGGCTACCGTGGCAATGCCCATCTCGCGGGCGGTGCGAATAACGCGAACGGCGATTTCGCCGCGATTGGCGATCAGGATTTTGGTCAGCACGGGTTACTATTCTGCCTGAATGACGACCCAAAATGCCAACTGGCGCGAATGGCCCAATGGATGGCAGGTCGAACACGTGCTCGAGACCGGCAGCACGAACACAGACCTCGTCGAGCGCGCGCAGAATGGCGCGCCGACGCACACGGTGCTCGCCGCCGACTTTCAGACCGCGGGTCGCGGCAGGCTCGACAGGTCGTGGGAGGCCGTTCGCGGTGCCAACCTGCTGGTGTCGATTTTGTTTCGCAACTCGACGCGACCGCAACATAATTTTTCGCAGATCGTTGGGCTCGCGGCAGCGCGAGCGTGCGAACAACTGACAGGAGTGCGACCAGAGTTGAAGTGGCCTAACGATCTGCTCGTATCTGGTCGCAAACTCTCTGGATTGTTGGCGAGCGGGGGCGCAGATTTCGTAGTGGTCGGCATCGGCATCAACGTCAACTGGTCGCCCAACCCCGCGATCTCGCTGCACGAGGTCGCACCCGACAAAACGTTGCACCCAGCCGTTGTGCTGCGCGCGATGCTGATTGGCATCGACGAGATCGAGACCCTCTCGCTTGACGCGCTGCACGATTTGTATTCGTCCTCGCTGGCTACGATCGGCGCGCAGGTGCGCATTGAGCGATCTGACGGCAGCACGTTGGTCGGCCAGGCCACAGAAGTTGAGCGCGACGGTCGGCTCGTGGTCGTCGACGAAACGGGGGTAACGCAGCGCATCGACACGGGCGATGTAATCCATTTGCGCAGGGCCTGACGGCTACCGTCAGTAGGGCATGAATCGCTCTGTCGCCACGCGAAAAACTCGTCGCCGCACGATAAGACCGAGTAATTGGCTGGTCAGCCTCGGTGTTGCGCTAATTGTTGCGCTAATTGGCGCGATCGGTCTGGTGCGGGCGACTAATTCGCAATTAGCGAACGTCAAGCGCGACACTATCGAGCCTGGCGTGTTGTCGCCACCGAACGACTTGTTCGAGAACTATTTGTTCGTCGGCTCAGACTCACGCGACGGCTCAGACCCGAGCGACCCGGACTTCAAGGCGGTCGGCGCCGCGGGCGACTTCGGTGGTAAGCGCAGCGACACGCTGATGGTCATGCACTATGTGAAAAAGACTGGGGGCATCTCGCTGATCTCGATACCGCGAGACTTGTGGGTCAAGATCGGCAACGGCGAAAAGTCGCAACGCATCAACACCGCTTATCAACTTGGTACCGATGTTTTGATTCGCACGGTGCAAGGCGCACTGAGCATACCTATTCATCACTATGTCGAGATCGACTTTCAAGGGTTTAAGGGTCTGGTCGACGCGGTCGGCGGCGTGACGATGTGCGTCGATTATCCGTCGCGCGATCGGCACACGGGTTTATTCATAAAGGCGGGGTGCTCGTCGCTAGATGGCGTCGAGGCGCTGGCGTTTGCGCGCAGCCGATTTTTCGAGTCGAAGGTCGAAGGCGACTGGAAGATCGATGGCACTTCTGACATCGGCCGCACGGGGCGTCAGCGACTATTCGTGACGGCGTTGCTCAAGAGCACGGTCCAACACATTGCAGACAACCCGCTGTCGGTGGGCGGCGTTTTTGCCGGCGCAGTGAATGCTGTGCTCGTAGATGAGACCCTCGACCTCGTCGATTTCGGCCGCAAGATGCGCCCCGCGGCTGGCGGCAACATCGGCTCGTTTCAGTTGCCGGTTTTTAGTGACACGATCGGCGACAGTTCTATTTTGCGGCTCGATAGAGACTCCGATGCAGTGTTGCAGTTTTTTGCCGGCACTGGGCCGCGACCCAAGGCCGAGAACGATTAGATATTGCGGCTCGTGCGAGCAGTCACCAGCGGCACGAAATCGGAAGCAATCACCGGCGCGGCGATGTGGTTGCCCTGCACATAGTCACAACCCAAAAGTCTTAGGCGATGATTCTGCTCGTCTGAGCTGACCCATTCAGCTATTACGGACATGTTCAGCGAGTGCGCGAGTTGAATGACGGAACGAACGATCGGGTCGTCGCTGCCTTGTTGCCCGATATCGCGTACAAATGTGCCGTCGAGTTTGAGAAAATCAGCGGGGAAGGTGCGCAGGTAGGCGAGCGAAGAGTAACCCGTGCCAAAATCGTCGATCGCGAGTTTGACGCCCTGACGCTTGAGCGCGTTTAGCGTGCGCATCACACTCGGGTTGTCGTCGAGCAAGGTTTTCTCGATGAACTCAAGCGTCAACTGGTGGGCGTCGATGCCCGTGTCGCGCAGCGAACCGAGCACGCGTTCTACGAAGTTGACGTCGGTGAGTTGGCGCGTCGAAACGTTGACGTGCATCATGAAGCTGCGGTCTACCGAGCCGCTATCTATCCACCTGCGGGCGTCGGTGCAGGCTTGGCGAATCACCCAGTCGCCGATTGGGCTGATCACGCCAGACTCTTCGGCGAGTTCTAAAAATGTTGGTGGCGTCAACACGCCGCGCTCGGGGTGGTTCCAACGCAGCAGCGCTTCGGCCCCAGCGACACGGCCTGTATGTGAAGAGACGACTGGCTGATAGATGACGAACAGTTGCTCGGTGGCTAGTGCTCGCTCGAGTTGAGCAGAGAGCGCCGAGCGATCCTTGGCGTTGGCGCGCATCTCATTGCTGAACAATTCGCAGCGGCCGCGGCCGCGTTGTTTGGCGCGATACATCGCGGTATCGGCGTTGCGTAGCAGGGTCAGGGCGCCGTCTTGCGGCGACTCGTCGTTGGCGCTTGCGGGTAGGGCCAGCGCGATGCCGATGCTGACGCTGGCATGAATCTCGACACCCTGGATGATCACCGGTGTCGTCATCGATTGGCGGATGCGCTCAGCGACATCCATCGCGATGTGTTCGTCGCCTAGGCCGTCGCACAGCACTACAAACTCGTCGCCGCCGATGCGGGCCACGACATCTGACGGACGCGTCGCGCTGACGAGGCGCTTTGAGATTGTGATGATCAATTGGTCGCCAACGCTGTGGCCGATGTTGTCGTTGACCTCTTTGAGTTTGTCGAGGTCGATAAACAACACTGTGACACCTCGCTTGAGAGTGCGGCTGCGCTCGAGTGCCTCGGCGGTCTTGCGCAAAAACAACACGCGGTTGGGTAACGCGGTGAGTGCATCGTGAGTGGCCTGGCGCGTGAGTTCGTCGTGCAACTGCTTGGCCTCTGTGATGTCGCGGGCGATCGCCGAGTAGTGGGCGATTATGCCGTCGGCGCCGCGAACAATCTGGAGGACGATTGCCAGAATGCGCATGATGCCGTCGGGGCTGCGAAAACCGACTTCGCCCTCCCAGCGATTGCTCGCCGAGTTGGCCGTAACTTCGCGCGGTACTTGATCGCGAATCGCGCCGATGAACGCAGCTGCGACTTCGTCGTTGAGCGGCGAGTGATCGCTGATGCCGATAAGCGTGCGCGCGCCGTCGTTGCAGAACATGATCGTGCCGCGTCCATCAAATACGAGCACCGCGTCTTGCGTTACGTCCAACAACCCAACGAGTTGTTCGCTCAGCGTGCGTCGCGTGACAGAGTCAGTGGCGTCGTGGGCGGTGCCGACATAGCCAGAAATTATTTCCCCGGTCGCGACGATTGCTTGAGTCGAGATGTGCAGCCACATGATTTCGCCATCTTGTTTCCAGATTCGAAACTCGAACGAAAACGGTGTGCTTGTTTCGCGCGCGCGTTGCCACGCCGATTCTGCCGCCGAGCGCTCGGCGGGTGCGGCGTTCGCCCATGGCGCCACACCAGTAGTGATCGAAGCACCACTGAGAGCGAGATTTTTGAACGCGTCGTTGGCTCCCGTGAGTCGACCGTCAATGTCAGTTTCAAAAACCCCGATGGGGAGGGACGCAAGCGATCGATCGATGTCTCTATCTTGGCAGGTTGGCCTTTGCCGTAGAGTTACCGCAAAATGTTATGGGGACTTTGCGGTGAAGGTGGTTTCGACCACGCTGAGTGATGACGCGTCTAGCGCGCTCACAAGAGTTGCCGCGTCGATGCCGTCAGCAAATTCGAGTTGCTGTGAAATCGCGTATCCCGTGAGCTTGTAGTTGTGGGTCTTGCCGGCAGGCGGGCACGGGGCCCAGTAGCCGTTGGTGCCCTGAGCGGTAAGCGCCTGAATCGCGCCGTTGGGCGTTATACCTTCTAAAATACTTGCATCTAGGGGCGAGATGTTAGCCATCGCCCAGTGCACGACGTTGTTGGCATCGATGTCGGTCAGAACGAGGCCGAGAGTGACCGTGCCCTCGGGCAGGTTGGTGAGCAGCAGGGGCGGCGAAACCGACTCGGCCTTGCACGTGTAGCGGGCGTCGATCGCGGCGCCCTCGGCCCACGGTGTAGTCAGAGTCATTGGTGTGCTGGCTGGTGCGGCGACAAATTCTGGCGCGGTGGTTGTTATCGCGATTGATTGGTTTTGGTCGGCGCTTGGTTGTTGCATCTCGCGACCATCTGGCGAGCGGGTGGCGGCGAGCAACGCGACTACCGCGACTACCGCGATCGCGCTGATCAGTTGGCGGCGCAAAAATTTTGTCAGCCGGTAAGCGAGCCGTTTATCCATTGCTTAAGAATACGACTATAAACTGTCATTTGTGAATTTTGCCGCCGAGACAAAATCTTTCGCGGCTGCCGCCGACCAACTGTGCATTGTCACCGTCCATGCGCACCCAGACGACGAGGCCTCGAAGGGCGCGCCGACGATGGCCCGCTACAACGCTCAGGGCGTGCGCACGGTGCTGGTGTGTTGCACGGGGGGCGAAGAGGGCGACGTCAATAATCCAGCGCTAAAGGAAGTCGGTCAGCCGTTTCACGGTTTAGACCGCAATGCCGAGCGGGAATTGTTGGCAAAGGTGCGACCACGTGAGCTACTAGATTCCGCCGCGGTGATCGGCTTCGACAATGTGGTGATGCTCGGGTATCACGACTCTGGAATGGTCGACAGCCCTGCCAACGCCAACCCCAGCTGCTTTCATATGGCCGACATCGACGAGGCAACGGGCAGGCTGGTCAAAATCATCCGTGCCGAGCGGCCGCAAATTTTGGTGACATACGGCGACGAGCAATCTGGTTACCCGCACCCTGATCACATCAAGGTGCACGATGTTTCGATCTTGGCCTTCGATCGCGCCGGCGATGCGCAGTGGTACCCAGAACTCGGCGCACCGTGGCAGCCGCTCAAGATGTATTACTCGACCTGGTCGCACAAGCGAATCGTGGCGGTACACGAGGCGATGCTGGCACTGCGCGGTTCGTCGCCGTTTGACGAGAACTGGTTTAAGCGGCCCGACGTCGACGCGCACATCACGACGCGAATCGAGATCGGCGACTATTACTGGGCGCGCTCGGGAGCGTTGCGCGCGCACGCCACGCAGGTTGATGCCAGCGAGTCGTTTTGGTTTGGCCTCAGCGACGCCGAGTTGGCAACCGTGTACCCGTGGGAAGATTGGATTCTGGCGAGGTCGCTAGTCGCGTCCGCGCCGCTCGCGGAAGATGCGTACGAGGATGATTTTTTCGCTGGCGTGCGGGAGCCGAGGACGAGTTAAAAACTAAGCGCCGCGCATGGCCGCGCGCAGTTCGCGGTAGCCGATCAGTTCGGCGCCGCTGTCGGCGATGGCCTTGCGGATCTCTGCATTTTTGACCATCAGTTTGTAGTCGTCTATCCAGCCTTCGGCGACCTTGCCGAGCGCGCGAATCTCTGGCGTGTCGATGCATGGCTGCACATGAATCTCGGTGACGCCAGGCTGTAGCGAAGCCAGCGACTTCAAGACGCGCTCGCGACTGCCCTCGCGCCAGTCGTGGTCAAAAAAATCGGGGAAGATCACGCCTTCTTGCGCGGCGAGCTGGCGAAAGCGAAACCCAACTTGCTCTTCGCTGATGCTCGACGGCAGGCGCACGGGCAAGCGAAACTCGACGGCGAGTTCAAGGTAGACATCAAAGAACTCTGGGCGCAGCGTGATCGCGGTGAGGTGGGGCGCGAGGTGAGTGACGTCGATGCCCCACTCGATAGCGCGCGCAATTTGTGCTCGACACTCGCGCAGCACTTCGACTGGGTCGGCGTGTTCCCAAAGATCGTCGATAGTGCGGGGGAAGCCGCCTTCGCCAGACTGTAGCGACGGGGCGTAAGTGAGCGGACCCCAGCGGTACGCCTCGTGCTCGCTGTTGAGTGTCAGGTGCACGCCGATGTCTTCGCTCGAATATTGCATTACGGCGTGTCGCGCCCACGGCGCAGGCACCATCAGCGACGCGCATGTGGCGACACCTTTGCGCAGCGATTGATAGACGCCCTCATTGGCTGCGTGAAACGCGCCTAAATCGTCGCAACTTATAATTACGATGCGCGTGTTGTTGTCGTACCCGAGTCGCTGCGCGAGAGTTGGCTGTGTTGCCGTCACGGTTGTAACGCTACTAGCGACACGCTTGCCACAAGCCCAGATTCTCTGTCTTGGCTTTGTTTGCGGCAGCAACGAACTCAGAGAGGTAGGCGGCGTTTGGCTTAATTGTCAGCACGCGGGCGTAACCCTGCCGTGCGAGTTGCAAGTTGATGAACATATCGTCAGATAGGCGAAACACATACGCCAGCAGACGGTCGTAAACATCGCGGGCCTCGATATCGCGTTCGATGCGCACCGGCGTGCCGACTGGCAGAGCCCCAGCCGTGAATGCAGAAGCCTCGTGCCCATAGCACTGCACGGGTTTGCGCGGGTGCTTGGTCTCCGGCGTGTCGATGCCGATTAAGCGCACGCTCTCTGTGCGGCCGCCGATGCGAATATCGATCGTGTCGCCGTCGATCACCTCGACGACGGTGGCCGTGTCAGACTTCCGGACCGAATTGGTCGAGGTGTCACCAATTTGGCTGCTCGCGCAACCTGTCAGCGCAATTACACAAACGGCCACATCGCGGAATCGTTTCATTGAGTTTTTGATCACGCGGCGATGTGTGCGGGCTATATCTAATAGTGTTGTCGCCTATGACTAGCCCGTCAGCCAGCGCGACATCCAGTGCGCCACGCCCGCAACTTCCAATCGGTCGCGTCGGCATCTGGACGTGGACTCTCGACTCGCAGCCGATGGCCGCGTCGCAGGAGGCCGTCGCCGAACTCGAGTCGCTTGGCTTTGGCTGCGTGTGGATCCCTGAGGCCGTAGGTCGCGAGCCGTTCGCGTCGGCGGCGTTGTTGTTGGCGGCGACAAAGAAGATCGTCGTTGCTACTGGTATCGCATCGATTCATGCCCGCTCTGCTGCGACGATGCAGGCCGGGCAAAAAACATTGACGCAGGCCTTCCCCGAAAGATTCTTGCTCGGCATCGGCGTCAGCCACAGCAATATGGTCAAGGCATTTCACAAAGCAATTTACGACAAGCCCTACACGACGATGGTCGAGTATCTCGACGTGATGGATTCTGGAATGTTTGCCGCCGCGCCGCCGACAACGCCGTTACACAGAGTGCTAGCCGCGCTCGGGCCAAAGATGATCAAGTTGGCGGGCGAGCGTGCCGACGGAGCGCACCCGTATTTCACGACACCAGATCACACGGCCACGGCGCGCGAGATTTTGGGCGAGGGCCCGATGCTGGCGCCGGAGCAGGCGATTATTTTAGAGACCGACCCAGCCAAGGCGCGCGAGATTGCGCGCAAGTTCATGACCACATACACGCGTCAGCCCAATTACGCCAACAACTTGTTGCGCAATGGCTTCAGCGCCGAAGATCTAAAAGACGCCAATGGGGCGCAGAGCGATCGTTTGGTTGACGCAATTGTCGCTTGGGGTTCGCTTGAGACCGTTGCGCAGAGAATTAAGGATCACCTCGATGCCGGTGCATCGCACGTCAGCGTGCAGGTGCTGCAAGATGACTTGTCGGCTCTGCCGTCAACGCAGTGGCGCGAGCTGGCAACTGCGATAAAGCACATTTAGTTCCCTCGACGAAAGGCATGCGATGAGAACAAAAAATATTGCGATAGCGATCTTGGCACTGGCCGCAACTGTGAGCGCGTGTGGTTCACATGCTGGCCCGCATTCGAGTACTTCTGAATATTCCGTGACTTCGGACCCTTTCGGTGGTTTCAACGATGTCGATGTGATGTTCGCGCAAGGAATGATTCCACACCATCAACAGGCAGTCGAAATGGCCGATATGGCTCTGGCTGGGTCGGCGTACGCGTCGACTGAAGTCAAAGACCTGGCGCAGAGAATCAAGAACGCGCAAGCACCAGAGATCGCGACGATGAAGGGTTGGCTCACCGAGTGGAACATGCCGCTGGAGATGAGCGGGATGGGCGGCATGAGCCATATGACTGGCGTGATGTCTGATGAAGAGATGGCTTCGCTAATGAATTTGACATACGCCGAATTCGACAAGATGTGGTTAGAACTGATGATCAAACATCATCAGGGCGCGCTAGACATGGCAAACAGCGTGAAGTCGAGCGGCACGAACAGCGCTGCGCTTATGCTCGCTGACCAGATCATTGGTGGCCAGACTTCTGAGATCGCAGAGATGCAGATGCTGCTGAAGTAGGCCTAGCGGCAAGAAATAATCGGCGTTAGACGCCGAGCACGCGCTGTTGTAATTTGCGCATGCCGGCCAACCAGCGTTCGTGCTCGGTGGCTTTCTTGGCGGCATAAGCGGCAACTTCAGGGTGCGGCAAAATCAAAAACGTCTCGTCGTTAATTACTTGTGTCACCACTTCGGCAACTTGCTCTGGCTCGAGCACCGCACCAGCAATGCGCACGACGTTGCCAGACGGCCCGTCGTTGGCGGCGTCAGCGCTGCGCATCATGTTGGTGTTGACGCCCTGTGGGCACAGGCAACTGACGCGAACGCCGCGCTTGCCGTACGTGATGGACAACCATTCGGCGAAGGCAAGCGCGGCGTGCTTGGTCATCGAATACGGGGCAGAGCCGATTTGCGAGAGCATGCCAGCCGCCGAGGCCGTGCTACAGAAGTAGCCTTCGCCGCGCGCCAGCCAGCCCGGTAGCAGGTACTTTGCCGCCCAACGGTGGGCGTGGACGTTGATGTTGAAGGCGCTTGCCCAGTCGGCTTCGCTGGTCGAGAGATCGGTGCCGCCGCCGATGCCGGCGTTGGCAAAAAATAAATCGATCGGCCCAAATTTTGATTCGGCCTCGGCAATCAACTCGGCGTTGGCGGCCTCAGTGCTCACATCGGCGACTACTGCGTGCGTTGAATCGGCACGGATGGCGTTTAATTCGTCACAAACAATTTGGAGCGGAGCGATGTCGCGATCGGCGAGCACAACGTTGGCTCCTTGGGAGTGAAAGCGTTGGGCGATGGCGCGGCCGATACCGTTGGCGGCGCCCGTGACCACAGTATTTTTACCGGAAAGTTCCATGGGGTGATGCTAGACACATCGGCGCCAAGTCTTGGTGTCGCATCCTTCGTGTACAATGGATTTATCAAATTCGTGCCAAAGCCACGCTCAAAGTCATGCCCAGAGTCATACATAGTGGCCGAGGTTCGGGTATGGTCACAGCAACGCAGTTATTAGGCTGGTAAGACGAAAATCATCGAGACAGAAGACCGAGACAGAAGAGAAGGAGCAAACCGACATGACAGATTCACGCGAAGCGGCAGTCATCAGCGAGGCCCTCACGGTTATCGATAAGGCGCTTGCCGAAATGCTCCGACGTGAACTTGTTTCTACCGGCGAGGTCGCCGACTTGTTGCTCGATGTGCGCTTGTTGCTCACGGCCAGCGCAACTGCCAACACAGAGTCGTAAACAGTCGCGCCGCGGTCGGCGCTAGTTATTTAAAGTGCAACAGTTCTAGAGCGCAACAGTGGTGTGCTTGAACTCGTTCAGCACGGGCCAATCGATATCGTCAAGAATTCGATTGATAGTCTGCGCGCCGACATTTGGATCTTCGTTGGGTTTAGTCATCAGCCGCGTGAAGACGGCGCTGGCACCGACGATGAAAGTCGGGACACCCCACACCGAGTGCGACTCGCCGTAGCTGGTGTGCTCGGCCTTGATCGTGGCTAACGGCCTGCCCGAGTCGACTTCGTTCCACATGGAGTCGGTGTCAACGCCGTACTGAGCGATCAACGCCGTCAACGGCTCACGGTTTTGCAAATTGCCGTTCGACGTGTGACGGTACTCGTAGAGGGCGTGATGCATCTCAAGAAAACTGTCGGGCTGGGTGTCGCGCACGGCAATGCTGGCCTGCAACGCCACGATGCCTGAGTCGTCTTCGGGCCGATCCCAGATGTCTGGTTGTTCATCTTCGACGTGCGGCTGGCCTAAGCAAAACGGCGTGAACTCAACTTGCCAGTCGGCCCCGCCACGGAGACCCCAGTAAACGTGGTCATGCACGATGCGACCCCAGGGGCAGCGATAGTCGTAGGTAAGTGCGAAAGAGCGAGTCATCTGCCTACAAACTAGCGAGCGCGAGCAACCCAATAGCGCCCATGGTGGTTCCCGTAAGGGCGCCAGCCAGCACGTCGCTGGCGTGGTGAATGCGCACGCCGACGCGGCTGAAGGCGATGATCACGGCGAACAGGTAGAAAAGACCGATCTGCCAGCCGTGCATCCAGTGGGTGAGCACGAGCGCCGAGAAGAAAGCCGAAGAGGCGTGGCCGCTAGGGAAACTCGAGGTGCGCGGTGTGCGCACGGCGAACCGCTTGTCGCCACCAGTTGTCGGCCGTGTGCGGCGAAAGAACCGCTTGATGCCCTGGTTGAGTGTCAGGCTCTCAATTCCGATCATTGAGGAGAAAATTAAGGCGTCTCTGAGCGGCGCATCGGTGAGCGCAACTCGGGCGATACCGATCGCGTGCCACAACAAACCGAAGTCGCCTACCGCGCTGGCGATGGTGAACATGAAAATAATGACGCGCAAGTTGCGGATTGGTTCGATGAAGCGATCAAACCAATCGTCGAACCGTGCGTACGGGGCCTGTGCGCTCATTTTTTAATTGCGTCCGCATACATGACTGGTGCCTCGGCGGCTGCCTTGGTTGGGTCGCCGCCGAACTCTGGACACCACGGCTTGTAGGCGCAGAAATTGCACAGCCCGCTTCTCTTGGTCGGGAAGATGCCGGTGCTGCAGGCGTTTTCGATGGCCTTATACATCGCGCTCGTGCGGGTGGCAACAAACCTCATCGACTGTTCGGTTGGCGTGCGGGTTAGTCGCACGCCGTCTTTGATGTACAGCAGTTGCAGCGTCGCTGGCAGTTCGCCGCGCATTGCCCGAATCATGTACGCGTACATCTCGAGCTGGCGCATTTTCCCGTCGACGTCTTGGCTGCGTGGTGAGCGGCCGGTTTTGTAGTCGGTGATCACGAGGTTGCCGTCTAGATCGCGCTCGAGCCTGTCGATGTAGCCGCGAATCGAGAAGCCTTCGAGTGGCGTCTCGACCCACAGCTCTATCTCGATGTCTTTAATCGTGGTCGGGTCTTCCATTGCCAGATACCCGTCGATCAACACCGAGCATTCATCCCAAAACTTTGCGGCCTGGGCCGGGCCGAGGTTGAGACCGGTGAAGTCGTAAACGGTTTCGTATTCGGCGCGGGCTAGAACCATGCACTCGTGCGCGGCTGGCGCAGTGCGCTCGCTCGGTTCGAGGGCCATCAGCAACTCGAGCGCGCGGTGCACAACGTTGCCCTTGACGGCGTGAATGCCCGAAGGCTGCGGCAGGTTCTCGATGCTCGAGAAACGGAACTTGAGAGCACACTCTTGAAAACTGCTGACCCGCGAGGGCGATAGCGAAACGGGCGCTGGATAAACGGGCTGGTTCGACACGGTCATGATCTCCACCTAGATAGTAGGTGAGCGGTGCAACAGTGAACGGCGCAACCGTGAGCGGTCTTCCTAATAATCTCAGTCAACGCGTTGCGGTGTCGGCTGCGCGCACGCACTCGACGAACATTTGTGGGTCTTGCATCGGACCAAAATGAGTCAGTTGCTCGTGGCGCACGAAAGTGGCACATGGTATCTGGGCGGCGATACCTGGTGCGATGCTGGCGGGGCTCATCGGCATGTCGGCGCCCGAGATTACCCAAGTCGGCACGGCCAGTTTGCCGAGGTCGTTCCAAGTCTCGTGGTTGGCGCCGGTCTCGTACGTGCGGGCCTCGTGTTCGGGCAGGCACTTGAGCGTGATGCTGCCGTCTGCTTGCGACTTAAAACCAAACATCACATACGCGCGCAATGCGTTCGCATCAAAGATGTTTAGCGGCGGTTTGGAGGAATAATTTGCCAGCGCATCGTCGAAACTCGCAAACACCGCCCGTCTCCTGCGCGCTCCTTCAACAAGTGGGCTCGGGCCGCCGCGTTGTTGATCTGGCGTGGCGAGCGGAAAGATGATCGGCTCGAACAATACCAACGCGCGAAACAATTGGGGTTCGCGCAGCGCGGCCATCACGAGCGCGGCGCCACCCATCGAGTGACCCGCGCCGATAATTTGCCCATCGTGCGCGGCATGGCGCGCTGCCGCGAGAGCGTCGTCCCCATACCCAGCCCACTCGACCTGCCAATCGGGCGGGCAGGTGCTGTCGCCGTAACCGCGGTAGTCGAACGTGATGCAGTGGTTAGTCGATGTAAGCGCTGACGCCACCGGGTCGAACACGCGGCCGTGAAACCCAGTGGCGTGAGAAAACAAGACCGTTCTTAGATGCGATTCTGGGTTGTAGTCGTGCACCGCCAGGCTGACGCCGTCAGAAGACGAAAGGCGCGAGTCTGTGCTCAAGAAATTTTTACCGCGACACTATTTCAAATACGGCATGAACATTGCGGTCTCTTCGGCGATGTCGGCCGGCACCACGTAGCCGTCTTCATTGCGAATCGTCTCGAAGTTTTCGCGCACATCTTCCATCGAAAGTTTGGCGTTGAAGTAGCCCGGCGTCTCGGCGATAAATACGCGCGCGACGCGGCCGCCGCCCACGCTATAGACCTCGCCCGTGACGGGGCAATCTTCGTGCGCGAGATACGCCACAACTGGGGCGATGAAATCGGGCGCAAGTTTTTCGCCGATGTTGCCGAACATTGCCTCGGTCATGCGGGTAAGCGCGAGTGGCGCAATTGCGTTGGCCTTGATGTTGTACTTGGCGCCCTCGACTGCGAGCACGCGGGTGAAACCGACGAGGCCCATCTTGGCAGCCCCGTAATTTGTCTGGCCAAAGTTGCCGAAAATGCCTGCGGCCGAGGATGTTGAGATGATGCGGCCGTAACCCTGCTCGCGCATTAGCACGAAAGCGGGTTGGGTCACGTGAAACGCGCCCTTCAGGTGCACGTCGAACACGGGGTTCATCAACTCTGGGCTCATGTTGTGAAAACTCTTGTCGCGCAAGATGCCGGCGTTGTTAATCACGATGTCGACGCGGCCGAAATTATCTACGGCCGTCTTGACGATCGCCGCGCCGCCCTCTGGCGTGGCCACACTGTTGGTGTCAGCCACGGCCTCGCCGCCGAGAGCCTTGACTTCGTCGACAACCTTCTGCGCTGCGCCAACGTCGCTGCCGCTGCCGTCGAGTGCGCCGCCGAGATCGTTGACCACCACGAGCGCGCCGCGCGACGCCAAAAGGAGTGCGTGTTGGCGACCAAGACCGCCGCCCGCGCCACTGATTATTGCTACCTTGCCGTCAAATCCAAGTTCTGCAGTCATGGCTCAACACTACGCTTTGCTTTGTGGGCCTAGAGATTCGGGATGATGATTCTCGCCGAGTTGCGGTGCGCTCGTGGTTGACTACGCACCCGTCGCCGTCTGGTCGTGAACTTGCTGAAGCCGGTTATGTCGCGCCGCATTGGTCGGCGCCGTGGGGTCTCGATGCAGATCCGATTCATCAACTAATAATCGACGACGAGTTGGCTCGTGCGAATGTGAAGCGACCGTCAAACCCGATCGGCATCGGTTGGGCGGGGCCGACGATTTTGAATGCGGGCAACGCAGAGCAAAAAGATCGGTACTTGATGCCGTTGCTCAGTGGCGAAGAGTTTTGGTGCCAGTTGTTCTCTGAACCTGGCAGCGGCAGCGATTTGGCGAGCCTGACGACGCGCGCAGTGCGCGACGGCGACGAGTGGATTATTAACGGGCAGAAGGTCTGGACATCGGGCGCGCAACATTCGCAGTTTGGCATTCTGATTGCGCGCACCGATGACAGCGTCTCGAAACACAAGGGCATCACTTACTTCATCTGTCCGATGGATTCGCCGGGGATCGAGATCCGACCGATTCGCGAAATGACGGGCGGCCAGACATTCAACGAGGTGTTCTTCACCGATGTGCGCATTGCCCACAAAAATGTCGTCGGCGAAGTACACGATGGGTGGAGACTCGCGAAGGTAACTCTCGGCAACGAGCGAGTCTCGCTTAGTAGTGGTGGCGTGCTGTGGGGGTTTGGTCCGACGGCGCTAGATCTGCTGAACGAAGTTCGCGCGCGAGGCGGCTGCGGTGACGCGTTGCTGCGCCAGCGTCTCGCCAAGGTTTACACCGAGCACGTGTTGCTAGGTCTGATTCGCGATCGCACAGTGGCGGCAAAAGTGCGCGGACAAACACCCGGACAACTATCCGCACAACAAGCTGGGCCCGAGGCGAGCGTGCGAAAAATCTTGTCTGACGAACACGGTCAGCACGTCACGGCGTTGGCCAGAGATCTGATCGGCGCGGCCGGCATGATCGCCGACTCGACCGGCGACGGTTTGTCAAGCCCGAGTTGGTATTACGCGTTCTTGTTCTCGCCCGCACTGACTATTGGCGGCGGCACGGGAGAGGTGCAGCGCAATATTGTGGGCGAGCGCTCTCTTGGGCTACCCCGCGAGCCAGATTTTGGTGCTAGTAAAATTTAGGCTAGTTTTGTCGACATGGGACAAAAAATAACCAACCTGGCAGGCATCGTTCGCGTTCATGGCGTGGAGCGCGCCGACAAATCGGCGCTAGTACTTGGCGAGAAGAAACTTTCGTGGGGCCAGTTGCTGAGCCGCTCGGCGCAGATGGCGCAGGCGTTGCGCGCTTGTGGCGTAGGGCCGCAAGACCGCGTCGCCTACCTCGACAAGAACTCAATAGAGCACTTTGAAATCTTGTACGGGTGCGCGATGCTCAACGCCGTCAGCGTCGATATCAACTGGCGACTCGCGCCGCCAGAGGCCGCATTCATCGCCAACGACTCAGAGGCGACGGTGTTGATCGTCGGCCAAGAGTTTGTGCCGGTTCTCGACGCGATGGCCGACGAACTTACTCATGCCAAGACGATCGTCGTGATCGGCGGACACCCGAAGTACGAAGACTATGAAGCGTTCGTGACTCGCCAGCAGGCCGTCGACCCGGGCGTTGAGGCCGGCGACGAAGATGTTGCCTTTCAGTTGTATTCGAGCGGCACGACCGGCCGGCCCAAGGGAGTGATGCTCACGACCAGAAACTTCTTCGCAATCTTGGACGCCGCAGGCGAAGCGTGGCTGTTCGATGCCGACATGATCAACCTCGTGGCGATGCCGCTGTATCACATCGGCGGTGGCGGTTGGGCGACCGCTGGGCAGTACTTCGGCGCTTCTTCGATAGTCGTGCGTGATATCAACCCCGCAACTCTCGTGCCGCTGTTCGGCGAGCAGCGCATCACGCACGGGTTTATGGTTCCGGCGCTGTTGCAGTTCTCGCTCATGGTGCCCGATATCGACAAGGCTGACTTCTCGAGTTTGAAATTGATCGCCTACGGCGCGTCGCCGATATCCGAGGAGGTGCTCGCGGGTTCGATCAAGGCCTTCAAGTGCAAGTTCATGCAGGTCTACGGTCTGACCGAAACAACCGGCGTCGTTACGATGCTGCTGCCAGAAGATCACGATCTCACTGGGCCCAAGAAACATTTGTTGCGTTCATGTGGCAAGGCTGCGCCTGGTGTCGAGTTGCGGATTGTCGATGGCGACACGAAACAAGACGTGGCCCAGGGCGAAGTCGGCGAGATCTGGCTGCGTTCGGTGCAGGTGATGAAGGGTTACTGGAAGATGCCCGAGGCCACCGCCGAAGCGATCGTCGAGGGCGGCTGGTTCCGCTCGGGCGACGTCGGCTACCTCGACACAGAGGGCTACTGCTACATCTATGATCGCGTCAAGGACATGATCGTCTCGGGTGGCGAAAATATTTACCCCGCCGAGGTCGAGAACGCGCTGATGGGGCACCCAGCGATTGCCGACGTCGCGGTGATCGCCGTGCCCGACGAGAAGTGGGGCGAGGTGCCCAAGGCCGTAGTTGTGCGCAAGAAAGATGTCGTCGTAACCGAGCAAGAGATCCTCGAGTTCGCTCGTACCAAACTGGCAGGCTTTAAGTGTCCGAAATCTGTCGACTGGGCGGATGCCTTGCCGCGCAATCCGACTGGCAAGATCTTGAAAAAAGACCTGCGCGCCCCGTACTGGGAAGGCCGAACTCGTCTCGTCAACTAGTACGGCTCTAGAGTCTGTGTAATGAAACTGGCAATGGCAATCAATTACATTTCGGATTTTCAGTCGTCGGCGAAGCAAGTTGTAGAACTAGAGAAAGTTGGTCTCGACACGGTCTGGGTCGCCGAGGCGTACAGCTACGACGCGATCTCGCAGATCGGTTACCTCGCCGCGGTCACTAAGACGATCCAGATCGGCACGGGGATCATCAATATTTATTCGCGCACGCCCGCGCTTGTGGCGATGACGGCGGCTGGTTGCGACTACGTCAGCAACGGCCGCTTCGTGCTCGGTCTCGGCGCGTCGGGGGCGCAGGTGATTGAGGGTTTTCACGGCATGCCGTACGAGAAGCCGTTGCAACGCACCAAGGAGTACATCGACATTTGTCGCGAAGTGTGGAAGCGCGAGAAGCCGCTCAATTATCAGGGCAAAACCGTGCAAGTTCCGTTGCCAGAAGGTCAGGGCATCGGCCTCGGCAAGGCGCTCAAGTTGATCAATCATCCGGTGCGCAAGGAGATTCCGATTTGGTGGGCGTCGCTGATGGGCAAGAGCGTCGAGGCCACGGCGGAAGTGGCTGACGGTTGGATGCCGATATTTTTCTGGCCAGAGAAATATCAAAACGTGTGGGGAAGCGCTCTTAAGGCCGGCACTGCCAAGCGCGACCCGTCGCGCGGGCCCCTCGAAGTTTCTGCGGGTGGGATGCTGGCGATCGACGAATCGCTTGTCGGCGAGGATCAGGCCAAGGTGCTCGACTTTGCTCGACCAAGCACGGCGTTATATGTGGGTGGCATGGGTGCGCGAGGTAAGAACTTTTACAATGACATCTGCGCGGCCTACGGATACGAGAAGGAAGCTGTGCTGATTCAAGACGCGTACCTCGACGGCAAGAAAGACGAGGCCGCCAAGTTGGTGCCGGGAGAGTGGCTAGAAAAGTCGCATTTGGTTGGGCCAAAGGGTTACATCAAAGAACGGGTCGCGGCATACAAAGAGGCTGGCGTGACGATGTTGCAGGTCAACCCGATCGGACCGAATGCCGTTCAGCAAGTTGAGTTGCTGCGTTCGATTATCGACGACGTTCGCTAACACAGAGTTTCGCCGTGAGCGCGAACTCTTTAGTCGCTCCAGGCTGGGATCTCGTTAACGAAGTTTTTACATCGCTGATCGAGAGCAAGCAAGATATTGGCGCTGGCGTGACGCTGTTTCATCGCGGCGAGTGCGTCGTCAACCTAACTGGCGGGTATTTCGACAACAAGATGTCGGCGCCGTACGACGAAAAAACTTTACAGCTGGTGTTCAGCGCAACCAAAGGCGTTACCGCCCTCGCGGTAGCGATCTGTGTCGAGCGCGGACTGCTCTCGTACGAAGAGTCCGTTTCGCTGTTTTGGCCAGAGTTTGCGAGTCACGGCAAGCAAGATGCCACGGTCGCGCAGTTGCTTTCGCATCAACTTGGCCTGCACACGGTCGAATTGCCGATCACGCTCGCAGAAGTACTCGACTGGGAGGCGATCACTTCGCGGCTTGCTAACTCAAAGCCCGCCTACGAGATCGGTTCGACGCACGGGTATCACGGCCACACCTACGGTTGGCTGGCCGGCGAACTTGTGCGCCGTGCTGATGGGCGCAACATCGGGCGCTTCATTGCCGAAGAAATTGCTAACCCCCTCGGTGTCGAAATTTATGTTGGCTTGCCAGAGCAGCTAGAGCCGCGGGTTGCGCCGCTGGCGACTGGATGGTCGCGCGAACTCAAACTGCCGCAGACACCGCCAAACCCAGTTATCAAATCTCTGATGGACAAGGTCTGGGCCAGCGATTTTGGATCTGCATCGCTGACAGTGAGCGGCGCCTTGTCGGTTGCCGGTGGTTTCAATCGCCGCGATATTCACTTTGCCGAGATGCCCGGTTCAAACGGAATTACGAATGCTTACTCGCTCGCGAAAATGTACGCGGCGACTATCGGCGAGGTCGAAGGAGCGCAATCGTTAGTGCGCCTCGTATCTGAGAACTCGATGCGCAAGATGAGGGCGACTGTGACGCCAAAGAATCAGATCGACCAGGTTCTGCAAGTTGCAACCACCTTCGGTATGGGGTTCATGACCCCGTTCTATTGGCTCCCGATGTCCGGGCCAGATTCCTTTGGTCACATCGGCGCTGGCGGTTCGAGCGCGTTTGCCGACCCACGACGAGAGATGTCTTTTGCATATGTGATGAACAGATCTGGTGAAGTTCTAGATGCATTAGGCACAGACAGCCGCGCACGGCGGCTTATAGCAGCGGCGACTCAGTGCGCAGACGCGCTCTAAGTTTCGCCGTGCCAGTTAGATAGACCACCGCGGCCACGCCCGAAGTAAGACCCATAATTGCAATCGACGTGCGAATTGGCATAAATTCGCCGAGTAAGCCGGCGACGATGCTGCTGACGCCCATCATTAACGTGGCGATCGCGTAATCAGCAGATAGCACGCGGCCCCGAATGTCGTCTGGCACGCGAACTTGTAATCCGTAGGAGGAAAGCGTCCATTGCGCGCCGCCGCCAAGATGGGCGCCAAAAATAAACAGGCAGGCAAACACGATGTTTGGGCTTACCGCCGCACCGATGTAAAAAAGTGCGTATACGAAACCTGCGTACCCGCACACGCTAAGCAGCCTCGGCAGGTTGTTCTTTACAAAGCGCATCATCACGTAGGGCCCAACTGCCGCTCCGACCCCGCGCGCCGCGAGGATTATTCCGGTGCCGCCGTCGCCTGCACCGAATGCGTCAATGGCGAGCACCGCTAATTGGCTGACTGCGCCGGCGCCAATGGCAAACGTGGTCTTGGATGCCATCAGTGCAAGAACGGTGTGGTCGCGTTTGGCGTAATGAAACGCTTCTTTCATATCGGCGATCGGCTTGATCGCAGTGGAGTGGTGCTCGCCGCGTTCCGCTTGCATCGGGGTCTTGACCAAAGCAACTAAGCCAGCGCAGATGAGAAAAGTCGCAATATCGGCCATGAAAGTTGCGGATCGACCAAAGACTTGTGAAAACAGACCGCCAGCCGCCGCGCCAATGAACACCATCGCGCCCCAACTTGAGCCAAACAGCGCGTTTGCTTGGCGCAGTTCTTCGTCGTCTTTGACGACGTTGGGAAGGGCGGCCGAGAATGCCGGGTTGACGAATGCCGACAAGCAGGTGATGCCGATCTGGGCAACGAAGGCGATCCAAATACGCGATTCGTTGGCGAACAAGAAGCCAACCGCGCACACTGCCTGCATTAACGACACCGCCACAATCACGTTGCGTCGGTTGAACTTATCGATGACTGGGCCGGCGAGCGGGGTGGTGAAAAAGAACGGCATCGTGAACGCCACGTACACGAGGGCAACTAAGAAGTTCGAGTCGGTAATTTGTTTTACAAGCCCGGCGAGTGCCACGTAAGAGAAGTAGTTGCCGATGATCGAGATGTTGTCGGCGATGAATAGTCGCCGCACATCGCGGTTCTTCTTTAGTACGGCGAACATGTGCTTGGTGCGGTTATAAAACTTGAATTGTTAGGGCGCGCTGCTGTTAGCGACGCAGGCCCTGGATGCGGGCTAGCGTCGCCTCGGCCTCGTCGATCATCCGTTGCACGAGCACGCCAGCCGGCACGAGGTCGTGAATCGCGCCGATGCCCTGGCCGGCAGGCATGAACTCGCGGTCGACATCGACTTCGGTACCCTCCGGGTAACCGAGATGGTTGGCGCCCGCCTGCATTGACGCAACGGCCTGCGCGGGAAATGATTTGATATTCTGAGGATTGGCCTCGAACTCGTTTGTCCACGAGTTGCGCACGACGCGACAGGTTTTGCCCGTGTAACTGCGGGTGATCACGGTGCCGTCTTCGCCCGTGGCGATGAGCGCTTCTTTGTAGCCGTTCACCGCGCGCGCCTCTGGCGTGGCGATGAAGCGCGTGCCGATCCAGACTCCATCGGCGCCGAGAGCCAGCGCGGCGGCGAGACCGCGACCGTCGAATAGTCCGCCAGCGGCGACGACGACGACCTTTTCGCCGACTGCGTCGACAACCTGCGGCACGAGGGCCATTGTCGCGACGGTGCCGGTGTGGCCGCCGGCCTCTGTGCCTTGCGCGACAACGAAGTCGCAGCCGCTCTCTACCGCGCTAATGGCGTGGCGAACCTTGCCGCACATCGAGCCGACCAAGATATTTTTCGAGTGCAACAGGTCAATCACTTCGCGCGGTACGCCAAGGCCAGCAACAAAAACGCGGGCGCCGCCTTCGATGACGTCGCGAATACCGCGTTCGACTTGCGCAGGTATTGCCGTCAGCAGGTCGACGCCGAATGGCTTCTTCGTCAGAGACTTTACGCCAGCGATTTCTGCTGCGAGTTCGCCGTCGCGCATCGTGCTCGCGCCAAGGGTGCCGATGCCGCCAGCCTCAGACACGGCTGCGACCAAGCGGTGGTACGAAACGCCGCCCATTCCCGCGAGCATGATCGGGTATTCGATATCGAGCAGTTCGGTTAGGCGAGTGCGCATGCGCTCTACAGTAACGCCCGCTTAGTTTAGGGGCGAGTCGGCGAAGGCGCCCGAACGTTTAAGGAAGCCTCGGTGCCAACGGCGCGGCGTAAACACGGCGGCTCGCGGCTCGTCTTCGAACATCCAGCGGGCAAAGTTGCGCCGCGTCCAACTGGTGAGGCTTGCAACTCGTAGCGCACCGCTCGCCATCAGCGGTCTGCGCAAAACGAACCCGAGCAGAAGCGACATGCGGTGGTCGGCGAATAAATGTTGACGGATCAATTTGTGGTATCGAGATTGCAGCGTCACCTGGTTCTTGTCGCCGCACTCGTTGATCGCCTGAGCGGCGAGCACGCCGCTCAGCAGCGCTTGGCCGATGCCTTCGCCGGTGAGCGTGTCGGTAACACACGCCGCGTCGCCGATGAACAGCACCCGACCGCTCCCCAGCGGCGCAGTTATCACCCGCGCGGGTATCGGCCACGCGGTATGGCGATCAACCAGCACCGCGCTCGCGCCGAGGGCCGCGGCGATGTGCGGGCGCGCCAGAAGTTTTGGCCACAGTTGTTTCATGTCTTGCACCGAGTACTCGCCGCCGCGCAGAATCCCAAAGCCGATGTTGACACGGCCGTTGGTAAGCGGAAACGACCACGCATAGCCAGGCAGCAAATCTTTTTCGAACCATACATATAGTCGGTCTTTGGCTGGACCCGTGACGTTGTCGACGTATTGACGAAACGCGTGCCACTCGCCGAGGTATCCCGCCGTCGATAGGCCGAGTGACTTGCGCACGGGCGACCACATGCCGTCGGCGGCGACAACATGTCGACATGTGATGCTCTCGCGGCCTTCGATCTCGACGACTACATGATCGTCTTTTTGCATCAGCGCAGCGAAGGTATTGTTCTCGCGCACCTCGATGCCGCGCGCTCGGGCATGTACAACGAGGGCGTTGTCTAGTTCGAGTCGCGGGGCGATGGCGGCGAACTGGCCAGAGTCGCGGGGCAGCGGCATCATTATCTCGCGGCCGCGCGGCGAGCGCAGCCAGACGGCGTCGCACTGGCGCCAACTGGCGACCGTGTTGGGGTCGAAACCCAACTCGTCAAGCAGACGCAAAGCGCCAGTTGTTAGGCCGTCGCCGCAGCACTTGTCGCGAGGAAACTCGGCCTTGTCGATCACGATCACGCGCTTGCCCGATGTGTGCAGCGTGAGCGCGGCGGCGATTCCCGCGGGGCCCGCCCCGACTACGAGCACATCACAGTTGAATGCCACGGCGCTCAGGCTAGAGTTTTTCGCCATGAGTCGCCTATGTGAGGGTCGTGTTGTTGTTGTCACTGGTTCTGGTCGCGGCATTGGTCGCGATCACGCGTTGAGTCTCGCTCGCCACGGTGCGCTCGTCGTGGTTAACGATCTCGGTGCTGGTGTTGATGGCAGCGGCGGCGACGCCAGCCCCGCGCAGCAAGTCGTCAACGAGATCGAGGCAATGGGCGGCCGAGCGGTAGCCAACGGTGACGACATCTCAACTTGGGCCGGCGCCGAGCGTCTGATCAACACCGCAGTAGAGACTTTCGGTGACTTGCACGCCGTCGTTAATAACGCCGGCATCTTACGCGACCGCATGCTCACCAACATGAGCGAAGAAGAGTGGGACTCCGTCATCAAGGTGCACCTCAAGGGCACATTCGCGCCGACGCATTTCGCGGCCGCGTACTGGCGCGAGCGCAACAAGGCGGGCCACGTCACCGACGGGCGCATTATCAACACGTCGAGCGTGTCTGGTATCTACGGCAACATCGGCCAGACCAACTACGGCGCGGCCAAGGCCGGCATCGCCGCGTTCACCGTGATCGCGTCGCTCGAACTTGCGCGTTACGGCGTGACCGTAAACGCGGTCGCCCCGGTCGCGCTTACGCGCATGACCGAAAATCTCGGACCCGCGCCAGAAACAGAAGAAGAGCGCGAGCAGCGTTCGCCAAAATGGATCGCGCCGATCGTCACGTGGTTGGTCTCACAAGAGTCGAAAGACGTGACTGGCAGGGTGTTTGAGGCGAGCGGCAACGTCTTGGCGATCGCCGAAGGATGGCACCGCGGTCCGACGCACGCGCCTGTTGCAGACCCGACGACGCTCGGGCCGATCGTCGAAGAGTTGCTGGGCAAAGCCCGCCTGAACGCGGGCATGGACGGTGCCGACGGAACCTGGCCGCAGCCAAAACCTAAATCTTGAGTGCGGCGTTGCTGATTACACTTTGGTTATGACCACAATCGAACTTAGAGAGTCTCTAAAGCAACAGGCGTGCGCGACGATCGATCGCATGAAGAGCGACTTGGTAGAAATAAGTCACCAGATTCACGTGCGCCCAGAACTCAACTTCGAAGAACATTTTGCCCATGGTTTGCTGACGAGCGCAATCGCCGACAACGATCTCAAAGTAACGCGCGGCGCGTACGGTCTCGATACGGCGTTTGAGGCGCGCAGTGGCACTGAGGGCAAAACTGTCGCGGTGCTGTGCGAGTACGACGCGCTGCCGGGCATCGGCCACGCTTGCGGTCACAACATCATCGCTGCGGCGGGTTTGGGGGCGGGTCTCGCGCTGGCACCACTTGCCGCACAGGCCGGCGGCCGCTTGCGGCTGATGGGTACGCCAGCCGAAGAAGGCGGCGGCGGCAAGATCGAGATGGCGCGCAAGGGCGCCTTCGATGGCGTCGACGCAGCCATGATGATTCATCCGTCAGACACAGACTTAGCGCGCATGAACGCGATCGCGATCCAGCAGATGTTCGTTCGTTACATAGGTGAAGCCGCGCATGCAGCTGTGTCACCAGAAAAAGGCCGCAACGCGCTCGATGCGGCGGTGCTCGGCTACATGAACGTCGCGGCTTTGCGTCAGCACATCAAGCCAACCGAGCGCATTCACGGCATCTTCACCAACGGTGGCGAGAAGCCCAACATCGTGCCGCGCGAATCAGCGATGGATTGGTACGTGCGCTCGGACACCATTAAGAGTTTGCAGCCGCTCAAGGCGCGCGTTGCGGCGTGTCTCGAAGGTTCGGCAGTGGCGACCGGCTGTCAATCAGAAATTCGTTGGGCGAAGAACCCGTTCACCGACATCGTCGAGAACGTACCGCTGCTAACTGCTTACGCCACCAACTCTGGCCTCCTCGGTCGCGAATTAAGTACCGAGTTCAAGCCTGGTACTGGCGGTGGCTCGACCGACATGGGCAACGTCAGTTACTTGGTACCGTCGATTCACCCGATGATTGGCGTTTCGCCCGCAGGGGTTTCGTTGCACACGCCAGCTTTCGCCGATTACGCGATTGGCGAGGCAGCGACTAAGGCAATCTTGGATGGCGCCAAGATTATGGCGATGACGGCGATTGACATGTGGACGAATGATGTTCTGCAGAGCGAGGTGCGAGGAGCATTCGGCGACGGCGTCGTCCCCGAAGGCGTCTTGTAACCCCGATCAGGTCGACTTTTTAAGCTCTAACTATTTCGGCCCGCTGCACCTACTTATCCACACATCATCTTGAGCAGAATGAACCGATGTATCACCGGTGATACACTCTCGCCATGGCCGATGTGACTGTGCGCGACTTACGAAATAAGGGGGGCGCAATTCTGAATCAGGTCGAAACAGGTACAAGTTTTATCGTTACGCGAGACGGTGACCCCGTCGCACTCTTGAGTCCGCTCGGACGCAAGCCAGTCAGTCGTGACGCGATCATAAAACGATTCAAGAATCTGCCGGCGATTGACGCCGAACAATTTCGAAAAGACATTGATGCAATCATTGATCAGACGATATGAAACGCACCGAGGGTTTGCTTGACACCTCGGTCGTGGTCAGGCTGTCGGAAAGTTCAATTTCTGATCAGTTGCCTGAGTTCTCGCTCATCTGTGCCATCACGCTGGCAGAACTTAGTGTGGGGCCACTAGTCGCGATCGATTTGCAAGAACGTTCTCGCCGCCAAGCACTGCTGCAAGAAATCGAGTCCATGTTCGATCCGCTGCCGATTGATGCTGCTGCCGCACGAGCCTTCGGAAGAGTTGGAGCAGAATTGCGGCACCGCGGAAGCAAGGCAAGGGCGCGTTCTTACGATGCTCTAATTGCGTCGGTCGCCATTGTTCACCAACTTCCGTTATACACAATCAACCCCGCCGATTTTTCTGGAATCACTGGTCTCGAAGTCGTTGCTGTTTCGTAATTGGCGGCTAGAACAAGCGCAGTTCGTCGATTTTGATCGTAGCATATATGCTATGGCAGTGACTCCAGCAGAGATTATTCGCGATGCGCGCCTAGCGGCAGGTGCTTCAGCGAGCGAAGTCGCTCGACGTGCTGGTGTCGCCACGACGACTGTCACGCGAACCGAGTCGGGGACGATGAATCCAACGATTTCGATGCTGGAGAAATTATTGAATGCCGTCGATTATCGACTGATTGTCGCTGTCGAGAAGATATCGAATGAGACGATCTCTGAATTAACCAACGCGTGGACCGACGAGCCATGGGGCTGTGAAATCGAATGGACTCGTCTGCGTGCGTTTGTTGATCACTTGTTGCGCAAGCCAGAACTGACCCGTATTGCAATTGAGGATGTGCCGAAGCCATCTGGATTTAATCAGTTAGATGTGATGCTCGCCGCGGTGGCAGAGAAACTTGCAGATGATGCGGGCATAAAGCGACCGAATTGGTGCAAGTCGATTCCGCCATTAGATACAAAGTTGTTGCCGATCGGAACGCCGCGGATGGTCAAAGTGGCCATCGCCACTGCGCCCAAGCAGTTCAAGGAGCGGAATATTTATTTATCTGGGCGAGAGATCTGGCGGCATAAGGGGGGCTAATAGTCACACATCTGCGCATGGGTCTGCTCAGCGGAGATGTGATTCGAAGGTCGCTTCGGATCTTGAATTCGGCACTCGCAAATAGTGACCAGCCGAAGACACGATTGATAGTCGTCGGTGGGTCGGCGTTGGCGCTGCTCGGGTTACGCGATTCAACTCGCGACATCGATGTGGTCCGTGCGCTGGAAGATCGCGTCACCGCGGCGGTAGCTCGGCTTGCACCGTATTTGGATTTATCCGCTGATTGGTTGAACAGTCATGCATCGCCTTTCATGCCGCGCGACTTCGAAGAACGGCGTTGCACCTTTGAATTACGCATGACCAATATTGATGTTCTGGTTGCACACCCAGATGATCTATTTGTAATGAAGATGAACGCGAGTCGCGGGCAAAGTGATTTCGCTGACCTGATTCGACTTTGGCCACTATGTAGCTTCGGCAGTGAGGTTTCGGCGCTTGAGCGATTCGCGGCTGCATATCCAGATGCCCGGACAGATGAATTTTTAGAACAGCACATTCGGCTTATAAGGGAAAGGGCCCGGGCCGGCGGCTAGAACAAGCGCAACTCGTCGATCTTTTTGCCTCGAAGCTCGTCGTAGTTGACTTCGCGCCAACTAAGCCCACGGCTTTCGGCGAGAACGCGAGCCTGTGGCTTGATCACCTGGGCCACGAAGATGCCGCGAATCTCGCCTAGCGAAGAATCGGCTCGCAGACAATTGATATAGCGGGTCAGTTGCTCGACGCCATCGATTTCGCCGCGTCGTTTGATTTCGATGGCGACGGTTGTGCCGCTCGCGTCGCGGCACAATAGGTCGACCGGCCCGACGGCGGTCGGATATTCGCGCTTTACCAGCGTCAGACCCGACTCGATCGAGTCGGGCAGTGCGGCCAGCAACTCCTGCAGGTGGGCCTCGACGCCGTCTTTGGTCAGGCCGGGGTCTTCGCCGAGTTCATGTTGCGAGTCGCTGTGCACCTCGCGCATGAAAATTGTCAGCGTCTCGCCCTTCGGGTTGGTGACGACCCAGCGGTCGTCGTGCTCTGTGAGAGTGTTCGGAGCATTCATCCAGTTGAGCGGTTTGTATGCGCCGCCGTCGGCATGAATCGCGATGCACCCGTCGGCCTTGACCATCAAAAGACGCTTCGCCTCGCCGAGCGACGCCTCGAGCCGGCCCACGTAGGTGACGCTGCAGGTCGCTACGACCAATCTCACGGGTCGCGCCTATTCATTTGAGTATCGCGATTCGTCCCGCACGCGTACGAAACTAGATCAGCGGCCGACGTGTTCGCGCATGCGCTTTTGAATTAACTCGCGGCGCTTTTGCAGCTCGCTATAGGTCATCTTGTTAGTGGATGTGTCGACGCCAAGTCCGGCCTTGAAACTGTCGAGGTTGATTTCGATCTGGGTGTGATCAATGCCGAGCTCGCGCCCGAGCTGTTCGCCGTGACGCTGCGCGAAAAGCATTGAGATCGCCTGAATCTCGCCGATCAGGTCGAGTTCTGGCGCGAGACGAGCGATCGCCCCGTCGAGAAACACCATGTTCTTGACATAGAGCATCAGTTCCTTGGGCATTTTTGCACCGTACCCAAGCATCGCCTTAACGATTCGCTGCACCTCTTTGACGAGTTCTTCGCCCGAAAGAGTTGTCGGGTCGATCACCGGCATGCCCAAGTTCAGGTCGACAATCACGGCGTCAATATCGGTGTCCAGTGGCAGTGCCCCGAGATCGCGCATTGCCTCAACCTGACCCTTGACGTGGTTAGTCGTGGCACTGAGCATCAACCGCAAGAATGCCTTTCGTCGCGCGCCAGAAAGCCTGCCGACGATGCCGAAATCCAAAAGCGCGGTGCGGCCGTCGGGTAAGACGAACAGGTTGCCGCCGTGCAGGTCGCCGTGAAACAGGCCATGAATCATTGCGCCTTCCATGAAGGCGATCATGCCGGTGCGGATAACAGCCTCGGTATCGATGCCAGCATTTTTCATGCCGGCGACGTCGTCGAACTTGAAACCTTCGAGGCGTTGCATCACGAGGGTTCGGCGGGTCACAAGTTGTGGATGCGGTCGCGGCACGACGTAGCCGACTTGATCAAGGTCGCGCAACATTTTGGCGATCGCCAGCATATTGTCGGCCTCGATTCGAAAGTCGAGTTCTTCGACGATCGTCTCGGCGAACAACTCGACGAGTGCTGGCGGGTTAGCGAGCGCGGCAATCTTGATGCGGCCAACTAAATGCGGAGCAAGCCATGCCATCACTCGCAGGTCTTTGCGCACGAGTTTGGCGACTTGCGGGCGCTGCACCTTGACGACGACTTCCTCGCCGGTCTGCAACTTCGCGGCGTGCACTTGGGCGATTGATGCCGCTGCGAGCGGTGTGGTATCGAAGCGCGAAAAGACCTGTTCGATCTGGGCGCCGAGATCTTGCTCGACCACAACTCGCACGCGATCGAAGCTTTCGGCGGGCACCTGATCGCGGCAGCGCTTGAACTCATCGACGAGTTCGGCGGGGAAGAGACCTTCACCGCTCGAAATTATCTGACCAAGTTTGATGTATGTCGAGCCGAGGCGTTCGACAGCCTTGCGCATTCGCAGCGAAACGAACGCGCGCGAGTCTTCGGGGCTAGAAAATTTGTTGCGGCGTTTTTTTATAAACCATGGCAACAGCGCGAGAGCCAATACCCACACGACTACGACGAGCCGAGCGACTGGCGGCACGCGGGAGGGTTTGGTGAGCACGGGTATTTCTCGCTGTGCAGAAATGCGTAAGGCTTCGGCCTGCGGCTGCCACGAAATTTCTTGTCGGTCCAAAACCCACGGTGCGACCTGCGTGAAAGAACCCCACTGTCGATCGACGGGGTCTGTACTGCTCGAGTCTGGGTTGGGGGTATCGGTTGTCGATTTATTTTGGGGCGAAATCACCCCTTAAGTCTGCCCTCGCGAATGGCGTCTAACACCTGTTGCGCGAGATGTTGTTGGCACACCACCAGGTCTGGGAGCCAAGTGTCACGTTCGTTATATATGAGGGGCGAGCCGTCGATGCGACTGGTGTGTAAACCGGCGGCGCGCGCGACGGCAATTGGCGCAGCAGAATCCCATTGGTGTTGGCCGCCGGAGTGCACGTAGATGTCGGTCTCTCCAAGCACGACAGCCATTGCCTTGGCCCCTGCAGAACCGAGCCGCGCAACTTCGCAATCGAGTGCCTGGGCTACGACAACGGCCTCGCGCGAAGCGCGATTGCGAGACACGACGAGACGCGGTTTGCCGTCGTGGCGGGGCGGTGGCGGCGGGGGTGTCGCCGTGCTCAACGTGATGTTGAAGGCCGGCAACGCGACTGCGCCAGCGACCAAATCACCTCCGGGATGCTCGGTTCGCTGCCATAGCGCAACGTGCACGGCCCAGTCGGCACGGCCATCTTCGCCGTATTCGTTGGTGCCGTCGAGTGGGTCAATGATCCAGACGCGATCGCTACTCATGCGCACAGGGTCATCGTCGGCCTCTTCTGAAAGCACCGCATCGTTCGGTCGGTGCAACGCGAGTGACTCGATCAAGAATCTGTGGGCTGCTGCGTCGCCAGCATCCATCGTGTCCCAGGGCGATGCGCCCTCGCTGAAAAGTTGCTCGCGCAATGCCAGCAGCCGTAGGCCGGTTTCGGTAGCGAGGTGCTGGGCCAGTTCGTGATCGGTGTAATTCACGAGGCGCTGCGCCCAAGGCGAGTGGCGTCGCGAACTAGTTTTCGTAGCGCCGACTCGTCGGTACCTAGTTGCACGAGTTTGGTGATTTCGTACTCGAGTTGTTCGGCGGCCGCGTCATCGAAGGCATCAATGCGGCGCTTGCTGGCCACGCTCGAAGCCGTCAACAAAACGATCGCGCCAGTTACGCCGATCATTCCTGCCGTGGTCACGACGCCGATGTTGTTACCCGCAATTGACGAAATGATCATGCCGGCGATGCTCGCCACGAAAGTGACTGCGCATGTGATGCGGATTGCGCGCAGCGAAGTAGGCATTGTGCTAGCGCGAGAGCGGCTTGTACTTGATGCGGTGCGGCTGGTCTGCGCCGGTGCCAAGTTCTTTCTTGCGCCAAACTTCGTAGTCGCTGAAGTTACCCTCGAACCAGCGCACCTGGCTATTGCCCTCAAAGGCCAACACGTGGGTGGCGACGCGGTCAAGAAACCAGCGATCGTGGCTGATCACCACGGCGCAACCCGGAAAGTTTTCGAGACCCGTTTCGAGAGCACGCAAAGTGTCGACGTCGAGGTCATTGGTCGGTTCGTCCAGCAACAACACATTGCCACCGCTCTTCAAGATCTTGGCTAGGTGCACGCGATTACGCTCACCGCCAGAAAGTTCGCCAACTAGTTTTTGTTGGTCGCTGCCTTTGAAGTTAAAACTTGCGACATAGGCGCGGCCGTGAATCTCGCGGTTGCCGATCTTGAGCACTTCTGCGCCGCCAGTGATCTCTTCGTACACCGACGAAGCGGCGTTAAGCGTGTCGCGGCTCTGGTCGACGTAACTCATCTGCACAGTGTCGCCAATGGTGACGGTGCCAGAGTCTGGGGCCTCTTGGCCGACAATCATGCGAAACAGGGTCGTTTTACCGGCACCGTTCGGACCGATGATGCCGACGATACCGGCAGGTGGCAACGAGAACGAGAAGTCTTCGATTAGCAAACGGTCTCCATATGCTTTCGTCAAGTTCTTGACTTCGATCACCGTGTCGCCAAGACGCGGGCCAGGCGGGATCGCGATCTCGAGTTTGTCTGCGCCCTTGTCGGCGGCTTGGGCCTCGGCGTGCAGTTTTTCGTAAGCGGAGAGACGAGCCTTACCTTTCGACTGGCGAGCCTTCGGCGACATACGCACCCACTCGAGTTCGCGTTGCAGGCTGCGCGAGCGCGCTTCGTTGGCCTTGTCTTCTCGGCCGAGGCGCTCTTGTTTCTGTTCGAGCCAACTTGTGTAGTTGCCTGAGAATGGAATACCGCGTCCGCGATCGAGTTCTAAAATCCATTTTGCGACGTTGTCCAAGAAATAGCGGTCGTGGGTAATCGCGACCACCGTGCCCGGGTATTCCTGAAGAAAGCGCTCGAGCCAGTCAACGCTTTCGGCGTCGAGGTGGTTGGTCGGTTCGTCGAGCAACAGCAGGTCGGGGCGGCTTAGCAACAACTTGCACAACGCCACGCGGCGACGCTCGCCACCAGACAGCTTGGTGACGTCGGCATCGTTCGGCGGGCAACGCAGCGCGTCCATCGCGATCTCCACGTTGCGCTCCAGGCTCCATGCGTCTGTCGCTGTGATCTTGGCTTCGAGGCCTGCTTGCAGCGCGCCAACTTTTTCGTAGTCGGCGTCGGGCTCGCCCCACATCGCCATCACTTCGTCGTAACGCGTCAGCAGATCGCGAATCGGTCCGACGCCGTCCATGACGTTACCGAGAACATCCTTGTCGGGGTCTAGCTGCGGTTCTTGCGAGAGCATGCCCACAGTGAAGCCCGGTGTGAGTCTGGCCTCGCCCGTGTAACCGTCGTCGACGCCAGCCATAATCCGCAGCAGGCTCGACTTGCCGCTGCCGTTAGAACCGATCACACCGATCTTGGCGCCGGGGTAAAACGAGAGCGAGATGTCCTCTAATACGGTGCGGTCGGGCGGGTAGAAACGCGCCAGTTTGTAGCAGGTATAAATAAATTCGGCAGCCATGACCGTTACAACTTAGTAGCCCAAGTTGAAGATAGGGCGGTGCTAGTTTAGAATTCAAGCGGTATCTAATAAACCCGTAACTTAGAGTTCTCAAAGGGAGACCAACAGCATGCAACTTTTTACTAGGGAATACCTCGGAAACTTCGGCTTCCGATACCTGCACGTTCTCGTGGGCGTCACATGGATCGGCCTGCTCTACTACTTCAACTTGGTCCAGGTGCCAGCTCTCGCCGCTTATGGCGACGAAGGCAAGGCCCGCAACATCACGATCGACAAGATCGCTCGCCGCGCGCTGTGGTGGTTCCGGTGGTCGGCAATCGCCACGCTGGCGACCGGCATTTTGATCACGGGCGCAATTCAGAATTACTACAAAGACTTCATGTCTGATACCTCAGCGTCTGGCGTCGGCCACAATGCGGCGATCTCCGTCGGCATGATTATCGGCACGCTGATGGCCGCCAACGTGTGGATGATCATCTGGAAGAACCAAAAAGTCGTGTTGGCCAACGCTGCCAACGTGCTTGGCGGCGGCGAGGCCAACGCCGATGCCCCAACCGCGGGCCGTAAGGCACTGCTCGCCTCACGTATGAACATGATCTTTTCGGTGTCGGTGATCTACTTCATGGTCGGCGCGCCGCACTTCTACACTGGTGCGTTCCCCGACGCAACGAGCAGCAACGCATGGACGTTCTTATTCATTGCCATAGCAATTGTGACGTTGTTCCAATTGAACGCGGTCGGCATCTTTGGTGGCATCAAGGCCGGCAACAAGTTGTTGTGGCCATATGAGAGTCAGAAGAATGCGCTCATCACCTCGGGCGTGTTGTGGTTGGTGTTGTGGGTTCTCTCCGAGGTATTGCTCGGCAAGTAATCGAAGTTTTAGTCGTTACCGAAGGCCGGTCTCACTTAACGGTGAGGTCGGCCTTCATGTTTTGGTGCCCAGGCACAGTGCAAAGCAAAACATATACACCGGGTTGCAAAGTGATTTGACCGGTGTCGACGTCGCCCTTTTGGTTGACCTTCAAAGTGAATCCAGAGATTGCGTTGCCGTCTTGCACGACGACGAGGGTGTGGCGGATTGTGTCTTCATTGACGTAGGCCACCGAGATTTCTCCGGCCGCGGCCGTGTACTGCGACTTATCCAGGCGCAAGCCGCTAATTGCGTCCACTACTAGGTCGGCGGAGATTGCTGTGGTCGGCGCACTCGAGGTTGTTGATCCGCCACAGGCGCTCAAAGCGGCGGCAATTGTGGCGGTGATTAGCAGTGAACTTTTGGCAGATCTAAGCATGTCTTCATATTAGATCGGGCTCGCGGCGATACCTATTAATAAGTCGTTGGCGCTTAGTCACACCTTTAGCCAAAGGGCGCGCGAGTAACATGGACAGGCATGTCTGAACCGCTGCGGCCCCAATCTCAGATCGAAGATTTCGGTACTAACTCGTGGTTAGTCGAGGAGATGTACGAGCGCTACCGCGACGACCCCAAGTCGGTGGGCGAGACATGGCAAGAGTTCTTTAGCGATTATCGCTCGGCAACTGAGCTAAGGCCAGATGTCACCGCCGAGATCATTCGGCCAGCGACATCGAAGTCGCTCGATGACAACGCGCTGCTGCCGATTGAGCCTGCGCCGTCGGCGTTCGGGGTCGAGCCACTCGAGCCGCGCGCGGTTCTTTCGACAGTAATCATCGACGATCCGTTGCCCGAGCCAATTCGCGGTGTCGGCGCAGTGATCGCCGCCAACATGGAGCGCAGTCTCGGCGTGCCGACTGCGACCAGTTTTCGAAATGTGCCAGCGAAATTATTAGAGGTCAACCGCAAGGTGATCAACAATTATCGCGCTCGCACGGGCCAGGGCAAGGTCAGTTTCACGCACATGATTGGTTACGCCGTGGTCCGCGCGATGGCCGACTCGGTGCCGAACATGAAAAATGCCTATCTGCAAGACGCCGATGGCAAACCGCAGATTCAAAAGCACTCGCACGTCAACATCGGTCTTGCCGTAGATGTCGATAAGGGCAAGGGTCAGCGCGCACTCGTGGTGCCCGTGTTGCGTTACGCCGACACGCTCGACTTCGCCGGGTTCTTGCTGAGTTACGACGAGATCATTCGCAAGGTGCGCGCTAACAAACTGACCATCGAAGATTTTCAGGGCGCCAACGTCAGCCTCACCAACCCGGGCACGATTGGCACGGTGCAATCTGTGCCTCGGTTGATGCCCGGCCAGGGTGTCATCGTCGGCGTCGGCAGCATCGACTACCCGGCCGAGTTTCAGGGCAGCGACGAACGCTCGCTCGTGCGCCTCGGTATATCGAAGGTTGTCACGATCACGAGCACCTACGACCACCGCATCATTCAGGGCGCCGAGAGCGGCTTGTTCTTGAAGTACGTGCACGAGTTGTTGCTCGGCGAGCACGACTTTTATCACGAGATGTTCAGAAGTCTTAGCGTGCCGTACAAGTCAGTGAAGTGGCATCAAGACTCGAATCTGGTCGACAGCGAAGAGGCGATGCTCGACAAGCAGATGCAGGTGGCCACGCTGATTCGCGTGCACCGCGTGCGCGGACACCTGATTGCCGACCTCGACCCACTGCGCTGGAAAGAACCAGCGATGCCGAAGGAACTCGACCCCGCAACCTATGGGCTCACAATCTGGGATCTGGATCGAGAGTTTCTGACCGGCGGTGTCGGCGGCGTACGCAAGTCGACGCTCGGCGATCTGCTGGGTGCGCTGCGCGACGCCTACTGCCGCACGATCGGCATCGAATACATGCACATTCAAAACACTGACGAGCAGCGATGGATGCAAGAGCATGTCGAGGGGCCAGGACGCACTAGTTATGTGCCCGACAAGCGCTGGATTGTCGAGCGTCTCAACGCTGCAGAAGCCTTCGAGCGGTTTTTGGCGACAAAGTATGTCGGCACGAAGCGATTTGGTTTAGAGGGCGCCGAGTCGGCAATACCAATTCTCGACGTAATTCTCGAGTCGGTCGCCGACGCCAAAATGGATGGGGCGGTACTCGGTATGGCGCACCGCGGGCGGCTCAACGTGTTGGCCAACGTGATGGGCAAGAACTACGACCAGATCTTCCAAGAGTTCGAGGGCCACATCGATCCGTCTTCGGTGCAGGGTTCCGGTGATGTCAAGTATCACCTCGGCGCAGTCGGAACGTACGTTTCGCGCAGCGGCGCGAGGCTTCCGATCGAACTCGCGTCTAACCCGAGCCATCTCGAAACCGTTAACCCGGTTGTGCTCGGCACGGTGCGCGCGATGCAAGACCAAATCGAGCCGCCCCTTTCGTATTCGGTGATGCCGTTGTTGATTCACGGCGACGCATCTTTCGCCGGGCAAGGAGTCATCGCCGAGTGCCTAGCCATGAGCGACACGAGCGGCTACCGCGTCGGCGGCACGATCCACCTAATTATTAACAACCAGATCGGTTTCACGACCGCTCCCCAGTATGCGCGTTCGTCGCAATATTGCAGCGACGTTGCCAAGACGGTGCAGGCACCAATTTTTCACGTCAATGGCGACGACCCCGAGTCGTGCGTGCGGGTTGCCAAGTTGGCCTTCGACTATCGCCAGCGCTTTCATAAAGATGTGGTCATCGACCTGATCTGTTACAGGCGTTACGGGCACAACGAGGGCGACGACCCGAGTTACACGCAACCGTTGATGTACAAGGCGATCGCAGAGAGACGTAGTGTGCGCAAGTTGTACGTCGAAACACTCGTCAAGCGCGGCGACATCACGCTGCAAGATGCCGAGACAGCGCTGGCCGACTACCAGTCGCGCTTGCAGCGCGCGCTCGACGAAACCCGCGCCGTGGTGCAAGAACCGATTCTCGTGCCCAAGCGACCCGTGCCGATCGGAGTTTTGCCGCACATCGAGACGGGCGTGAAGCGCGAAGTGCTCGACGGCATTTTCAATCACCTCACCGAGTACCCAGAAGGTTTCGCGCCGCACCCAAAGTTGTTCAAACAGTTCGAGGCCCGAGCCAAGCAGTACGCGTCGCAGCAGGTCGTCGATTGGGCGACGGCCGAAGCGCTGGCATTCGGTTCGCTCGTCGTTGAGGGCGTGCCCGTTCGCCTAGTTGGTGAAGATACGCGCCGCGGCACGTTCAGCCAGCGCCATTCGACGCTAATCGACTACAACACCGAGAACCGGTGGGTGCCGCTAAATACTTTGCAAAACGCCAAGTCGCGATTCTGGGTTTACGACTCGCTGTTGTCTGAATACGCGGCGCTTGGGTTCGAATACGGCTACGCGCATAGCAAGCCGCAGACCCTCGTGATGTGGGAGGCACAGTTCGGCGACTTTGTGAACGGCGCACAGATCATCATCGATCAATACTTGGTAGCAGCCGAAGACAAGTGGGGGCAGCAGAACGGACTGGTGCTGCTGTTGCCGCACGGCATGGAAGGTCAGGGCCCGGAGCACTCATCGGCTCGCATTGAGCGTTTCTTGCAGAGTTGCGCCGATGACAACATTCAGGTTTGTTACCCGACCACCGCCGCCCAGTACTTTCACATGCTGCGCCGCCAGGTAGTGCGCAAAGTGCGAAAGCCGCTCGTGGTGATGACGCCGAAGCAACCGTTGCGTATGAAAGAGAGCCAGTCGCCGATCGAGACTCTGACCGCAGGAAGTTTTCAAGAGATTCTGGACGACCCGTCGGCTGGGCCGGCAGACGATGTGACTCGCGTCGTGCTGTGCAGCGGCAAGGTGGCTTGGGACGCGATGAAAGAGCGCGACAAGCGCAAGGCAAATTTCGCGATCGTGCGCATCGAACAGATTTATCCGTTCCCGCAAAAACAACTCGTCGAGCTATTACAGCGTTATCCAAACGCCAAAGAACTTCTGTGGCTCCAAGAAGAGCCCGTCAACATGGGTCCGTGGCGATTCGTCGATCACCTGGTGTGGCGGCTAAAAAATGACGGCTACGACTGGCGCCACGTCGCGCGCGTCGCGTCTGGCAGTCCCGCCACCGGTTCGAAAGCGATCCACGATCAAGAACTCGCCGACCTCATGGAGCAAACCTTCGTCAAGTGGTAACAGCCGAGCGTTAGAGCGCGATTTTTAATACGTCTGCTAGTTCGCCGAGTGCCTGCGTCGCCGAGGTGACCTTGATCGTGGTCATGCCCATCGCAGCTGCCGGTTTTAGGTTTACGCCGAGGTCGTCAAGAAACACGCACTCACTCGGCTCGACATTAATCGCCGCGCAGGCAATCTCGTAGAACTTCGGCTCCGGCTTACGCACGCCGATCTTGCTGCTCTCGATGATCGCATCAAACCGGTTCAACACCGCGCGCAATGTGATTTCTCGTTCGGTCGGCGTCGAGGTATTTGTGCTGAGCACATTGTTGGTCAGGCAGGCAATTATGTAACCAGCTGCCTTGAGGGTGTCGAGCACCTTGACCATTACGGGGCGCAACTCGCCGTGTAAAAGGGCGAGCACTTCGCGGCCTGGCAGGCGGTGACCAAGTTTGGCGCTCTCGGCAGCAAAGGCCTCGTCGAATTCGGTGGGGGAGATATCGCTACGCTCGAGTTTGGCCCAGGAGTTGTTGTGTGGGTTAGTCGAATTGACCAAGCGAATGAAGTCGCGGGGTAGGCCGTGAGCGGACTCGTAATCATTGAAGGCGTCGAATGGGCTCGAGAGGATGACCCCGCCAAAATCAAATAAGACCGCCCTATGCACGTATTGAGCGTAGGGGGTGGTGATGCCCGAGAAACGGTCCCAGAGACTGGTTGACTAGACGCGATGGCAAAACACGTAGTTGTAGACGGATCGAACATCGCCACCGAGGGTCGCACCGTGCCCAGCCTCAAGCAATTAAACGAGGCCGTGATGTCGTTCATGGCCGAGTTTCCAGACACCAGGGTGACGGTTGTTGTGGATGCCTCGTTTGGCCATCGCATCGATAAAAAAGAGGTCAAAGATTTCAACGACGCGATCAACAATAACGAATTGGTCTCGCCTCCCGCCGGCGCGGTAGGTCGCGGCGACGGGTTCGTGTTGACGATCGCCGAAAAAGTTGGGGCGAGCATTTTGTCCAACGACAGCTACCAAGAATTTCATCAGCAGTACAAGTGGCTGTTCGACCCGGGTCGGCTGCTCGGCGGCAAGCCAGTGCCGCTGGTCGGCTGGGTGTTTATTGAGCGACTACCGGTTCGAGCTTCCGCAGGTCGTGAGAGCGCGAGCGCTGAGCGCAAGAGTGGACCGCGCAGGGTTACTAAGGCGAGCGTCGAGGCCCAGCGGCCGATGCCGATACCAAAGTCGCCGCCGCCTGGCGCGCGTGTTGTCGCCAAGGCTAAATCCGCAGTCACGGCGATGACGGCCAAACCGTCGGCAAAGCATCAGCCGCGCAAGGCTGTCGCCAAGCAGGCTTCGACAACCGCGTCGGTCGCAAGTGCGTCAGGCACAACCGCATCGGCGAACGCGGTTAATGAACTCGCGCCGTTCCTTGAGTTTGTCGAGAAGCATCCCGTCGGTCGCAAGGTCAAAGGTACGGTCGAGACTTACTCGGCGCACGGCGTGTACGTGCGCATTGGCGATGTCAGCGGCTATCTGCCCTTGCGCCTGATGGCCAACCCCGCGCCCCGCAGCGCTCGCGAATTCGTCAAAATCGGTCAACAACTCGCACTCACCGTAGCTGGCTTCACGCCGTCGCGGCGCAGCATTGAAGTCAGCGTCGTTGGTGTGACCCAAGAACCCGTGGCGAAGAAGGCCAAAAAGCGCGCGGCCGTCGCGCCGAGCCGTAAGGCGACGTCGCGAAAGAAGTAAGTTGTCGGCGTGCTAATTGCGACATGGAACGTGAACTCTTTGAAGGCGCGGTTGGGGCGCGTGCAGGCCTGGCTCGAAGAGACCAAGCCAGACGTGTTGTGCATGCAAGAAACGAAGATGAAGCAAGAGGTGTTTCCGACGCAAGCATTCGCCGAGATGGGCTACGAATCGGCGCACTTCGGCCAAGGTCAATGGAACGGCGTGGCGATCATTTCTAAAGTCGGCCTCGGTGATGTTGTCGCCAATTTCGCGGCTGGCGAGCCAGACGCAGAGGCGCGGATAATTTCGGCCATCTGTGGCGGTATCTCTGTGACTTCGGTGTACGTACCCAACGGCCGCGCGCTAGATCACGATCATTATCAATACAAGTTGCGCTGGATGAAGCAACTCAAGAGTCATGTCGGCGCGATCGCGAAACCGACCGACGATGTCGTGGTCGCTGGCGACTTCAACATCGCCCCGAGCGACATCGACGTTTGGGATCCGGCGGCGCTTGCTGGTTCGACGCATGTCAGCGAACCCGAGCGCCAGGTGCTCAGCGATCTGTGCACGTGGGGCCTCACGGATATTTTTCGTGAGCAGCACCCCGAGCCGAACCTGTACTCGTGGTGGGATTATCGAGGCGGGAGTTTTCACAAGGGGCACGGCATGCGTATCGACCTAGTGCTCGCGAGCGCGTCGGTAGCCAAGCGAACGTCTATGAGTTCTGTTGATCGCAACGCGCGCAAGGGCGAGTTGCCGAGCGATCACGTGCCAGTCATGATAATCGTGGATGAGAAATGACCACGAGCGATACTCAACTGCCGAATAATTTCGAGGGCTTTCATATTCGAAGCGGCGAGATGTCGGCGTTTGATTTGGCCCGTGCAGACTTTGTCGGCGACGTGCGCGAGGTGATCAACGAGATTCTGTCGACGTCGGCATCGATTGCAGATGTCGAATCGGCGCACGCTCTACTGGCGCAGGCTGTGAAGTTACTGCAGCAAGGCGAACACGAAGATTACGAAGGCGCGGGCGAGGCCGCATTGGCGGCGGTCGGTTCGTTTCTAGACCGCAGCCCGCTGATCGGCACGCTCAACCCGATTGCGGTGCCGCTGCGAATTGTTACCGAGATAGGCGCTGACGGAACGGTCAACGCCGTCGGTCGAGTCACATTCGGTTCTCCCTACGAGGGCCCGCCAGGTTGCGTGCACGGCGGTTTCATCGCCGCCGCTTTCGACGAGGTGCTCGGGGTTTCGCAGTCAACTAGCGGCAACCCTGGCATGACGGTGAACCTGGCAATCAATTATCGCTCGCCGACGCCGCTGCGCAAAGAGATCGTGTTTCGTGGCCGAATCGAAAGCATTAGTGGCCGCAAGATCTCTACCGTCGGCACCTTGCATCACGGCGAGACACTGTGCGCCGAAGCCACCGCAATCTTCGTCTCGATGCGCCCCGAATTGTTTGAGCGCCTACTCAAGATCAGGCAGGGTCAAGATTAGGCAGAGCGAGGCTAGCTAAACCCGCGCGCCGGAGTCGCGGAAGCGTTCGACGATCGGCAAAATCTGTTCGGCGAGTCGCTCGGCGGTCAGGCTGCCAACGATTTTTGCCAATTCGCCGACACTCGCTGGCATCGACTTAGCAATGCGTCGCAACTCGTTGTCGCTGCAGACGACGCCGGGCAGTTGGCGCAACTGGCGGGCGCGGGTCGCGCGCCATGCCACGAGTTCGTCGCTGATAGTCGGCCCGGTCTTGCGTCGTGCAATTGGCGTCGGCGTGAAGTTGGGCATCGGCGTGCCGTCGATTGTCGGCAGTTCTGCAAACAGTGGGCTGATGCCGGTCGTGCGCCCGTTGCGCGAGTTGGCGAAACTGATGAACAGGCGATGTTCGGCCCGAGTCAACGCGACGTATGCGAGGCGGGTTTCTTCGTTGCGTTGCTCAGTGGTATTGGCGGAGGAATGCGGCAGCAGCGAAACTTCGGCGCCCGCGACCACAACGCAGTGCCATTCGCGGCCCTTAGCGGTGTGAAAAGTGAGTACCTCGACGCCGTGGCTCTCGACTTCCTGCAGCGATGTGGCAGTTACCCAGGCGGCGAAGGCCCGGCCGTCGACGGTACCGGGGTGATCGAGTCGCAAAAATTGGCGCACCTGCTCGGCGACCTGGCGTTCGGCCTCATTTTCTGAATCGTTCAGTGTGTCTGCGGCCCACGTGGTGAGGCTGTGGCGACCCTTGTTTTGCGCCGCGACTGCGCGCGCCGCCGTGATATCTGGCGAGACGCGCGTCGAGCGCACGGGGATGCCAGCTTTTTTTAGTGCAGCCGCAATCGGCGTAATCTGATTATTGGTGCGCACCAACACCGCGCATGATTGCCACGGTTGGGCGCCGCCAGTTGGCGCGTACTCCCATAACGCCGAGGCGATCGCGGTGGCCTCGCTGGCGGCATCGGGACATTCGATCAGGCGCACGGCTGGGCCGTCATCTTTTGTTGAGCGAATGTGCACGGGCTCGTTCGTGCGTTGCACCACGCGGCGCGCGACTTCAATAATTTGCGGGGTGCAGCGGTAATTGTTGGGCAGACGCAAGATGGTTGCCTTGCCAACTACATCGGCGAGGCCGTCAAAGATCTTGCGCTCGGCGCCGTTCCATCCATAAATTGCTTGCAGCGGGTCGCCGACGACGAACACGTCGCTGCGGCCGCCGCGAACTGCTTCGAACAACGCAAACTGCAGCGGGTTCATGTCTTGTGCCTCGTCGACGAACAGGTGCCGAAAGCGCCAGCGCACCGCCTCGGCGTAGTTGGCGTCAGAAGTCATCTCGTGCACGACGTTCGTTATCAAGTCGTCGAGGTCGACGACTTGGCGTTTCCTTTTGAGTGCCTCGTACTCTTTGTAAATGTTGGCGAGGTCGCCGACTGGCGCGGGCAGGTACCGCTGCGAGCGCTTGGCGGCAGCGGTGTAGTCGACGGGCGTGATCATGTGAGAGTGCGCCCAATCGATTTCGGCGAGCAGGTCGCGGGGCCGTTCGGCGAGGCTGTGCATGCCGGCAGCGGCAGTGGCGAGGGCTTGGCGATTGTGCACGATGTTGGGCACGGGTTGACGCTTGTCGACGAGACGCTGACGCAGCAGCGCCAGCGCGACGGCGTGAAAAGTGCCGACTGTCGGAGCGTTACCAACGCCGAGCGTCTTGAGCCGGCGGCGCATCTCGCTGGCGGCCTCGCGCGTGAACGTGATCGCGAGAATGTTCTCGGCTTGGGCGCTGCCGATGGCGACGCGGTAGGCGATGCGATTGGTGAGCACGCGTGTCTTGCCAGAACCAGCACCGGCGTGCACGATTGTCGCCGACGCTGGCGCAGTGACGGCCTGGCGCTGCTCGTCGTCAAGGCCATAGAGCAGTTGCTGTGGATCCACGGCAACACGCTACGCCCCAGGTGTTGCATGAAGCGAAAAGCGAATCAGCGCCGCGCATTTTCGCCGCTATGTACGATGGTGACATGGCGTTCCCAGAGAAATCGTTAAATGCCCACGAAGAATTAATCGTCGACCTCAACCCGCACTGGTGGCACTTCGTGTCTCCGTTGCTGCGTCTGGTGCTGGCCACGGGGATCGCGGTGCTGTTGTCGTGGCTGGCCGACACGATCGCGGCGTCGTGGTTTTACTCGTTTAAAAATTGGGCAATTCTTCTGATCGTCGGTGCGGCGCTGCTCAACTTGATCGTGCGGATGCTGCAATGGAACACGACGCATTTCGTAGTCACATCAGACCGCGTTATCTTTCGCCAGGGCATTATCGGCAAGACCGGCATCGACATTCCACTCGAGCGCGTCAACAACGTCAGCATTCATCAGTCGGTGCTCGAGCGAATGGTTGGCGCCGGCGACTTGCTAATCGAATCTGGCGGCGAAGACGGCCAGCAGTTGTTCAGTGACATAAGTTCGCCAGGAGAGGTGCAAAACATCATTCACAATGCGATCCGCGTGCATGGCGGCTCTGATAGTGATGGCGGTAATCGCGGCAGTATCAATCGCGGCAGCAGTAATCGTGGCAGCAGCCCGGTGTCGCAGCTTGAGCGGCTTGAGGCGATGTTGCAGCGGGGCAGTATCACGCGCGCCGAGTTCGATGAGCAGAAGCGACGAATACTCGGCTAATAGAACCTGCGACTAATTAAGCAACTGCGCGCCAGCCACTGCGCGCACCTGCCAAGACCCAATGCCCAAGTTGTGAATGTGCGCTGTGGCATCAGCAATAATCACAATGCAGCCGCCGAAGCCGCCGCCAGTCATTCGCGCGCCGAACACACCAGGCGTCGCCCGGGCTGCACTCACCGCCAAATCCATTTGTGCAGTGGAAGTCGCAAAGTCATCGCGCATTGAGTTGTGGCTCTCGTCCATCAATGCGCCGAAGCCGACCATGTCGCCGCTGCGCAAACACGCCACGGCATCGCGCACGCGCTGGTTCTCACTGACCACATGTCTTGCGCGCGCCTTGATGGTTGGGTCGTCGATGATGTCGAGCATCGCCAAATGGGCGAGTCGCAATGGGCCGACCATTGCCTCGGCTGCTTGACATTGGGTAACTCGCGTCGAGTATTCGCTGCCGACGAGAGTACGGTGCGCGATTAACTGCACGACGACTTTGATGCCGCCTGGTATTTGTACAGGGCTGATCTCTAGCGAGTTACAGTCGATTAGCAGCGCGTGGTTGTCGACCCCAGCGCTGCACACGAATTGATCCATTATTCCGCACGGCACACCAGTGGCGGCGTGCTCGGCGCGTCTGCAAAGTTGTGCCCGCTGCACCGGACTACTGGTGTCGCCGAGCGCGAGGGCGGTCGCCAACTCGAGTGCCGCACTCGACGAGAGCCCAGCGCCGATGGGGATGTCAGAGGCAATGGTGCCCGTAATTCCGCGCGCAGACTCGCCAAGTTGGGCGGCGACGCCCGCGACGTATCTGCCCCACGCTGGTTGCACCGATGCGGGGTTGCTGATCGGCAAAGTCAAGATGAGTCGTTCTGGTTCGGTGGCGCTGATCAGATCGATTACACGCTTTAAATCGCGGTCGGATGCGTCGGGGCCGATGTCGAGGCCGGCGACTTGTTGTTGCGCAGTGGCGGTAATCGTCGTATAGCGGTCGATCGCCATCGGTAGTACGAGTCCGCCCGTGTAATCGGTGTGGTCACCGATCAGGTTGACTCGGCCGGGCGACCTGGCGACGATCTGCCCCGACATCTACGCCAGCTTCATCGCCGCGCTGAAACGCTCAAGCGCTTCAATGTCAAACGGCGCGCGCAACGCGATGTTGACCTGATCGGCGCCAGCCAGCACATATTCGCCGATGCGGTTTACGACTTCGTCGGGGCTGCCCATCAGCACGCCTGGCTTTACGCGCTGTGCCAGCGCGCCGAACTGTTGTTCGAGGCTCTCCTGTGTCCAGGCAATGCCGACGTTGATCGCGCAAGTGATCTCGCTCGGGTCGCGGCCAACTTTTTCACAGTGCATGTGCAACACCTCACGCTTGTGGGCGAAGGCCTCGGGGCTGATGAACGGAACGTTCCAACCGTCGGCGTACTTAGCGGCGATGTTCAGCGTGCGTTGCTCGCCGCCGCCGCCGATCCAGATCGGCAATTTCTTCTGCACCGGTCGCGGCTCGCACTTGGCGTCGTGCATCGAAAAATATTTGCCGGAAAAATTGGTGACGTCGTTGCGCAGCAGGCTGTGCACGCACTGCGCCGCTTCTTCCAGCTGATCCATGCGAATTTTTACGGGTGGAAATTCGATCCCGTAGGCCTTGTATTCGATCTCGCTCCAACCGGCGCCGAGACCGATGTCGGCGCGGCCGCCAGAAAGTTGGTCGATCGTGCAGATCATCTTGGCGAGCACCGCGGGGTGGCGGTAGCCGACGCTGTAGACGAGCGAACCGCAGCGCACCTTGCTGGTCGTGACGGCGAGAGCCGAATGCATCGCCACAGCCTCGAGGCACTCAGGGTCGTCTTGGCCGGTCGCGGCATAGAAGTGATCCCAGATCGAGATCCAGTCGAAGCCGAGGTCTTCGATTTTTCGCCATGTAGCGCGTAAGTCGTCTGCAGAGGTGTGTTGCAAACCCGTGTGCACTCCGAATAATGTCGCCGATTTCGTCATGGCGCAAGGATAGGGCGAAAGCACAGATTGACCAGAGCCCATCGAAGCGGCGAGACTAGGCGAATGACTAAAGCAAAATTGAAAAGTGGAATCGAACTCGAATACGACACGTTCGGATCTTCGAGCAACCCAGCCATGCTGCTGATCATGGGGTTTACAGCGCAGATGGTGGCGTGGGAGCCAGATTTTTGCAACCTGCTCGCCTCTGGTGGATTGAGGGTAATTCGCTTTGACAATCGTGATTGCGGGCTGTCGACACATCTAGATGGAGTTGAGTCGAATTCGCAGGCGGCGATCGAAGCGGCGATGACGCAATCGGTAATGCCAAAGGTCGCTTACACGCTGTCCGACATGGCGGCCGATGCCGCGGGTCTTCTCGACCATCTCGGCATCGAGTGTGCCCACATCTTGGGCGCTTCAATGGGCGGAATGATCGCCCAAACATTTGCCATCGAGCACCCACAGCGCACGCTGAGCCTCACATCGGTGATGTCGCAAACCGGCGAACTCGAATACGGCCAAGCGATGCCAGAGGCGATGGAGACAATTCTCTCGCCGACACCGCTAGACCGCGAGGGCTACATCAAGTTCTCGCCTCGCTGGCAGATCTGGCAGTCGAAGAAGTATCGCAGTGACGAGCTTTCGTTTGCTGCCGCCGCCATCGCCTACGACCGCGCGTTTTATCCAGAGGGCGGGCCCCGCCAGATGGCCGCAATCTACGCGAGCGGCAGTCGCGCCGATGGCTTGCAGCAATTAAATGTGCCGACTTTGGTCGTGCACGGCAAGGACGACACGCTGATTGCGCCGAGCGGAGCCGAGCGCACCGCCGAGTTGATTCGTGGCGCGCGGCTTTTGATGGTCGACGACATGGGGCACGATCTGCCGCGACCACTGTGGCCAGATTTCGTCGCTGCGGTGCATGAATTGACCAACTCGGTCACGGCGTAATGGCGGTGACCAAGGGGCCGCTTAGCGGATACCGAATTATCGAGATTGCTGGTATCGGGCCAGGCCCGTTCGCGGCGATGATGCTCGCCGACATGGGGGCCGAAGTGATTCGCGTCGAGCGCACTCAGGCCGTACGCGGCCCCGCGCCAGACAAGGCGCACTTCGACGTTTTGCTTCGCGGTCGACGCAACATCGCGATCGATCTTAAAAGTGGCGACGGCGTCGAGACCCTTATGGCACTCGTCGAAAAAGCCGACGCGCTAATTGAAGGATTTCGCCCCGGCGTGATGGAGCGACTCGGCGTGGGGCCAGATGTCTGCCTGCAACGCAATCCGAAGTTGGTTTTCGGCCGGATGACAGGTTGGGGCCAAGAAGGCCCCTACGCATCGTCGGCCGGTCATGACATCAACTACATCGCTCTCGCCGGGGCGCTCGCGCACTTCTCGCGCGCGGGTGAGGCGCCGGTGCCGCCGCTGAACATGGTCGGAGATTTTGGCGGCGGCGGAATGTTTCTCGCCTACGGAGTTGTCTGCGCGCTGCTCGAGTCGCAACGTAGCGGCAAGGGCCAAGTCATCGATGCGGCAATGGTCGACGGTGCATCGGTGTTGATGAGTATGTTCTGGGCGTTTAAAAGCGCGGGGATCTTTAATGAAGAAGCGCCAGGCACAAACCTGCTCGACACGGGCGCGCACTTTTACGATGTCTATGAATGCGCCGACCACAAGTATGTTTCGATCGGTTCGATCGAGCCGCAGTTCTACGCGCTCCTTCTCGAAAAGACCGGCCTGACCGACGACGATGCGTTCGCCAAGCAGATGGATTCTGCGCAGTGGCCCGCACTTAAGAAGCGCCTCGCCGAAGTTATGCGCACCAAGACCTCCGCGCAGTGGTGCGCGATTATGGAAGGCACAGACATTTGTTTCGCCCCCGTGCTGACCATGAGCGAGGCCGCGCAACATCCGCACAACGTCGCGCGCAACACTTTCGTCGACATCGCCGGAGTCAAGCAACCCGCACCAGCGCCAAGATTCTCGCGTACCGCTACCGCCACGCCGACGCCGCCCGCACACCCCGGGCAACACTCGCGCGAGATCCTCGCCGACTGGGGTTTTGCGCCATCACAAGTCGAAGCACTGCTCGCCAGCGGTGCCGTCAAAGACGCCTAGTGGCGACGCTCGTTTGTTTTCATGCTCATCCCGACGATGAGTGCCTGGCCACGGGCGGCACGATCGCGCGCGCCAGCGCAGAGGGTCACCGCGTTGTGTTGGTGGTCGCGACCAACGGCGACTTTGGCGAGGTGCCGAGCGACCTGGCGCCTGGCGAGACGCTCGTAGATCGGCGGCGCAAAGAGTTGCAGGCTTCGGCCGATGTGCTCAACATTCAGCGCGTCGAGTGGTTGGGTTACGCCGACAGCGGCATGACGGGTTGGGAGCAAAATGCATTTCCCGAGGCCTTCGTCAATGCCGATCTCGAAATGGCGGCACAAAAACTCGCAGACATTTTGATCGAAGAAAACGCTGAAATAGTGACAATCTACGATTGGCATGGCAACTATGGTCACCCCGACCACATCAAGGTTCACCAGGTCGGTACTCGCGCCGCGCAGATTGCGCGCACGCCAAACGTTTTCGAGATGACCACCAACCGCGACTACTTTCGCCAACTGCGCGAGATGGCCAGCGCCAACCCGCAACTGCTTGCGAGCGGCGAGGGCATCGGTGATTTTGATCCCGACGGCCCTGCGGACGACGGCAACCCGATGGGCGAGCCAGAGTCGGTGATCACGCACAAGGTCGACGTGTCGGCATTTTGCGCGCAAAAGTTGCGGGCGATTGCGTGCCACGCCAGTCAGGTCAGCGACACGACCTACTTCACGAGCATGGACCCTGAAATCTTTGCGCTGGCGTTCGGCACCGAGTGGTTCATCAAGGTCGGCGAGTCTGGCCCACCGCGCGAGAGATGGCTGTTCGAGTGAGGCTGCACCCAGTTCGACTGCACCTGGTTCGCCACGGGCGCGCTTCGGCGGGCTGGGACACGGCGCTTGACCCCGGCCTCGACGAACTCGGCGTCGAACAATCGCGCGCGGTCGCCGCGCAACTCGCGCCGCTGGGCAAGCGAAAAATAATCACGAGCCCGTTGTTGCGCTGTCAGCAGACTTCGCTGCCACTGTGCGAGGCCTGGTCGACGACCGCAGAGATCAACGATGCGGTCGCGGAAATTCCGTCACCACAGGGCGCGGCGATGGGCGAGCGCACAGAGTGGTTGCGCGCCGCGATGTCTGGCACATGGGCGGCGCTCGGGCCGCGGTACACAGATTTTCGTGACGAGCTAGTTGCATATGTGCGGGGCATCGAGACGGACGTTGTCGTGTTCAGTCACTTCATCGCTATCAACGCCGCGATCGGTGCGGCGCTTGGCGACGATCGTTTGGTGATTCGTAGCCTCGATAATTGTTCTGTGACGGTCGTCAATGTCGGCGACGATGGTGTGCTCACATTGGTCGAAGGCGGTCGCGAGGCCGACACGCTGATCAGATAGATTGTTGTTCACCGTGAACCCTGAAACGCTAAGCAACCTGCACGCCAATTGGGCGTGGATAGTCGTTATCGCCAACGCCCTCGCTGGGATCTGGGCGCTGACCGCGCACAAGGTTGTCTCGTTGCGCACCCGCGCGCTGTGGTGGTTCACGGCCCTCGCGCAGTTCACCATGTTCGTGGCGGTAGCTATGGGCGTGCTGATGGTCAACCGCGACAAGCGTGAGTTTCCGGCGTTTCACGCCTTCTACGGTTTCGTGGCGATCATCGCGATCGCGATTATCTATTCGTATCGCGCGCAACTAAAGAGCCGCGTCTATTTGCTTTACGGCTTCGGCGGTTTGTTCATCATGGGCCTCGCTATTCGCGCGATCTTGGTCGGCCAAGCCGCGTAAGAACTAGGCGAGCGAGCGTTCGAGCGCGTCGAGCGACTCTGCGAGTTGAAGCGGCAAGCGATCACCAAACGCCGCGTAATGCTCGCGAATCTGCGGCACCGCGTCGCGCCAACCCTGACGATCGACGGTGAGCAATGCTTCCATGTCGCTAGCCGAAACATCGAGACCCTGCAGGTCGAGCCCACCTGATGTCGGCAAATAACCGATCGGCGTCTTGTCGGCGTCGGCCGTGCCGGAGATGCGCTCGAACACCCACTTCAGCACGCGGCTGTTCTCGCCATACCCAGGCCACAAGAAACGGCCCTCGGTGTCGCGGCGAAACCAGTTGACGAAAAATATTTGCGGCAATTTGTCGCTCGATGTTTTGGTGCCGACGCTCAACCAATGCTTGAAGTAATCGCCCATGTTGTAGCCACAAAACGGCAGCATCGCCATCGGGTCGAAGCGCAACTTGCCGACAGCGCCGCCCGCTGCCGCCGTTGTCTCTGACGCCATGATCGAGCCCAAGAACACGCCGTGCTCCCAATCGAAAGATTGCGTCACTAGCGGCACCGTTGTGCGCCTGCGGCCGCCAAACAAAATCGCCGAGATCGGCACACCCTTTGGGTCTTGCCACTCTGGCGCGATGGACGGACACTGCGACGCGGGTGCGGTGAAGCGCGCGTTGGGGTGCGCGGCCGGCGTCTCGGTCTCTGGAGTCCACGGTTGATTGCGCCAGTCGGTGGCGCGCGCAGGCTTGTCGTTCGACATTCCTTCCCACCACACGTCGCCATCTGATGTCAGCGCGGTGTTCGTGAACAAACAGTTGCCCCACAGCGTGTGCATCGCGTTGGGGTTGGTGTCGTAGCCAGTGCCGGGGGCGACGCCAAAGAAACCCGCCTCGGGGTTGATCGCGTACAGCTGCCCGTCTTCGCCGTACTTCATCCAGCAAATGTCGTCGCCGATGGTTTCGGCCTTCCAGCCAGCAATCGTCGGCACCAACATGGCCAAGTTTGTTTTCCCGCAGGCGGACGGAAACGCCGCCGCGATGTACTTATGCGCACCGCTTGGGTTGGTCAACTTCAAAATCAGCATGTGCTCGGCGAGCCACCCGTTGTCGCGGGCCATCACCGAGGCGATGCGCAGCGCGAAACACTTTTTGCCGAGCAGCGCGTTGCCGCCATAACCCGAGCCGTAACTCCAGATCTCGCGGGTCTCGGGGAAGTGCACGATGTATTTGTTGTCGGGGTTGCACGGCCACGCCGAGTCTGCTTGACCTGCGCTAAGTGGCGCGCCGACCGAGTGCACGCACGGCACCCACTCATTATTGCCGAGCGCTTCGAGCGCGCCAGCGCCCATGCGCGTCATGATGCGCATGCTCGTGGCGACGTACGCGCTGTCGGTTAGTTGCACGCCGATGTGCGCGATCGGCGAACCGAGCGGCCCCATTGAGAACGGCACGACGTACATCGTGCGGCCTTGCATCGCACCCGTATACAGGGTCGTCAACTCGGCGCGCATCTCGTCGGCCTCGCGCCAATTGTTGTTGGGCCCAGCGTCGATTTTGTTCTTCGAGCAGATGAATGTGCGGTCTTCGACGCGCGCCACGTCGCCCGGATCGCTGTGCGCCCAGTAACTGTTCGGCCGCTTGCTCTCGTCGAGTTTTACGAACGTGCCTGCGGCGACCAGCTCTTCGCACAGTTGCACATATTCGGTCTCGCTGCCGTCGCACCAATGAATACGTGCGGGCTGCAAGATCTTGGCCCAGTCGTCAACCCATGCGACGAGCGCCGGATTAGAAGTTGGCGCGCCCATCAGTGACCAGGCGTCTGCATGTCGCGTTCAGAACCGAGGCGCAACTGTGTAGCACGGCCGCCGTCATCCAAATTGAAAACCACACGCTGACCCTGGCGCAACATTCGAAAGATCGATCCTTCGAGAGCGTTCGCGGCCAGTTCATACTCGGCGAGGTTGCTGTCGCACAAAATAACGCCGTCGCCGCTCGCTGGGTCGTAGGCCTTGATGACTCCCTGCATGATGCTGAACCTCCGTGAGGCGACTGCGCCCGTATTTGTGGTTGATAAATCATGTCAGATCGGTGCGTGAACCACCACTTTGGGTACTCTTTACCTGTGCCTGTTCTTGAGCATTTCGGGGCGGATGCCCTACGTCACACCGTGATTGCATTCCGCGACACCATGCGCCGTCACCAAGAGGGCATCAACCGCCTCAACGTTTACCCAGTGCCCGACGGCGATACGGGCACCAACATGGCCCGCACTCTCGACGCCGTAGTGGCCGAATTAGATGGAGCAGATGCCGCGCTCGAACCGACCTGCGAAGCGATCAGCCATGGCTCGTTGATGGGCGCGCGCGGCAACAGCGGTGTGATCTTGAGCCAGATCTTGCGCGGTCTCGCGTCGACTCTGCGCACAGCAGGTGTTGCTGGTGCGCCAAAAGTCGCGGCGGCACTTAAGGCGGCTTCGAACGCCGCCTACGAGGCCGTGCTCAAACCGGTCGAGGGCACGATCCTTACAGTGGTGCGCGAAACCGCCGACGCCGCGCAACAAGCCGCAGCCGACGGTGCAACGCTTGCCACGATGTTGCGCGTCGCGCGCGCAGCGGGTCGTTCGGCGCTCGCCAATACTCCCGAGCAACTCGCCGTACTCAAAGATGCTGGCGTCGTCGATGCCGGCGGCGCGGGTTTCATGTTGTTCATGGATTCGGCGGTGCACATTGTCGACGGCGATCCGCTGCCAGAGCCAGAAGTCATAGATGGCCCGACGGCCGAGCAACTTAAGGCGGTCGCGCACCGCAACGCATCAGACGGCACGGTCGACGTCAGCGAGTTGCGCTACGAGGTGATGTTTCTCATGAACCTCGCAGACGACAAGGCCAAAGAATTCAAAAACGGTTGGGGAGCGATCGGCGACTCGATCGTCGTTGTCGGCGGCGAAGGCTTGTACAACTGCCACATTCACACCAACGACATCGGCGCGGCAATCGAAGTGCCGCTGCAGCTTGGCGGGTTGCCATATCAAATTCGGGTCACCGACTTGTTCGAAGAGATGGCCGAAGAACATCTGGCCCGCGAGGTAACTCACGGCGTTGCCACTAATGGCGCGGCAGCGGCTCGAGGCGCGGGTCGCAAGCACGCCGCAACCGCCGCGTTGCCGCCAGTAACTTGCGCGGTGGTCGGTGTGTGCAGCGGCGACGGTCTCGCCGAGTTGTTCGGTCAAATGGGCGTGCACGGCGTTGTCACAGGCGGGCAGACTCTGAACCCGAGCACTGCCGAATTGCTCGACGCTGTCGAGCACATGAACGCCGAGCAGGTGATCATCTTGCCGAACAACAAGAACATCATCCCAGTGGCTAACCAGGTCAACGCACTCACTAGTAAAGAAGTTCGCGTCGTGCCGACATGTTCGATGCCCGAGGCGCTCGCCGCGCTCGTGTTCTACGACCCAGAAGCCAGCGCGCAAGAAAACTTCACGAACATGAGCAACGCCGCGCAAAGTGTGGCCACGGGCGAAGTTACGCAGGCCGTGCGCGACACCAAGACCGATGCCGGCAAGGTACGCAACGGCGACTGGATCGGCCTCGTACGCGGCGATGGGGTCGTCGCCATCGGTTCGACCGCTACCGCCGCAGCGACGACACTGCTCGATCACCTGATCACCGATCGCGGCCGCGAGTTGCTGACCGTGATTACTGGCTCTGATGCCACGGCCCGCATGACCGAAGAAATAATCGCCTACATCGCCGAGCATCACGGCCATGTTGAGGTCGAGGTGCACCCTGGCGGCCAGCCGTTGTACCCGTATTTGTTCGGCGTGGAGTGATCGAACTAGAAAACGAACCCAATTGACGGCGCCAATCACACTTCGCGAACTCGCGGGATTCAATGTCGACATTCTTAAGGGTGTCGGCGAGAAAAAGAAATTGGCGCTGACAGAGTTCGGCATCGAAAACGTTCTCGACCTCGTCACCACCTACCCGCGGCGGTGGGTAGACCGTACGCTCGAGGCGCGCATCGAAGATCTCGTGCCAGGCCAAGAGGCGCTCGTGCTCGTAGACGTGCGCAAGGTCGCCAAGCGCCCGATGAAGGGCGGCCGCACGATGGTCACAGTGCAGGTCGGCGACGGCTCTGGCCGACTCACCGCAGTGTTCTTCAATCAGCCGTGGCGCGCCAAGCAATTAACAGAGGGCCTGACCGTGGCGATGTTCGGCAAGGCCGATCTGTTTCGGGGCGTGTTGCAGATGTCCAATCCGATCGTCGACCTGATCGGTGACCGCACTGGGCGCATCGTGCCCATCTATCCGCAAAGCGAAAAGGCGAACCTGAGTACTTGGGAGATCGCGGGTTGGGTGGAGAACGCGCTCGAGCGTTGTAAGACGCGTGGCCTGCTCGACCCCGTGCCGGCAGAAGTTTTGGCGCAGCACGAATTAGTCGATCGCACGACGGCGCTGTGGGGTATTCACCTGCCCGAGAGCATCAGCACCAAAGACGCGGCGCGCCGACGACTCGCGTTCGATGAGCTGTTGCGCGTGCAGTTGGTGTTGGTCGGCCGCAAGCGCGCCTTCGAGCGCGACTCGACTGGCATCCGCCACGTCGTCGACGGCGAGATGCAAAAGCGTTTCGTCGCGCTTCTGCCGTTTGGCTTGACCAAGGCGCAACAGCGCGTGATTCTCGAGATCAACAGCGATCTGGCTGGCCCGCACCCGATGCACCGCCTGCTGCAGGGCGATGTCGGCAGCGGCAAAACCGTCGTCGCGGTGTCGGCATTGTTGGCCGCCGTGCAAGGCGGGCACCAGGGCGCGCTGATGGCGCCAACCGAAGTGCTGGCCGAACAGCACTACGCCAGCATCGCTGTGATGTTGCAGGGCCTCCAGGTGCCAGACCCCGGCAACTTGTTTGGCGATCGGCAACTGCGCGTCGTGCTGCTCACGAGCCGCATCACGGGCGAGCGAAAGCGCGAATTGTTGCACGATCTCGCGACAGGCACGATCGACATCGCGATCGGCACGCACGCGCTGATTCAAGAAGGCGTCGCCTTCAACAGCCTCGGCGTGGTCGTGATCGACGAGCAGCATCGCTTCGGCGTCGAGCAGCGCGCCGCGCTTCGCAATAAGGGTCGCGATTCTTCGACGCCAGATGTTTTGGTGATGACAGCCACGCCGATACCTCGCACCGCAGCGATGACCGTTTACGGCGACCTCGACGTCAGCGTGCTCGACGAGTTACCGCCCGGACGCACGCCGATCAAAACCAAGTGGGCCGCCGGCGCGATGCTCGAGACGATGATGTGGGGCGACGTGCGCGACGCAGTGACCGAAAAACAGCAGGCCTATGTCGTCTGCCCGATGATTGAAGAGAGCGACAAACTTGAAGTCGCCGCCGCGCAAGACATTTACGAGCGACTGAAACTGGCCGAACTCAAGGGCCTGCGCCTCGGTCTGCTGCACGGGCGCATGACGTCGCCAGAAAAAGACGAGGTGATGACGAGATTCCGCGATCGCAAGATCGATGTACTCGTGGCCACGACCGTGATCGAGGTCGGCGTCGACGTACCCAACGCCACGGTGATGGTCGTCCTCGACGCCGATCGCTTCGGCATCGCCCAGTTACATCAGCTTCGCGGCCGCGTCGGCCGCGGCAAGATCGCCTCGAAGTGTTGGCTGCAGACCAAAGACCCCGAAGTCTCTTCGCCGCGGGTCGACGCGCTCGTCGAATCGACAGACGGTTTTTACTTGGCAGAGGTCGATCTCGAACTGCGCGGCGAGGGCACGCTGATGAACTCGATGCAAAAAGGTCGCAGTGACCTGAAACTTGCGTCGCTACGGCGCGACCGCGACCTCATCGACATGGCCCGGGCCTCGGCCTTCGAGATCATCGATGCTGACCCGACGCTTTCAGCCAACGCGCCGCTGCGCGACGAACTTGACTTGTTGCTGAGCCCGCAAGACGAAGAGTTCTTGTTTAAAAACTGATGGTTTTAGACGGGGGGCTCAGATACCGAGTGCCACTTTCCTCACCATTGGTGCACTTTCCGGTGTGAACAGGTCAGGTAATCAAGGTGTCCGGGGAAACTCGCCGACCTAGTGGCATCCTGCGCCGCCCCTGGGGGATGCCCGAACTTCTGAATCTGGGTTCCGCGTGGGTCGGCCAGCGGAATTGATCACGAGTTGGGCAAAAACGTATCACTGCGTCATATATGACGTAGTGATACGTTCCGACGTGGCGGGCAAGTTGAAGCGCCCGAATGATGTCGGTGCGGTTTGGTGATTTGCCTTTGGCGAGGAGTCATGACTCCAACAGCCCAATGAACCGCGCTGGCGTAATCGCTGGCGGATTTTGGCCAGCCCACTGAAGAAGATCCTTGTCGCCAGTGACAATGAAGTCAGCCTTGTACAACTGGGCCAAAGCAACCAAATAGTTATCTCCTTCATCACGAATCACTCGTGATACCTCATTCGGATCCGGAACAAGGTCAGCCATGACTCGAATCATCTCTATAAACGCGTGCGCATCTGAGAGTTCTATCCATCGACGAATTCGCGGACGTGTTGTCAACACATCGGTGATCTCACCAAGTAGTTCAGGACACATGACGACGTCGAACAAACCACCGTCGAACCATGCCCGTAACACTCGATTAGAGGGCCCGACATTGATGGCAGCCGAAACAAAGACATTCGCGTCGAGAACAACCTTCACTTGTTCCCGCAGTTAAGAGGAACGGCGCCGACGACGGACTGCGCGAGCCTCGTCGACTGCTAACTGCATTGCAGCATCTTCAGACAGATCGGAGTTTGCTTCAACCCGATGAGAAAGTTCGATTCGAAAACGAGATGTGAAGTACTCCCAGGCCGATTGACGGGACATACCGAGTGCTTCGGCAACTTGCTCCCAGGTTGCGCCGCTCTCTCGTGCGACCTTCACGCGATCGCACCGGAGTTGTTCGAGCTCGGCCTCGCCTCGAGCTATTTCGCGCAGTGCGTCAAGCGGATCCACCGAAAGATGCTTGGGGCTAATCACACTCATTCCGTCAGGATAGCCTGACTAACCTGACGGCGCAACTACCTTCTGAGGAATGGGGCGCGCTCAAAGGCGCAATGGCTGGGTTCGACCGTGAACCCGGAGGCTTCCCTTCATGCGCATGACTTGGAACCCAGTCTTTTTCTACACCGTAAGAAGATCTTTGCCGGTGATGCTGGGCAGAGCGGTCATACCTCGACTGTCACCCGCTGAACCCCAACAAAGTCAAGATTTTCAACCGACTAGCCCTGAACTTCGAGGCACAGTTCGATGGCCTCGCGGATGCGAGACATTAGATCGTCAAGAGATTGGGCTTGAGTATGGCACCCGGGAAGCGCCGGCACCGAGCCCACAAAGTAGCCTTCGGAATCACGTACAACAACAACATCAAATTGGCGGGTCAGTGCTGCCTCCATCCAAATATTTTATACCTTGAGCCCAAATGCGAAGGATAGTTGCAGGGGACCATCTACGGAGCAATGGACTCGTTTACTGGGGTCCGGTCGGAATATTTTAGAGGACGTGGCGTTGAAGAAGATCGGTGATGAAGACAAGATACGACTCGTCATCGACTGACTTTTCCGACAGATCGCGGCTTGCGAATCCGTCTGCGAAGGAAACAATTGCCCACGCGATTGTTCTCGCCGGAACAGGGGATGCGTTTTTAGAAAGCACACGAGCAGCAACGATCATCTGTTCCACTGTCGAGTTTACTTCTTCGGTTGCACTGCTGAGTTGAGCGCGCAATTCAGGAATTCGCTGACTCGCCGCCTTGGCCTCTATACGTAACCACCGGTTATCTTGTCGCCATTGTTGCTCGGGCTTCGGCATCAAGTCCGCAATGACTTGTGGATCCAATCTGGTCGGATTTGGCGGTATGTTGCTCAACAAGTGGTTATTGTCTTCCGTAAAGTCGTGCGCAATTCGCACTGCGAGTACTTCGGCAATAAGACTTTCTCGATTTCCAAAATATTTATAAATGAGCGCGATAGAAACATCGGCGGCCTTGGCAATGTTCGCAATGCGCAGGCCGAGCACCCCATTCTTCAAAATTTCATCGATCGTCGCACTTGCGATCCGCTCTCGCGAAGCGACCAAGTCGCCGTTAGAAGGAGTGTCA
>Ga0209390_10000713_pt1 | contig 65774 bp, 67 predicted proteins | sample BON01_FD_187212 | JGI IMG/M metagenome (GOLD analysis project Ga0209390, IMG submission 187212) | Freshwater microbial communities from Lake Bonney liftoff mats and glacier meltwater in Antarctica - BON-01 (SPAdes) (version 2) | ecosystem: Environmental > Aquatic > Freshwater > Ice > Glacier...
GCTGCTGCTCGAGGCCGGACCACGGTTGCTGCCAGGCTTTCCGGAATCGCTGTCGCGCTATGCCGAGAAGACGCTTCGGCGCCTCGGCGTAGATGTCCGCCTGGAACAGGCAGTCACGCACTGTGGTTTAACCGGGATCACGCTGGGCGACGAGAACGTGTCTGCGGGCACGGTGATCTGGGCGGCCGGGGTCGCCGCCTCGCCGGCTGCTGACTGGCTTGCGGTGGCGGGCGATCGCGCTGGCCGTGTACTGGTCGGACCCGATTTGCGGCCAACGGGCCTGGACGACGTTTTCGTCATCGGGGATAGCGCGCTCATCCATGACGATGCCGGCAAGCCACTCCCCGGCATCGCTCCGGTTGCCAAGCAGCAAGGCGCCTATGTGGCCGACCTGATTAAGGCGCAAATTATCGGCAAGACCAAGCTGCCGCCCTTCCGTTATCGGGATCGAGGCCAACTCGCCACGGTCGGCCGCAAGACCGCCATCATTGCGTTCGGGCGCCTGCGGATTAAGGGATGGCTTGCATGGTGGATCTGGGGAATAGCCCACATCTACTTCCTGATCAGCCTGCGCAACCGGCTGATCATCATGACGCAGTGGCTCTGGTCCTACGTCACGTTTGAGCGCGGCGCCCGGCTCATCACCGGTAGGCGCACCACCTTCGAGCCCGAACATCTGGGCCGCCGGGACGACGACAATGCCCGCCCACCCGAGGAACACAGAGAGGCGTGAACGACCTGTGACGGCCTGAGTCCAAATTCATTCGAAAACGAGATCTGCAACATGTACATTCCAACGGTAACAACTGATAGCCGCCCCCGTCACCCGGAAAAGGCGCACAAGCCGGATAATCCGATCCAACCAAAGCCTGCCTGGATCCGGGTCAAGGCGCCGACCTCGGCCGCCTACCACGAGACCCTCAAGATCATCCGCGAAAACAATCTCCGCACGGTGTGCGAAGAGGCGGGCTGCCCAAATATCGGGGAATGCTGGTCCAAGAAGCACGCCACCATGATGATCATGGGAGCGGTTTGCACTCGGGCCTGCACTTTTTGCAATGTGGCAACCGGGAAGCCCGGCGCGCTCGACCCCTTCGAGCCGACCAATGTCGGCGCCGCCGTGGCCCGCCTCGGGCTTGCCCATGTGGTAATCACGTCGGTTGATAGGGACGATCTGGCCGATGGTGGGGCGGGGCATTTTGCGGCGGTGATACGTGCCATCCGCGAAGCGACACCAAACACGACCATCGAGGTGCTGACTCCGGATTTTCTGCACAAGGCCGGTGCGGAAGAGGCCGTCGTTGCGGCCAAGCCGGATGTCTTCAATCACAATTTGGAGACCGTGCCGCGGCTCTATGCGTCGGTGCGGCCGGGCGCACGTTATTTCAATTCCTTGCGCCTGCTCGACCGGGTCAAGCAATTGGACCCCGCGACGTTCACCAAATCCGGCATCATGGTCGGCTTGGGAGAGAGCAGAAGCGAGGTCCTCCAGGTCATGGACGACCTGCGCGCGGCCGGTGTCGATTTCCTGACCATCGGCCAGTATCTGCAGCCGACGCCCAAGCATCATATCGTCGATTTTTTCGTCACACCGGACGAGTTCAAGCGCTTTGAGTCTATGGCCTATGCCAAGGGCTTCCTCATGGTCTCGGCCTCACCTCTGACGCGCTCATCTTATCACGCTGGTGAAGATTTCACCCGTCTACGGGCTGCACGCGAAGCGAAACTTCTTACCGTCGAGGGCAATGCTCAACGATACACATCACTTGGACGGTCCACAGCATGAAGACATTCCTCATAGACACAGTGCGCGGGTGGAGCGCGCCCTCCACGAGATGTACGCTGTGCGTTTCGGTATGACGATGGCACAGATGGCTGCCACGCCCATGGCGCTGACGAGCTACGCCTATAGGTGCTTAGCCGCTAAGCCTACGCAGATAGCGGGAAAGTCGATGTTTCTATCCATTGATATCATCTAAAAATACGCAGTCCGGCGGATCAGCCTCATGCGATCCGAGTTGGGGATCATAGCGAAACAAGGTCGCACAATAGAGACAGAGGATCGTGTCCGCCGTACCCATATTGAGATAGATATGCGGGTGATCCTGGGGCGCTGAAGCGCCAGCGCACTTGAACTCTTTCACGCCAATTCGGATCTCGGGGACGCCCTGATCGTTCTTGAACTTTGCATAATTGTCACGGGTCGTTACGTCCGGCCAACTCATTCTCGATAATCCCCATTTCTGTAAGCTGATGCTCCAACGAACGATCTGTCAGCCTACCACTGTCAACCAGCTTCTGAAGCTCTGCAAGCTTCATTTTAAGTTCAGCAGAAGAGAACGCTGCCCAAGCATTCCATTCTTTCCACGCTGCGTCCATCTCTCGGCGGGTGTACTGTCTTGACATCATACCGCTCGCACTTCGATCACTTCCGGGATGTAATGCCGCAACATTTTCTCGATGCCCCCTTTCAACGTTGCTGTCGAACTGGGGCAGCCCGCACAGGAGCCTTGCAGGTGCAGGTAGACGACGCCCCGCTCGAAACCATGAAAAAGGATGTCGCCGCCATCCTGTGCGACCGCCGGACGGACGCGTGTGTCCAGCAACTCCTTGATCTGAGTAACCAGTTCGTCCTCATCATCCGATTCGGCATGGCTTGACGTACTTGCATCTGCATTCAGTAGGGACTGCCCGGACATAAAATGGTCCATAATCGCGCCCAAGATCGCAGGCTTGATCGCCGTCCAGTCAATGTCATTGGTTTTGGTAACGGTGATAAAGTCACCGCCAAAGAACACGCCATCGACACCGTTCACGTCGAAAAGCTGGCTGGCCAAAGGTGAGCGGGCGGCCTCTGCCCGCGTCGGAAAGCTTGCTGTTCCCTGGTCCATTACCTCGACGCCGGGAATGAACTTGAGCGTTGCCGGATTGGGCGTTTGTTCGGTCTGTATGAACATGTTTCAACTCTCTTGTTTTGTTGGTTGCTCAGGCTGGAAACGGGGGCATCGCGGGAAGGCCATGTAGCTAGCGGAAAGTAAGACGTGTGCGCCCCTCGTCTTCGTTAACGCCGGTCTCAGCGACGCTGTAAACGAGGCCGTTGGCTATATTCTCTTTCAAGGATCCGACGGTAAGGCCCAGCTTGGATTCCAGCGCCTTGGCGTCGATCAAGATATCACGATCAACGATGCTTACGATTGCTGCGGAGGGGCGGGTCATCGCAAGCTGGCCCCAACTTTGGGCGCAAGCTTTTCTGGAGTGAAATCGATGCAGAGCCTGTCCAGATCTTCTTCCATGAGCGGTTTGTGCTGGAACGAGCATAGGTGGGTGGGCCGGCCGTCTTCACAGCCGCCGCCGTCAGCGAAATGCGCACAGCTGTCGCAGACGCCGAAATGCGGCTTGCCCGTCGCAAGGGCGGTGTGCCCTAGCATGCGCTGTAGAATACTAGAAAAATCTCCCCGGACGCCTGGAGGCAAGGCCTCCACCGCCTCGACCAGGGCTTCGATTGGATCGTTGCCGATTATTGCCTGGGCCTTATTCGTCAAGCCCAATCGCACACTGCGTCCGTCCGCCTTGGATCGGGCCTGATGCAAATAACCCCGCGCCACCAAGCTCTTGATAGCCTGGGAGGCCGTGCCGCGGGTTGTGCCGTGAAACGCAGCAAACGCAGACGGAGTCTGCGAAAAACGATTTGCGTGGGCGAAGTATCTCAAAATAGCCCACTGGCTCGGCGTCAGCCCCTCCACGAGGCCATCACCTGACGCAATTCGTCCGAGGTGAATGAGCTGTTCGGTGATAGTGCTGCTGTTCATTTGAGACTCCGTCCTCCCTTATAGATTCATGGGAATAAATAGCATTTCTCACCCATATTGACAAGTATATAGTTTTGAATCCATACTATCACGGCTTTACTTCGATACTGAATAACTTCTGTGGTTGCCGCCTTTGATGCAAGAAGATTTTTATCCGACGAGTATTTGATCAAGTTCGGTCTTCTGTCAGGCCTTTGAACGCGGCATGTCTGAAGCCGCTGGCCGGTATGGTGATCTGCGGATCAAGTCCAAATCTAACCATCGAGCTGCAATGCTCTCGTTATTCACCTGGTTTTCCTGATCCAGATCTTTTCGATCATTTTGCCCATGCGGGTCTTCGCCTTCTCACCCCCCCCCTCTTTTTTATCCGACGTCAGGCAGATTTTGCTACATGTAAATCATGCCGCCACGGTCTGCGCCGAAACTTGATAATCCTCGTTCTTTTTCATCAACGCCCAGATCGTCCGCGCTATTTTATTGGCCAGTGCAATCGCCACGAGCCATCCGGGATCGATTTACGGCCCAACCAGTTCAGACGCGACATCGCGCCGATAATCAGCAGCCTACGAATGTCAGCCTGCCCGGCCTTCGAAATGCGGCCGAGCCGCTCCTTACCACAGGAAGATAGTCGAGGCTTTCGAGGCTTTTGATCGTCTGCGACGCCGTGCCCCGGGTCGTGCCATGGAAAGCGGCGAAGGCGGACGGGGGTCGCGAGAAGCGGTTGGCCCGCGCGAAGTATCTGAGCACTGCCCACTGCGCCGCGGTCAGCCCCTCCACCAGCGCCTCGCGGGACGCCATGCGCCCCAAGTGCAAGACCAGCTCCGCGATGACGCGACTATCCATTTCTAGCTCCATTGGTTATGCCTAGATAATAGCGTTGACAAACTATATTGGCACAGCAATAGTTTCGAAGCGATGCCAACTCACACCCAAATGGCTCGCGTATCAGTTTCGTCAGGAAAGGCTCGAACAACCGACATCGAAGTAGCGGTATAGGAACGTGTCGCAGCGCGGCAACAACAAAAGGAACCTGAAACATGCAAACCACCGGTCCTGAAAAGCTGCCCGGAATCAGACATATCATCGCAGTAGGCAGCGGCAAGGGCGGGGTTGGAAAGTCCACTGTCAGCGTGAATCTCGCGTTCGCGCTGCAACGTATGGGGTACCGGATCGGGCTCCTGGACGCGGACGTCCTGGGGCCAAGCATCCCGGGGATGCTGGGACTTACCACCGACCAGCCGCCCGGGTTCGACGCGGGCGAGATGATTACCCCCGCGGAGCGGTACGGCCTGAAGACCATATCGATGGGCATGTTATCTGGCGACGACAAGCCGGCCATCTTGCGTGGACCGATGGTTAGCAAGTTCCTGAAAATGTTCGTCGGCTCGGTGCACTGGGGACAGCTGGACTATTTGATTCTCGACCTCCCACCGGGGACTGGCGACACCCAGCTTACCTTGGCCCAAAGCGTTCCTCTATCTGGCGCGATCATCGTCACAACGCCGCAGGACGTGAGCCTCAAGATCGCCCGCCGCGGATTGCGGATGTTCCAGACCGTGCACACCCCCATCCTTGGCATCGTCGAGAACATGAGCACCTTCACCTGTCCCCACTGCGGAAAGGGTACGGACATCTTCCACGGCGGCGGCGGCGAGCGAATGAGCCGGGAGCTCGGCATCCCGTTCCTGGGTACGATTCCTCTCGACCCCGACATCGTCACTTGCGGGGACCAAGGGCAACCATTGGTGCTCGAGAAGCCAAACTCGTTCGCGGCCCAGGTGTACGGCGCGATTGCCGCCGAACTGGATGGCCGACTCCAGGCACAATCAACTTCGGCGCTGAAGCAGTTCACGTGGACTTGGGAAACCAATGCAGGCGCGCCGGCCTGGGCGGAGAGCGCCGGACGCCCGTCGGGCTCGCAAACGACCGCGATTGGCTTCCGCCAGCGTGATGCGCGGACGCTGTCCGTGCTCTGGGAGGACGGCCAGCGGCAGGACTTCGACGTCCGCGACCTTCGGCTGAACTGCCGTTGTGCCCTGTGCAGGGATGAGATGAGCGGACTCCCGCTGTTGGATCCAAAGAGCGTGCGAGCGGACATAACCCCACGCACGATCGTCAGCGTGGGCAATTACGCCATCTCGATCGCCTGGAACGACGGCCACAGCACCGGGATTGACACCTTCAAGCACCTGCGGGCGCTTGGTGCGAGCCGCGCGGCTGGGGTCGCCGAAGATGTCTGAGATCGTGCCGGTCGACCCGGCGATCACGATCCGCGCCGAGACATTGCTCGCCGACCCCGACACGTGCAAGTTCACGGTGAGCCAGACCGTGTATCCCGTCGGCCCGTTCTTCTTCGACAACAAGCAACGGGCTGCTGGCTCGCCACTGATCGAAAGCTTGTTCGCGCTTCCTGGTGTTGCCAATGTGCTGGTGACCGACAACGTGGTGACGGTCGGAAAGGAGCCGAGCACCTCATGGTCGGAACTGAAATCGGCAATCGGAACGGCCATCCGGACGCAACTACTGACGGGCGTGCCGGCCATTCTCGATACGCCTGACAACCGGTCGTTCACAGGGGTACTGACCAGCACACGCGACCGACGCTTAAGCAAGCACGAGGTTCGCGTTGAGCTCAAGCGGGACTGCGTGACATCAATCATTCCGAGCGGAGAGAAGCTGACGCTTGCGCAAGGTGATGCCGTCGTAGTGACGCAGGCGCTTGGCGGCAGCTTCACCGTCAGGACCGAGATGGGATACCTGGTGCGGGTCGCCGTTCTCGATGCCGATGCGCTGGGACTTGAGGACACGACAGAGCAAGAAGTGCCGGGGGAAGCGGGGCCCTTTAGTCTGGAGAAGGTGATCGACAAGCTCAAGACCGTGTTCGATCCGGAGATCCCGGTTAACGTGGTCGACCTCGGGCTGATCTATGTCTGTGAAGCTCACCCGCTTGCGGACGGTGGCCACCGGGTTGAGATTAAGATGTCGATGACGTCGCCTGGCTGCGGGATGGGCGATGTACTCAAAGAGGACGCCCGCGCCAAGGTGCAGGGGTTGGCCGGCGTCACCGACGTCGACATCGATGTCGTCTGGGAACCGGCCTGGGACCAGAGCCGCATGTCCGAGGCTGCCCAACTGCAGCTTGGCCTGTTGTGAGGAGGAAAAGATGACGTCGATCGAGATCTCCCCCGCCACCACGATGGTAAGACGAGAGCAGGGTCCGCAGCCAAACGCGTGCGCCCTCCATCTCCAGATTGCTCGGGGGCCTTCCCGGGCTCATGCTGCACAAATCGGGCGCACTGCCCACAGAAACCACAGGAGGAGGAGAAGAGATGACGAACGTCAAAATCACCGTGAAGGCGAATACACGAGGTGTTCGGCATCTCTTCACGCGACTGGAAGAGTTTTTACCACTTCACCGTAGGTGGTCCCGTCGAGGACCGACGGCTCACCACATTACCCGCGTACCACTTGGAGGAAAAACAATGAGCACCACGGCGCTGAACGAATCACTCCGGAAACAGATCTCCGAGCTCCTGGCGAGTAACCGGGTCGTCCTGTTCATGAAGGGCAATCGCCAGATGCCACAGTGCGGATTCTCCGGTCAGGTCGTGCAGATCCTCAACAAGCTGCTGCCGAGCTACGAAACCGTCGACGTGCTGGATTCACCCGAGTTGCGGGATGGGATCAAGGAATTATCCCAGTGGCCGACGATTCCACAGCTGTACGTTGGCGGGCAGTTTATCGGGGGCTGCGACATCGTCCGCGAGATGAATGCGTCGGGAGAGCTCCAGAGCCTCATTGGCGCAGACCACGGCACTGCCACATAAAGGGACCACCATGTCATCACATCCAACCTACTTCCAGGGTTCCGTCATCGACGCGCTGCGCGAGGCCATCGAGCAGCAGATTTCCGATTCACGGGCCGCAGTCACCGGCGGCGGCGGACACTTCAGCATTGAAGTGACGTCGCCCATGTTCGCCGGCAGGAGCATGCTCGAGAGCCAGCGACTGGTGTACGGCGCAATCACCCACTTGATGCAGGGTGACGCGCCCCCGGTGCACGCCATCGACAGTCTGAAGACTCGAACGCCCGCTACGTCTTGATCTGGATTTAGCAAGCCATGGTCGGCTGGCTGCAGATTCCGATGTCAAAGTCCACTTCGAAGAAGGTGCCCTGGAATGATCCATCAGATGGTCGGAGAACCTTAATGAACAATCCGCTCACAAATCGCAGGATCGCGCTTGCTGAATGCCGTGAGCTTGACCTCCTCGCGCGCATGCTGGAGCGGGAAGGAGCCGATATCGTGCGCTGTCCGCTCGTCGCCATCCAGGACGCGCCGGATCCGGCGCCGGTTGAGGCCTGGATTCGGCGCGTTATCGCGGGCAAATGCGATGACCTGATCCTGTATACCGGCGAGGGCGTTAGGCGGCTTGTGGGCTTTGCGGATCGCGCCGGCCTGAGAGACGATTTCGTAGCCGCGCTTGGCAAGGTAAACAAGATCACGCGTGGGCCCAAACCCGTGCGCGCCCTGCGCGAGATAGGGCTTTCCTCCGATCTCGCCGCCAAGGTTCCGACTACGGACGGGATCATTGCGGCGCTTGAGGCCAAAACCCTGCACGCGCGTGCGGTAGGCGTACAGATCTACGGACAGGAGCCAAACCTAAAGCTCACGGTCTTCCTCGAAGCGCATGGGGCCACGATCGATATAGTTGCGCCATATATATATTCCTCAGAAGCCGACGACCACCGCGTCGAGGCGCTCATCCACGAGCTGGGAGTGGGGGGCATTGAAGCGATCACGTTCACGAGCTCGCCTCAGGTCCGGCGGCTTGCCGAGGTTGCCGAGAAGGCCGGAATCTCCGAGATACTGAGACAAGGACTGGCGCGCACTAAGGTCGCTGTGATGGGGCCAGTGGCTGCCGACGAGCTCGCGCGCCTCGGCGCGTCTCCGGACGCGATGGCCGACAGGCCTTACAGCATGAAGCCCTTCGTCCAAGCGATTATACGTCTGTTTCCAGCAGATGCTGGCAGCAATTAAGGAATGCCCGAACGGCGACAGGAAATCGAGGCCTTCGTGCGGCATCTCGTCTTCGAAGTCGAGGCCGCCGAGGCGGCGGGAATGACTGCTCCCCACGCCATCGCCGAACATTTCAACGCCAAGGGGATCAGCACCCACAAGGGCCGGCGCTGGACTGGTGCGACGGTGGCCAAATTCCTCAGCAGCTCCGGCGCCATGCGCTATCGTTCGGGTGGGGAAGGCGATCACACGGCGGAGTCCCAGCATAATCCCGACAAATCGTCTAATGCGCTCGATAAAGCACAATTGCAGCCCTTCACGCCAGCATCGAGTCGGTGTGTGTGATCGCCGACTGATTCGCCGGAAAGGGCAATCTGGCGTTCGCTGCGGCCTTCGAGATTGCGGAGCAATGGGTTGCGGACGGCGCTTGAATAAAAGCCGGTGGGTGAGAAGTGATGGAGGAGGATGCCGCCCCTCTCCCGGCCTATCCATTTGCCTTGACAAGACCTCCTGCGGTTATGAACGCGGTTATCAACACCCACATAGGAACAGGGTTATACACGTGCAAGAAATCGCGTAGAGTGGCGGCACTATGACGCTTCCAGCACTCGAATTGGTAATTGCTGCGCCACGTGGCTTTTGCGCCGGCGTCGATCGCGCCATCCGCATCGTCGAACTCGCGATCGAGAAGCATGGCGCACCGGTCTATGTCCGACATGAGATCGTCCATAATAAATATGTGGTAGATAGCCTCAAGGACAAGGGTGCCGTCTTTATCGAGGAACTCGGCGAGGTTCCCGATGGCGCGCACGTCGTTTTTTCCGCGCATGGCGTACCGAAGTCGGTTGCCGCCGATGCCAATGCGCGCGGCCTCGACTATCTGGATGCCACCTGCCCGCTGGTATCAAAGGTCCATCGGCAAGCTGAACGCTTGGTCGACGCCGGGAGGCATATCCTGTTCATCGGGCATAAGGGTCATCCCGAGGTTATCGGGACATTCGGTCAGGTTCCCGTCGGCCAGATGACTTTGGTGGAAACCGTGGCGGATGTGGCGGCGCTAAACCTCATCGACATGACACAACTTGCTTTCCTGACCCAGACAACCTTGTCGGTGGACGACACCGCAGAGATCGTCGCCGCGCTGAAAATGCACTTCCCCTCGATCCACGCCCCGCGCGGCGAGGACATTTGTTACGCGACGTCGAATCGGCAGGAAGCGGTGAAACGCATGTCGGGCCGATGTGACATGATGTTGGTCATTGGAGCGCCCAATTCGTCGAATTCGCTGCGACTCGCCGAAGTGGCGGAGCGTAACGGCGTCCCGGCCTGCCTGATTCAGCGGGCATCCGAGATCGATTTCGACTGGCTCGGCACCCCGCGTTCGCTCGGGCTGACCGCAGGAGCATCCACGCCCGAGATATTGGTGCGGGAAGTCGTCGCGCGCCTAGCGACCCGCTTTTCGATCACCGAATCGGTCGTAGAGGCCGCAGTCGAAACTATCGAGTTCAAGCTGCCACGCGGCCTCGCCGCATAGTAGATAGATTCAGACGGTGCTGTCAGTCTAATCCCGCTTTAGCAACATTGCTAAAAACGGGATCCCCTCACTTTTAGCGCCGAATCGACGTCAAATGTTCACCGCGAGGAATGAATCGACCGCTTTGGCGCATTCGCGGCCTTCGCGAATCTCCTCTCCCTCGATCTGCAGTCCGGCGTTGCGGCGGTTCTGCTGCGTGAGAAAATCCATCGCGAAATGGATATTGCCCGCTTTGCGCTGCAGAATCTCGAGGTCGCGTGGCCATTCAGCGCTGTTCCCCGTCAGCGATCGATAGACAGCTTGAGGTAACACAAACTTCATCGTTCGACATAGGACAGTGGACTGAGCCAAACTTACGCAGCGCCCACGACGATACTATCGACTTGGCCTAAATGGCGGCTGGGGAAATTCTTCGTAAAACCGCTTGATGTTGCACAGATGTCTGCAGGTTCGTGATTGACTATCTGGTAAGGAGATACTTCGGCATCAACGTAACGAGTTACTCAATCCGATACCAGGCGCATTTTGATCTTTGGTAAGGCGTGCTCTACGCTGCTAAATTACGCCATGTCAAAGACACCTGTTCAAGCACGGCGAAGGAAGTCCAAAGCTAATTTAAGAGCTTGTCAGATGCAATCATCAGACTGGCCAGCCGGCTCGCCGATACGCTGAATCCCAGAACATCCATTCATAACGAGTCGCGGTGCGGAACGCGCTAGCCATGGCATCGCGTGTGGCGTCTGTTGCTGCCTCGGCAGCTTGGTCAACCAATGCCTTCGCGCCAGCAGCCGCTCCCGCAAATTCGGGAGTGGCATAGGTATCGATCCAAGCCTCGTAGCAATTCGGCGATGCTGCGTTGGGCTTGATCTCGCAGCCGACCTCCCAATAGACCAAGAAGCACGGCAGAATGCCTGCCACCAGTTCACCATAGCTGCGCGTTGCTGCAAGATGACCGAGGAAACTGGAATAGCCAAGGCAGACCGGACTTGGTTCGTTTTCGGCCACCATGGCTTCATCTACGCCAAACATGTCGAAATAGGAGCGATGGAGGCTTTCCTCCACCATGACGGCGACTTTCGCTCCATCAGACCATTCCAGCCTTGCCGCTGGTGTTGGTGCGCGCGCCGCAGCCAGTGCAAGCACACGGGCATATTCGCTAAGATAAAGGCTATCTTGCATGATATAATGTTGGAAACTTTCTTCCGGCAGTGTGCCAGCAGCAAGCTCGGTCAAGAATGGCAGATCCAGTATCTTCCGGCGTACCGGAAGCATCTCGTCCCAAATCGCGTCGCAAAACCCCATCTCATTTTTCCTATGTCAGAAACGTATAGTGGCGCTGGTGCCAAACTGGCGGCCAGAATTTATAGTAAAGCTATCGTATGGGCCGCCGGGTTCCATATAAAGCAGCAACGGGAGTTGTTGTTGCCCGAAAGCTGAAATTGCCCAGCGCTTGTCGAAAAGGTTCTTGGCCCAAACATCAAGGGTCCACTGACCGAGCGTAGCCGCTAACCGGGTATCGACAGACGCGTAGCCTGGCGAATGTAGGATGTTGTCGATTTCAAAATCGACACGACTGACATAGGCTGTGCTAACACGGGCATCAATCACAGCCGTGCCAAGTTCGCCCTGCCATAAAAGTGCGCCGTTCAGCGTCCATTCCGGCGCATTCGGGGTTCGCTTGCCGGTTAAGTCAAGCATTTCTGGCTCGCCCGGCTCGGGTGTGGGATTGGGGGCAAGATACCGACCAACCCGGCTCTCTGTCCAGGCGGCCGCACCGTCGAAACGGAAACCTGCGCCAAGATCCGCCTTTAGAGCAACCTCCAAACCATGCACATTGACCTTGGGGATGGAAAATACGAGCGAATTTCCTAAGAACACTGTGTTCTGGAAGTTCTGATAATCGGTCACGAAGCCCGCCAAAGACAACCGTACCCTGCCATCGAGAATGTCGGCCTTTATCCCCGCTTCGAGTGAGTGCGTGGTCTCGGAAGGAAAAAGTTCCTCATAAGCGACTGGTGGAAAGGGCGGAGGGTTGAATCCACCTGCTTTGAAGCCGATTGCACCTGTAATATAAGCGGTCAGCTCCGAATTGGGCCGCCATGCTAACGATATCTTCGGTTGCCACTTTTCAAAGCTGTGCTGCCGCTGGTCGTATGCCGTGCCAGAGTCGACGCCTAGTGCATGTTCCTTCCGTTCGTCGCGATCATAGCGCAGCGCTAAGGTGGCCTCTAACGTAGTTAGAACGTCGTAACTAGCCTGCCCAAATAGACCGATCCGATTAGAGTGGGCTTCCGAGCGCTGAGCTTCCATCCCGCCCAAAAGGGGCCCGAAATCATCTGTCCGATCACGCTCTAGCCGCTGAAAAAATACACCCGTCAGCCACCGCAGAGCGCTATCATTAGTCGAGGTCAACCGAGCTTCGGAGGTATAGGCGCGGATGCGAACTGGTTGTGAAATCGGCGCGAGACCTTGCGGATAAAATGTGCCAAAAATAGTGACCGGGCCGTTTCTAAAGTCTAGCTCCTCGACGAATGCTTTGTCGTAATGGTCGAAACCCGCCATCCAAGATAGCTGCAGGCCGTTGCCTAGCTCGCTTTCTAGCGTCGCCTGTGCGCCCCACCATTCGCGCGAGGCCCGGCCTTCGAAGTCTCCGAAGGGCTGGGTTAGTGCTTTTCCGGCCAACCGCCCCCCATACTCCCCCGTGACATTACCAGACGAGATATATGCTGCCCCGCCATTCTCATTCGCCCAACCAAGTTGCAGTTTGAGCACGCTATTCTCTGATAGCTCGGCATGCAGCTTTGCGCCTAGGTTGCACGTAATAAAACTGTCCACCTTCTTATGCAGGAATGTGTTGGTAATGAACCCGTCGGTGTTGCGATATGATCCGGCGACACGCAAAAAAACTTTGTCCGAAAGCGGTGTATTCACTGCCGCATCAGCATTCCAGGTAAACCCGCTCCCTACACCCAGCGTTGCTTCACCGCCGGCATCAGGGCCGGGATCAGTGGTGACGACTTTGATAACCCCACCCGAAGCCGAGCGACCAAAGAGCGCGCCTTGCGGACCTTTAAGTACCTCCACGCGGGCAACGTCATAGGTCCGCAGGGTGAAGAGCTCTGGATCAGCCAGCGCCATACCATCAACAACATAAGCGATTGACGCAGACTGGTTACGATTGGTCGAGACCCCACGAATAGAGATTAAGTTGGTGCCCGGGTCCTGATCATTGCTCATGAACACTCCTGGCGTAGCGGCGATGATATCGTCAATAGTTTCCAGCTTGCCAGAAACAATGTCATCTTTTGTATAGACAGAAATTGTATCGGGTACGGCGATAAGCGCCTCAGCTCTGCCGCGCGCTGTGACAATGATTTCTTTCTGATCAGCTTTTTGGGCCTGAACTACAGCCGAGTAAGCGCCAGTGATCATGACAGTCAGGATTGAGATGAACGAATTTAAAAATAGACTTTTGGCGTGCTTGCGCATGGCCCTATTCCTCCGCCGGTATGAGCCGGATCAGGTTCTCGGGTTAGCGAACAAAGAGCCTCATGCCCTCGATCTGCCTCTCAGCTCTGGAGCCTCCAGAACACCCCGTGGGTTGATTGGATTGTCAATAGGCTGCAATAGACGGGGTAGTCAACGTCGCATATATCAACGCGCGATCGTGATAAAGTGACATTCGACCAGATAAGAAGCACGAGTATCTTATCGCTAATAGGAAAAGCGCGAGGACACCCACATCGAAATGGCCACTATTGTGCGCGGAGCTGACAGTGCTCTCCAATGACTTGTTCTGGGCGGTTAGCGGAAAGCGCCGAAAACTGATATATTCGATTGCGTTCCAGCTATCTTGATTAATTCCTGTTGAGCCCGAACTCGCGGGCATGCAGGCGCTCCTTCCAGTTGGCCCCCAGCGCGATGACATCGGCCGCTTCCAGATCGGGTGATGTGCGCTGTAAAATGCTGAAGCGCAAATTGCCTGCCTTGTTGTCCCTGAGTTCCAGATTTCCTCCATGTCCGCTGCACGCATATCCTCGCCACAATCCAGTTTCGGTAGCGAACACCCTCAGATTGGCAGATCGGTGGAGTTCGCATAAATTGCGTGACATTCTGTCGCTATTCTCGCTCGACTGAATTTTGAGTACCGGATGTTATCAATCTGCGACGGGTGGTTCGTTCATTGGGTCTTAAGCTGACTGCAACAAAGCCAGCCAGCCCCTTTCTCAGTATGATGCCGTCTCCATTGCGATTCCGCGCGAGAGACCTGGCGCGCAGTGCAGCTATTCTATTGCGCGGTTACTAGCGGATGGTTAGGATTGCAGCACTTAACCAATTGGGGGCACTATGGAACTTGAAGTCCAACTTGAAGCTTTGATGGACAAGGCGAACAAGCATCGGGAAGTTTTGGCGACTGAGGAAGCCGCAAAACTGGCACTGGTTGTCCCCTTCCTGCAGGCTCTTGGGTATGACGTAGGTAATCCAGCAGAAGTCATTCCTGAATACACGGCTGATGTTGCCACTAAAAAGGGTGAGAAGGTCGATTTCGCAATTTGTATTGATGGTAACGTGAGTATGCTCATTGAATGCAAGCCGATCAATCAAGAGCTGAATCTCAAACACGCTTCCCAGCTATATCGCTATTTCAGCGTAACAGAAGCCAAGTTCGCGATCTTGACGAATGGCGCGGTATACAAGTTCTATTCCGATTTAGACGCTACCAACAAGATGGATGATAAACCATTTTTTGAGTTCGATCTTTCGAAGCTCAAAAAATCTGACTTCCGGAACATCGCCAAATTTCAGCGTTCTGGATTCGACGTCGCTTCCATAATTGAGACCGCCGCCAGCCTTCAAATGGAGATGGCTGTCACCAAGGCGCTACAAAAAGAAATGGTGGAACCCTCGGATGAATTGGTCCGACTGATAGGGTCACAAGCGACTGAAGGTAGGCTCACAGCAGGAACGAAAGCGGCAATCAAGCGGCATATCCCAAATGCGTTCAGCGCAATTGTCCGCGAACGTTTGAACGATCGTCTCACATCCGCCATTGACGAGGGAACCGATGACGAACCGGTTAGCGCCAGCGAATACGAAACAACGGCTGACGAGATCGAGGGCTTTCAGATTGTCCGCGCAATCGCATCAGAGTTGGTCGACCCAGCACGAGTTCATATCCGTGACTCCAAGTCATACTGTGCGGTTCTTTTGGATGATAACAACCGAAAGCCTATCGTTCGGCTGTGGTTCAATTCTGATGCCATCCGATATGTCGGCACGTTTGATAATGGCAAAGAAGAAACTCGCAGGCCCATTACCAACGTTTCAGACATCTACCAACACAAGGCGATCATTATCGAACGGTTGAAGGCAATGCTTTAACGGTATGGGTGGGAACAAAAAAGCCAGATCGATTTGATCTAAAGTCCGGATATGGATGGAAGCGCACGTTGAGGCTGCACTGATTCTATCGATTGCAGCCAGCGCCTGTGATTGGTGAGAATTCTGGCGTTAGTTGAGCCGAGATATCGCCGATTTTTGGGCCGTCTCTGACTGCAACAACAGTCGCATAACACCGGCAGCGCCCCAGAACCACGCCCTTTTGGGGCTGCAGTCTATCATCTAGCGATGCTTTGAAGTCGGCTCAGGACTGTTTGTTGCGGTCGAGAAGACTCGAACTTTATTGCATGTTGCCCATGCTTACAATCCTTGACCAAAACTTGCCTCGCTGCGAAGAAGCACCATGGCATCCGAAAAAACTCTCAATGCCAAGAACCTTGCAGCGCTGGGAGCAGATCGCCTGGCGGCACTGTTGCTTGAACTGGCGAAGGGTGATGCCGCAGCCAAGCGAAAGCTTCGGCTAGAACTTGCTAGTAAATCTGGCGGCGATGACATAGCTGCCCTGGTCCGCAAGCGCCTCGCGACCATTGGCAAATCGAAATCCTTTGTGGATTGGCGTAAAGTCCGCGCGCTGGCGAAGGATCTGGAAGCCCAGCGCGCCGCGATCATGAAGTTTGTCGCGTCAACGCAACAGACCGAGGCAGTCGATCTGCTCTGGCGCCTGCTGGAGTTAGCGCCTTCGGTCTACGAGCGCTGTGACGACAGCAATGGCCTTATCGGGGATGTCATGTATGAGGCGCTCGATAATCTGGGCAAGGTAGCTGCAGCTGCGAAGCTGCCCTCAGACAGATTTGCCGAGCGGGTGTTCGACAGCGTTTGCGCCAATGATTATGCTCAGTTCGACGGCCTGATCGAGGAGATGGCAGATGCTCTCGGCAAGAAGGGGCTTGACCTGCTGAAGGTTAAGTTCGAGCGCCTTGCGGCCAGTCCGCCTGCAAAACCGGAGAAGCAGGAACGCCGGGTGATGGCCATCGGTTCGAGTGGGGCCATCTACGAGGACGACTATGCCAATGACCGCCATGCCCGTCTTGTCCGCTCGGCGCTGACCGAGATTGCCGATGCGCTAGGCGATGTAGATGGCTACGCTGCACGATTTTCGGACACCGAGCAGGCCAACCCCGCCATAGCCGCGAACATTGCCGAAAGGCTGCTCGTGGCTGGCCGTGCGCCGGAAGCTCTGGCGGCGCTGGTAAAGGCCGATCCGCATATAGGCCAAGGGCGCAGCTGGCCGGACTGGGAACGTGTCAGGATAGATGTACTTGAAGAATTGGGCCGATCTTCAGACGCCCAAACGCAACGTTGGGCTATTTTCGAGAGAGATCTGAATGCTGATTATCTTCGGGCCTATCTCAAGAGGTTGCCTGATTTCGAAGACGAGGAAGCCGAGGTTCGCGCGATCAAACATGTCCGGAAGTATGTTGGCTTCCATCAGGCCCTTCAGTTTCTGATCAACTGGCCGGCCCACGATGCAGCGGCCGACCTGATACTCGAAAGGCACAGCGAACTCGATGGCGATCATTACTGGCTGCTGACCCCTGCTGCCGATGGGCTCGATCAGCGTCACCCTCTGGCGGCGACCTTGATACTACGCGCCATGATCGGCTTCGCGCTCGATAAGGCAAGGTCAAAGCGATACGGTCACGCCGCCCGGCATCTCAAGACCTGTGAATATCTTGCCAATCGGATCGAAGATTGGGCTTGCCATCCAGGTCATGAAGCCTGGGTAGCAGACCTGCGGCTCCGGCATGGCCGCAAGGCGGCGTTCTGGAGTGCCTGACGGTAACATTGCGAGCCGCACCCGGCCACTTAGATAAAATAAATTTCGTGGCCCAAAATGGAGATATTTTAGCGAGAATCGACTGGACTTCGTTCTTGGATGGAGCGTTACTGTGGGCGCGGGCCAACGCTGATTGCTCCTGACGGCGCTGTCAGTTTAACCGCAACTCGTCTCCGATCGGCACACCAAAAGCCAGATCGAGATTACGTCAGGCGGCGAGATTTTGCCACTCGGCCAGTGCAGCCGAGCGTCGTGCCCTGTAAGTTTGACGGTCGACGAGATGGCGTTCGGAGTTGAAGTGATTGTAAAAAGAGGCGTGGACTGAGACGAACTTCTGCAGCGTTTTCATTTGTCGAAAACGCAGCATGGCGCGCTCTCGTCGTCGGAACGGCAAGTGACTATTCTCGGCTCGATTGTTGAGCCAGCGGCCCATATCGTGACGATCAACATTGCCAAGATCGTGCATCGCAGCGGGATAGGATCTCAACCCGTCGGTCACGATAGTTTCCGCTTTCCCGTGGCGCTTCAACGCTCGCTTCATGAACATCAGAGCTGCGGATTTGTTACGTTTCTTCGTAACATAGCTCTCGAGAATCTCGCCTTCGTGATCGACAGCACGCCACAGATAGTGCCGCTCGCCGTTGATTTTTACGAATACCTCATCAAGGTGCCAGCGCCATTGGCGAAAGCCGCGCATCCGGCTTACCCGCTGCCGGCGAATATCAGCCGCAAACATCGGACCGAACCTGTTCCACCACAAACGCACGGTTTCGTGACAGATATCGATGCCGCGCTCGAACAGTAGGTCCTCGACGTTCCGCAAACTCAGCGGAAAACGAACGTACAGCATAACAACCAGGCGGATCACCTCAGGAGACGAATTGAAGTAGCGGAATGGGTTATCGGACTTGCTCATACAGGCCATATAGGAAATCTGAAAAGAGGCGATACAGTCGTCGTCAGTGGCGCAGCCGGGGCGGTCGGCACAATGGTTGGGCAGATCGCCAAGAACGAGGACTGCAAAGTCATCGGCATCGCGGGGAGTGATGACAAATGCACGATGCTAACCGACGATCTCGGTTTCGACGGCGCGATCAATTACAAAAGCGAAAACGTGACCGAGCGATTGGGTGCACTCTGCCCCGAGGGAATTGATCTGTGCTTTGAAAATGTAGGCGGCGACATATTGGATGCATCCCTGACGCATATGAAGGATTTCGGCCATGTCGTGATCTGCGGATTGATTTCATCCTATAACAGTAATGAACCGACACCCGGCCCTTACATGTTTCGCAATCTCATCATGCGCCGCCTCACCGTTCGCGGATTCGTGATCCTCGACCATGAAGACCGTTTTCCGGACGCAATGTCTGTGCTCGCCAGCTGGCTCGCCGAAGGAAAATTGACCATGCCTCTCCATATTGTTGACGGACTGGAGGCTGCACCCAAAGCGCTCAACCTGCTCTATACGGGCGGCAATACAGTCGCCCCAAACGCGTTTTGTCCATCCACGTAGGTCGTAATTGTGAAGGCGCAGTCTCCGACCTCGGCGCAGCCAAGGCTTTGACCAGATCAACCGATTTGCGGGTGATCGGCTGTTTCTTCAAAAAAAGGGCAGAAGTATCAGAACCTGCAAAGTCCATCAGATCGAACAGTACAATATTCAGTGCGCTGCTCCCTCGAGAAGTCGATATGCAGCTTTTGCATTTCTGCCAATAATCCACTGGACTTCACTGTTTGTTCGAGCATTGCTGTTGGTGTCGCAACGAGCAGCCGCGACACGCCGCCTGCGCTTAAACGCGATCCGCGGCTCGGGTCAGTGGAAGCGCTGGAATCTCCAGCGCCAGGCCGGAGACCCAAAATGCCAACTAAAAAACCAAAGGACCAGAGCAAGTCCGCCATCGTGATTGCTCTACTAAACCGAGGCAAGGGTGCGAGCATTGATGAGATATGCAAAGCCACCAAATGGCAAAAGCACAGCACCCGCGCATTCCTGACAGGCCTGCGCAAAAAGGGCCTTGTCATCATCCGCGAGCAGCGCGGCGACGAAGGAACGGTCTACCGGATTACGGAGACGCCTGACCAGAATACAGAAGCGAAAGCATCATGACCGGACTGGAGCAACAGTTGGCAGAGCTTATAACCATGTCCCCTGCCCGGCTGCGTTCGCTTTGGCGCGACACGTATCGATCGCCTGCACCAGACGTTAGCCCAGACCTGCTCAGGCGCGGTATCACCCATCGCCTACAGGAACGCATGCACGGTAAATTGCCGAACGCTACCCGGCGCGAGATCGAGCGGCTGCGCAAACGCGTCGAGCGTACCGGCAAGGCCGGTCACATGCATGCCATCTCCCTGAAGACCGGAACCAGACTGGTCCGATCATGGAACGGCAAAAGCTACCATGTGCTCGTTTGCGATGATGGATTTGAATTTCAGGGTCGCAACTATGAGAGCCTCAGTCATATCGCCCGCGAGATAACCGGTGCCCACTGGTCCGGTCCCCGCTTCTTCGGTCTAAAGAAAAGCAGCAGTTACAAACCAAAGGCAATTTCCAATGGCTGATAAACCTAAAAAGCTGCGCTGCGCTATCTATACCCGCAAATCGACCGAAGATGGGCTGGAGCAGGATTTTAACAGTCTGGACGCACAGCGCGAAGCTTGCGCTGCCTATATTCTCAGTCAAACCAGCGAAGGCTGGGATGCCGTTTCCGAGTTTTACGATGATGGCGGCTGGTCAGGCGGCACCATGAACCGCCCAGCCATTACCCAGCTACTGGGTGATGTGAAGGCTGGCAAGGTCGATGTCATCGTAGTCTACAAGGTTGATCGATTGACGCGGTCATTGGCTGACTTTGCCAAGATCGTTGAGATCCTTGATGACAACGAGGCCTCGTTCGTCAGTGTTACCCAGTCGTTCAATACAACGACCAGCATGGGAAGGCTGACGCTGAACGTCCTGCTATCCTTCGCCCAGTTCGAGCGCGAGGTCACCGGAGAACGTATCCGCGACAAGATAGCAGCTTCCAAGAAAAAAGGCATGTGGATGGGAGGCCCTGTTCCAATCGGATATGATCTTGATGAACGGCGATTGGTTATCAACAATATCGAGGCAAAAACTGTCCGTCATATGTTCAGGCGCTACACCATACTAAAATCTGTGCCGCAGCTGGTCGAAGAACTGGCTGCGGGTGGTTATCGAACAAAGCCGCGACTCTACAAGGGCGAACGAATTGTTGGAGACATTCCGTTCAGGGCCGGATCACTCACCAAACTCCTCCATAACCCGATCTATACAGGAAAGGTCCGGCATAAAGATGCCATCTATGATGGCGAGCATGATCCCATCATCGATCAGGCACTGTTCGATGAAGTGCAAAGCATTTTTGCTACCAATCGCCGCGACAATGCCCTCGGCAAGAAATCCGAGAACCCAAGTCTGTTGACTGGTCTAATCTCTGATCCCGAAGGCAGGCCAATGTCTCCTTCTCAGGCTAGAAAGGGAGCAAGGCTCTACCGCTATTATACAACCCGACTGGAGCCAGGCGAAAAGAAGAACGCGGTCTGGAGGATGCCGTGCGGTGAAATCGAACGGATCGTGATGAACGCAATTGCGGGCGAGCTTGCTTCACTTCCAGCAGCGAACGGCAAAGATGCAGAAACTTTGGCAGGACTGATTGGTCAAAACGATCAGCTGGTGGCAGATCTCCCATCAATGAGCATATCCGACAAACGAAAGTTGCTGCTCGAGCTTGATGTGAAAGTGCAGGTGACGGCTGACACCGTCGTTATAGATCTGCTCCTCAATGACCATGAAGAACGGCACAAGTTCAGTGTCGATGCCAAGCTGGTATCGAGGGGTATCGAACGGAAACTTGCTATTGCACCAGATCAGGGTTCGGCAACCTGTGAGCCTGACCCCATCCTGCTCCGCCTCATTTCGCATGCCTTTGCAGCACGGGATCATCTGATTCACAATATCCCGCAGCCAATGGTCGCGCATTATTCCACGCGCCATTTGAACCAGCTTGTTCGCCTCAGTTATCTGGCGCCCGACATCATAACAGCGATCATCAACGGGACCCAGCCTCCCAAACTTACTGGCCGCCAGATCATGCGGAAAAACAATATCCCGCTGGACTGGCCCAGCCAGCGGATCATGTTCGGGTTCGCATAAGCTAAAAACTCAGGGGAAATTACCCCTCAAAATGATCTCTACGCCAAATCCATCCAACTGCATCTGGACTCCAATATTTGGGCCCTAGAGATAATCCATGAAAACTCAGCATATCCGCGGCTTCCAGAGCGTCTCTGGCGACCGAGCCATTGCAGCAACGGCGTGTAACCCTCGGACATTGCGCGACAATATTCAGGCACGCCGCTACATCTAAGTAATTGGTTTAAAAGGATAAAAATGGTGGTGCTGCTAGAGAGAATTGAACTCTCGACCTCGTCATTACCAATGACGCGCTCTACCACTGAGCTACAGCAGCCGGACCATTTTGATGCATCGGCAACAGCCGCCGAGCTGGGCGGTTTCGACCGAACCGAGGGGCTAAGACCAAATGCTTGCGAGCTTGTCAAGCGGAGTTGCGTTTTTCACGAGATAATGCAATCAGGCGCCATGCCAAAGCCACAGCCCAAATCGGAAAAATTACGCAAGGAAGCGGAGAAAGCCGAGCGCCTCGCCGCACAGCTGCGCGCCAATCTGCGCCTGCGCAAGACGCAGGCAAAGCAGTTGGTTCCCGGCGATGCCGACGGCAAGCCGCAACCCTAGGGCCTGACCCTAGACGCTGACGACCGCCCGTTCCGGCTTGATAATCTCGAAATCGCTGACCGCCTCAATGAATTTCGCGGCCACCGGGGCAATCTGGTCGGTTGCCGGATCAAACCAGACATAGGTCAGCTTGACCACATTGAGCAGCTCTTCACCGCGCAAAATATTCACGAGCAGCGCGTAGCTGGTCCGGCCGAAGCGGGTGATTCGCACCGCGATGTCGAGCAGGTCATCCGCCTTTGCCGGCGCGCGATAGTCGACCTCGGCATGGCGCACCCAATTGTCACCGCCAAAATGCTGCATGAAGCCGCCGAGCATATCGCCTGTGGCCTGCGTCCCGCTCGCCGCCATCAGCGCGCGCATATATTCGGTCAGACCGACATCGGCAAAGGCCAGATAATGGGCGTTGAAGACAATGCCCTGCAAATCGCATTCGGCATAGCGCACACGCATCGGGGTGATCAGGCGAAAGCCTTCGCGGGGATTTTTCTGTTCCGTCATAGCGCTGGCTCTTTCCCCAGCGCCGGGGGGCCTGTCAACCAGCTTTGACCGCTGTCATGCAAAAGGCGTTGAGCTTGTTGCCATCCGGATCGCGGAAATAGCCGGCATAGAAACCCTCTTCGCCGCGCGGCCCCGGTGCGCCTTCATCGCTACCACCATTGGCCAGCGCGAGATCATAAAGCCGCTGCACCTGATCCATATCCTCGGCCTGCAGCGCAACCATCACGCCATTGCCAACGCTGGCCGCCTGGCCGTCAAACGGCTTGGTCGCCGCAATGCCCGGTGCACCGCCCATATTGCCCCAAGCGATGAACTGGTCAAAGTCCATCATCCGGCCAACGCCCATTTCCTTGGCGAGCGCATCATAGAATTTTGCTGCCTTCTCCATATCATTGGTACCCAATGTGACATAACCAATCATGCTCTTCCTCCTTCTTGTCGAAAAAGAACATTAAGGGAACAATTGAGTCGGGTCAATGGCGTCAGAGCGGCGCGGTCTGCACCTCCAGCCAGTTCAGCGCATCACCGTCCAGCTGCGGCGCAATCGCCGCGCGCACCTTGGCATGATAGTCGTCGACCCACTGGCGCTGATCCGGCGAGAGCATGGCAATATCGATCAGCTTGCGCTCGAGCGGCGCGAAGGTAAGCGTTTCGAAACCGAGCATGGCCTGTTCGGCGCCATCAATGGCGCGCTCTTCGACCAGAATCAGATTCTCGATGCGAATGCCGAATTCGGCGGTCTTGTAATAGCCCGGCTCGTTGGAACAGATCATACCTGCCACCAGTGGCTCGTCAAAGCCACTATGAGCCGCGATCCGCTGAGGCCCTTCATGCACAGCCAGATAGGAACCCACGCCATGGCCGGTGCCATGAGCATAATCAACGCCATCGGCCCAGAGATATTGCCGCGCCAATATGTCGAGCTGCCCCCCGGTCGTGCCTTTCGGGAAGACCGCCTTGGCCAGCGCGATGTGACCCTGCAAGACCTGGCTATAGCGCTTGATCATTTCGGCGGTCGGCTCACCCACTGCCATCGTGCGGGTGACATCGGTCGTACCATCACGATATTGGCCGCCGCTATCGACCAGATAAAGCGTACCGGTTTCGATCTTGCGATTGGTTTCTTCGTTCACGCTATAGTGGCACAGTGCTCCATTGGGGCCGGCACCCGAGATGGTGCGGAACGACAGATCCATCAACTTGTCGGATTGCCCGCGAAATTCGGCGAGCTTGGCCGCAACCGACAATTCGTCATAGCCACCTTTGGGGGCTTCCTGCGAGAACCAGTGCAGGAACTGGCTCAGCGCAGCGCCATCGCGCGCCTGTGCCGCCTTGTGGCCATTGACTTCGGTCTCATTCTTGATCGCCTTCGCCAATATCGTCGGATCGCGTTTTTTGACAATGGTCGCGCCGGCTTGCTCCAGCTGTTCAAATATTGCGGCGACCGAACGTTCCGGATCTACACCGATCTTCCGATCCTTATATTCGTTCAAGGCAGCAGGAAATTCGTCATAGCTGCGCACCCCGACCGCGTTGCCCAAATGCACGCGCACGTCGTCGGTGAGCTTCTCCGGTGCCACAAACAGCTCTGCGCTGCCATCGGCCTTCACGATTGCATAGCCACGCGGAACCGGCGTGTTGGCGATATCCTTGCCGCGAATATTAAACGCCCAGGCGACAGAATCGAGCGCAGCGATAACCGTCGCATCCAGCCCTTCTTCCGCCAGCCATTTGGCAATATCTGCACGTTTGTCGGCGGATGACTTGCCCGCAAATTCATCCGGCTGAACGTCGAGCTTGGCCAGAGATGGCTCCGGCTGGTCTTCCCAAACCCAATCAATTGGATTGATCTTGACCGCAACCAGCTTGGCACTGGCTTTTTCCAGCTTGGCGGCAGCCGACTTGGCCCAATCCTGGGTATGCAGCCAGGCATCATAGCCAATGGAAGAACCTTCCGGCGCATTGGCTCCCAGCCAGTCGATGACGGTCTGATCCGCCGTGCCGACATATTCATATAGCTTGCCATCGACCTGATCGCGCACCTGAATGGTATAGCGCCCGTCTGTAAAAATCGCCGCCTTGTCCTTGAGCACCACGGCGGAACCGGCAGAGCCGCCAAAGCCGGTCAACCAGGCCAGCCGCTGCGCATAATCGCCAACATATTCGCTCATATGCTCGTCACAGATCGGCACGACAAAGCCATCGAGGCCGTCTTTTTGCATTTGTTCCCGCAGCGCATGCAAGCGGGCTTCATAGGTAGACATCAACATCGCTGAGCAAACTCCTTGAATAAGCTTATAGTGACACACATAGGGGTTCCGAGCCCCAATCACCACCTAAATCCGGCCGGAGATATATAGAGAATATGACCAAAAAGCTGACTCGTCCGCCCTTTGCAGAACAGCGTCCCCATAGCTACGAGCGGCACGGGTATGTCGTGGACGACCCCTGGCACTGGCTGAAAGATGCGCAATATCCGGTGGTCGAGGACGAGGATGTGCTCGCCTATCTCAAGGCGGAGAATCAGTGGTTCGAACAGAATATGGCGGATCGCAAGGCGCTGACCCAGTCGCTGTTTCAGGAGATGAAGGCGCGGATCAAGGAAGACGACAGTTCGGTCCCGCAACAGGATGGCGACTGGCTTTACTGGAGCAAGTTCGAGGAAGGCATGCAATATCACCAGCATTGGCGCAAAGCGCTATCGGGCGGAGAAGACCAGCTGATGCTGGACGAGAATATACTGGCCGAGGGCAAGGAATATTTCCGGCTGGGCGCGGCGTCAGTGTCGCCCGATGGCCAGCTGCTGGCTTATGCTTTTGACGACAATGGCTCGGAGCGGTTTGAGGTGCGGATCAAGGATCTGTCCAGCGGCGATCTGCTGCCCGACATCATACCCGGCACCCTGTCGAGTCTGGTCTGGTCGGCCGATTCCACTATGCTGCTCTATGGTCTCGCCAATGAACAATGGCGTACCGACAATGCCCGGCTGCATGTCTTGGGCAGCGATATTGCCGATGATGTCGAGCTTTATCATGAAGATGACGAGGGCTTCCGCGTCGGCATTGGCCTCACCCATTCGGAAAAATATATCGCCATTTCGACCGGCGATCACGAAACCAGCGAAATACGGATGGTGCCCACCGACAATCCGCTGGCCGAACCGATATTGGTGTCAGCGCGCCAGACCGGACGCGAATATGAAGTCGAGGAGCATGACGACAAGCTCTATATCCTGACCAATGACGACCATGTGAATTTCCGGCTGGCGACGGCGCCGGTCGCCGACCCGTATAATTGGACGACATTGATTGCCGGATCGGATGAATTTTACCTGATGGACGTCTGCACCTTCAAGAATTTCTACGTGACCGAAGGCCGCGAAAATGGCCTCGATCAGATCGAAATCCGGTCCTATGATGATCCAGCCAAGGTCGAGCGCATCACCTTTCCCGAGGCCAGCTATAGCGCCGGTTTGGACGACAATCCCGAATATGATGTCGACAGGCTCCGGCTCAGCTATGATTCTATGGTCACGCCGGACACGGTCTATGACTATCATCTCGCCGGAAAATCGCTCGAAACGCTCAAGCTACGGGAAATTCCGTCCGGCTATGACGCCAGCCAATATAAGACCGAGCGGCTGATGATTGAGGTCCGCGATGGCACGCTGGTGCCGGTGTCGCTGCTCTATCGCAAGGACACCAAAATCGATGGCAGCGCGCCGCTCCATCTCTATTCTTATGGTGCTTACGGCTATGCCGTGCCGCCCAGCTTCTCGACGACCCGGCTCAGTCTGGTCGATCGCGGCTTCGTCTATGCCATTGCCCATATCCGCGGCGGCGATGATCTCGGTCGCAACTGGTATCTTGATGGCAAGCTGACCAAACGGACCAACACGTTCAACGATTTCGTCGATGTCGCCAGGGGCCTGGTCGCCAAAGACTATAGCAGCGAAGGCCGGATCACCGCCTCGGGCGGCTCTGCCGGCGGGGAGCTGATGGGCGCAATTGTCAATAGCGATCCGGGCCTCTGGGGCGCCATCGTCGCCCATGTTCCCTTTGTCGACGTGCTCAACACGATGCAGGACGAGAGCCTGCCGCTCACCCCGGGCGAATGGCCGGAATGGGGCAATCCGATCACCGACAAGACGGCGTTTGAATATATCCGCAGCTATTCGCCTTATGACAATGTGACGGCGCAAGATTATCCCCCGATGCTGATCACCGGCGGGCTCAACGATCCCCGCGTCACCTATTGGGAACCGGCGAAATGGACGGCGAAATTACGCGCGACCAAGACCGACGACCATATGCTGCTGCTCAAGACCAATATGGGCGCTGGCCATGGCGGCAAGTCCGGCCGGTGGAACGCGCTGGAAGAAACGGCGGAGGAATTCGCCTTCATCCTGTGGCAGATGGACTTGGCTGCATGAGCGATGCGCCCTCTTCCCTGGGAGAGGGGAAAACTGGATTCACCCTCCCGATCACCGCCCAGCCCGATGACATAGACGAACTCGGCCATGTCAATAACGCGGTATGGGTGCGCTGGATTCAGGATCTGGCGACGGCACACTGGCAAGCGGTCGCGCCGCAGGACGCCATTGATCGCTATATCTGGGTCGTGACCCGGCACGAGATTGACTATCGCGGCAATGTCGGGGTCGGCGAGACCGTCTCCGGGCGCACCTGGATTTCAGAGCCGCCCAAGGGCGCACGTTTCTGGCGCAATGTCCGTTTCACCGGGCCCGATGGCAAGATCAAGGTCGCTGCAAAAACCAACTGGGCAATTATCGAGCGGGTCACCGGACGGCCGGTTCGCGTTCCCGCTGATCTCGCGCAGCTGTTCCTGCGGGATTAAGGCGCCGGTATCGCGGTGGACGGAGCCAGCGGCGAGGGCTGGTCCACCCTTTCGCCATCGGCAGAACGCAATTGTTGCGGCTCGAGTATCGCTGCGGTTTCAATGACGTCAAGCGCCCGTCGCGCCTCGTTATAGCGCCGCGCCTTTTCCATCCATTGCAGGGCATCCTCGTCCTTTTCCACGCCGGCCAGCTTCTCGACTTCCGCAATGGCAGCATCGACATTGCCGGTTTCGACATAGCGTTTCGCGCGAATCAAACGCTGTTGTGGTGCCGGGGAAGGCGTGCCTTGACGGCGGATGACGAACAGTTCGGACAGCTCCCGCTGAAAGTCCGACCAGAATCCTGCACCACTTGAGCCCGTCATCAGTGCCGGCCCCAATTCATCCAGTCCCGCGGACAATTCTTCCAGTGTAACCGGCTGTTGAGAAGCGTTGACAATCGTTGTCACAGCTTTCGGCTGTGCATCGCCAAAACGAAGCCGCAGCTGCGGGTCGATATAGCCGAGCGGCGATCCGCGATCCAGTGCGCGGCGTGCGGCGAATGCGATCAGCAGGCCCTCCGCACGGGCAGCATTGCCCGATGCCGCTTGCGCTTGCACATTGATCCGCGACAAGCGGTCTTCCAGATCGGCCACGCGGACCGCAAGCGCGCGCTCCAGATCGGGGGTCAGGGTCGTCACAGGGGCAGCTCTTGCGGACTGCGCTGGCGATTTCGCTGGCAAGACGCTGCCATCGGCATCGATTCGATTGGCAAGGGCGGTCGCCGGGTCAGGCTTTGCTTTTGCGCCATTGCTATTGGCAACCGCGGCAGCTTCCTTGTCCGAAGCGCTATCAAACGGATTATAACGGGACAATATCCATCCGGTCAGGATCACCCCGCCGATGAAGGCCACCACCATCAAAATCAGTATATTGCGCGTCAAATTGCTCTTGCCAGTCGATGGCGACAGCCTTTCATAATCGCGGCTCATTCCGGTTTTCCTTCCCGGCCCGGCCATATGGCGAACCAAATATTCTCATTTGTTCTGGCATAGTCGGGTCGCCAGAGACAGTAAAGACTCGTCGTCCGGGCGGTCCGCCATTTGCACGCTTCTCCATCCCCGACCTGCTGCTTCTGCCACTTTGGCGGAAAACACCAGAGCATGATGGCGATCCCGCTCCATGTGCAGGCGGTCCAGTTCCGACACCAGATGGCTCGCAGCGCGTGCCGAGTGGAGCAATATGATCGTTTCCGCGTCCAGGCAGGCCACGGCCTTTTCGCCCAAAGCGATCGCTCGCGAGCGGTACACCGGGACAATATGCAATAGCCGTTCACCCGAATCGAACAGGCTATGCTGCTCGCCAGCCAGCCACAAAATGCTGCGATATCGATTGGCCGGTAGCTGATTAAGCAATTGCTGGCCCCCGGACTCGCCGGTTTTGGCGATATGAAATCCCGCATTTTCTGCGGCCCTTGCGGTTGCTTGGCCCACCGCCAGAACCGGCAGCGATTTGTAGGCGTCCAGCTGGGTTCCGCCATGAGACACGGCATTGGCACTGGTCAGCAGCAATGCATCAAAATCCTGCGCTGGGGGACCAGACCATGCAATCGACTCGACGGTGAACAGCGGATCAACAACCGTCTGCAACCCCAATTGCTTCGCTCGCCGCTCGGTCTGCAGCGCGCCGTCGAGCGGCCGCAGGATCAGCAGCGGCAGCATCATCGGCCGAATATGGCTCTCAGCTCCGCACTGGCCTGCCCCAGAAGCTTGTCTGCCAATATGCCGGGCGCGGAAACATCACCAGTGTCAAAGCTGCAGCTGCCCGCGACGAATTCTGAACCATCGGGCAATAAAATTTCGGCCCGCAGATGAATCGTCACGCTATCAATCGTTGCCAATGCGGCAACCGGGCTGTGACAATCCGCAGTCAACTGTTCCAGAAACAGGCGCTCGGCAATGACCGCGCGAAATGTGTTTGGCGATGATATCGCGTGCATCAGATGGCGGACATGCGTGTCATCGGACCTGGTTTCGATCCCGACCGCGCCTTGCGCCGGTGCGGGAAGCATGATCTCGTCGGATATCTCGGTTCCGACATCTTCCATATCGAGGCGGTTTAGACCGGCGGCCGCGAGCAGAGTCGCGTCATATTCGCCATCTGCAATTTTCTGCAGCCGGGTCTGCACATTGCCGCGGATCAGCCGGATGTCGAGATCGCTTCTTTGCCGCAAAAGCTGCGCCTTGCGGCGCGGCGACGCGGTACCGACGATGGCGCCCTCCACCAGGCCGTCAATCGACTCCGCGCCGATCAGTCGGTCATGGATATCGGCCCGTTCCAGTATCGCCGCCAGAATGAATTCCTCCGGCCGGATGGTTTCCACATCCTTCATGCTGTGCACCGCGCAGTCGATTTCACCGCCGCCGAGCGCGTAATCCAGTTCCTTGGTCCACAAAGCCTTGCCGCCGACGTCCGCCAGCGCCCGATCGAGTATCTTGTCGCCGCTGGCGATCATCGGCACCAGTTCCACCTGATCGGGCCGCCAGCCATGCACCGATAACAGCGCATTGGCCGTCATTTGCGCCTGCGCCATAGCCAGCGGGGATTGGCGCGTACCGATACGCAATGGCCGGTCCAGTCCGGCGAGAATCTCTTTTTTGGCGTTTTCACTCATGATAGCGCTTGTTCTAATGGCTTGAGCGCCTAAGTAAAAGCGTCATGAGCCTGATCTTGGGAATTGAATCCAGCTGCGACGAAACAGCGGCCGCGCTAGTCACGTCTGATCGGGAGATTTTGGCGCACAAACTGGCTGGCCAGGAAGCGGAACATGCCCCCTATGGCGGCGTCGTCCCCGAAATTGCTGCCCGCGCCCATGCCGAGATTCTGACCCCGCTTATAGCCGCGGCGCTGGCGGAAGCGGGCAAGTCACTGGATGATGTCGATGCGATTGCCGCCACCGCCGGCCCCGGCTTGATTGGCGGAGTGATGGTCGGTCTGGTCACCGGCAAGGCGCTGGCGATGGCCGCAGGCAAACCGTTGATCGCGGTCAATCATCTCGAAGGCCACGCACTGTCGCCGCGACTGGTCAATCCGGATCTGGCCTTTCCCTATTTGCTGATGCTGGTATCCGGCGGCCATTGCCAGATATTGCGCGTCGAGGGCGTCGGCCAATATCGGCGGCTGGCAACCACGATTGATGATGCCGCCGGTGAAGCGTTCGACAAGACCGCGAAAATATTGGGTCTCGGCTATCCGGGCGGCCCCAGGGTCGAGGCCTTGGCACGGCAGGGCGATCCGGCCGTAGTTCCCCTGCCTCGCCCGTTGCTCCGGTCTGCCGAACCACATTTTTCTTTCGCCGGATTGAAAAGTGCCGTGGTTCGCGCCTATCAGAATGGCGCGCACAGGCCCGAAGATATAGCCGCATCATTTCAGCAAGCGGTGGTCGACTGCCTGCGCGACCGGCTGGAAAAGGCGATAGCGGAACAGGAAAGCTGCGCCCATCTCGTAGTTGCGGGCGGAGTTGCCGCCAACGGCCCGATTCGCGCCATGCTCGAACAGGTCGCGGAGGAAAATGCGATGGCCTTTACCGCGCCGCCGCAATGGCTGTGCACCGACAATGCGGCGATGATCGCCTGGGCGGGCGCCGAGCGTTTCGCAGCCGGCCTCACCGATCCCCTCGATTTTGTCGCCCGACCGCGCTGGCCGCTGGATCCGACGGCTGAAAAAGCGCGCGGTGCGGGGGTGAAAGCATGACCAAGGCGACTGCCAAAATCGGCGTGATCGGTGCCGGAGCCTGGGGCACGGCCCTGGCGCAGGTGCTGTCCGAGGGACAAGATCAATTGCTGCTGTGGGCCCGCGAACCTGAGGTTATCGACCAGATCAACCGGACCCACGAAAATAAATCCTTTCTCCCCGGCCACCGGCTCCGCGACAATATCCACGCGACCCAGGATTGGGATGCAATCGCGGCTTGCGATATGCTGCTGCTGGTCACGCCGGCGCAACATCTGCGCGCCACCCTCCAGACTTTGCCGGACAGCGATGCGGCGCTGCTATTGTGCTGCAAGGGCATCGAGGCGCGAAGCCGATTGCTGTTAAGCGAAGTTGCAAAGATAGTGCGGCCTGACAATCCCCTCGCGATATTATCCGGCCCGACCTTTGCCCACGAAGTCGCGCAAGGCCTGCCGACCGCCCTGACGCTGGCTTGCGAAAGCGAGGCCTTGTGGGACCGACTCAATCCGCTGATCGCAAAAGCAAGCTTCCGGCCCTATTATTCCGACGATGTGATCGGCGCGGAAATTGGCGGCGCCGTCAAAAATGTGCTGGCGATCGGCTGCGGCGTCGTCGACGGTGCCGGCCTCGGACAAAATGCCCGCGCATCGCTGATCAGTCGCGGCTTTGCCGAAATGCTCCGCTACGGCGCGGCCCGCGGTGCCAGAGCGGAAACCTTGTCCGGCCTGTGCGGCCTCGGCGATCTGGTGCTGACTTGTTCCTCGACCAGCTCACGCAATTTTTCACTCGGCAGGGGATTGGGAGAAGGCCAGTCGGCCGAATCGCTCTTGGCGGACCGGACAACGGTTGCCGAAGGCGCCTCCACAGCACCCGTGCTTCAGCAGGATGCAAAGGCGCGCCAGGTCGACATGCCGATCGTCGATGCCGTCTGCGCTTTGCTGGCTGGCACAGCGGATATTCAGTCTGTGGTCACGCAGCTCATGAAAAGGCCGCTGGTCTCTGAACGCAGATAGACCGGCAAGCCATGATGATGACAAATTTGCAAAACTGCTATAGACAGCTTTCCCTGGAGCGGGCCAGCCGGAGAGCGATTTGAACAGTCCTGAACCATCAGGCACGGCTGGTGCAGCGCCAATTGATGGCGACACGCCCGCCGACAAGAGCAAGGAAGATATTGCCGCGCTGGCCAAAGGCGGACGGACCAATATTTTCGGCTTTCTGCTGCGTCTGGCGGCGCGCTTGCCGTTTCTGTTCATCGCCGGACGCATCTATGGCGCCGATGCGCTGGGACGTTTTGCCTATGCGATATTGGTCGTGGAATTTGCCGCCCAGCTCGCTACTCTTGGACTGAAACGGGGACTGGCGGCTCAGCTGAGCCAGACCGAAAGACCCCATGTGCATGTGGTCTGGGATGGCCTGCTGGTCAGCTTCCTGGCATCCGCAATCGCCGCGACCATTCTCATCACTTTTCCATTCATCATGTTCCCCAATAGCGAAATCAACGGACTGGACCGGTTTTTGCCGCTGGTGATATTCACCGTTGTCGGAGCGGATATCGCTCTGGCCGCCCTCGCCTATCGCTATGATATTGCCGCGACCGTGCGCGCCCGGTCGATCGTGGAACCCTGGACGATCAGCATCGCCGCCTTCCTCTTCTCTTATTATTCGCTGCGCGACGGCCTGATCATTTCCTATGTCGTATCGATGATCGCGGCACTGGTCGCGTCGCTGTGGCCCCTGTTCAAAAGCTATGGCCTGCCCTGGGGCTGGCGTCCGGAACCGATGAAAATCGCAATGATCGCCCGGCGCAACATGCCGCTGGCTGCCGCTGATGCCGCCGAATGGGGCTCGCGCCGACTGGATCTGGCGATCCTAGGTCTGTTTGCGTCGCCAGCGATCGTAGGGATCTATTATATTGCCCAGCAGGTAGCGAGCCTGCCGCAGAAGCTCAAAACCAGCTTCGATCCCATTCTCGGTCCGGTGATCACCCGCAATCTGGCAGCCGGCAATATGAAAGCCATTGCCAGCCAGGTCAGCCAGGTCGGCTTCTGGATCATCGCCGCGCAGATTGGCATTGCGCTGGCTCTGGCGATCCCGGGCGAAGCCGTGATGGGACTGGTCGGGCCGGGTTTCGTCGGCGGGACCGGCGCCCTTGCCTTCCTGCTCGCCGCCGAAGCAGTCGCGGCGACGGCCGTGGTCAGCGAATCCGCGCTGGTCTATATTGCGCGCCACCGCAACCTGCTGATCTCGCTGTCGATGCTGCTGCTGCAGGCCGGGCTCAGCATCGCCTTCATCCAGATTTGCATCTATATGGGCTGGGGGCCCCTGTTTAAGGCCGCGGCTGTCGCGGCGGCCCTGATGGTGGCGCTCGCTTATGCTTCGGTGGTCAAAGCAATTTTCCTGTCAAAACTGCTCGACGCGCCGGTCAATGGCTGGCGCTGGACCTTGATGATCGCTGTCGGCGTCGCCAGCGCAGTCGGCTATCTTGTCACCTATATGCCCGAATGGGCGGAATTGATCGTCGGCATCCCGATGATCCTCGGCAGTTACGCCTGGGTCATCTGGAAATGGGGCTTTGGACCGGAAGACCGGACCTTGTTCAAAATGAAAGGCTAATCAGCCGAGCCGGGCTTTCACCAATGCCAGCAGATCTGCTTCCGGGCGGGCACCATAATGAGAAATCACTTCCGCTGCGGCTACGGCACCCATGGTCAGACATTCTGCCATCGGGCGCTTTTCGATATAGCCGCTGAGGAAACCGGCGGCGAACAGGTCGCCGGCACCGGTCGTATCGACGATATGATCAACGGGTTCCGCAGCAACGGCTGTCGTCTTGCCATCACGAACCGCGATCGCGCCTTTTTCGCTGCGCGTCACCACCAGCGTTTCGACTTTGGCAGCCGTTTGCGCAACCGCCGCATCAAAATCTTCAGTCTCGCTCAGCATCATGATTTCCGCTTCATTGGCGAACAGGATATCAATCTTGCCATCATCAATCAGGCCGACAAATTCTGCCCGGTGCCGATCGACACAAAATGTATCGGACAGGGTGAAGGCGACTTTCCGGTCATGTTGCTTGGCGATATCAATCCCCAATGCCATGGCCGCCTTGGGTTCGTCGGCGTCCCACAAATAGCCTTCCAGATAGAGGATCGCACCGCTGGCGATCAAATCGGCATTGACCGCAGCCGGGGGCAAAAATTGTGATGCGCCGAGAAAAGTGTTCATCGTCCGCTGTGCATCTGGCGTGACGAAAATCAGGCAACGCGCGGTCGGCGGCTGCTTGCCCAGCGGCGGCACATCAAAATCAATCCCGGTCGCGCGAATATCATGGGCAAAGACTTCGCCCAGCTGATCGTCGGCCACTTGCGCGATCAACGCGCACTGGCGACCCAAAGTCGAAGCCCCGGCAAGCGTGTTGGCGCCGGAACCGCCACTGATTTCCCGCGCTGGCCCCATGTCACGATAAAGCTCCTGCGCCCGATCGGCATCAATCAGGGCCATGCTGCCCTTGACCAGCTGCTCCTCGTCGAGAAATTCGTCGCTGGCCTGGGAGATTACATCTACAATCGCATTGCCGATGGCGACAATATCATAACGGGCTTCGGTGCTCATAAAAATCCTCTTGGGGCAATGTCTATAGTTCGGGGTGCGTTAGGGGTTTGCCCCGACGCCATCAAGCAGAATTGACGCTGGCCAGGCAATCGTGACATGAAGCACATATGATAAAGGCCTTCACACGCTCGCTTGCGCAGCTCACGGACCGGACCATATTGGCGATTCTGCTGAAGGTCATATTGCTCACGACCCTGTTGTTCATCCTGTTCGGGGTCGTGGCCTATTTCGGGCTGCTATGGCTATTCGCGTGGCTCGGCGCGACAGACGGCGGTTTTGCCGCCGCAACCGTAGCGGCGATCATCGCCATATTGACCGGACTTTTTTTATTCCGGATTGTCGCCATTTTTGTGCTCAACATCTTCTCTGACGACATCGTCGACGCGGTCGAGCGGCGCTATTATCCGGAACGAGCGGAAATGGCGAAACCGCCGGGCTATGGCATCGGCATCAAAATGGGGCTTGCTTCCGCTGGTCGCGCCCTGGGCTATAATATTCTTGCTGCCCCGCTCTATGTGTTGCTGCTGGTGACCGGCGTCGGCGTTCCGATTGCCTTTTTTGCGATCAATGCCATTTTGCTGGGCCGGGATTTGCAGGACATGGTCGCGGCCCGGCACGTAACCGATTATCGAAAACTCTCGGCGGAATGGAGCCTTCCCAAAGCCCAGCGCTTCCTCCTTGGCCTGATCACGGCCTTGTTGCTCGCTATACCCTTTGTCAATTTTCTTGCACCGGTTTTGGCAGCCGCTATGGCTACCCATCTGGTTCATGGGAAGAAGGAACAATGGTCCGCATGAAAGCCAAATTTATAATATTGCTCAGCCTGCCGGGCCTGGCCGCCTGCGCCTCGACGACCACGACAACGCGCCCCGGCCTGCCAGCTGTTGCAGCTTCGCCGCTCAATTCTGTCGCTGGTCTGGACATTGTCATGGGCAAGACCGCCAGTCAGTTGACCCGCCTGTTCGGCGATCCCCAGCTCGACATATCCGAGCCGCCCGCCCGGAAACTGCAATTTGCCAGCGGCGCGTGCATAATGGATGCCTATCTCTATCCGTCCGAAAGTGGCGGTGAAGGCCGGGTCACCCATATCGACACCCGCCGCAGTGATGGTGCGGAAGTGGACCGGGTCAGCTGCGTCAATGCCTCAAGACTGCGCTGACGCCAGCTGATCGAGGGCCCAGCCAGCCGCTTCCCGGATCACTTCATCGCCATCATCCAAAAGCGCCTGCACCGGCGCGATCAAGGCTGCATCTCCGCTATTGCCAGCAGCGATCAGGGCATTGCGCACCATCCTGTCCCGGCCGGTCCGCTTGATTGGCGATCCTGAGAACACCTGCCGGAAACCGGCATCGTCGAGCGCCAGTATATCCACCAGAGCAGGGGCCGCCAGTTCCGCACGCGGCAGAAAAGCCTTGTTCGCCGCTCCCGCCTGCGCAAATTTATTCCACGGACAGACCGCCAGGCAATCATCACAACCATAGATATGATTGCCGATCGCCTTGCGATATTTGTGCGGGATCGGCCCCTTATGCTCGATCGTCAGATAAGAGATACAGGCTCTTGCGTCGAGCTGATAGGGCGCGGGAAAGGCGCCGGTCGGGCAAATGTCCTGACAGGCGGAGCAACTGCCACAACTGTCTTTTCCCGGCTTTGATGGCTCCAGTTCGAGCGTGGTGTAAATCGCACCCAGAAACAGCCAGCTGCCATGATCCCGGCTGACGACATTGGTATGCTTGCCCTGCCAGCCGAGGCCCGCGGCTTCAGCCAGCGGTTTTTCCATTAATGGCGCGGTGTCAACAAAGACCTTCACCTCGCACTCGGCCTGTTCGACCAGCCAGCGGGCGGTGCGCTTGAGCGCGCCTTTGACGACATCATGATAGTCCCTGCCCTGCGCATAGACCGAAATCCGGCCATGGTCGGAGACGCCCTCCAGCGCGAATGGATCGGTGGCCGGCGCATAGCTCATGCCCAGCATGACAACCGTTTCCACTTCGGGCCACAGGGTCTTCGGATCGGACCGTTCATCCGCCCGGTTGGCCATCCAGAGCATGTCGCCCTGAAGCCCTTGTGCGAGCCACTGCTGCAGACGTTTGCGGGTTTCGGGGGCCAAAGTGGCCGGCGCGATGCCGACAGCAGAAAACCCCTCTTCGATCGCCTTTTTTTCGAGCGCTTTGGCCAATCTTAACTTGTCATCCGGCATAGCCTGTCCCTATCAAACACTAACGCCAGATATGAAAGCCGTAAATGCACGCGCCCAATCCCGAATTTGCCATAGAGGCCCGCAATATTGTCAAAAGATTTGATGGCGAGACCGCCGTTGACGGCATTGACCTGGCGATCAGAAAAGGCAGCATATTCGGCATATTGGGACCGAATGGAGCGGGCAAGACCACGACCTTGCGGATGCTGCTTGGGATCATCGATCCCGACGAGGGCGAGCGCTTTTTGCTCGGATCACCCAACCCGATTTCCAAAGCGCATCAGGTTGGCTATCTCCCCGAGGAGCGCGGCCTTTATCAATCGATGAAAGCCTATGATGCGATTGCCTTCATGGGCGCGCTGCGCGGACTGCCGCTGGCCGAAGGCCGCAGGCGCGGGCGCAAGATGATGGAAGACCACGGGCTGGGCGATGCGGCCGACAAGCAGATTCGCCAATTATCCAAAGGCATGGCGCAGACGGTGCAATTGCTCGGCACGCTGGTCCACGACCCCGATCTGATCATCCTCGATGAACCATTTTCCGGACTGGACGCGCTGAATCAGGGCAAGCTGGAACGGTTGATCCGCGACCAGGCCGACAAGGGCGTGACGATCATTTTCTCGACTCATGTGATCGCTCATGCCGAACGGCTCTGCGAAGAAATCGCGATTATCGCCGATGGGAAGATCCCGTTCAAAGGCAAGGTTTCGGCGGCACGGAACCGGCTGCGTCCGCAGGTTCATCTCGAAACCCGCAATCTGGATGGTCCCTGGCGCACCGCGATCCCGGCGGACTGCAAGCCGCTCGGTCACAACTGGCATTTCACATTGCCGGAAAGCGGTGTGGAACCGCTGCTGTATGCGCTGGTCGAAGGCGGTGCCGGCATCGAATCGCTGTCGATCGAGCGCCCCGGCCTGCACGACGCCTTTGTCCAGATCGCCGGCGAAGCGGTGGCCCGAAAAATGGATGAAGATGCCACGACCAACAATATGGACGAAGCCGCATGATCGAGACCATTCGCGCCGCCTATGTCATTGCTCGCCGTGATTTCACCGCGATCATATTTTCCAAATCCTTCTTTTTCTTCCTGCTCGGGCCGCTATTTCCAATCGGCATTGCCGTTGCGGCCGGCGGGCTCGGATCACAGGTTTCCCAAGATATCGACAATTCCGTCATCGGGGTCGCCCTGAGCGCGGAAGAAGCCGATATATTGCTGGCGACGCGATTGCGCCTGTCCCGGAGTCTCGGTTCCAAATCCATGCCGGAACTGGTGGTCCTGAGAGATTTTTCCACGAAGGAAGCGGACATTATCGCGAAACTGGACAGCGAGAAATCATTGACCGCGATCCTGTCCGGCACGCTCGCCGCGCCGGTGCTGACTGGATCGGAACGCGACGTCAAGCGATGGCAGGGCAAGCTCACCCTGCTGGCGGAAACGGCCCTTTCGCAGCCCGCCACGGTTGACGTAGAAACAAGATTTATCGGTCAGACCAGCAGTTCCAGCGAACGCAATCAACTCATGACGGCGCAGGCCGGTCAGGCAATCCTGATCCTGCTGACGATGATATTGGCGGGTATGGTGCTGTCCAATCTGGTCGAGGAAAAGACCAACAAGATCATCGAAATTCTCGCCGCCGCAATCCCGATGGATGCGATATTTCTCGGCAAGCTGTTCGCGATGCTCGGCATGGCCCTTGTCGGAATCACCGTGTGGAGCACGATGGGCCTGACCGTGGCTCTGCTGGTCGGCGGAAATTGGAGTGCCTTGCCCTCGCCGGCAGTCGGCTGGCCGATATTCGGCGTGCTGATGATATTCTACTTCTCCATGGCCTATCTGCTGCTCGGCTCGCTGTTTCTCGGGATCGGGGCGATGGCAACAACCGTGCGCGAGGTGCAAACCCTGTCGATGCCGGTCACCATGGGGCAATTGCTGGTCTTCTTTCTCTCCTATTCCGCGATCACCAAGCTCGGCGAACCAGTCGAGTGGTTCGCCGTCCTGTTTCCGTTCAGTTCTCCGTTCGCGATGATCGCGCGAGCGGCGCAGATGGACAATCTCTGGCAGCATGGCCTGGCGCTGATCTGGCAGGCCATTTTCACGATGATCATCATCCGATTTTCGGTGATGCTGTTTCGTCGCAACGTCATGAAATCCGGACAGGCCGCCCGCAAGAAAAGCCTGTTCGCCAGAGTCACCGGAAAATAATCTTGGGATTCGCGCCATTTGCCAAAAAGACATTGACATTGCTGTCAATAAAGCCAGATTGAACTAGTTTTGAAACGCAACCGATTGCTAAAACCAGCAACGGCAGGAGAGACTTATGGCATCCGTTCCCCAAATTGATCTTGGCAACCTGACTACCTCCCCCACTGCAGATGAGGCGCTGGAAGGCTGGTACAAACGCAATCCCCCGATTGCTGATACCGATGCCAATCCCTGGGACGTCAGTCGCGCCGAGCTGTACAGCAAGGATCTCTGGCGCAAGCCGTTCGCGGAAATGCGCGCGACGGCGCCGATCAACAAGATCGAAGGCGGCGTTCACGGAGATTTCTGGAACATCACCACCTACAAACCGATCCAGCATGTCGAGGCGCTGCCCGACATTTATTCTTCCGATGTTTCCCATGGCGGCATCACAATCGCCGATCCCGAATTTGATCAGGATTTCCAGCTGCCGATGTTCATCGCCATGGACCGGCCCAAGCACACCGGCCAGCGCCGGACCGTAGCACCGGCCTTCACGCCAACCGAGATGAAGCGGATGGAAACCGAAATCCGCCAGCGCACCGAGGAAGTGCTCGACAGCCTGCCATGGGGCGAAAAATTCGACTGGGTCGACAAGGTCTCGATCGAACTCACCACCGGCATGCTCGCCATATTGTTCGGCTTCCCCTGGGAAGACCGCAGGATGCTGACCTACTGGTCCGACTGGGCTGGCGACGTGGAATTATCGGTTGCGGAAGATCTCACCGAGCAGCGACGCCAGATATTATTTGAAATGGGTGCCTATTTCACCAAGCTGTGGAATGAACGGGTGGATGCAGAACCGACCCCCGACCTGATCTCGATGATGATCCACTCGGAACATATGCGCGATATGGATCCAATGGAATTCATGGGCAATCTGGTGCTGCTGATCGTCGGTGGCAATGACACCACGCGCAACACCATGTCGGGCGTGGCCTTTGGCCTTAGCCAGTTCCCCGAGGAACGGACAAAGCTGCAGCAGAACCCCGATCTTATTCCCAATGCGGTGCAGGAAATCATCCGCTGGCAGACCCCGCTCGCCCATATGCGGCGCACCGCGCTGGCCGATCATGACCTGTTCGGTCATCAGATCAAGAAGGGCGACAAGGTCGTGCTTTGGTATATTTCCGCCAATCGCGACGAAGAGGTTTTCCCGGAAGCCGACAAGATCAAGGTCGACCGCGAAAATGCCCGGCGCCATCTGGCTTTTGGCTATGGCATTCACCGCTGCGTCGGTGCCCGCCTCGCCGAGTTGCAGATCCGGATTTTGCTGGAAGAAATGCACAAGCGGCGGATGCAGGTCAATCCGACCGGCAAACATCGCCGCGTCCACGCCTGTTTCGTCCACGGATTCCGCGAACTGGAAGTCGAGCTTTCAAAATATTGATCAGTTCCCGTTCAGGCGCAAGTCTGTAACCCATTGGCTTCCTGCTGCGAATGAAACAGGAAGTTTGAGAAGGATTACAGATGAAATCACCCGATCGGCGCACCGTCATATCCGGGACTCTGGCAGCCGTCGGAGCTTATGGGCTTGTGCGCCTGTCGGGCGTGTTCGACCAGGCAAATGCGCGATCCGGCGGACCGTTCAAAATCAATCGGACGCCGGAGCAATGGCAGCAACGGCTGGGCGCGGCCCGCTACCGGATATTGCGGATGGAGGGTACCGAACGCGCCTATTCCAGCCCGCTAAATGGTGAGAAGCGCAACGGCGTTTATGCCTGCGCCGGCTGCAATCTCGGCGTCTATAAATCGGATAAAAAATATGACAGCGGCACCGGCTGGCCGAGCTTTTGGGGTCCGATCGCCAAGGACCGGATTGGCACGACAACAGACTATAAGATCGGCTATCCTCGGACCGAAGTCCATTGCGCGCGCTGCGGCGGGCATCTCGGGCATATTTTCAATGATGGGCCGAAACCAACCGGCAAGCGGCATTGCATCAACGGGCTCGCGCTTAAATTCATTCCAGCATAGACTGGCACATCAGCTTTCTGGCGCGTCTACCTGCTGCCAGAATTCGAGCTTGATCCCGTCGCAATCGAGGATCCAGGCAAATTGGCCATATCCTTCATCAATCTGCCCCAAAATCTCCAGGCCTTTTTCTTCGAGCTGCTCGACATAGGCGTCCAGATCATCAACCCGCAGGTTGATCATGAACCGCGCCTCGCTGGGTTTCAGATAGTCGCTGTCTTCCGGGAAATGGCTGATCAGACTATAGGGCTTTTCGCCTTTCTCTTCCGACCAGTTGAGCATCGGACCATATTCTCCGTCCAGCCCCAGATATTCCTTGTACCATTTGCGTGTTGCCGCTGGATCTTTCACCTTGTGAAAAACCCCACCGAGTCCGGTGACCCTTGCCATTATAATCTCCACGGTTTTTATTTTTGACGCCCGAGAGAAAACTATTATATTTTACGTAGCGTTTCGCAACCTTATTGGCGTCACTCGCCAGACGGTCAGACTATTGTCCCGAATATGGACAGGCTGCAGCCAATCCGGTTTTTGGCCTTTGACCAGTTGGGCCCACAGGCCTTCCGGATTTTTCTTCGCATAGATCGCCAGCTCCGGCTCCGCTTCGCAGGCGACGATATAGCGAATATTGTGGGCCTCCAGCAAACCACTGGCCACATCTGGTGCGGAGGTAAAAATTCTGATCTGGTCCGCCATCGCCTGATCGTTGCGATGGTGGCTGGTGGCGAGCACATTATGCGGAGTCAGCAGCAATATGCTCGGTCCGAAATCAAACGGCGCCAGGATGTTGGACCGGGGCAAGGCGTTGAGCCGGGCGAGCGAATCATCATTCTCGCATGCGGCGGTCTCCGGATTTGCCTCGGTTTTTTGATCCTCTCCGCTGACACCGTTGAACAGCGCGATGGCCAGCGGTCCCGGCATGATCAGGAACACGACCGCTGCCGTGGCCAGGATACGCGATAGCGGACGCTTGATGCCCCGCGCTCTTACAAAGGTCTGATGCACGGCCCAGGCCATGAATGGCAGGGCAAAGGCTGCCGCGACCGCCGTCGCGCGCTGAACGAACAGCGACAGTATCAATGCCCAGAGAAAGGCATAGCCAAGAACGAACAATTTGCTGCGATCAATCTGGCCGGGACGGACACGCACGATATAGATCAGACTGACCAGCCCGACGATGATCGATCCACCGAGCAAGGTGATCATGGTCTTCCCGTTCTGATACCAGATCGGCAGCCCTTCGAGGACGTTGACCAGCCAATATTCGCGGACGATCGGATCCATCGTGTTGAACGCTCCGCCGATACATTGCGGCGCAAGGCCATAGAAGACAGCCAATGCCGCCCCGCCGGCAACGGCAAGGCTGACGACGCGCAGCGGGATGTTCGCGGGCAGCCATTTGATTGCTGGCAGGATGACAGCGGCCCCCGCCGCACAAGCCAGCAAATGCGCCGGCGAAAGCGCATCACAATAGTTGATGGCGGCGTCGAAACTGCCCTGGCTAGCAAAATAGAAGATGAAACTGGCAATCAGAAAGGACAATAGGGTCCAGAATAGTCGAACCCCTTCTTCGGTCTGGAAAACCCAGCGCCAGACCAGCAGCACGACAAAGGCAGCCGATATCGGCAAACCTTCCAGCGATATCGAAAGCCAGAGCGCCAGCGCCGCACCGAGGGCGATTCCGCCTCGACGTTTCTCGGGCCAGCACATAGTCCACAGCGCGGTCAGCGCGAGCACAATCTGCCAGCCATGATGATCGACCCGCATCGGCCGGATTTGCGCAACAATCGGAACCGCGGTCGCGGTCAGCGCGGCCGCCAATATCGCGATATTACGATCAAAAAGCTGTTCGCTGATTTTCATGACCAGCCACATGGCGATGCCCAGCGTGATCAGCGGTACGACAACCATTGCGCCGGTTTCTGCGCTCGCCGCACCAATCAATGGCCTGAGCAGCAGGAATACCAAAGCCAGCGGCAGCTCGATCCAGCGCGGCCAGTGCATCGGCTGGCTGTCCGGTTCACCAATGCGATATTGGGTCGTGTCGAACCAGCTTTGTCCGCCGAGCCAGTCGCGCAGCTGCACCATGCGCAGCTGATCGTCCGGATCCCAGCCGATGCCGCTGCTGATCTGGCCGCGGGTGACCAGAATCAGCACCGCGGAGACCGCGAGCCAGATCAGTAATAGTGGCAGGTTGCCGCGCAAGCGTTCCAAAATCTTATCCCTCGGGTTGTGAGGCCTTGGCTTTCAGGTAAAGCCATGGAACCCGCTCCGGGTCAAATTGCGAACGGTGATGGCGGTCAAAAAATGGTGGCATATGATCGCCAACCAGCAATATATCCGCTTCCGGAAAATCGCTCGCGGTAATTTCCTTGATCAGCGCCTTGTCGATATCATCAAATATCGCGAACTGGCGGCAGATCATCGGATAGTCACGGGCCAGTGCGGCCGATGTTTTTTCGCAATTTTCGGTGTCGAGATTCTGCTCGGTCGGGACCGGCAAATGGGTGTTCAGTGTCAGCCAATATTGGAAAGTGGGCTGCTTCGCCCGTTTCAGATTTTCGGCCAACATCTTCGGCACCTGACGGTCGCAAGCGCCGGCAAAAACACCGCCACACCATTCAGCGCCGCGTTTTTCCAGATCCACCGCAAATTCGCGCTTTTGAAAGCCGATCTTGGGATACCATGTTTCCCGCTTGAAGAACGGGCCCTTGAAACTGTGCATCGCCTGTGTCGCATAGCCTTTTTTGGCGAGCTGCGCCGGCAGGCAATCCAACGTCTTCGGATCATTGGTTTCGAGCAATTCATAATAATCGCCCCAGCGACCGCACAGCTCGCGCATCTCGCCGGAGGTGGTGCTGTTATAATAGAGGCTGGTACCCTGACTGACCTCATAACGCGCCTTGACGGCACTATCGTTATAATAGGCAAACAGCTTGTCCGACATCGCCTTGTTATTTTTCGGGACGCCCAGCGATTCCACGATGATCAGCACCAGATGGCGTTTGCCATCGGCGCGCGCGGCAAAGCCCGACTTGCTGACCGCCGATTCAAAAGCTGCGCCGACCGGAGCGGGCCGGAAATAATGGCCGCGCATCCCCTCGCCGATTGCGGCATCGGCGCCGACAAGTCCGAAGATCAATGCTCCGCCGAGCAGGATATGCAGCGGTTTGGCGAAATTGGTATCGCGCTTGAGCAGGAACCAGCTGCCGATCAATATGCCGACGATGACCACCGCTGCGGCAATATATTCAATCGAGTTGCCGGGCTTGATCTCGGCGAAAAACTGCATCGAATAGAGCAGGGAGTCCAGCGTCAGGCTGAACAGGCCGGAAACGAAGGAGAGCAAGGAATAGACCATCACGCCAACAAAACCGATCCACTGCACCGCTCTCGGCATGCGTTTGACAATCAGACCGACGAGACCCGCCAGCGCAATCGGAATCGCACGCGGCGGCGCGCCGACCATCCACATCGCCATGAACGGGATATTGGCCAGCACTATCCAGACCAGAGCCCAGTTAAGAAATTTTTTGAAGTCCGGGCTGAAGCGATGCTTTTTTGCCGGGGCTTCCAGGGTCATGTCCATATAGCTCACCGGAACACGCCATATTTCCGAGTCAGATAGACGGCGAAGAAACTGACGGCAACCGCCGCCGCCTTGGCCATCACCGGCAGCACACCGGCACTGGTGAGACCGCTGACCATGCTGACCGTTATGCCCAGGCCGAGCACGGCGGTGCCGATGAAACCGAGCCGCTGCAAGTGCAGCGCCGCACCATCACGGGCCTTGCCGGGGAAAACGAAGCTGGATGAAATCAGCCAGTGAATGACAATACCGGCGCTATAACCGGCTGCCGATGCCCATCCCGGATCGACCAGGAAAGCGACCAATACCATGAACAGGGCGACATCAAAGGCGAGGCTGACGACGCTCGCCAGCAAATAGCGGGTGATCGAAAAACGGTTGAGAATCGCGAGCGGAGCGGGCAGCTGTCCGACCCAGCCGCCGACGGTTGACCGTCTCTCTTGGCTGCTGCGTTCCATTTACTTGTGTCCCTGCGAAGGCAGGGACCCATCACCCGCCATCGCCTTTGCAGGAGAACAGCAGAATTTTATGTCCGGGCAACCCAAGGTCATTTCTAAGCGGCCCGCTTCGCTGGCTTGTCTTCCTCGATCCGCGTCGGTACATCGCGCATGCTTTCAAGCGCCGCCACACGATCTTCGCTAATTTCTTCAGCAATGATTGTCTCCGCGCCTTCATCACCCGATTCGTGATATTCGGCATCTTCGTTGACGTTCCAGACATTCCACTTGCGGGTGCCGGCTTCGATATTTTCAACGGACAGCATCGCTGTCATCATCGCATGATCCTGATTATTATAACGGTGCATGCCGTTGCGGCCGACCATGTGCAGCGTCGGAAAACGGCTTTCCAGATCATCGCGCATGGTGGCGACATTATCTTCATAGCTGTCGTCATAGACCGGATAGGCCTTCTCCTGACGGACAACCGCGCCGCCGGTGACATCTTCCGGATTGCACAGGCCGAGGATCGCCATTTCCTGCTTGGCAAGCTCGATCAGATCTTCGTCGGATGAGGACCACAGGCCGTCATTTTCAAAACAGAAATATTCCAGGCCAACACAGGCGATATGCTCGTCCGGCACCATTTCCGGTGACCAGCTGCGGAAATTCTGCACCCGGCCGACTTGCACGCGATCATCATGGATATAGATCCAGTTGTCGGGGAACAGGTCGTCCGATTTGACCATCAGCGCCACGGTGAGAAAATCGCGATATTTCAGATCCTGCGCTTCCGGCAAAGACTGCGGCAGCGGGTGGATGCGGGTGGCGAGTTCGCGCATCGGCGCGCTCGAAATCACATGTTTCGCGGTGATGATGGTTTCGCCATCTGCGCTCGAGGCGCTCATCCGCCAATTGCCATCACCATCCTGGGCGAGCTGTTTCAGGCTATGCCCCATCAGCACTTCATTGCCTTTGGCTTCGACATGGCGCTTGGCGGCATCCCACATCATGCCGGGACCGAGGCGAGGATAGCGAAAAGTTTCGAGCAGGGTTTTCACTTCCTGTCCGTCATTCGGTTTCTTGTTGAGACCAAGCGAGCGTTTCAGGCCGTCGGTGACCGCGTTCCACAGACTCAGGCCCTTGATCCGCTGGGCCGCCCAGTCCGCCGACATTTCGTCGCATGGCATGCCCCAGACCTTCTCGGTATAGGTCTTGAAGAAAATCGAATAGAGCTTGTGACCGAACTGGTTGACCGTCCAGTCTTCAAAGCTCTTCACATTCTTGTTCGGGAAGACCTTCGCCTTGCCATAGCTGAGCATGCACAGGGTCGAGCGCCAGATACCGAGGTTCCACAGGGCTTCGAAGGCGCGCAGCGGATAGCTGTAAAATTTGCCCTCATAATATATCCGGCTCATCCGCGGACGCTGGATGAAGTCGTCGGGCAGGATTTCATTCCACAGATCGACCACTTCCTGGCTTTTCGAAAAGAAGCGATGCCCGCCAATATCAAAGCGGAAGCCGTCATGTTCCACCGTCCGGCTGATGCCGCCGACATATTTCGGGTCTTTTTCGATCACGGTGACCTTATAGCCCTTTTTGGAGAGCAGATAGGCGGCGGTCAGACCCGCCGGTCCGGCACCGATAATGGCTACGTCTACGAGCTTTTCTGCGGCTTTGCCTGGCGTATTCATACAGTCTGGTCCCTGTCCATGGTGCACCCTGTGCGAGCGCGGTTCATGTTTCAGAAACAGGAGTGAACGAAATTGGTTAGCAGATAGTTAATGTCGCCCCGAAATTTACAGGCGACAAAGGCCGCTTATTGGTCGCTGATCGGCGGTACCGGCTGCGGCGGTGCATCGGCATCGCTCTCGTGCACCTCGATATGACCGCGCCCGACATGGCTCTTTCTGTAACCATAAGCGAAATAGAGCAGCAGCCCGATCCCACCCCAGATCGGCAGCACCATTTTCGCCTCATAGGGAAGATTGTAGAAAAGCCCCAGACAGCCGACGATCGCCAGCGGCGCGACCACCCAGACCAGCGGCGTGCGGAACGGGCGATGCCGGCCCGGATCGGTGCGGCGCAGGATCAACACCGCCAGAGCGACCATCAAAAAGGCGAATAATGTCCCCGAATTGGAGATGTCCGCCAGCTGGCCGACCGGCAGAAACGCCGCAAATACCGATACCGCGACACCGGTGATGGCGGTGACGATATGGGGCGTTTTCCATTTTGGGTGAATGGTGGCGAGCTTTTCGGGCAACAGGCCGTCGCGCGCCATCACGAAGAAGATCCGGGTCTGACCGAAGAGCATGATCAAGATCACCGATGGCAGCGCGAGGAAGGCGGCAATGCCGATCATATTGCCAAAGGCCGGATAGCCGATATGACGCAGCACGAAAGCCAGCGCCTCGTGGCTGCACACCAGAGGTTCATGGCCAGCGGCCAGCAAGGCCTGACATTGCGCGGCAAAGGCGGTGCTGCCGGGCGCGAGCGTGTTGCCAGCGGCATCGACAATCGGCTGCGCGCCGACCGTACCAATCGCGCCTGCCGCGACCAGCAGATAGAAAACCGTGCAAATCGCCAGACTGCCGAGCAGCCCGATCGGCACGTTGCGCTGCGGGTTTTTGGTCTCCTCCGCCGCAGTCGAAACCGCGTCAAAGCCGACATAGGCGAAAAATATCGAGGCAGCCGCGCCAACCGCGCCAAAGCCGCGACTCTCGCCAAACCAGCCATTGGGCATGAACGGATCGAAATTCTGCCCCTGCATCATCGGCAGGGTGAGCACGATGAACATGGTCAGCGCCGTCACCTTGATCGCGACCAGCACCGCATTGACCTTGGCGCTCTCGCTGGTGCCAATCATCAGCAGAAAGGTGACCAGCAGCGCGATGATCAGCGCCGGCAGATTGATCAGCCCGCCCGGCGCATAGCCGCCAATGGTCAGCGCCCTCGGTAGCTCTATCCCGGCATTGGCCAGCAGGCCGACAAAATAGCCCGACCAGCCCACCGAAACCGCGCTCGCCGCCACCGCATATTCCGGGATCAGCGCCCAGCCGACCATCCACGCCAGCAGCTCGCCCATCACCGCATAAGTATAGGTATAGGCGGAGCCTGATACCGGCACCATCGAGGCCAGTTCCGAATAGCAGAGCGCAGCGACCGCGCAGACCAGCCCGGCGATCACGAAACTCCACATCATCCCCGGCCCGGCCTTCTGCGCCGCCTCCGATGTCAGTACGAAAATTCCGGTGCCGATAACCGCACCAACGCCCAGCAAGGTAAGCTGAACCGGTCCGAGAGAGCGGGTTAGCGCCTTTTTCTCTGCCGTGGCCAAAATCGCGTCGAGAGGCTTGATACGTCCGAAAAGATTGAAGGCCATGAAGCAATCCTATCCCGAAAAACTGCGCTTGGATTACGCCGATTTTTGCAATGCGCAAGAGGGATTCGGTGGGGTGTTCGCGATTATTCTATGCGCAGATAGGAAGGGTTTTCCGGGCTGGAATTACTACCCCATCTTCTCCCTTGAGGAAGAAGGGCAATGCATGGAATCCGGATTTGGAAACTCGTCATCCTGAACTCGTTTCAGGATCCAGGGAGAAAGGACAGCTATTGCCGTTCTGGATGCTGAATCAAGTTCAGCATGACGAATTCATTGTACTGGAACCATTACCCCAGCCAAATCATTCCACCAAATTGCTTTGCAAGTCCCCCGGCAACATCGGCTCGCTCAGCAACCGCTCCATCGCCTTCCAGCGCCAGACCGGTGCGTCGCCCTGCGCCTCGATCCAGTCGCGGACCATTTCCATGCCGAGACCGTAGTTGATCACATAGCTGCGATATTGCTCGTTGAAATCGGTCATCTGCTCGGCCCGCTCGCGCGAAACCAGCTGATATTTCTGATTCAGCGCAACCGCTTGCTCGCGGGTGATTTCGCCATCGAGATATTGCTGCGCAATCGTCATCCGCGCGCCGCTCAGCGCCTGTTTGGCGATTTGCAGCGCCCAGTAAGCCGCCGCCGTATCGGGATCGAGGCCGGCGAGCGGGTAAAGTACGTCGCGCTCATAATCCAGCCGCTCCTGGCCGCCAAACGCCAGCTCGATGCCATAATTGGCCGAGCCCTCGGCGATCAGGCTTTGTGGGCTGTAGAGCGGATAGATGGAAAATTCCTGCCAGCCGCGCCCCCTGGTCAGATTCTGCTCGAGCAGCATATTATAGACATGATGGCCGGGATAGCCTTCGTGGCAGCCGAGATCGACGGCGCGGCCGATGAAGATCGGCAGGTCAGTGTTGACCTCGATCAGGCTCTGATAATTGCCCTGATAATAATTATATCCGCTCCAGCTCTTGCCGGTGACAAATTCCAGCTTGAAATTTTCGCCCTCGGGCAGATCGAAATATTGCGCGGTCCGCGCCTTGCACTCGGCAATCGCAGTGTCGAACACGACCTGCAGCCGGTCCTTGGGGATGATATAGCCATTTTCAAACGCCGCTACCCGCTCGCTCAGCGGTCCTTCACCCGGCGCAAGATTTTCAATCTCCTCGAGCACCGGATCAAATTCTTCCAGCGGCCGGAGCTCTGGCGTCACCCCGAACAATCCCTTGGCTTCCTTGGCAAAGGGGAACACCTCGCCCTGGATCATCGCGTGGCGTGTATGGGCTGCCTCAAGCTGCGCCGACAGAAAATGCTTGCGCTCCTCGACCAGCGGATCGTCGCTTTGCGGCAATGCATCCAGCCGCAGCATCAGATCGACCATTGCATTGCCCAGTTCGCGCATGTCGCGCGGGTCGGTTTTCGCCGCTTCCGCCCATAAGGCCGGACCATAATAGGCATCAACATAGCCCGCCTCTTTTTCGCCGAGGGCTAGCGTGAGCTTGACATAATCCGTGGCGATCGAGCGCAGTTCATTCGATGCCTGCAAACCGGTCGTATCGGCGACAACCGGAGGTGCGATAGGCTCGGCAAGCGATGGACAGGCTGACGTCGCCAGACAGACGCCAGCTAAAAGGCCAATGCCTTTCATCCTGCATCTTTCAGTTTTTGCGCTTCGCCATCGGGCAAAGCGTCAAGCAGTTCCTTGGCGTCTTCCTTGTCGAGGGATTTCAGATGCTTGTCCTGCGGCGCAAAGCGGAGAATGCAAAAGCCGACAACGGCCGACAGCAAAGAACCGCCAAGCACGCCGATCTTGGCCTCTTCGATCAGCAGCTCCTCACCAGGGAAGGCCAGCGCGCCGATAAACAGGCTCATCGTGAAGCCGATACCGCAGAGCATCGCCACACCGTAGACCTGCAGCCAGCTGGCGCCGCCGAGGCGACCGGCAAAACCGGTTTTCACCGCGATCCAGACGCTGGCGAAAATACCGATCTGCTTGCCGAAGAACAGGCCGGCGGCAATGCCGAGCGGCAAAGGCGCAAAAACCTGCTCCCAGCCGATACCTTCAAGCGACACGCCGGCATTGGCGAAGCCGAAAACCGGCACGATCAGAAAGGCGCTCCATGGCGAAATCGCATGTTCGAGCCGGTGCAGTGGAGAATTTTCATCATCCGGCGAGGTCGGCGTGACCACGATCGGGATAACCATCGCGGCCAAGACCCCGGCGATCGTGGCATGAACCCCGGACATCAGCACAGTATACCAAAGCAGACCGGCACCGATCAGATAGGGCCAGAGCTTGAGCACGCCATTGCGGTTCATCGTGTACATGATCGCCAGTATCGCGGCGCTGGCCAGCAGCGCCGCGCCGTTGATCTCGGCCGTGTAAACCAGCGCGATAATCGCCACCGCGCCCATGTCGTCGACAATCGCGACGGTGACCAGAAACAGTTTGAGCGAGGTTGGCGCGCGCGGGCCAAGCAGGGCGAGCACGCCGATCGCAAAGGCAATATCGGTGGCAGCCGGAATCGCCCAGCCATTATAGAGATGGGGCACATCCTTGACGACGAACAGATAGATCAGCGCCGGAACCACCATCCCTGCTGCGGCAGCGAGTACCGGCAGTCGCCGGCGTTCCCAGGTGTTCAGCCGTCCGTCGACAAATTCGCGCTTGATTTCCAGCCCGACGAGCAGGAAGAAAATCGCCATCAGCCCGTCATTGATCCACAAATGCGGCGTCATCGGCCCCAGTTTGCTGGACAGGGTCGGTCCCTTCAGTTCGTGCAGAAAATGGTGATACATGTCGTATAACGGGCTGTTCGCCACCACCATCGCCAGCGCGGCAGCGACCATCAGCAATATGCCGCCCGCCGCTTCGCTTTTCAGAAAGTCGCGAAGTGCTGAATTTCTAGCTGTGCGTGGCACGTTTTCTTCTCCCTTGGGGGGTCTATTCCGGAATTGCGATTTTCCGGGTCATGCGCAGGCCAGATGGTAAAATCAAGACTTGTATGCAGCCAATTTGGCCCTAGGCGGCGACCAGATCACGAACGCCTGCAGCAATGGTATAGCTTTTCTCGCGCGCTGCCTGATCGAAGATCGACCCGGAGATGATCAGCTCATCGGCGCCGGTCCGTTCGACAAAGCGGTCAACCGCCTGTTTCACACTATCGGCCGATCCCACCGCACTGCCCTGCATGATCTGCTCGAGCATCGACTGGAACTGGGGTGGCAGGCTTTCGCGATAGCCTTCGACCGGCGGCGGCATTTTGCCCGGATTGCCGGTGCGCAGCGCGACAAAGCTCTGCAGCATCGAGCTGGCCAGATATTCCGCTTCCGCGTCGCTGTCGGCGGCAAATATGTTGAAGCCGCACATCACATAAGGCTCGGCCAGCTGCGCCGACGGTTTGAAGTCGCGGCGGTAAATAGTGAGCGCCTCATCCAGCATCTGCGGCGCAAAATGCGATGCAAAGGCATAGGGCAGGCCCAGCGCTGCCGCCAGTTGCGCACCAAACAGGCTGCTGCCGAGAATATAGAGCGGGATATTCGTCCCCTGCCCCGGCGTTGCCTGGATACCAAGCCGTTCGTCGCCTGCCAGAAACGCCTGCAATTCGAGCACATCGCGCGGAAATTCATTGGCATCGCTGTTCAGATTGCGGCGCAAGGCCTGTGCGGTCCGCTGGTCCGATCCCGGTGCCCGGCCAAGCCCCAGATCAATCCGTCCCGGGAACAGCGCTTCCAGCGTGCCGAATTGCTCGGCAATCATAATCGGCGCATGATTGGGCAGCATGATCCCGCCCGCACCGATGCGGATGGTCTTGGTTCCCTGTCCGACATGGCCGAGCGCAACCGCAGTTGCAGCGCTGGCAATGCCTTCCATGCCATGATGTTCCGCCATCCAGAACCGCTCGTAACCGAGCGCCTCGCCATGCTGCGCGAGCGCCAGCGACCGGTCGAGCGCGGTTCTGACATCGCTGCCCAGCGGCACCGGCGAAAGATCAAGAATCGAGAATTTCACTGCTTTGGTGCCCATTTGCATCATTGTCCGTTCCTTTGTCCCAACTGCCCGGCAACCTTGATCGCATAGCCACTGGGAGCCTTGCGAAAGCCAAGCGTCGGCAATAGCAGGGTCCAGGCGCGGTCGCTACCCGAGAGGAACAGCCGCGCGGTATAAAAGCCATTGCCTTGGAGTTTCAGCGTCAGCTGCTCCATGCCGGACCCGCTTTGCAGCGGCAGCACCAGCACGCCGTCCTGACATTCCGCCTTGCCGAGCAACCCCTGCTTGAGATTCAGCCCGGGGATATTGGCGTCGAGCGAAACCCGCACCTGACCGCTGGCCGACTGGCAGCGGCCCTGGGCAAAGCTGATGCTGACCGCCTGCAGGTCAATCGCGGAGGCCGGCAGCGGCGCCAGTTGGCGGCCCACGCTCAATATTGTGGTCAGATCCTGCACTACCAGACTGTTGCCGGACTTGCCGACGGTTGCGACCAGCCCCGGATCACCGGCGACCGGCGGCCGTTCGAGATCGAGCAGCACCCGACCGGTCAGCAGCGGCAGAAACCGCACACCGGCGTCCAGATCACCCAGCGGGAACAGCCCGAGCTGCGCGCCCTCGATCCGGCCGTTCCAGACCGATCCACTGATCGCCTTGGCCGAGAAGCGCGTTCCTTCCAGCCCGGCCATGCTCACGGCCAGCCGCAGCGGCAGGAAGAACAGGGCCACGGCAATCACGGCCAGGATGATCAGTAAATAGGTCAATGCGCGGGGCACCTGCTTTCCTTCAATTCAGAGTTCAGCGGAAAATTGGTCGAAATAGGCGAAAATATCGTCTTCCTCACGGCTCCCGGCATTGCGCCATTTGGGTGCGGACTGGCGATTGAGCAGGTCACCGCTCGATGACAGGACGAGCACGGTGGGCGTGCCCTTGATCGACTTCAGGCCAAAGCGCCGGGCGATGTCGATATTACGGTCCTTGTGCCCGACATCAACATAGACCAGCTCATATTTGGCTTCGAGCATCGCGGCAAAACGCGGCTGCGCAAACCAGCCCGCCAGGCCGCGGCTATCGTGACACCAGTTGGCCCCCAGCAGGAGAATGACCCGCTTTTCTGCCAGAAGCGCCCGGGCCAGCGCCGCATCGACTTGCGCTGTCGCATCGGCAGATTCCTCAAACGGACGGGCCTCTGGATGGTCGGCCACAGCCGCCTCGGCCTGCGCCGATTGCGGAGCGGTGGTGGCAGCCATCGCCAAAAACAGCAGGAACAGGAAACGCATCAAGCTGCGATCAACCGCGCAAATGCGTGTCGAAAAACGCCATTGTCCGCCGCCATGACAATTGGGCCGCTTCCTCGTCATAGCGCGGCGTCGTGTCATTGTGGAATCCATGGTTCACATCGGGGTAGAAATGCACGCTATATTCTTTCTGATGCTCCGCCAAAGCCGCCTCATAGGCCGGCCAGCCGGCGTTGATCCGCTCGTCATTGCCAGCATGATGGATCATCAGCGGCGCTGCAATCGCCGGGACATCGGCAGCTTCCGGCTGGCGTCCATAATAAGGCACCGACGCGGCGAGATCGGGATAGGCCAACGCCAGCGCGTTGCACACGCCGCCGCCATAGCAGAAACCGACCGCGCCGACTTTGCCGGTCGAACCATCATTATCGCGCAGAAATTCAAAAGCGGCAAAAAAATCTTCCATCAGCTTGGCGCCGTCCAGCTTGGCCTGCATCGTCCGCCCGTCGTCATCATTGCCGGGATAGCCGCCCAGAGGGGACAGGCCATCGGGGGCCAGCGCCAGATAACCGGCCTTGGCCACCCGCCGCGCAACATCCTCGATATAGGGATTGAGACCGCGATTTTCGTGAATTACCAGAACCGCCGGCAATTTGCCTGCGGCCCCCGCCGGCTTCGCCATCAACGCATTGATTGGGCCATGACCTTCGGCGCTCATATAGCTGATCCGCTCGGCCGTGATCGCCGGATCGTCCGGTTCGACCTGCGCCGCCCAGGCATAATCGGGTTGCAGCTGATCGAGGATCATCGCCCCGGTCACCCCGACGGCGGCAAATTTCCCGGCCTGTTTGATAAAATCCCGCTTCGAGATCGCGCCATGGACATAGCCGTCGAAAATCTCGAGAATATGGGGGTGGAAGTCGCTTGCGCGTTTGCGGGTCGAAGTCATGTTGGATCATCCGTCAGCGAAGTTTAGCAGAAGTTCCGGTTAGCATAGAATATACTTTTGGTAATCCCGTTTGTGCTGAGCCTGTCGAAGCGCCTTGCCCGGCATAGCACTGACGATGCGCTTTACGAGAGAGGCCCTTAGACAGGCTCAGGGCGAACGGTTCTGACCTTATTCATTGGTTGTAATAATTTCGGCCTGCCCTCATTCCGCCGCTTCCATCGCCAGGTCCGCCGCATCAATCTCCGCCGCCTTGGCCTCGACCAGCTTGACGATATGATCGACCATATCCTCGTCCGCGACATGATGGTCGGTGACGCCGGAGAGATAGACCATATGCTTGCCCTTGCCGCCACCGGTGATGCCGATGTCGGTTTCGCGCGCCTCGCCGGGGCCATTGACCACGCAGCCGAGCACGGAGAGCGAAAGCGGCGTGCGGATATGCTGCAGCCGTTCTTCCAGTTTCTGCACCGTGCGGATCACGTCGAAACCCTGCCGCGCGCAGCTCGGGCAGCTGACCACCCGGACGCCGCGCGTGCGCAGGCCGAGTGCTTTCAGCATGTCATAACCGACCCGCACTTCTTCTTCAGGTTCGGCCGACAGGCTCACCCGGATCGTGTCACCAATCCCGGCCCATAGCAGATTGCCGATGCCGATCGAGCTTTTCACCGTGCCGCCGATCAGGCCGCCAGCTTCGGTAATACCGACGTGCAGCGGACAATCGACCGCGTCGGCCAGCTGCATATAGGCGGCCACCGCGAGAAACACGTCCGATGCCTTCACCGCGACCTTATATTCGTGAAAATCATGATCCTGCAAAATCTTGATATGGTCGAGCGCGCTTTCGACCAGCGCCTCCGGACAAGGCTCGCCATATTTTTCGAGCAGATGTTTTTCCAGACTGCCGGCATTGACACCGATCCGGATCGCGCAGCCATTGGCCTTGGCCGCATCGATCACTTCGCGCACCCGCGCCGAAGAGCCGATATTGCCCGGATTGATCCGCAGACAGGCCGCACCGGCCTCCGCCGCCTCGATCCCGCGCTTGTAGTGGAAATGGATATCCGCAACGATCGGTACCTTGCTGGCGCGCACAATCTGTTTCAGCGCCGCGGTGCTCTCGACATCGGGGCAGGAGACGCGGATGATATCCACGCCGGCTTCCTCGCAGCGACGAATCTGGTCGATCGTCGCCTTGGCATCGCTCGTCAGCGTGTTGGTCATCGTCTGCACGGTGATCGGCGCATCGCCGCCAACCGGCACATCGCCGACCATGATCTGGCGGCATTTGCGCCGCTCGATATCACGCCAGGGGCGCAAGGAGGGATTTTCAGCTGTCATTGGTTGAAACCTGCGGGACTGTTGCTCATGTAGACATATATAGCGGTTTCACCCTGCAGGTGCGAGGGGCGATTGCCCCTGTCACAAAAAAAGTACACCAACCAGAAGGAAATTCACATGGCCACAGTCATAATCACCGGTGCAAATCGGGGCCTTGGCCTCGAAATGGCGAAACAATATGCGGCCAATGGCTGGGATGTCATCAGCACCGCCCGGGAACCCGAAAAGGCGAAAGAACTCAAGGCGATCGACAAGGTCACGGTCATGCAACTCGATGCAGCGGATGATGCGAGCATAGAAAAATTTGTCGCGCAACTCACTGACCGGCCGGTAGACCTGTTCATCAACAACGCCGGAATATACGGCCCGACCGAACTGGACCGCAACCAATGGCTCGACCTGTTCAACGTCAATGTGGTTGGCCCGGTCAAGCTGGCAACGGCCCTCAAGGACAATGTGACCAAATCCGCAGACGGCAAGATGGTGGTCATCTCCAGCCAGGTCGGCAGCATCGCCGAAAATGACAGCGGCAACATGATGTATTACCGCACCAGCAAGGCGGCGGTGAATCAGGCGTGGCACTGCCTGGCGCAGCAGTGGCAGGACCAAGGCCTGACGCTGGCGATGCTGCACCCGGGCTGGGTGCAGACCGATATGGGCGGTGCCAATGCCGACCTGACCCCGGAGGAAAGCGTCGAGGGCATGCGGGCGGTGATCGATGGTCTCGGCCATGACCAGAATGGTAAATTTTATGACTATAGCGGCCGTGAAATTCCCTGGTAGAATATCGGCTGGCGATGCATAATGCCGCCACCGAACAAGGATTTTCCCATGAAACATTTGCCCGGTTTTTTGCCGATGATCCCGATCATCGCCGCCTTGACCTTTGCCGCCCCGGCCCAGGCCAGCGACAAGGGCTGGGCTACCGCCAGCGATATCGGCCGCGATGCGCTGGTGGCTTCCGCCTTTCTGGTTCCCGCCGTGCAGGAGGACTGGCATGGCGATCTTCAGGCACTGGGCAGCATCGGCGCGGCCTTTGCGCTGACCCAGGGTGCCAAACAGGCCTTCCCGCGCCTGCGCCCCGACGGCAGCGACAATGACAGCTTCCCCTCGGGCCACAGCTCGACCTCCTTTGCTGCCGCCGCGACCTTGCAAAACCGCTATGGCTGGGAAGTCGGCATCCCGGCGCAGCTGGTCGCCGCCTTTGTCGGCGTCGCCCGGGTACAGGCGCACAAACATTATTGGTCCGATGTGCTGGTCGGCGCGGCGATTGGCGAAGCGAGCGGATTTCTGATCACATCCAGACATGATTCCGATGTACAGGTCATTCCCTTTGGTGACACAAAGAGCGCCGGGGTGGTTGCGCTGGTCAAATTTTAGGGCATAAAGAGGCCACAAAAATGATCGGGGAAAGCGCACATGTTCAAAGCAATTTTGGGGGCCGTGGCCATATTGTCGCTCGGCAGCGCGGCCTTGGCGCAACCTGACAAATCCGACTCCGATGACGCGCGCTGGTCGATCGCCATTCACGGCGGTGCTGGCACCATCAACCGCGACAAGATCACCCCGGAACAGGATGCGACCATTCGCGCAGCCCTGGGCGAAGCACTGGCGGCAGGCTCGAAAATCCTGAAGGACGGCGGCAAGGCGATCGACGCGATCACCGCGACGATCATGATCCTCGAAAATGACCCCAATTTCAACGCCGGCAAGGGCGCGGTGTTCACCTGGGACAAGACCAACGAGCTCGACAGCAGCATCATGGACGGCAGCGACCTGTCGGCTGGCGCGGTTGCCGGGATCAGCGGCACCAAAAACCCGATATTGCTGGCACGGGCAGTGAAAGACAAAAGCCCGCATGTCATGCTGTCCGGCGCTGGCGCCAACCAATTCAGCCGCGAACAGGGGCTTGAACAGGTCACACCCGATTATTATTCCACCCCCTATCGGCTGCAGCAGATTGAAGATGTGCTCGCCAAAAAAGTCAGCGTCGCCGACGTCGACTATAAATATGGCACGGTGGGAGCGGTCGCCATGGACAAAAGCGGCCATATGGCAGCTGGCACCTCGACCGGCGGCATGACCGGCAAGCGCTGGGGCCGGATCGGCGATAGTCCGATCATCGGCGCCGGCACCTATGCCGACGACCGCAGCTGCGCGATTTCGGCGACCGGATCGGGCGAATATTTCATCCGCCTCGGCGTCGCCCACGAAATCTGCGCCCGCATCCGGATGCGCTGGCCGATCGCCATTGCGGAAGCGCAATTGACCGTGCCGAAGGATGAGGAAGGCAATTACACCTACGCCATCCACGCCAGCGAATTCATGTTGTCGGACGAGGAAATCCAGCAGATTGCCGATGATGTGATCGCCGAACTGGGCGAACTTGGTGGCGACGGCGGCATCATCTACGCCACCCCCTGGGGCCAGGCTGGCTATAGTTTCAACACTGCGGGCATGTATCGCGGACGGGCAACCAGCGAGGGCGAGCAGAGCGTCTCGATATATGGGGATGAGGACTGAGGCTTATATCAATGCCATGGCATTGACGTTTTAGTGCTGACGTCCGCGATGAGTAAAAAGGAGACATTGCGGATGCAGAAACTACCGTTCCGCAATCGCCCCAATAGAAGACGTTTCCCCGCTGAACGCAAATGACCGAAAGCCGCCTTTGCGGTCTCCACGCCCGTCACATCATCCCGTGATAAATTGACTATTATTTTTAGAAGCTTAGACGATGGAATATCTGGACACGCCTGTAACACACACGCCAGCCGACCTTGTCGGCCAGACGCCACGCACAATCAAAAAAGGGGCCGTGCAATGAAGATCTCAGAAGTGAAAACCCACGAAACGATAATCAAAAGAGAGTATGAAAAGCCTGTATTGGTTGTCTTGGCGACCGGATACTCTACCAATAGCAAAGTGTCACACCCAGTTGAAAGCGCATATTCACAAGGAACCCGAGCCTCCCTTTATGGCCCTAGTTAATCCGCGACCCGGGAGAAGACTCTCCCGGGTCGCTATTTAGAGGCGTAATGGCTTTGGGATGCAGGCAGATTGTCCAGCCACGGCTGGTAATATGATATCCGCTGCCCCAGTCCAGCCTTCGCCCCCTATACAACAAGCTGGACTGTCCATCGCTATGCCTCAAGTGCTGCCTTGCCGCTTGGCGTGCGTCCGCTTTGCTCAAGTTCAACTCAAAACCCGCCATTCCGCTAGCCACCCAGTTCCGGACATTCATGCTGGCTACCTTTAATGTCCGCTTTGGGCGGATGTTTGGATTACGAATATTCATTGGTAGAAATTGTTCCAGGGAACAACCCCCGCTTATTCGTCCAGCGCCTCGAACGCAGTCGCTGCCTCTGCATCCCGCGTGGTCACCAGATAATCATAGCCCCGCAATACAAATTTCGAGAAATCGGGCAGCGCGTTCAGTTTTTTCCCGGCCAGCGCGTGACGCAGCGGGGCTATCGGGATTAGATAATGGCCTGCAGGTCCGATCCGCTCGGGTGCGATGTCCGCCGCGGCGAGAATCGCGGCGATGCCTTCGTCGTCATAAGGCTGGACAGCGGTCGCCTTGCCATCGGCAGGCTTGATCACCCGCACCCTGCCATCCATTGGCAGATAGGCGATATGGACCGATGTCATTCCATTGGCAGCGGCTATGCCGGGCAGCAAGGAACCCAGATCATAGATGGATGTCGGCGTCGTGCCCCGCCCCATATGATAGGCGCCCATCTTGAACAGCACGCGCGGCGCGGCTTCCGGCGCTGCCCGATATCGGGCAAGAAAATAGCCGCGCATCACCGCCGATCGTTGCTCGTTATTCTGCAGATAGGCGCCCTGATTGTTCAACCGATAGATGCCGGCGCTGGCGGCGAGCGCATCGATGATCGCCGCTGCCGGCGGCGAACCGGCGAAAGTCTGTGCGAGTGCGGAAAATTGCGCCGCATCGGCGGTGTTCACCCAGATATTTTCGAAATCCCCTTTCGCCAGGGCCGCGATGTCGGCATCCCGGATCGCCAGCAACCTGGTCTTGGTGGCACTATCCGGCGCCCGTGACGCAAGCTCGTCCATCAATATCATCGGCGCCGCCGACAAATTCCTGATCAATGCCCCAGACCCTGTTGCCATGATCAAAACCGTCCGCCAGCACCGCATCTTCCCGGTTGCTCAGAAACGGGAAGGCCAACGGCTTGCCGGCTAGGCCGGATTCGATGGCATCCAGCCCGCCCGATGCCAGCCGGGCGCGGAACCACTTCAATGTCTCGGGCCCGACTTCCACAGCGTGATAAAGCGGCCCATAGACTCGCGCTTCCGTTGCCAGTGCCTGCGCCAGTCGGGGCGAACCGGCAAAGCCATGATCTTCACCGACAGCGACAAATTGGGCGTCGGCCAGCGCCGCTTTCAGCCGCTCACCCCCTGCGCCGGACAGGCCGGCATCGCTGAACCCGATTTCGAATATTTCAACCGGTTCGCTTGGCGCAGCCTTGGGATCGGCACTCTGGGCCTGCGCCGGGACGGCATAAAGACACAAAGCTCCAACAATATGGACCCATTTGAACATCGCCCTTCCCCTCGCCTGTGTATTGCTGTCCTACATCAGTAATATTCTCAATTGTTTTTGGCAATAAATTTCCCAGCATGAAATTAATTGCTGTTCCCCGTCGCAGGCCGGGGTCCACCTCGAGAATTGGGAACGAGGTGCAACGGGGGGCGTGTAGCGATAGCCTCAAGGATATGCGGCATACGAGCCGTTGTTTTGGAGCATCGCATCCGAGATGGCCCCCGGCCTGCGCCGGGGAACAATGACCCGGAACCCCACCCGGCGATTTCCCGCTTCCCCTGCCTTAACCACTCGGTTAAACACACCTGATGATCCAGCCAATACCCCGCCCCCAATCGGCCCTGTCCTACATCCCCACGCCGCGCTATGCTGCGGAAATGTTGGATTCTCGCCTCTCCCGACCGCCGGAACCCGGTTTCCCGGAAGGTCACACTGGCCAGCTACTGACCGCGGAGAAAATGGCATTTTTCTCCCGCCTCCAGCCAAAAGTCGCAGAAAATAAAAACCTCTATTCCTGTAAAGATGACCGGACCCAATAATGACATGGAAACCCGAACTCGAAGAACTGGCCGAGCGCCAGCGGCTTGCCGAAAAAATGGGCGGCGAGGAAAAGGTTTCGCGCCAGCATGGCCGCGGCAAGCTTGATGCGCGGGCGCGGATTGCCGGGATTATCGACGAGGGCAGCTTTCGCGAGATCGGCAAGATTGCCGGACGCGGCAGCTATGCCGAGGATGGCACATTCGAGGATTTTGCGCCGAGCAATCTGATCTTCGGCCGCGCCAATGTCGAGGGCCGCCCGGTGGTCGCCTCCGCCGATGACTTTACCGTGCGCGGCGGCGCCGCTGATGCAGCATTGCACCGCAAGTTCACCCAATGCGAGAAAATGGCGCATACGCTAGGCATCCCGATGATCCGGATGATCGATGGCACCGGCGGCGGCGGGTCGGTCAAAAGCCTGGAAGATATGGGCTTCACCTATGTCCCGGCGGTTCCCGGCTGGAAAGATATTATCAAGAATCAGGACACGGTGCCGGTGGTGGCGCTGGCGCTCGGACCGACAGCGGGCATGGGTGCGGCGCGCGCCGTCTCTAGCCATTATTCGATCATGGTCAAGGGCCTGTCGCAAATCTTCGCTGCCGGCCCTGCCGTGGCTGCCGCGATTGGCGATACACTGACCAAGGAGCAGCTGGGCGGTTCGGACATTCACGCCACCAATGGCGTGATCGACGAGGAAGTCGCCAGCGAGGCAGCGGCCTTTGTCACCGCGCGCAAATTCCTCTCCTATCTGCCGAGCAATGTGAACCAGCTGGCCGCGCGCACCGAAAATTGGGATCCGGTCGATCGCAAGGACGAAAACCTGCTCTCCGCCGTCCCGCGCGCCGACAAGCAGGTCTATTCGATGCGCAAGATCATGACATCGGTGTTTGACGAAGGCTCGGTGTTTGAAATGGGCAAGCGCTGGGGCCGCGCCGCGATCACCGCCTTTGCCCGGCTCGACGGCTGGCCGGTGGCGGTGCTCGCCAATGATCCGTCTTTCCTCGGTGGCTCGTGGGAAGCCAAATCCTCCGAAAAGGTCGAGCGTTTTGCCAAGCTGGCCGAACAATTTCACCTGCCGGTGGTCCATCTGGTCGACAATCCCGGCTTCATGATCGGCGCCGAGGCCGAACGCACCGGCACCATCCGCTATGGCGTGCAGGCGATGAACACGATCTACCGGGCGACCGTGCCGTGGTGCAGCGTCATCGTCCGCCGCGCCTATGGCATCGCCGGCAGCGCAATGAGCAATGCCGAGAATTTTCAATATCGCTTTGCCTGGCCATCGGGCGACTGGGGCTCGCTGCCGATCGCCGGTGGGCTGGAAGTCGCTTACAAGAGCGATATTGAAGGGGCCGAGGATCCGGTCGCGCGACTGGCGGAGATAAAGGCCAAGCTCGACAAGGTAACCTCCCCGTTCCGTACCGCCGAACAGTTCAGCGTCGAGGATATCATCGACCCCCGCGACACGCGGCCTTTGTTGTGCGAATTTGCCGATCTGGCGTGGCGGAAACTGGGATCATCGTGACCGCGCCGGATTTCGATTCAGCCGCAGTGCTGAGCGAAATTTTGCGCTGACCGATAGCGTCCACCGGCGCGGACAGGACGGGGCGGGAATGTGAAAGATATTGTCGCTGGAAATCAGGTGCTTGGCCGCAATTGTGATGCTGGTCACCACAATGTGGCGATTATCTCCTATCGCTTTTGCAGGGACTGGATATCATTTCATCTACCGAAATAAACGGTTCATCGCTGATTCAGTAATGAAATGGCATTGCGTCCGTCTATCGTCTGGCAATAAAGAAGGAAGAAACGATGTATTTATCACCACGATCATTCATCAATCAGCCTGCTCAAGCCTTGGCCGAACATGGAATCCAGCGCGGCTATCAGCCGCTCTATCATCTCGACATCGTCAACCGCTGCCCCGGTTGCGGCAAATCGCACTGGCATGTCGGCCGGTTCAGCGCCGAATGCGCCCATTGCCAGACCGCCCTGCCGCTGGCGATGGTCGCCACTCAACCGATGCAGCCGCGCTTCACCGAACATTTCAGCAAGACCGCCATGGCGGCCTGAACAAGGCAAGCGAATATAGTCTTGCGATAACGACAATCTGCGGCCATTCTTGGTTCCATAAAAAAGGGGATCATGATGACCGCAGATATCAAACAGCTACCGATTGACCGCCGTCAGGCCTTGCGCGGAGCCGCCATGGCCGGAGCGGGCGCAATGTTCATTTCCCCAGGCATGGCCCTGTCCGCGGACAGCGACATGACGGCGATCCGCAAGGCTGCCGAAGCCGGGCGCGACTCATCGGTCAAGCGGATCCAGGACTGGATCAAGCTCCCCTCGATCGCGGCGGAAGACCGCAATATGGCCGAAGGCGCGGACTATATGGCAGCGCTCGCCAAGGATGCCGGATTCCAGCATGTCGAGATCGTCCCAACCGACGGTCATCCCGGCGTCTTCGCCACCCTGGACGCCGGCGCCAAACGAACGCTCGGCATCTATTTCATGTATGACGTCAAGCAATTTGACCCATCCGAATGGTCCTCCCCGCCGCTCGCAGCGGCGATTGTCGACCGGCCCGGTTTCGGCAAGGCGATCATGGGCCGCGGCGCGGTCAACCAGAAAGGCCCGGAAGCGACTTTTCTGGCAGCGCTGCACGCCATTCGCGCCGCCGGCCGCAAGCTGCCCGTCAATATCGTGCTGATTTGCGAGGGCGAGGAAGAGATTGGCTCGCCCCATTTCAAGCAGGTCGCGACCAAGCCCAATGTGCTGGCCGCGCTCCAGAAATGCGAGGGCATATTCATCCCGGCAAGCTGGCAGGACAAGAACGGCAATGTCAGCGTCAATCTGGGTTCCAAGGGCATTATCGAACTGGAACTGGTTGCCAGCGGCGAGAAATGGGGCCGCGGGCCCAAGGGCGACATTCACTCCAGCCTCAAGGCGATGGTCGATTCCCCGAGCTGGCGGCTGGTGCAGGCGCTGCAGACTTTGGTCACGCCCGATGGCAATACCCCCGCAATCGACGGGTGGTTTGAGAATGTCCGCCCGCTCACCGCCCGGGAAAAGGCACTGATCGCGGAAACCGCCAGAAACGGCGATGAAGCGGCGCAGAAGAAGATCCTCGGCGTCACCCACTGGATCGACGACCTGCCTTATGAACAGGCGCTGCAGCGGCTCGCGCAGGAACCGACGGTCAATATCGAAGGCCTGGTCGCCGGCTATACCGGGCCCGGCGGCAAGACCGTTCTGCCCGGCGTGGCCACCGCCAAGATTGACCTGCGCCTTGTCCCCAACCAGACCCGCGCCGAAGCCGAGACCAAATTGCGCGCGCATCTCGACGCCCATGGCTTTCCCGACGTCGAGGTCAATGTCAGCGGCGGCTATGACCCGACCGAAGTCGATGAAAACAGCCTGCTGATCCGCACCGAACTGGCCACCTATGAGCGCGCCGGCATCAAGGCGACGCTCAACCCGCGGCTGGCCGGATCATGGCCGGGCGCCACCTTCACCGCCCCGCCGGTGTCAATCCCCGCCGGTCATTTCGGCATGGGCCACGGCGCCGGCGCGCACGCGCCGGATGAATATTACGTCATCGAATCCACCAACCCGAAAGTCGCCGGCCTGGTCGATGCGACGATGGGCTATGCTGACTTTCTCTATCAGCTGGCGGCGATCAAATAGGCGCGCGTCTGAGTTGCCGTTAGTGGTGAGCTTGTCGAACCACGCCTCTGGACTTGAGGCGCCCTTCGACAGGCTCAGGACTAACGGTCAAACACCATCACCCTCACCATCAAATATCACCGAATGACTTCAGCGCCGCCCGCGCGACGATGTCACCCCATTCCTGCACGAAATGCCCCGCTTCCTCGATCATCAGCGGCTCCGGGCAGCCCTTGATCAGACTGTGCATCATCTTCATCACCGGCGGCCCAAGCACCGGATCGGAGCCGCCGATCGCCATGAAGCTGGGACCGGACCACTCTCTGCTCCAGAAAGCCGCCGCCCGCTTGCTGACCTCGACGCCGTCCATATCGGGTTCAACCGGCACCAGCGCCGGAAATTTCCGCGCCCCGGCCTGATAGCTGTCATCCGGATAGGGCGCATTATAGGCAGCAATCTCCGCCTTTGTCATTTCCGGTGTGCCGCGGGCGATGATCTGGCCGGCGTCAAAAACCGGCACGGTCAGCGCATATTCTTTCCACGCGTTGAAACCATCGCCCGCACCGGTGCCGAGACCCAAAGCGGTATTCATGATGATCAGCCGCGAAAGCCGCGCCTTGAAATGCTCATCCACCGGCAACGTCAGCCCGATCAACCCGCCCCAGTCC
>Ga0209390_10000715_pt1 | contig 65603 bp, 47 predicted proteins | sample BON01_FD_187212 | JGI IMG/M metagenome (GOLD analysis project Ga0209390, IMG submission 187212) | Freshwater microbial communities from Lake Bonney liftoff mats and glacier meltwater in Antarctica - BON-01 (SPAdes) (version 2) | ecosystem: Environmental > Aquatic > Freshwater > Ice > Glacier...
CGCGTTGGCGATTGAAGCCGACGATATGACGTTATAGGAAGTTGTCGCACATTTAAGTCAGATTGTGTTGACACGCTCGAAACAGCTTAGCATTTCATAACGTCCAATCGATCAACGGCCAGACGCAGCCTTCAAGAAATCGGATGTGAAAGAGCAAGGGCAGCGGTAGGAAGATCCAGCAGGCTGTCCATAAACGGCCTGGCCACGTCTCTTGCAAAAGTTTATTGCCGCGTGCCTTTAGCCACTGTTCGACGAACATTGCGAACCCATGCAGGGTAAAGTACAGCATGGGCAAACCATATCCTGAGTTCACCGGTACGCTGATGGCAAGTTCATGAAGGAGGCCGGAAAATAGGAAGGCGGTTGCCGTTGCGATGCCTTTCCCAAGGTAACTGCGAAGCGGGCGAAAAATTGCCAGTGCCGTCATTTCCGAAAAAGCGAGGTTCCAGCGTCGCCCCCAGAACTCAGATAAACTGGTTGAAATTAACGGCGTGTTGAATAGAGAGGTGCATGGCACTCCTAGGTTTCGCCAGAATGCGGTCAGCACGTTGAATAAGCCAAAGTGAACCAGCAGGCTCAGTGCCGGCAAGAGAAAAAGGGTTGCCCCAACGGTGCGAGAAAATGATGCAGTGGAGGCAGAAAGGCCTGGCTTTTGGTAGGGAACAAGGTCTCGGCTTCCAGGCCATGACCGCGGGACGCTGCCCGAAGCGTCATTAAGGTGCCAGATGACGTAGGCTGTAAAGAACAGTGCGAGTCCAAGTCCAATCCGTATGGTTGCTTTGTTTAGGTAGTGCCGAACCTCTGGCAGCGGTCTGCTGGGCAAGTGCCGAAAAGGCGAGGGTCTCATTCCAAACCATAACATCGAGAATGATAAGTATTGAGTTGTCGAAAGTGATACGAGGTCCGTCCTTTTCGCCTCGGTCGCTACGACGCATTTCATTGACCAGAGCAAAGCGGTAATGATGTAAATCATGCGGCTTCCCGCGGGTTGGGTAAAGCTTAGTTGGATCGTTAGGGTGACACCGCAAAAGACCAATGCCCAAGCCAGCACCCGAGCGAGCGTTGCATTTCCGATTCGATAGATGGCGAGTCCCAGCAGCGGGATCAGCAGGATCAGTGCGGCAAGCAGGAGGAAAGTGCGGGCGTCAGAAATGCCGTACCCAGGAATCATGGTGAAGCTGTCCCGTTTGTAAATAGAGCCCAACCGTACACACTGGTCAGTGCCGTGAACAGCGTAACCAATAGGCATTCGGCCAGCGTAAATAGCGGGCCCTTGGGCGCGTCTGATCGATCGAAGTATGTAAATTGAATAATGATTCTGGCCAGCCAGTATAAAGTGATGTACAACGAAACGGCGGTCGCCAGAAAGGTGCCGTCACTTAAACTAGCGGGTGAAATTATCGAGAGTAATGCAAAGCTGAGGTTGGTCGCCCAAATGTAGCCCGCGTAGGTCCAGAAAACCTGCCGAGTCAACGGTCTCAACTTCGCAGTGTCGTCAGGCCATTTAAGAATCTTAGGAATTGCTAGACTACCAATCACTAAGATCAGTTGGCCAATACCAGCGAGAAAGATCAGTGAGGTTAACATTGTTTTGTCCGGTCAATGCTTGGCCTGCAGGGCTATGCCCTTGCTGGAGCACAAGGAAACAAGTTTGTGACCACGTCTGCCAGGAAGTCGAGCGGCAAACGTCAGGGTGCTGAAATCCAGCAACCCGGGAAAGGCGACCTAAGGCGATTGGAACTCACGTGCTACATCGCGTGGCTCGCTACACTGTACCGCACAAGCAGCAGCGGTTTCACTGCGGCAAACTGGCTATCCACGGGTGTGGCGAAATCGTCGTCTTTGCTTAGCTTTATCTTGCGGCCAAATGCCAGCTACCTGTTGCCTCGGTTGGAATCAGGTCGGCAATCGATGCTTCGCCTTTGACCGGCGTGGGTTGCCACTGGATTCCTGCCATTACGCAATTGATGCCCGATCCAATTCCCAGCAGTGCGATGTTGTCGCCTGGGGTAAGCACGTCCAGTTGGGCGGCAACGGCCAGGGTTACAGGGACGGCACACGATCCTGTGTTTCCCAACCATTGAACCGTTGCAAAATCGTTTGCCGCATCCAGTTGTAATCGTTCCAGCATCAACTTTCGGTGCGCCATTCCGACTTGATGGCAAATCGAACGTTGAACATTACCTTGCTGCCAACCGGTGTCTTGCAATAGTTTTTGAAACGTTTGTTCGCCTGTATCGATACCACGCGCCATCAGGGTTTCGGAATCGGTATTCATCAGTGGGCGATTTTGCCCGTCGTTTCGATCATGGTCGCCCTGGCATAATTCGTAATGGACGGTGTCAGCACGGGCGACAACCGAATGCAATGATGTTTGAGTCTTGCTAATGCTGCGATGCGTTAGTAAGACACCGCTGCTGGCAGATCCAATCGTTAGGGACGCGATCGCAAATTTTATATTTTGCCGCGTTACATCTTCAGATGCGTTTAAATATTCGATCGTGTTTTCTACTAAGCCGGCACCATTTTCCGTGCCGACGACCAAAGCCGCCTGAACGTGGCCCAATTCGATCATCGAAGCGGCTTGCAGCATGCCGTTAACCATGCCCAAGCATGCGTTGGAAGTGTCAAATACTAGGCAATCGCTTGGTAAGTCCAGTTTCGAATGAACTCGGCAAGCCGTAGCTGGTTCCAGTTGATCGCGGCAAACCGATCCATGAATTAGCATTCCAATTTGTCCAGGATCAAAGTCGGCCGCTTCAATCGTGCGTTTGGCACTTTCGATGCTCGGGTCACTTGGCAAGGTGTTCGATGGCCAAAATCGTCGCTGCAGAATCCCTGTCATCAATTCCAAACGACCCTCGGGCAGTCTTAGGCGTTGATAGACTGGCGCCAGACGCTGTTCAATTTCCGCGGTCGTAACCATAGTCGAAGGTAAAGTGTAACCGAGTGATTCGATGCAAACATTTTCAAATCGCATTTTGCAAATTCTTGATCGTTAGATGATTGAGTGTATTGTTGGTTTTTCGATCGAAATAAAACAATATCGAGGTAGCCCACCTAACACGGGGTGCCACTGGAAGGCGGGTCACCATAGGAACCACGCGTCGGCAGGCCCAAGCCAGGATGGGCGACCGATCTCGCTTAGTTCCGCTTCGGTGGGTTCGCCGGTTAGTCGAATGGGACCCTCCTTGGTCATTGCAATCGTATGTTCGAAATGAGCACTGTATTTTCGATCTGCTGTGACGATGGTCCAGCCATCACGATCCGTTTTGACTCGGTGTGTTCCCAAGTTGATCATCGGTTCAACCGCAACCACCATGCCGGGCCGCAACTGGAAATCCCCTTGCCAATGGTCAGCCAGGTAATTCGGTACATCTGGTGGTTCATGCAGTTTTTTACCTATACCGTGACCGACCAGTTCCTCAACGATACCCATCTTTTTCGCGCGAGCGACGGTTTGCATCTTTGTCGCGACTTCGCTCCAGCGTTGGCATGACTTCATGGCTTCGAAAGCGGCGATCAACGATTGGCGAGTCACCTGAATCAAGTCTTGGATATTGGCTGGAACGGTTCCAATGACATGCGTCACGGCGGCGTCGCCACACCAACCGTCTATCTTGCAGCCCGTGTCCACGCTAATAATGTCGCCGTTTCGCAGTTTGCGTTTGCCTGGGATGCCGTGAACCACTTGCTCATTAATTGAAACGCAGGTTTCTGCCGGGAAAGGCGTTTTGGATCCTGGCGGGTAGTTCAGGAACAAAGGTATTGCGTCATAGTCAATGAAAGTTTGTTTAATCTGCGCATTGATTGCTTCGGTCGTTACATCGAGCCCAATCATTGCTGCTACACGCTGGTGAGCAAGCCAAACAACGATTCCTGCTCGGCGCATTTTTTGTATTTCGCGGGTCGAGCGAAGGACTACTTTTTGATCGGACATTACTTCTTGCCACGTAGGTTGGTCAATTGGAAAATCGCGTTAGCTGGCTGCTTGTTAGGTTCATTCGTGTTCAAAAAATTATGTCAGAATCGACTGTGTTTTACGAGACCACGGATCCGTTGGGACTCGGTGTGAGAACGCTTGGCAAGTTCCGTAAATTCATTCTGGCAATCGAGGAGCGAAAAGGGGACTACGAGTGCAAATTTTCGCTATGATAGTTGCGTCCCAAATTAGAGGACTTCCGGCGAACGGGTTCAGGCAAATGCATGCAAGGTAATCTTGAAAGAGATTCAGTCGAAGCTTGCCCGTTCTTTACTGAGCCCGAAATGGTCCAGTTTGGTGCTGCGGGCGAACGCAAAAGCGAATCGTTGCGGAGTAATTTACGCCTAGGTTTTCGAAGGATCGATTGCCCCAAGGTTCCATTCAAAACAGTTCACGATCGAGGCGAAAATGACTGAATCTTTTGCAAACCCGGAATTTCCCTTCGGTGAATATCAAAAAGAAGCAAGGCTTTCTGATCAACGTCGCGCTGAGTTATTAGGGCAGTTGAAGGCTTTTTCAGCAAAGTTGGAAGCAGCAATCGCGGATCTAAGCCCGCTTCAGAAGGAGCAAACTTATCGGAAATGGACCGTCATTCAAATCGTCAACCACCTTGCCGATGCACAAATGAACTGGTTCCTGCGTTTTAAGCAGGCGTTGACGACATTGCGTCCCACGGTTGTGCCATACGATCAAGCTGACTGGGCTGAATTGGCTGACGCGTTTCTGCCGGACCTGAATGCATCACTGGCAATCATTCGCGGCGTGAATGCTCGCTGGTTTGAATTGGCCAGCTACATGCCGGGCGAGGACTTTGCCCGAGTAATGGTGCATCCTGAACATGGTGAGGAATTGACGTTGGATCATGCGCTCTCTCTGTCAACTTGGCACGGTTATCACCATTTGGCCCAAGTTGAATGGCTGCAGGCGAATATCTTCGCCAAAACTATATCTTAGCAAAGCGGAGATCGGTTTGGCTGTAAGTCATTTCATTTCAAGGGTTTATGTTGTGTTTTTCGCCGGCCGTTAGGCACAGTTTTGTAACAGATGCCACTTCTGGTGTGGAATCGGAGCGAATCGAATACTCGGCTACTGGTTTCCGGTGTCTAGGGGGGGTAAGCTACGTCGCTTTGAAATTGGATTAGCCAAGGAACGACTGGAATAGTGCCAGCGTTTGTTGCAGTGTAGTAGTGACTGGCCGAACTGAATTTTGGACAAGATTTTATGTCGTGAGAATTCAGTTCTAGCTCTTAACGGAACAGAGGCCCGATCGTGAAGATGCCTAAGATAGAGTTAAAGCAGTACAAGGAAATCTTGCTGGTTCTTCGAGCCAGGGTTCAAGGCGACGTTTCAGGATTGGCGGATTCGGCTTTGAACGAATCGGGTTTGGGAACGGCGAATTCGACGATTCCCAGCCATATCGCCGACGCTGCAAGTGATACTTACAACCAGGACAACACGCTTCGTTTGATGGACAACGAATATGTAGCGTTGCAGTTGATTGAAGACGCATTGGAACGAATCGAAGACGGTTCATTCGGACTGTGTACCGTGTGCGATGGCAAAATCACGAAGACGCGATTGAAAGTGTTGCCTTACACCCCTTACTGCATCAAGTGCGCCAGCGAATTGGAAGAGTAGTCCTTGGACTGCGTTTGATGAGCCAAACCGACTACGTGGGCAGCAAGATTACTCTTGGTCAACACGCTGCCAGACGCTCACTAGATTGGCTATTATTCGCTTGATGAGGCTTCGTAAAATGGCGTGAGGCTTCGTGAAATTGCGTGAGGCTTCGTGAAATTGCGTGAGGCTTCGTGAAATTGCGTGAGGCTTCGTGAAATTGCGTGAGGCTTCGTGAAATGGCGTGAGGCTTCGTGAGATTGCCTGAGGCTTCGTGAAATTGCGTGAGGCTTTTTGGCTGGGTGCTTGAACTTGGCAGGTTTTTCGCTGGTGAGATCTTTTTGGCGTTATGGGCAGGTTCTTTACCTGGAAACCGCAGTGATCGCAGCCCAAGGGTCTTGTGGTGGTTCCCCATTGTGCACGATCTCCTGGCATATGCTGTCAGTTCATGCTGCCAGTTCTGTTGCCAAAAGCCACTTCATTACCGGGAGTCAGAATGCACTTTGGCAGTTAGCGTGCCTAGGCAGTTTGGCAAAAGTGCCGCGGACGAGAGTTTCGGGCACCGTAAGTTTCGCCGTCACAAAACCCATCGTCTTGCGGATGAGCGGTTTTATCAATTCTAATGGGATGGGAACGTAGAGGGTAAAACGATCCATGCCGATTGGGGATGGGTCTACTTGGTGGATTGGGCTGGACGGCTTTGAACGAGTCGTTGGAAGCGGAGCCATGATTCGAACCATCGATTTTTTCGACCGCATTTGGAATGGAAGCACAGAACGGTGAGCTCAAAACAGCCCAGCCTTGGTACTGCAATTTTTTGGTTTGTGATGGTCGCGACCGTTGGGCTGGCAGCGGATTTGATCAGTAAGACAGTAGTTTTTGCCGCCTATTGGCCGTACTATCAGCATCCCAATACTTGGCAGCCTTCAAGTGAACCGCACTGGTTGATCGATGGCATGCTGGGCTTTCAAACTTCGACCAACGGTGGTGCTCTGTTTGGCATGATGCAGGGCTACCAGTCGGTTTTCATTGTTCTAAGCCTAATGGCGCTGTTAGCGGTGGTAAGTTGGTTGTTCCTGTACGGAGCTTGGCGGGACCGTATTCTGTTGCTGTGCTTGGCCATGATCACCGCCGGCATCTTGGGCAATTTATATGACCGAATGGGTTTGTGGCACGAATTGAGAACGCCTGAAGTCTATCATTATCAGGTGCGAGATTGGATTCATTTTCGAATCCAGGGTGTGCCGTTTTTTGACCCATGGCCTAATTTTAACATTGCCGACGCTTTGTTAGTTTGTGGCGTTGGTGTGATGATGGTTCAAAATCTGTTTTTTGCACCAATTCCGCCAGAACAAGTCGATGCACCGGCTAATGCTTCCGATGGTGACGCCAACTAGCTTGGTTGGGTCGCGTTGGGCTGGTTGAGTCATGCTGAAGTCTAGCCAGTTGCCCGACTGGAAAGTTGCTTTGTCGCAAATAGCTGTTAGCCGTGTGTTTGCCTTCACATGATCGTGTGCCTGGGCTTGTTTTTCACCTGTTAGTATTCCCTTTTGTTTGTAGAAATTGTTGGCCGATTATGGACGCAGAGTTGCTTCGTCGCTGGGAAAAAATTTGGGAAGTTACGTGGGCAGGTGGAAAGAATACATTGAAGTATTTTCAACGCGAAGATATTGGTTACGAGCGTAAGAGTGATAAATCACCGGTAACCGTTGCTGATCGCGAAACCGAACAACTGATGCGTGGGATCATCCAGCAGATGTTTCCAGAAGATAGCGTGCTAGGTGAAGAATTCGGTAGCATTGACGGCACTAGCGGCTACCGATGGATCATGGACCCGATCGATGGAACCAAGGCGTTTATCGGAGGCGTTCCGCTTTATGGCACGATGTTGGGGTTGGAATGGGAGGGCCGCTGCATTGCAGGCGCTGTTGCGATCCCCGCGATTGGAGAAGGGATTTATGCGTGTGAAGGCCAAGGTGCATGGCACATTAAGGACGCCCATGTGCAACACTGCCATGTTTCCGAATCGGCAGTAAAAAATGGGGATCAGGCACTGCCGATTCGCGCCAAGGTGTCGTGTGTCGATTCTTTAGCCAATAGTATTTTGGCAGCGGCCGAACCGCGAACCTTTCAGCAGCGTGATGAACTTGCGACCTTGATGGAATTGGATAAGCGGGTTTACGTTTCCCGAAATTGGGGCGATTGTTACGGCTATTTGTTGGTTGCGACGGGGCGGGTCGAAGTGATGATTGACCCGATCATGAGTGTCTGGGATGCAGCGGCGGTTCAGCCAATTTTGACCGAGTCTGGTGGAACGTTTACCGACTGGAACGGCGAATCGACGATTTACAACAACGAAGGTTTGGCGACCAACGGTAAAGTGTTGGACGAAGTGCTGGCGATCACCAAAGCCGCAAAGCCTTATCAAGTTCGTGCCTAATGCTCCTGGGTAGCCAAGGTCTCTGTATGGACCTTGAAATTTAAACCCTTGAGGGGGCTTGGAAGGAATGTTTTTATGGTCGTTGCTGGGATCGATGTGAATTCACCGATTGGTTATTGTACCAATGTTCATGCTGGGAAAGATCTGCTGACGACTCAGGTCCAGTTGGATACGCACGCAACACAGGTGCAAGCGACCCTTGGCCAGCCCACGATGGGCATCGGCCTTTGGCTGTCGCAGAAAACGACGAACCAATTGGTTGAAGACACGGATCAGATGGAGCGTTTTGCGCATTGGTTGTCACAGCGAAAACTAGTTCCCTACACGGTGAATGGTTTTCCTTTTGGTGACTTTCATCAAGATGTGGTCAAGCATGCCGTTTATTTGCCAAAGTGGTCGGAAGACGCTCGATTTGATTACACAAAGAATCTAGCGATGTTGCTAACTTGTTTGCTGCAGCACAGCGGATGCGGCATCACTCATGGAACCATTTCGACGTTGCCGATCGGTTGGCCATCGGAAGATGATTCACAAGTTGTCGTTCAAGCCGCTTCTCAGTTTCTACGCCTTGTCGATTGCTTGTCATTACATGAAGCTGCGACCGGCTATCGCATCGAAGTGTGCATTGAGCCCGAACCTGGTTGCGTGCTGGGTGATATGCCAAGTTTAATCAAATTCTTCAATGATCACTTACTTGTGGGTGATCAACAGCAGCGATCGCGAGTCCAGCGCCACTTATCGGTTTGTTACGACATTTGTCACGCCGCAGTGATGAATGAAGACCCCGAGGCGAACTTGAACGCACTTAAAGCGAGTGGCATTGGTGTGGGGAAGGTTCAGGTCTCCAGTGCCATTGAGGTGGATTTTGATTCGCTGGATAGTCAACAGCAAGTGGCTGCGGTCCATCGTTTATCTTCGTTCGCTGAACCTCGCTATTTGCACCAAACATCCGTGTATCTGAAGGATCAGCCCCCCAAGTTCTTCGAAGATCTGCCGATCGCTCTAGCCGATTCTACCGTCGAGAAAAAGGGCCGCTGGGTAGTTCATTTTCACGTGCCCATTTGTGAAGCATCGGCTGGTGAGCTTGGCACGACGCAACAGCATATTTTTGATTTTATCCAAGCGGTGGAAAAAACGGGCGTAACGCCTCATCATTGGGAGGTCGAAACTTACGCATGGAATGTACTGCCTGACGACATGCACGCAGAATCGCTGGCGGCGGGCATTTCGAAGGAGGTCGCCGCCCTGAGAACTTGGCTGGGCCTTTAGCGGCAGACTACTAACTGTAGGCGTCTATTGCATGCAAGTTACGCCTTTAGGAAGAGAATCTGGTTGCCGATTCGTGAGTATCTGATCTACAATAGAACTAGGGGACAATCGTTTGCCATTACCTTCGGCTGCTTTTAGGTTGTGAACGAAGGGGCTGAAGATTTCAAGACACGTTTGGCTGCAGTCACCAAAGGCCGTTGCTTGCCAACGGGATTTATTGAGGGCGGGGTTTATTGAGGGCGGTTTGACCGGCAAAGGTTTTGTTGAATGTTTGATTGGTTACAAGTCATCTTGACGTTCGCTACGATGCTTTGGGCCGCCGTTTATTTGGCGCGTCTGTGGAGTGGCCATTTTTCTGCTACAGGGTCAGCAATGGGCTCTGGTGCGGCGGGCGGTGGTTCTTGTGGTAGCGGGACAGGCTGCGGTAGTTGCTCAAATAATTCGCAGGGAGCTGTTGCGTTAAAGAAAGTTCCCCTGGTTTCATTGGGGGCCAAGTTGTCCAATAACAAAGCCAATACGTAATTCGTAAGTTGGAAATCGGGACGCCTGTTTGTTGTAATCTCTTTTTCTGCGGCCGCCACGATCCCAGTTTTTTTGAAGCTAACTGCCAAGCCCACATTTAGGCAGGCATCTTGTTAGCGAATTGTTCCATCTGAATTGAAAAACTCTGAAGCCTGTTTCATGCCAAACGTTTCTCAAAGCCAATGTAGTTCTGAACTGGGTTTAGATGGCATGACTGAACAAGACTGGCAACGTGCTGGCTTTTCTCGAATGCACTTGCTGGTCAGTATGATGGTGTGCATTGTGCTTGCGTTGACATTCATCATTTGGATGGATCGTTCACCCAAAGTGCCTGCGGTGGCGGTTGCTTCTTATGTGGGGCGACAATCTTGTACCGCATGTCATCAGCAGCAGCATGATTCCTTCACATTGTCTCACCATCATCAAGCATTGGCCCCAGCGAACCAGGAATCGGTTTTAGCGAATTTTGATAATCAGACGCTGCAACATGACGGACTGACCAGTCGCTTTTATCGTGATGGTGAAAAATATAAAGTTCGGACCGAAGGAGTTGATGGTCGTTTGGCGGAATTCGAAGTGTTGTTCGTGCTGGCCTATCATCCGTTGCAACAATACATGGTTCGAATCGTAAACGATTTGCCACCGCCAAGTGTGAATTCAAGGCGGAACCAAGAGGATGTTTTATCGCCCCTGGCGGGTGAGGGCTTGTCGGCCTTGCAAGTGTTGCGTTTGTGCTGGGACGTTGATAACAAGCGTTGGTACTATTTGCGTCCAGAAGACGTGCCAGAGAAAATGGAGCCTGGCGATCCTTTACACTGGACCGGGGTGACGCAGCGTTGGAATACCAGTTGTGCTGCTTGCCACAGTACGAATCTAGAGAAAAATTTTGACCCGCTTGGAAATCGTTTTGCCACCACCTTTGCGGAGGTGGACGTTTCGTGTGAAGCGTGTCATGGACCAGCCAGCTTGCATGTTTCGATCGCTCAGAAACGTTGGTTTTCCTGGGACCCGAATCATGGCAAAGGAATCTTTGCATTAAAGTCGGCGTCAGCGAAGCAGCAAATAGATACTTGTGCGGGATGTCACAGCCGAAGACGACAGTTGAATGAAGATTTTCATCAGACGCGCGAGGTTCACGATCACTTGATCTATGAACCGATGCGACCAGAGACGTACTTTGTTGATGGACAGATCAAGGATGAAGATTACGTTTATGGTTCGTTCATCCAAAGCAAGATGCACTCTAAAGGGATTCGCTGCACTGATTGCCACGATCCGCACTCGGGAAAAACCTATTACCAAGACAATCAATTGTGCACTTCCTGCCACGCTCATCCGGCCGGAGTGTTTGATTCGGTGCAACACCATGGTCACAAGATGTTGGGTGAAGGTAGTAAGTGTGTTGATTGCCACATGCCTCATCGATATTACATGGAAGTTGATCCAAGGCGAGATCACAGTATCCGCGTGCCCCGCCCTGATCTAAGTGTCGCCTTGGGGGTGCCCAATGCTTGTACTGGCTGCCACCTGGAGTTGAAGAACGTTGCGCAACCGGTACGCTCCCAGTTAGTGCACTATCAAGATTGGCAGAAACTAGCCGACTCAGGCAACCAAGAGGTTCAGCAAGAGATCAGTCGTGTCGACGCTTGGGCTGATCAAGTGGTGGGTCAATGGAGAGCATTACGCGGAAAACCAATCACCGACCAACACTTTGGCGAAATCCTGCATGCGGTTCGCACGATCGATCCATTGCAAGCGGGTGCAGAAGCCAAGCAAGCTAAAGGTAGACTGATAAAGATAGCGACCGATGTTACGGCTTCTCCGATGTATCGAGTCACGTCACTGAGTGAGATGGTGGCGTGGCGAGACGGCAAGTCGTTGCAGACTTCGATTGACCTGTTGGAAGATGATGATGCTGAGGTCGTGTTTTTCGCGATTCAGCGGCTTGATAGTGAAATCAACCGCTGGTTAGAGTTTATGTCTTACGGGGCTTCGCCTGACCAGTGCCGCGCGCAAATTCAGCAATTAGTGGGTTATGTCGTTCCCTTGCTGAACCACAAGATTCGGTTGGTCCGAACTCAGGCCGCTTTGCTGGTGACAAATCTTCCCGCGGAAATTCGCGACGAAGGCTTGGGTGCCGAGGCACGGAATTTTGAGAAGTCGTTAAACGAATTGCTGAGCGTTCACTTGCTCAACGAAGAGCTTGCGGCCGTCGCGGACATCTATCAAACCTTAGGTCAGATTGAACGTGCCAAAGAGTATTATCAACTGGCAATCAAGCATCAGCCTAATTCGTATGGGGCGCGCACCAATTTGGCCGTTCTCATCGAACAGGAATTGCAAACGGCTTTGCAACGTTTCCGTCAAAATGGAAACGGAGTGCCGGCGGCAACGATGCAATCGCAACTGAAGGAACTCCGAGTTACGTTGGACCAACAAGCTTTGCAAGCTGCAGAATTTCGCGAGCAAGATTTTCAACTGCTGAACACCGAAGTGCAGAGGTCGGGTGATTTACCAACGGCCGGGGATGTCCACTATCGGTTCGCCATGGCGTCTTACTTGCGAGGCGATATTGAGAAAGCGAAAACGCATTTGCTGATCGCAAACCAGAAGGTTCCCAACACCGCTGCATATCTTCTGGCCTTGGCCACATTCTACAAGGCAGGTCAAGAGCCAGAAAAAGTAATTCAGCTTTGCCAGAAACTGCTTCGCCTAGATTCCGCACATCCAGGATACCTGGCTTTGTTAAAGGAAGCTCAGGGGCAGGTGCAGCAGTGACAGCCGGCCGAGATTGTGCCGGCCGAGATTGTGCCGGCCGAGATTGTGCCGGCCGAGATTGTGCCGGCCGAGATTGTGCCGGCCGAGATTGTGCCGGCCGAGATTGTGTTTGTGTGAGTCGAAAAAATAGCCAAGTCAATCGAAATAGCTAAGCCGACTATTTCGATGAACTTGGCTAAAAAGATCCAGGCAACCGATTTGAAATCGTTTCTACGAAATAATCGCTTTGGCCACGTCGCCCGAAACATCGGTCAGGCGGAAATCACGCCCGGCGTAACGATAGGTTAAGCGAGTATGGTCCAGCCCCAAAAGATGCAGCATGGTCGCGTGCCAATCGTGGGTACCGATTTTGTCTTCCACCGCTTGGAAGCCGTGTTCGTCGGTTGAACCGTAGCTGAAACCGCCTTTGACACCACCACCTGCCATCCAAGTCGTGTAGCCTCGATTGTTATGATCACGTCCTGAACCGTTCCGAGAACTTGGGGTTCGTCCGAATTCACCGCCCCAAACCACCAGTGTTTCCTCAAGCAAGCCACGCTGGGCCAAGTCCTGGAGTAGGGCTGCGATCGGTTGGTCGATCTGTTCGCATTGGGTGGGTAATTGGGTTTGGATGTTATTATGGTGGTCCCAGTTGCCATGCGATACTTCGATAAAGCGAACGCCAGCTTCGACAAACTTTCTTGCCAACAGACACTGCCTGCCAAAGTTCGCGGTTGGTCCTGAATCGGCGCCGTACATTTGCAAGGTCTCTTGACTTTCGTCGCTAATGTCCATCAATTCTGGCATCGAATCCTGCATCCGGAATGCCAGTTCGTATGATTCAATCACCCCATCAATTCCTGGATGGTTATGATTCTTTTGCTTTTGGTTTCGATTAAGAGATTGGATGAAGTCCAATTGCTTTCGCTGTTGGTCCTTGGACAAAACCGAATTGCCCATATCGGGAAGCCCGCCGGCGTTACTGCCGCCTTGGTTGCGGCGATTATTTCCGCCATTTCCGGTTCTAATTTTCGTGCCTTGATAGACGGCTGGCAAAAAAGCACTGCGATAAAAGGAACTATTGCCGTTGGGTGGATTCAACGAAACAAATCCCGGCAAGCTAGAATTTTCGGTCCCCAATCCGTAAAGGGTCCAAGCACCAATAGAAGGCCTGACGAACTGGAAGTTGCCCGTATGCATCAATGTTTGGGCAGTTGGGTGGTTGGGCGAATCTGAATGCATTCCACGCAGCAAACACAACTTGTCTGCCTGCTTTGCCAAGTTGGGGAACAATTCGGAAATCCAAAGTCCATTTTCACCGTGTTGCGAAAATTGGAACGGAGACTTTAAGAGCGTTCCGCCAAATTTTCCGCCTTTTCCGGTGTCTTTGGTTAGGGCTGGTTTATAGTCGAACGTGTCAACGTGAGATGGTGCTCCTTGCATGCTTAAGAAAATCACACGCTTGGCTTTCGCCGGGAAATGCGGTTGCTTGGGCGAAAGTGGATTCTCCTGGTCTGGCTTCGTACGATACCGTGAATTGGCTTCCAATTGATTTTGCATCGTACTAAGCCCAGCAAAAGCCAAAAAGCCAAAGCCCGCTGAGACTGATTGTAATAGACTGCGCCGACTGAATCCTGCCCCGACGCCCGTTGGCTGTGGAAAATTCGTATTCATACTTTAGTTCCCTGAGCTGTTTGGTGATTGAATATTCGAAAGGGAAAATCGGTGGGTTGCTCGTGGCTGGACCATTGATTGGCCAGTCCTAGTTGCGGTAACGGAATTCTGCCGAAGCAAGTACCGATTGACAAAATACTCCAAGAGCCTTCAGCTGAGATTGCTGGTCAAGCAAACCGTCTTGAACCGTAGCCGCTGAGGTTCGGTTGTTCGCTCTTCGATTCCGAGCATTCTTCTTAGCCTCGTCTGTTTTGGCTCTTTCTGTGGATAGTTGACTAGCGAAATCATTGGCCATCTCTTGGATGAATGACTTCGCCATCTGAACTTCTTCAGAGCTTGCGGGTCGGCTATAAGCCGATTTGTAGATCATTGAAATCTGCGTTTCAACCGCCGAATGCGACTCGGTTGCCTGTTTGGCCATTGCCAACGCATTTTCCATCATGAAGCTGTTGTTCATCATGAATAAGGCTTGAGTTGCCGTGTTGGACTCTTCGCGAACACCGATCACCATGCTTGGTTCAGCGGCATCGAAAAGATCCAAAATTCGGGGCAGTGAATCTCGCAAAATTGGAAGGTAAACCGATCGGAAATTGGTGTTTTGATTGATGGTTGCTTCATTGACGATTACTGGTTGGGGTGCGTTGGACCGTGTAAGTCTTTGACGCATCGCTGGTGCCATTTGACTCATGTTGCCATTGTCTTGAGTCGACATTGAGGTTTCGTTTGCATTGCGTTGGGCAAGCAACCTAAGTACTGTCGCATTGATCGGTTGGCCACGCCCTACAATGCTTGGCCCAGCTTCGGCGACAATGGAAGCCCGTGGGCGATCGTTGTCCAGTTGCCCGCTGACCAATAAGACCGAATCTCTTAGTGATTCTGCTTCCACTCGACGCGGGTTCAATCGCCATAGCAAATAATTTTCAGGATCTTTGTCTGCGGCCAATTGGTTGTAATCTGAACTGATTCGATAAACGCGAGAAGTCACGATTTCACGGATTAGTGATTTTACCGACCACTTCGAGTTTACAAATTGCTTGGCCAAGTGATCCAATAGTTCAGGATGCGTTGGCGGAGTACCTGTCACGCCAAAATCTTCTGGTGTTCGTACAATTCCGTCGCCGATCAGTTTGGCCCAAATCCGATTAGCCATGACTCGGGCGGTCAAAGGATTGGATGGATCTGCGACCCAATTTGCAAATTCCAGGCGACCACTAGAATCATTGGAGATTTTAGGAGGATTTCTTGCCAACACCTGTACGAAGCCGCGTGGTACCTTATCACCAGGTTGATCAACTTCGCCGCGTGCTAACAATGGGGCATCGTTCAGATTTTCTTTTGGCTGAACGCCCATGCACAAGGTCAATACCTGCCCGTCTTCGCCCAGGGTGTCCAGTTGCGCCTGTAGTCCGCCTAACACCGTTGTCTGCTGAACAACCATTCTTTGAATCTCTTGCGGGTTGGTGGCAGTGGCAGGCGACTTTCCAGCCTCTCTTCTCGCTTGCGCCTGTTGACGCCGAAGATCTGTTAGTTCAGTCTTAATTCGCTGGATTTCGGATTTCACCGCGGCAATTTGTTCGGGGGTCATGCCTCTGTCAAAATCGTTTGTGTCCCGGATCGGTAGTTCGATCAAGCGGCTTATATTTCGATTTTGTTGAGTAATAGTTCCGCCAAAATAGGTTTCCATGTTCCCGAAAATGCCGGCCAACGCGTAATAATCTTTTTGCGTGATGGCCTCGAATTTATGGTCGTGACACCGAGCACAGGCAACCGAAACCCCCAGGATCGATCGAGTGGTCACATCAATTTGTTCATCCACCAAGTCGGCAGAAAACTGACGTGCGGATCGTTGATTCAAAGTCTTGGGTCCTAAGGCCAAGAAACCGGTTGCGATCAGATTTTCACTCCACTGCTGGTCTGTATTCGCAGGTAACAAATCGCCAACTAACTGTTCTTTCAAAAAACGATCATAAGGTTTGTCGTTGTTGAATGAATCGATCACATAGTCCCGGTATCGCCAAGCTTGTGGGAACGTGACATTGACTTCGTGACCTGTGCTTTCGGCATACCGAGCGATGTCCAACCAGTGTCGTCCCCAACGTTCGCCAAATTTGGGACTGGCCAACATGCGGTCAACTGCCTGACTGATCGCAGACTCTTGATCCTTGGCCCAAAGATCTTGGAACCAATCCACTTGTTGTGTAGTGGGGGGAACTCCCAGTAGGTCAAAACACAGTCGCCGCAGTAGCGTGTAGCTGTCGGTATCGTTGGGCTCAGGTAGTTGGTTCTTTTGCCAAGTGTCGACAATGAATTGGTCGATGCCTGTTTTGGGCCAAGTGGAAGTTGTGATTGGGGCCTTGGCAGCCTGTACAGGACTGAAGGACCAAAATTTACGTCCATCTTCAATATCTTTGGCTGTCACCGTGTTAGGCGCCTGATCCATTTCTAACTTGCGAGGATCTGCGGCACCCGCTTCTAACCAAACTTGAAAGTCGTCAATAACATGGCTGGGTAGTTTCTTATTGGGTGGCATTTCAAAGCCATCGTAATTGATCGCCTGCCACAATGTTCCGTCGTCCATATCGTTCAGGTCGATTGCCGGTCCAGAATCACCACCCAGACGTAGTGACTGCGCTGTATCGACGCGAAGCCCACCTTCCACTTTTCCTGCTTGCGGCGAATGGCATCGGTAACATTCGGTGACTAAGACGGGACGGATTTTTGTTTCGAAAAATTTCAGTTGTTCGGCGGTGTACTTTGTTTGTTGTGCGTGCACAGCGTCTTGGGGCACGCAGCAAAACAACAGCGAAAAAGCGGCAATCGTCGCGATACGAACTAAGTTGCAACGGTTTGAGCCCGTGGCCTGTTGAACATGCGGAATCAAGTCGAATTGTGGGTTTAGGTCGATCATCGCTAGGTTCTTTGTCTTTCGCGGTAAGGCTGCAAAATAATGCCGTTTGCAGAAATAACGCCGTTTGCAGAAATAATGCCGTTTGCAGAAATAACGCCGTTTGCAGGAATAATGCCGTTTGCAGGAATAATGCCGTTTGCAGGAATAATGCCGTTTGCAGGAATAATGCGGTTTGCAGAAATCGAGGCCGTTTGCAGACATCGTTTCTATTGAGGTATCTTTGATACAAAAACACGGGCGGGAACAGGCACTGAAATTTTCACTTCAAGGCCAACCTGCCACGGAAGTGTTCGATGGCCTACTTTCGCGTCCCGGGTCGAATTGGCTTCACGGGCGAAGTGTCTTTGGCCATCTGGTTGCGGTTTTTTGCCTCTTGCAGCCTCTTCTTCTGAGCCTCTTGGTTTTTGCCGCCATTCTCTTGCTGGCGTTCGGCCATCTTTCGGAACATGGTCGCGAATTCCGACTTCTCTAATTGCCCGTCAGAATTGGAATCAAGTTGTTCAAAACGTGCTTTAAGCCGATCGGGTGCTTCTGTTTTCGAGATCTTCCCGTCTTTATTTTGATCCGCTGCGATCAGCATTCGCTGCATGTTCGCAATCAAGTTTGCAGGTGTATTTTGTTTGTTTTTACCATTTGGATTGGTTGCTTGATTGGGTGAGCCGGGGCGTTTGCTGCCGTCCTTAGCGTCGTCAGTTACGGGTAGATTTTGACCACGCTTGGATTCCTGAAGCGATTGGGCAGTTGGTTTCCCCTTGGTGGATGCTTTGCTTCCAGTCACAGCCTTAGGCTTGGCCTGTTTGTCATCCTTTTCTGCCGCCTTGTCGGTCATCTTCGCACGTTCACGTGCGGTGTTCTTTCGTGCCTGAGCCTGTAGGTCTTGTGGGCACAGCAAAAGCAAAAAGGCAGCGATTGCAACGAAGGTTAGAATGAATCTCATAATAGTTCCTCGGTTCTGGCATCCGTTTGAATGCGGTCGGCAAACGAAGTGAAGCATTAACGAGCCTCACGCTCGCTAGTTTTTCAATGGATCGGTTTCTGCCCTGAAGAGTACACGATTTTTTTGCCCCATGCGGACCCAGAAACTTGCAAAAATTAGTTTGACTCCAGGATAAATTCCCGTGTTATCAATGTAAGTTGTTATGTCGCAAGGGTTTAGGTTCTTTGTGAGTGCGGGTTTGTCCGGCGTTTGGCGTTACAATTGGCTCATTAATGGTAGGAAAACCGTTAGATTTTCGCGCCAGCGGACCCGAGGAAGAAAATTGGGGTTTACCCAATTTGAAGAGACTTTCGATCGAGGCCCATCAGTTGGCCGTTGCCAAGGTGAAAGCTATGGAAAATAGTCTGCCAGATCAGAATCACATTGTGTCTGCACTACAGCGAGACCGCGAACAAGCGCTGGCGATCTTTTTTGAGATGGTCCGTCAGCGACTGTCGCGAATCGTTGGATTCCGATTGGATGCGCGTTTAGCAGGTCGAATCTCGCAGTCGGATGTGATTCAAGAGACTTTCGTTCGCGCGTCCAAACGGATCGATCATTATTTGGCTCAACCGGCGATGCCCTTTTTTGTGTGGTTGCGGCTGGAAGTTCAGCAACAATTGATTGAACTTCATCGAATGCACTTCAATGCGGAAAAGCGAGATGTGCGTCGGGAGGTTTCTATGCTTGGTCATGTCGATGCGGGCCAAACTTCGGTTGCCTTGGCGGCTCGTTTAGCAGCGGACATGACTTCTCCCAGCCAGCTGTTTCGCCGGGCCGAGCAAGTCGCCTGGTTGGAGCAAACACTGGGGAATATGAATGAAGTGGATCGAGAGGTTATCGCGCTGCGGCACTTTGAGGAGCTGAATAACGAAGAGACGGCAGAAGTTCTGCAGATTACCACGGCGGCTGCCAGTAAACGTTATCTTCGCGCCCTGAAGCGATTGCGTGAAATTTGCCAACAAGCAGGAACCTTTGATCAGGTAGAATAGTGCCGATCTCCCGTTTGCGATCAGGTATTTTTTGTACTGCAGAAATCTTTAGTTAGGACCATGAAAGTGAACACTTGGTCCAACTGTTTGCAAGGTTCGATGGGATGAATCACGAATTTGAAGAGAATGCTGAAAGCGAAACCGAAGCCTTGCTCGAGGCGGTGGTGGAAGAATTCACCAATGAGCTACGTCATGGGCGGCAGCCGCGAATTGTTGACTATCAACATCGCTATCAGACGCATGCCAAAGAGATTCGCGAATTGTTGTCATCGGTCGCGATGATCGAGCAATTGAAGTCCCAGCCACTTACCGAAAGTTCACTCAATCGAAGGTTGGAAGCCACTTTGGAGATCCGCCAGCTTGGCGATTACAAGATTATCCGCGAAATTGGCCGTGGCGGTATGGGAATTGTGTTCGAGGCAATTCATCAGTCATTGGGGCGGCAAGTTGCGATCAAAGTCTTGCCCAATCGTTCGGTCGACAATGAAAAATTGATTGAGCGTTTTCGACTGGAATCTCAGGCGGCTGCTAGGTTGCATCATACGAACATTGTGAGTGTTTTTGGTGTTGGTTTCGCAGATGGCCACCACTATTACGTAATGGAGTATGTCAACGGTTTAAGTGTGAAACAGATTATTGATCACTTGGTGAATTCCAAAATAGATTCGAAGAATTCCACATATACCGCATCCAGGCGGCAGGAAAAAACCAAGGTGGATCCTGCAGTGACTCAGGTTGATTCAGTCGGCATACCTGCTGAACCTGGAGTGACGCAAGTGGACCCTGGGCTGTCTACGATGGATGCTTCCCAAGTGTCCACTGATTTATACTACACCCGTGACTTGGTTTCCGCATTCGATTTCGTGCCGGCCCCCAAAGATCATATATCTTGGAGTTTGTCGGTTGTTGAAGGCATTGCTGACGCAATGGATTATTCGCACCGTCAAAGTATTCTGCATCGCGATATCAAACCGGCCAATTTACTTTCTGATGATGTTGGTAATGTGCGATTGGCTGATTTTGGACTCGCTAAACGACTGGATGACGATGGGCTTACCAAGACAGGCGAGATAATTGGTACGCCCCAGTACATGGCACCTGAAACGTTGGAGGGCCGCTACGATATTCGAAGTGAAGTTTACTGTCTTGGTTTAACCTTGTACGAGATGGTCACATTGCAGCCAGCTTTTTTTGATACTACGACCGCTGGGTTGCTTCGCCAAATCACCACGGTTCGCCCAGTGGCGGCGGCATCGCTGAATCGCCAAGTCAGCCGCGATTTGAATATCGTTATTGAGAAAGCGATCGCTCGTGAGCCTTCAGATCGCTATCAAACTGCAGCGGAATTTCGTGAGGATCTTCGTTGTCTACTCGATGATCGGCCAATCTCTGCGCGACGTCCCTCTGCGTTGGAGTTCGCAAGAAGGTGGGCACGGCGGAATCCGATGTCGGCGTGGCTTGCGTGCACTTCGTTGTTTCTTCTGATGTTGGTGGCTTTAACCGCTTCGCTTGGTTACGCGTACACGCAAGCCGCATATCACGACTTGAGTGTTCAGCATCAGGCGTTAACTTGGCAGCAACAGGAGACCGAGCGTGCTCGCCAATTGGCGGTTGAAAGCGAAGATAGAATTCAAAATGAATTTCAACGCGCCGAAGCCAACCTGAAAGTCAGCTTTGAAGCATTTGATGCAATGTTCTTGCAATTGATTTCTCCCAGTCGCAATCAGAACCACAACCGGTCTTCTGAAAAGACGTTGGATTTGGACATCGATGGGCTGAGTGAGTTGGCGGGTGTGCAAACCGCAATCACCGAAGATGACGCTGAATTTTTGAAGCGAATGTTGTCCTTTTATCAGCAGATTGCATCGCAAAATGCGGATTCTCTAGAACTAAAATTGCAAAGTGCCAGGGCCAACCGCCGCGTTGCCAATACCTACCATTTGACAGGAAACATGCCGCAGGCGATCGAGTCCTACAAGCAAGCTTGTGAACTTTATGACTCCATTGTTTCGCAAACACCCGAGCTTGAATCTGCAATTTTGGCCTTGGTGCAGACCTACAACGAAGCCGGGCAAGCGCTGCGTGGCAATGGCGAGCAAGCGGCGGCGACGTCGATGCACCGGTTGGCGATGCAGAACTTGCAAGGTCATCGTCTCTCAGACAATAAGGCTTTGAAGCTTGAGGCAGCGAAGACTTTGAACTTGTTGTGCTCGGTCGAGACGGGTGTGAATCGCGAAATGCAGGCGATCCCAACCTCATTAAGTGAAGACTATTTTGGATTAAGGAACACTCGAAATTCGATGGTTAGGACCTTGTCTAACCGAATGGTCGACCGACGAAAACGAACTGGGAATAATCGAAATCGACAGATGCTGCAGCAAGCGATTCGGATCACGGATGAATTGTTATTGCAGAACCCTGAGGACGCTCAAGTGCGTTTGGTGCGGGCAAAAAGTTATCGAGGTAAAGCCGTTTTATTGGACCCAACGCAGGACGCTGATGAAATTAAGTTGTTGATCGATAATGCAATCAAAGATCTAGAGCAACTGCGAAGCGATTTTCCCGAGAATCCTCATTTCACCTTTACCTTGGCATTGACGTACACCTTGCCGCTGGGACAGTCCAAGGAAGTGCAGGATAACTATTTGGCGATCGCCAGTGAATTGATTGAACCGTTGAGCGAAGCTTATCCACAGAACATTGAGTTTCATCAATTGAATTCTAACGTCCATGTCGAATTGGCGAAACGTTTTCTAGATGTAGAGGAAAGAGATGACGCGATCGATTGTCTATCCAAGGCCAGGGCATCGTTGGGCTACTTGGTGCAAACAACACCGATGTTGCGTTACTATCGATTTGAACACGCAAATGTGTCGTTAGGGCTATCCAGTATGCTGGTCGAAAAACGACTGTATCGGCAAGCAGTAGGCGTATTGAACCAGTCGATTGCCGAAATCTTGGTGGCTGAAGAGAAGGAACCGATGAAGGGTGCAAATCGAGCGTTTTTGCAAAAGCACTATCAGTCGCTGATTGAGGTTTATCAAAAGACGAACGACCAGCAAGGACTATCGAAGGCCAACCAAGAGATTAAGAAGTATCGTCCCAGACCTAGACCACCCAACATTGGGCAAGAGCCGAAATCTGGGAACGATCCCTAACCCTAGGGTGGGGCTTTGAGTACATGTCAAGAACGGAAACAATCGCCTTCTTCTGACCGAATGATTCAAGCCGCGCGCGAGGGCGAACGCCAGCTATGAAAATACCAACACGCTGCGCAAGCAAGTGAAGAATGCCCTCCTTTGCTTGCTTGCTTGCGCGGCGTGTTCGTATTTCGTGCTCGTAATGCGGTAAGTTTTCTCTTGCCGCTCGCTTAGTGGGCCGGCAATCTAATCGCCGAACCCGTCGCTCCACCGACCGCCTTGAACAGATCGACCGTTCGTTTGTTCGCAGCAACGTTATGAACTCGAATCACTTGAATCTTGTTTTGGGTGAGGAATGCGCTAACCCCTGCGGTCCCCGAGTCTCGTTCGCATTCTTTATCGTTTTGCACCGAGCCAATAAAGCCTTTGCGAGAATGCCCAGCCAAGATCGGGCACCCAAGATCATGAAAGCGTGAAACCCCCGCGATTAGGTCAAGATTGTGCTGATGTGTTTTGCCAAACCCTATTCCCGGATCGAGACAAATTCGGTCAGATTCAATTCCGGCCTCCAGCAACGCAAGTTTCCGCTTCAATAAGTAAGCATAAATATCGTCCACGACATTCCCGTAATTCGGGGCGTCTTGCATGGTTTGTGGACTGCCCTGCATATGCATTGCACAAACCCCCGCTTTTGATCGACAAGCAACTTCTAGCGACAAAGGATCACCCTCTAGCCCGGTCACGTCGTTAATGATTTCCGCGCCTGCGTCAATCGCCGCTTGGGCAACCGCTGCCTTGCTGGTATCGATTGAAATGATGGCTTGTCTGCGCAACAGAATGCCTTCGATCACTGGGATGACTCGGTCCAATTCCTCTTCGGCGGAAACGGGTGTGGAATACGGCCGAGTGCTCTCGCCACCAATGTCAATGATCGTTGCACCGTCCCGCAGAAGTCGTATTCCTTGGTCGATCGCGGCGACGGCAGTTTGGTCCGCGGAAAAGTATCTTCCACCATCTGAAAAACTATCAGGTGTGACGTTAAGGATGCCCATCCATATAGGGCTATCCCGCAGATCGATCGATACGGTCCGCAGTTTCCAAGTTGTGGCGATGTTCACGGGATCTATTCTGTTTCGACGGGTGGAAAAATGGTCATTTTGTTGATGTCACTTCGGTTGGTTCGTTCCCCGCCGTCCACCGTGACCCAGGCAAGAATGCTATCGATAGATATGTCGTTTGGCACCATCAGGACTCGGCCTGATAACATCGTTATCATTAGTGGCCTGTCGTCACTTTGTCGCCAGTTCAAAAGGTCTTGCTTTTGATCGACGTCCCAACCGCCTGGCTTGGTCCAAATTGTTTTTAACTTGGGGGTTTGGGCCAAGTAAAGCGTTCGGTCAGCCCCGTCTACTGCTTGATCGGCCGAAGTTATGTTGGCTTCACCCATCGCGCCCATTTTACCAGTTAGCAATTGAAAGTCAGATTCTGGTTGCGAGTCGTCAGGTCCTTCCAGCAACAATTGTTCACCGGTGGCAGGCAAAAAAGATGAATCGAAGAGTGACGGCATTTTAGACGCCGTCTTCAAATTATTTTCACTGTCCCAAGGCTGCGAGAAATCGAACTGGTCGTACAGTTCTTGAAATCCAAGTTCGGGCAACAACGCAACCCTCCAGCTAAATTCTGGATTCGATGCAGTGTCTGTCTCGTCATTTTTTTCACCAATTGCTGGTGCTGATGTGGAATCAGATGGGGTGGGTTGGGCACTCTTGACGATCGGCATGTAGACCAGCGGGGATGCTGAAGCGGCTGGCAAGCGACCATACTTTCGTTGGAATTTTTGCATGGCAGCAGAAATTTCTCCAAACTGACGCATCCGATAAAGTTGCCCTCGAGATTTGGTCCAGCCTGTGATCGATTGATCAATCAATTCATCAAACCGACTTGGTCTGGCAAAATTGACTTGGACTTCACTTCCGTCTTGGATCGACGTGACGCCGCCTTGGCTGAAGTCGCTGCTGATTTCAATCAGGAGTTGACGCAATTCTTTCGAGATTTCTGCTGCGGGATTTGAGGGGTCACCCGGCTGGGCCCGCCCGTTTTCAGGCGAATTTTGAAAGTCTTGGGAAGCAAGTTGATCGATGCCTTGGTTGATCAAGGACTGGATGCTCTTCGCAGCGGTGGCATCCAAAAAGTTGACGGTCATTTGGCCCAGCGGTTCGCCAGCCAAGTCAGCATGGAAGTTGACATTCTCTAAGGAGCTTGCAGCGTCAATCGTCATTTGCATTCGTTCGTCAACCGCTCCAAAGGTAGCCGCCATCTGAGCCATCTGATTTACGGTTTCGCGAAGCGGGGAAGCACGCAAAGAGACGAATAGCAGTTGTTGATTTCGATTTTGGAAGACTTCTCGGGCCAGTTCTGAAGGAATACTTGAAGCTGAATTCTTTGTCCTAGTTTGGATCTTTTCGATTTCATCTTTTGGTGAAACGATTGCCCGATTTCCTGAGGGCCAGTAGATGCAAATACTCTTGTCGCCGGTCAACCATACATCAACGCCGCCGACGGTTGATTTGGAAGCGGTTGGGCCAAGCAACCATGAACTCCATTGGGTCTGATCTACCGATTGTGAAAAATCAACTTGCGCAAACCAGCCCTTGTTTTCCGCCTGCCCACCACCAAGGCCCGCCAAAATACTGTCATCTACTGCGAGCACAACATGCTTTAGCTGCTGCATTGAAATTGCTGCCGGTTTGGGTTCCAACAAAGCAGTGTCAATTTGGAGGTCACGTTGACTGAAGTAATCCCTCAGCTTTTTGCCCTCGAAAACAGCCACGACAAAATGCTGTTGCGTTACCAGTGATAAATCTAGTTCAGACTGAGCGGCAATATTGGCAAGATCGTCTTTTCGCTTGACGATTAGCGTTTCGATATCAGCATCTTTGAAAACCGATTGATCGGTCCCAAGAATGTTTGTCGCTTGAGATGTCGTGGGATCACCACAACCAATATTGCAAAGTAAGGCTAGGCATCCGATCGCTTGCAGTGCAAGTGCTGGAAGCCGAGATGTCAACTTGCTTAAAATGTTCGTGTGCATTGCCGCGATCAATAATGAATGTTCTGTGTGCAAGAATGGCTTGTCGTGTGGCCGTTGAATTCTACCCGGTGTTACGCATTGGTCTAAGTAATCGATCACGCGGTCTTTGCCCACCAAAGTTACCCCACCAAAGTTACCCCACCATGAAGACCAGCCATGAAGATGTGCCTGATTCCAGCAAATATGCATGACTGAGGTCGTTGGCAAGTTTTCGTTGTATTGGGTGCTTATTCGCAGTAACCCACTACTTCTTGGACAGTATCTTCGGTTTCAACCAACTGAGCCACCGGATCGAAGTTTTGCAGATTGGTCCATCGGACCAGCCTTGGTGCCTTTGCCTAAAGGAAAACGAACCGCTGCAATGCCTGCAGCGGTTCGTTTAATAGTTTTCGTTAGATAATCTGTCAGTTTCAGCTTAACGGATAGGGCAGTCGCAATGGGCAAGCATCGCCAATCGGTCAAAAGCGATTTGCTCTTAGGCGGGGTACAATTACCAGGCCATACAATAATCGATGGTTCTTGCAATTTCCGTTTTCAGTTTGGCTCGAGGTACAATGCGGTCAACGTATCCGTGTTCCAGCAGAAATTCACTGGTTTGAAAGCCTTCAGGCAATTCAATCCGAATCGTTGCCTTGATGGTTCTAGGTCCCGCGAATCCGATCAACGCTTTGGGTTCGGCAAACGTGACGTCGCCAAGTGAAGCGAAGCTGGCTGCGACGCCACCCATCGTCGGATTGGTCAAAACCGAAATGTACAATCCACCCGCTTGGTCGTATCGGGCTAAGGCTGCGGATACTTTGGCCATTTGCATCAAAGACAAAATGCCCTCGTGCATCCGAGCACCACCCCCAGAAGCCGAGATAATGATCAACGGCAATTTTTGTTGCGTAGCGCGTTCGATCAAACGCGTCAGTTTCTCTCCAACAACCGAACCCATGCTTCCCATAATGAACGCGGAATCCGTAATCCCAATCGCAACTCTGCGAGCCCGGACCATGCCACATCCGGTCAAGATGGCATCATTCATTCCGGTAATTTTACGTTCGGATACCAAACGATCACGATATGGTTTTTTATCTTTGAATTCTAACGGGTCTGCAGCCAGTAGACTGTGGTCCCATTCTTCAAATGTGCCTGCATCAAGAACCTGTTCAATTCTTTGAAACGCAGAAACGTAAAAGTGGTATTCGCATTCTGGGCAAACACCCAGACGCTTTTCGGCTTCTTTACGGAAGACCGCTGCTTTGCAACCTGGGCAACGAATCCACAACCCTTCTGGAATTCCGCGTCGTTTGCGGCGACCATTCAATTCGGTCTCTAAGTGTGAGAGAGTGGTTGGATCTGAGTCGGTATTTGAAACTGGCCCTTGAGCCATAAATTTTCTCCAGAAATAGTATTGAAAATGGAACCGGAGTTCATGTTTTCAATCCGAACAAAGTTACTCAATTGGGCAAAGGGTCGAACGTCCAATTTTAATAACGATCAGGGAGCGGCTTTTTCTCTAATTTCAAGCCAATCCTAGGTAGGTTGGCTTGCCAAACAGGTGATCCATCGGCACGCTTCCCAAGGTTAAGTCCCAAATGGACGGGCTTCCCAAGGATGCGTTGGTAAAAACAAATCAGCGGAGGCGAATCAATCGGGAAGGTCTGGGCTGCACATTAAAGCTTTAGCAAAAAACTTTAGCAAAAAGCTTTTGCGAACTTGGGTTCCAGAACGACTCGACTGCCAGCAGTCCAACTTTCAAACCGCCCAACTTTCTAGTCGTCCAATCTAAGACCCATTCACCGTCTTATTTCACCATCTTATTTCACCGTCTTATTTCACCGTCTTATTGCTGCTTTTCACCAGGCAAATTTCTCGAATCCTGGCGTCCCAGCATAAACGATCTAGCGGATTTGAACTATTCCTAATGCGGTGGATTTCCTGCCAGCGTGTGGCGATTTTCCATTTTTTGGTCAAAAACAGTCGGTTATAGGGAGTTGGTAAGTCTGGTTCTAGCCGCTTCTGGGAATCCAGTCGCGGTCGTTGATACAGGTTAAGGGCCGAAATTTACGGTCTGGCGTGGAAAATTACCTAGAAAAAAAGGTCAGTACAAGTCGCAATCGCCTTGTACTGACCAACGGTCTGTCATTAGAAAAAGAGCACTTTTTAGGGCGAAATCCCCTGCAAGCTCGCTGTTTTTAGGACTATTGGATGCAATACAACTTTTTGTCAGATCGGATAAACATCTCTTGGTCGGTTACCGCTGGGGAAGCATTGAATGGACCCGGATCGTCCGAAAAGCCAGTTTCGCCAAGCAGTTTGAAGTTTTCGTTGGCTTGGATCACTAGACCTCGTCCTGACCGAGTCAGAATCAGCATTTGATCGCCCAGAATGACGGGCGACGCATAATCACCGGTCGGTCCGCGCTGCTGGCCTTGGACGGAGGACGAACTAGGAAGTCGTTCTTGGTACAACGTTTCGCCGTCCTCACAGTTTACGCAATAGGCAATCCCGCGACTGCTCCAAAACATCTTTCCATCTTTAATGATGGGGGTTCCAATGCCGGCACGCAAAGGTTGTTCCCAAACAGTATGAGTTCCTGAGACATCGCCGGTTCCGCCCGTGCGAACCGCGATACCGACTCCGCCTCGACCGCCCATGGCAAAGACAACGCCTTCGTTTTGGACCAGGCTGGCGCAAACCGTCCCAGTGATTGGACTCTTGGCTCGCCAAAATTCCTTGCCGGTCTTTGGGTCCATCGACAAAATTTTTCCGGGCATGCTGATAACTAATTCTGTCCGATCTTTGCCTTGAACGATGATGGGTGTCGACCAGCAATTACCAAATTCTTCGTCTTCGATCTTCCACACTTCTTTGCCGGTGGCCTTATCCAGTGCAGCAAGTTTTCGTCCTTCGTTGGCCGCGTTTACGATCAGTAAATCGTCAACCAATATCAAGGAACTGCCGCCGCCCCATTTGGCAGGGTCCGACATCGTGCCCATGTTGGTTTGCCAAAGTTGATTCCCCTCAAGATCAAACGCTAGAACGCCAGTCTTGCCAAAGAAGACGAAAACATGCTTGCCGTCGCTCGTAGGCGTGCTACTTGCGTAACCGTGTTCTTGAATAAACCCCTTGTAAGGGTCTTCGTCACTTGTTGACTTGACCGGCTTATTCCAAATGATGGATCCATCCTTTGGATTGATGCACAGCAAGTGACGGACTAAGTCTTCAGCGTTTCCCGGGGCTTGTTTGTCTAGACCGAAACCGCTGTAGCAGGTTAAGAACAGTTTGTCGCCAACGATGATCGGACACGAAGAACCTGCACCTGGCAAGTCGGCGGTCCATTTGATGTTTTCGTTCTTGAAAACCGCGGTTGCCTTGGTCTTTTCGACGACACCTGTGCCTTCTGGACCGCGGAATCGCAGCCAATCTTCAGCCTGTGCAACATGGGTTGTCGCACAGGTTATTGCGAATCCGGTTATGGCGAATCCTAAAGCCATGATTGATAGGCTTCGCATTGTGGAGGTTTTCATTATCGAATTTCCTGAAAAAAGAATGGAGTTCCCGGTGACTTAGGTTGCTGGGATCACGCGTGTCCTATGCCAGATTTTGGCAGAATTTTGGGGCATTGGAACCCGAGTAGACCAAGCATGACTTGTCAGTGCTATCAGAAATCAGTGAGCAGGCGTTTATCTGCTCAGTCGATCGGCTTAACTTTGGGCTGTGTGGACTTGATTGGCACTAAATCGCTGGCGTCCGATGATGCTTATCAATTGGGACCAAACGGGGAGCAAAAGCCCCGCCGGCATTGCTGTGCGTAAGCGGGCAGGACACAGCAGAGTGCGTGCTCGAGAAGGTCTGCTTGTACTAAGGCGACTAAGATGGGACGTTTTGCAGTGGCGTTTCTGGTCAGAGAGCATGGTGGAAAGGACCATGCATTTTAGGAAAGTCTATTGCAAGCACGCATGAAATCGTTGCTGTGATCATTAGACTTAGAGCGTCGCATCAGCCAATTAATCTGCTTTGGTAAATGCGTTTGGTTTCTGCGTTAACGAATATTCAGGCTGGCATTTTCATGGTCCAGTGTGCAACGACCGACCAGGTTTCCGCCGCCGAAATATTGAGGGGGAACAAAGTAGTCGCCATAGTTTGCCGTCAACGTGACTGTGACTTCACGCGTCGCTGAACTGATCACCGCGGGCGTCACTTCGATTTTCACGCCGCCCAGTCCAGCGGTTAGCAAAGATTGGTCAACCGCGTTCTTGATATCGTTTTGGGTCCCATTTATGCATATGCCGGCACGTGCGCCTTGATAGGCAGCCTGGTTGAGTGAATGCTTGATGTATTCATGATGCGAATATTCAAAACAGGCAAATGTAAACATGAATAGCACGGGAATGCACAACGCAAATTCGACGGTGTAGGTGCCGGTGCGGTTTAAATTTGAATTGTGCACACGGCGTAACAAGCCGCGAGGTGGGGTAGTTAATGGGTTGGACATGATAATCGAGTCAAAAGTGGGATTACTGAAGGAGTGTGCCAGGAAAGCTTTCGGCGATCTTTTTGAACGCGGTCTTGAGCTGATTTTCATTGTCGGCGTGCAAGTGGATGCCGTTGCCAGTGGATGCGATTCTGGCGGCAATTGTTTTGTCCGCCTGAGCGCTGAAGGAAATCACATGGACGGTATAATTCTGATCGGCTAAAGTCTTCGCTGCTGAAATAGGATCGCCGCCTACGGTTTTTAGTCCATCGGTGAACAGGACAACAATGCGATTACCTGTTTTGGATCGAACACTGGGCGAATTGAAGGCATTGACTGAGGCAAGCAAACCCGCTGAGATATCGGTATCGCCGATGATGGGGCCTTCACCGTAAACTTGAAGCTTGTCGACGATGTGATCAAATTTGGTCGTGATCACTTGGTCGACGTTTGTGTTCTTGGAAGTGAAAATCCCAAATTGGTAATTGCTGCTGTAGGACACCAAACCCATGCGGATTTCGCCAGGGATTTCAGTTTTGATCAACTGCAGGAAGCTGTCCACCGACCGGGTCAAGGCTGCCCAGCGGCTATTAACTGGATCCGGTTTGGTAAAGTAATTTTGCAGATCTGGACCGTTGCCCGGGTAGGAAAACGCTGTGTTGCTTAGGTCCCACGACATCGAAGCGCTGCGGTCAATTACCAAGCAGACATCGTTGTCGGTTCGAACCGCGATCGAGGAGACTTCAAGTTTCAGGTCGCCCGTTTGCAGCATATCCAAAGGCACCAGTGACCCATTCCACAATTTTGGGTAGCGAGCGACAACCTTGACAGCATTTGCCGGTGTGTGATCCTCTTTAAAATCCAGCGTACCGTCGGCTTTTTTGATGGCGTTTCCAAACTTGATTGATACCAACTGGAATCGATCATTGGTGGAACCGAAAACCGAGTTGTGTTCGTTCAACACTTGGGTGGCCATGGCGGCAGCCTGGACAGTGCTTTGCGTTTGCCCCAGGCCAATTGCGCCCGATTTTGCGGCAAGATCCGTCGCTGTTTTCAGGTCGCTGGCTGCCGTGTTAAGGTACGATTTGTTGATGGCAAGGCTGCCTACAGCCAAAATCGCGATCATCACAAAGACCAACAAAACCAGCATCGATCCCTGGCGATGGTTATCAAACCGAGCCAGGTTTTTATGTTTCACGTTAGTCATAATTGAACTGCTCGCGAATAGTAGATCGTTTAATTTGAATATTACGTTGGAAATTTAGAGTCGAAAAAGATAAGTTCTTTGCTTCGGGAATGTTGATCGTGACTTGGCAGCGGCTAATACCATTTGGATTTAGCGTAGTTTGGGCTATTACGCTTCCACCTTCGATATTTCGATCCCTGAACATGGAATTGGCTCGTCTTTCAATATCCACAAGCGTGACGTTCGGTCGGGCGGCCAAACGAGTGCATTCATATGCAATAGTGGTCGCATCTTCCTTCAAATAAATGATCTGGCAAGTATCAACCACACCAACAAAAATGGTGACCAAAGGCACCAATCCGATTGCCAGTTCGACCGTTGCTGCTCCCATTCGATTGACAGCGTTTCGCAGTGCAGTCGGCTGTTTTCTAATGAATGCAAACGATTTTGCATCTAGTTTCTTTGGTCTAAGGGAATTCAAGGGAAGGGCCTCGATTTGTATGCGTTGCGGAAAACAGAACAATGCGACCACCACGTAGCAGTGGAAAGCCGCTTATTGTTTGAAGTTAGCCATGACTTAGTTGGGCAATTGGACTTCTTCGAAACCCTTAATGTTCTCTAGGCCAATGTCGACGACGAATAAGACGTCTTCAAAGTCCAAGTCACCCCCACCATAAAGATCTTCAAACCCGATCAAGAGGAAAGGTGAGTTTGGGATCGCCATTGCGAAAAGGTGCTGGATTTTGTCTGGGTTGTCTTTATCGTGATTCGTGAAAATATGGTTGTTACCCCGTGCACCGTCGCGAACCAAGAAGAAGTCTAATTGGGTCCCGGCCAGCATGTGTCCCATTTCCACAAAGTCGCCGGGGTGTAGAGGTTCCCAGGTGGTGCGTTTGAGAAATCCAGTCACCGAGATTGTGTTGCCATTTTTGCGTGGTGAAGAACAATCGGGGAACAGCAATCGTTTCTGGCCACCGTTATTGTCGCCAGCCAAAGACACCGAGTAGCCAAGCGAGTTGTGGTAACCCGCACCTTCGGCAATAAAGTAAACGCGAACTGGGTACTTGGTCGTGCGGAGAAGAAACAACTTCGAAGCGTCTAGTTTGTGATCACTTCGGGCGCCGAAAGCGACGTTTGACTTTACAATCGCAGACGCTTGCTGGAAAATTGGTTGCAAGTAGTCGTTGGTGAAGTGAGCGCTTCTGGCGTCCGAACCGGCCAACATGACGGGGCCACGAATCTGGAATCCGTGCGGGCGAGCGGGTGATTGAACGGGGCTTGCGGTCGGGCCCTGCTCGGGGAGCGGGGCTTCAGCGGCGTTGACGGTTACGAAAGTTGAATCCAGCGCGATAACAGCAACTACGAAGCCTTTACAACATAAGCGAAGCAAAAACTGCGACATGATGGGTCTCCAAAACGGGTTTTCGGGTACGGGTTTCGTTTTCACGAAAATCACAAAGCTTTTCTGGCTTATCAGTTAAAATTACAGGCGATGAGGATAGGCCATAGCTAACTGAATCGTACGTCAAGAAACGTCACAAGAGAGAGTAAAATATCGCTGTTTCCTTACAAATCTCAGCAGTTGCAGCAGTGGATTGCACTGCTTTTACCGGTCCTGGCCAATTTCCCAAGTGGAGTGTGTCTCAGTTTTGCTGAACGGCCAGCTTGCGGTAGCAAGGATCTTTGTCGTCTCCAACGGGCGCACAAAAAAGCTCGGTAACCTGCGGGCTACCGAGCTTCGTGTTGGCTAAGTGGGCTTGTTGAAGTTACGTTCTTATTGGAAAAAACTGCTGAATCGCCAGATGTCCATTCCAAAAGCGAACACCATAAGTGTGAGCAGCATCAACGCTCCGATCATGGTCAAACCTTCCTGAACTTTTTCATTCGGTGGTCTTCCAGTCACGCCTTCGTACGCCAGGAATACCATATGTCCGCCATCAAGCACTGGGATCGGCAGGAAGTTTAGGATTGCCAGGTTTACACTTAATAGGGTTAAGAAGAGTAGCAAACGCGTGGTACCCGAAGTGGCTTCGCTAGTGGAAACGATCGCAATGGTGCCGATTCCTCCGAGGGCGGTGACAGGGACTTTTCCGACGAATAGCTGCTTCAGCAGTTTCAGGATTTTCTGCGAATCATAGCTGACTTGATACAGTCCACATTTGGCGGCATCGGCAAGCGTCGGCGAGATGTAAACCTCTTGAAGTGGTTCTAGTCCGATTCCGCGAATGATGTTGAAATATTTTTCAGATTTGACCAACGCTATTTCGACCGGAGGCATTTCCTTGCCCCCTCGTTTGATCACCAATTTTAACACTGCCGAAGGCCAAGCGGCCTGCATTTGTTGATTCACGATGGGCCAGCTGTTGGCGAGATCGTCACCGGAAATCTCGAAGATCTTCTTGTTTTCAGCTAAGTATTTCTCTCTGATTTGAGTGTCCGAATATTCGATCGTTGCCTTAACGAATACGTCGCCCTTGGCAATGCCACTCTTGGCTGCCGGGCCCTCTGGTGCGACATCGGCTACTTCACTGAGCACGCGGAATGCAATGCCTATTTCGTCAACCGCGAACGGTAGGCCCACGTCTTCGCTGGAGACACCTGTCAGAAACTGCGGGACCAAGTTGAACGTCAGGATGTTCTCTTGTTCGCCTTCGAACCGACGAACCGTAAGTTTCGCCGTTTGGCCATCGCGGGCCATCTGCCGAAGATCTTGCGAAAGTAGCATCGGATTAAACGGCTTGTCATTAACCGAAAGAATTTTGTCCTTGGGTTTAATTCCTTCCTGATGAGCCGGCGAACCTTCTTGAACGCTTACGATCTCTCCGTAAGCCATGCTTAGGCCATCGATGAACATTGGGTTGGGTTTGACCACGACGTCAAATTCTTTGCCGGTGGAAGCGCCTTTGTCTTGGTATTGCCGGTACGTAAATACCTTTTCTTCGACACCGCGAAGCACTGTGAATGTGGCATCTTGATCCCAAATTTTGGATAGTTCTTTCTTCAGGTCTACCAAATTATTGACCGATGCACCATTTACCTTCGTAATCAAATCGCCTGATTCGAAAGTCGAATCAAATGCGGGTGCATGTTCAATGACAAAGTCGTTCAGCCGAAGTCTGGACGACTGCATCGGAGCAATCCCCAGCATCGGAAAGTCCATGCCACGTTGATTAATCAGGCCGCTGACCGGAGTGACCGACAGTTTCTCGGTTTGACTCTCGGTGCCAGGTCGGCGAATTTCCAAATCGACTTCAACGTCTTCTCCACCCATCACCACCGCTTCGGCCAAGCTATTGAATGGGTAGTAACGATCGCCCGTTTTGATTCCATTGACTTCAATGACCTCGGCGCCAGATAAGTTCTTTTGCCAAGCTGGTGAACCGGAGTAAGTGCCCCCGATCGTGGGCGGTTGGTAACTAACGCCAAAGCTAAAAGCCATTGTGGCAAAGATGATTCCGAAGATCAGGTTCATAATCACACCAGCGGAAATGATTAACATCCTTTGAGGAACGGTCTTGGCCATGTATGACCGAGGATCAAGGCGACCACTTTCGGAGTCGGTTGACCGTTCGCGCTCTTGATCCGCTTCGGCTGGATTGTCGTGTTGCCCAAGCATTTTCACGTAGCCGCCAAGCGGAAGAATCCCGATGCCATATTCGGTCTCGCCCCACGTGAAGTGAAGTAGTTTGCGAGGGATCTTCAACACGCCCAAGTTAATGTCGAACGCGTCGAAACCAACGTAAAACTTTTCACACTTAACGCCGCAGCTCTTGGCGGCCAAAAAGTGGCCAAGTTCATGGACGAAAATGATCAAGCCGATACCGATGATCGTTTGAACGATCGGCCAAAGTAAACTTAAACTGAACAAGCTGGATGCAGCAACTAAATCCCAATGCACTTGCGTGTCTCCTGACGAGCCCAACGGTCTATCATTAATAATTGCTCAAGTGACGGTTGGGCGTCAAACGAATGATGTTCTAAAATTTGGCGGCAGGTTGTGGCAATTTGAGGGAAGCGAATCTGTCCCTTAAGAAAAGCGTCAACCACAACCTCATTTGCCGCGTTGAGGACAGCACCGCAGGTTCCTCCCTTGCGGGCAACCTCTAAGCCTAACAGCAAAGCGGGAAAGCGGTCCATATCGGGCGGCTGGAAATTCAGGCCAAACGCTGTCGAAAAGTCCATTCGGCGTGCCGGTCCGGTAAAACGTTCCGGATAATCTAGCGCAAACTGGATGGGAAGTTGCATATCCGGTGGACTCAATTGAGCGATCACGGATCCGTCTTCGAATTCTACGAAAGAATGGACGATCGATTGAGGGTGCACCACAACCTCGATCTTTTCCGCTGGAAGGTCGAACAGCCAGCGGGCTTCAATCACTTCTAACGCCTTGTTCATCATGGTAGCCGAATCGATGGAAATCTTGGCACCCATCTTCCAGGTCGGATGTGCCAGCGCCTGTGCTGGCGTGACCGATTCCAGGTCGGGGCTAGACTTTTCGCGAAACGGGCCACCGCTGGCTGTTAAAACGATTCGCCTGATCTGGCTAGACTTCCCAGATTGCATTGCCTGGAAGATTGCGTTGTGTTCGCTGTCCACCGGCAGTAAGCGAGCGTCGTATTGAATCGCCAACGCCGTGGCCAGGTGTCCGGCAACGACCATGGTTTCTTTGTTGGCAAGCGCAACCACTTTTCCCGCGGTTAAAGCGGCCAGAGTACTGGGCAATCCGGCACTCCCCACGATCGCAGCGACCACAATGTCCACTCGGGGATCCGAGGCCAAGTCCGACAGAGCATCGGGGCCCACTTGGAATTCGCTCCCTGGCATGGCACCCTGTTGCTTCCAGGCCGAAGCGCCGCCGGGATCGCTACAAACGACTCGTTTTGCGGCAAATTCGGTCGCATCCGCCGCCAGTTGCGCGATCTGGCTGTGTCCACTGAGTCCCAGCACTTGAAATCGCCCGCCCTTGCCGTCGCTCCGGGTTGAAGTCGCGTTCGAATGTCGGATCACCTTTAGAGTGCTTTGCCCAATGCTGCCAGTCGCTCCGAGAATCGCGATCCGTTTGGGGCGATTTAACAGCGTTGGCGGGCGAAGCCAAGTCGCGCCAGCGTCACGCGCCTGCGGGCCCAGGGAATCCTGCGGGCCCAGGGAATCTTGCGGGCCCAGGGAATCTTGCGGGGCCGAAGAATCAGGCGATGAAGAATCGGAAGTTGTTTTTGGTTGGTTCCCCAATTTTGTAACTTTCGATGTGTTCGATGTAATTGTTGCAGTGAAAGCAAATTTCAAAAGGCAAACGCTGCATCACTTCGGCTGCCTAAATTCGTGTGCAATCGGCAAATCCGCAGGACTGTCTGCCGGGCGCGAACCCTACTGGGCGAAGCTTCCATTCGTAAACGTCAAATTCAGGCCGATTTTAACGTGTGAGTGCTAGTTTCAGTGCGTTTGGAGCGGGTGATCGTCTGGTTCCAACGGGTGGTTCGTGCTTGGCAGGCAGCTGCCTAAAAGTGAAACTTTGGCAAGAATCTGCGGTCAACGCTGGACTTTGGCCGTCGGAACAACGCTGCAAACGGAGCGATCCGAACGCAATAGTTTACCCCTAAGCGGGCTGTTCATGTACCGCTGGGCTTCGGAATGTTGATCGCTAGTGACAATTCTGATGCCTGAGTGTGGTTTGGGATCAAATAAGGCCCGGGTATTGCCCGAGCCCATTGCCCGTGCCACTGCGGCGATTCGATTGTCTTCGGGGATACCCGTCTTTTGGCGTCCCAATACCAATGAATCGGGTTCGCGGCAGATGTTATGATAGTTTGGAGGATTCGACTACTTGCCCTTGAATTGAGAAAGTAGCGAAGCGGCGGTCGGGACTGGCTGGGGGTGGAACAGACCCGAGGTCGGAATGCCGGGAGGCGACTGGGGGGTAGTTTGGTGACTTCGGGGGTGGCCCTTGGGACCGCGAGGCCGCAGAATCCGAACTTTTGCCACCTTCGTACAACAACACCTTTGGGAATCGGTGGAAATTAGGTTGGTGTAGAAAACATGATTGTCGCTAGGCTGGCTAGTTCGTAGCATTAAAACGGCTGCCCGGTTGGTGTTGATAAGCTGCCCGGGGCTTCCGAGGTAACGGTTGGGCAGACTGCCTGCATCCGCTTGAGGTTTGTTATGTGGTTGGCTTGAACCAACGCCCGCCGGTTGGCTGCTACGTTTTTGAACCAATCGAAAATTGATTCAAGCAGAGTGTGGTTTGGGGCGGGCTTCGATTTTAGGCCAGCAGAGAAACTTGTATTATATAATTCTGGATTTACGATTTCATGGATAACTCTTCTTCCAAGTCCAATAAGAATGATAAGAATTCCAAAGAGGGTTTTCGACGCCCCAGTCCCTTCTTGTTTGCGATGATCGCGTTGGCCGTTGTCGGAATGGCGTATTTACTTTTCGACAGTGCCAACCGCTTCAGTTTGCGGACCAGTGATCTTAGCCGCTTGATCGAAGTGACGAAGTACGACCAGGACGGCAGTTTAGAAAAGTCCGACGCTCAAGCGGGTGAAATTGTCACCACCGAACGTGCTTCGGATTCAAAGGTCCGCCTGTCCGAATTGGTTGTCTCTAAAATTAACCAACAAGAGGTAAGCGGCACCGTGACGATCGAGTACCTGTCGGATGAGGGCAGCGTGCGGCGCAAGAAAGAGAAAGCGTACTTCACGTCCAATCCTCCCGATGGTCAAGAGGCGTATAGCCAATTCTTAAATTCGATTTCTACCAGAGGTTTTCAGTTTGACGTTGCCGATCGAAGTTTCTTTGATCGCTACGGACCTTTGCTTTTGATGACGGCGGTCTTCATGGCTGTCCTGTTCTTTTTCTATTCAAAAGTCTTGGGTGGCGGTCCGATGCAGTTCGGCCGCAGTCGAGGTCGTTTGTACGCGCACGAAGATTTGGGGATCTCGTTTGAAAGTGTGGCCGGTATCGATGAGGCGGTAGACGAAGTGAAAGAGGTGGTGGACTTCTTAAGTAATGCAGAAAAATACCAACGTTTGGGAGGGCGAATTCCCAAGGGCGTGCTCTTGGTTGGACCTCCGGGAACTGGGAAAACTTTGTTGGCCAAAGCTGTTGCGGGCGAGGCCGGCGTCCCCTTTTTCAGCCTCTCGGGCAGTGATTTTGTGGAAATGTTTGTGGGGGTCGGTGCGGCTCGGGTTCGCGATACCTTCCAGCAGGCCGTGGCCAAATCGCCGTGCATTATTTTTATTGATGAACTGGATGCGTTAGGTAAATCGCGTGGCAACGGAGCGGTGCCCGGTCATGACGAACGCGATCAGACGCTCAACGCGTTGTTGGTTGAAATGGATGGATTTGATTCCAATTCGGGTGTGATCGTGATGGCGGCGACCAATCGACCGGAAACTTTAGACGCGGCGTTGATGCGACCGGGTCGATTCGATCGCCAGGTGTTGGTGGATCGTCCTGACATTCTGGGACGCGAGAAAATTCTGAAGGTACACGTTAAGAACGTCAAGTTAGCCGAAGAGGTGAACCTGAAGTTCGTTGCGTCGATGACGAGTGGTTTTGTCGGAGCGGACCTTGCCAACTTGGTCAACGAAGCGGCTTTGTTAGCAGCTAGAAAAGATTTGGATTTCGTGACGATCGATGAATTTTACGAGGGCATTGAACGAGTCACCGCGGGTCTGGAGAAGAAGAAACGCGTGATGAACGAAGACGAAAAGAAACGCGTTGCTTATCACGAATCGGGGCACGCGTTGGTCGCCTACGTTTTACCTAATGCCGACACTGTCCATAAAGTTTCAATCATTCCACGCGGGTTTGCGGCGTTGGGATACACGATGCAGCGACCGGATGAAGATCGTTACTTAATGACTAAAGGTGAGTTAGAAAGCCAAGTGAAAATTCTTTTGGCGGGTACGCTTGCCGAAGAGCAAGTTTATCCGGACATTTCAACGGGTGCTCAAAATGATTTGGAACGCGCGACCGACATTGCCTATCGAATGGTGACAGAATTTGGCATGAGTCGCTTGGGGAGGATCAACTACAGCGGTGTCAGTCGAAGCGCATTCTTGCCGGGGGTGACCTCGGATTCGGGACGAGTGCTAAGTGAAGACACTTCGCGTAAGATCGACCAAGAGGTGAAGCGGATCATTGACGAATTGATGGAGAACACGAGAAAGATCCTGGTGGAGAAGAACGTCGAACTAGAAGCCATCACCCAGCGTCTGATGGAAGTGGAATCCGTAGGCAATGACGAACTGAGGCGAATTATGGGCCCTAGGGTCGTCGCCGCAGATACCGCTCATACCACCAAACACGCCAGCCGCGTGCGAAAAGCCGGAGTGGAATCCGTTGAGGGAGAACAACAGGTTTCGCTGGACATCGCGTCCGAAAGTTAAGGCTCGGGGACGGATTCGGGATGCCTGGACCTGGTTTTATGTCGAAATTTGTTCACTTTTGGCGAAGCGGAGCGTGGGCTTGGAAATTGTTTTAGAATTAAACACTTGGGGGAAATTGTCTCCAAGACGCGGGCTAATCGAACGAATCAGCCGCAAGTGCACGGATTTCAGGGCTTTCCTTCTAGTTGGATTCTAGACATATGACAAGCGAGCAGACTAGGCTAAAGGCTAATCAACTCGCTGGTATTGGTAACAAACCGCCGACTACAAGCGTTTCAAGCGATCGCTTTGACGCAAACCAGCTGATCGCTGGCTCCATTGCCACTGAAGATCATGTCGGTACCTCCTCACTACCCGGAACAGAATTGTCCGGACCTTGGAATCGAAGAATGAGGTTTACGTTCCCAAGCGGTTCCACTCCTTTGGATGGTTACACCATCAAGCGAGGGTTGGGCATCGGTGGTTTTGGTGAAGTTTATTTTGCGATTAGCGATTCGGGCAAGGAAGTCGCGCTGAAGAGGATTGCGCGCAATCTGGACGTTGAATTACGCGGCGTTCGTCAATGTTTGAACCTGAAACACGCTAATCTAATTGACCTTTGGGATATTCAAATCGACGACCATGGCGAGAACTGGGTTGTCATGGAATATGTGTCCGGGCCCAGCCTTCGTGACGTTTTGACGGCCAACGAAAACGGCTTGACGCCAGATGATCTGGTTTGGTGGTTTCAAGGGATCACTGCTGGCGTTCATTATTTGCACCAAAACGGAATTGTGCACCGCGATCTTAAGCCAGGGAATATCTTCCAAGATAATGAATCTGAACTTGTGAAAATTGGCGACTATGGCCTAAGCAAGTTTATCTCTTGTTCGCGCAGAAGTGGGCACACTGAAAGCGTTGGCACCGTTCATTACATGGCGCCGGAGATTGGACGCGGGATTTACGGTCGCGAAATTGATGTCTATTCGCTAGGCATCGTCCTTTTCGAATTGTTGACCGGACGGGTTCCTTATGAAGGGGAATCAACACAAGAGATCATCATGAAGCATCTAACGGCAACGCCAGATGTTTCCGCATTGTCTGCACCATTTGATAAAGTTGTAACCAAGGCGTTGGTCAAGGATCCGGTCGAACGCTATGGTTCGGTGACTGAGATGCTGTTGGATCTGCCCAAGGATTTCTGGCCACCCGCGATGCGCAGGTCTATGAATCAATTGCTGGACACGGCAGACCATTCCCAGGCACAGCCCACGCCAGCAGCGGGCAACAGCCCAGGGTCATTACCGTTGGCGGCCCCCGGTGCGACTTCGGCTCAGGTGAATTCGGCACTACCCAATGCCTCGCCAATAAATTCACAGCACGACAGCACACAGCACGACAGCACGCAGCACGACAGCACGCAGCAGAATAGCACACGGCATGCCAACGCCCTGGCCAATGGCAACGCCACCGTAGCATACGATCGTCCAACCTTAACTGGGCAAGTTTCGCCAAGCGTTTCAGCGGTGCCCCCAGCGATTGCACCAGTGCTTCCATCATTGACGCGCTTCAATGTTCCGCCTGGGGTCGCAAGCCAGGCCCAAGCAACGGCATACGCGGGTGGTCCTAATCAAGGGCCAGCGCCTTCTGATTATTCGCTGTCGCGATCGGGTTTGACTCCGGGGCAGTCGCTGGAGGTGAAGTTTTCCGAAAGTCAGGCCGCCGTAGTTTTTGGTGAAGTTCACTTTCACGACGTGGTCGATGCCGAGATGGTTTTCTCGGCGACGGATCTTGCGCCGCTTCGGAGTTCGCCGGCGGAATCGTCGCCCGGCAGTTTGGCGGGCGCAAGCCAGGCATTATCGGCAAACCTCGAGCTCGGGAAGGCGTTTCAGCCGAGCTACGCGGCTTCGATCCCGCATGGGGAAGTGAAGCTTAGCGGCAAGCAACGCATCGAAATTTCTACCGACTCGAAGGTGCAGTCCGCAGCGGGCAGGTATCTTCAACAATCCTCTGGCGTGGAGCAGTTGTCTGGACTCCTTCAATCATTCCTGGTTTCTGTCTTGGCTTCGGGTTTGGCGGCGGGACTGTTGCTGTTCGTGTTTGCATTGGGCGTAAGTAGTCGCAGCCAGTTTGATGACATGTTGGCAATCGCCACTTGGTTCTGGATCATTAGTTTTGGTAGTAGTTGGTTACTGCTTGCGGTGTCACGCCTGTGGTCACCGACGACGGATTCAAATTCGCTTCGAACGATATCGTTAATCCCAGCTTGTTTGGCTGCCGGTGGATTAGCGGCGGTCTTCGCGGTTGTGATTGATGTTTACTTTTCCCCAATCCAGGCTAACCAACAATGGTTGACCGGCGGCTTCTTGGGTTCTATTCTGTTTGACCGCGGGATTCCGCAGTTCGCTGCTTACTCGATGTTTTTTGCCTCTTTATTTTTAATCATACCGTGGTGGAAGCAGACCAGTCCTTTACGAATTAGACGGATATCGATTTTGCAGACAATGAAGGTAGCGGGCGTGGCCTATTTGTTTTCATCGCTGCTTAATTTCGAGATGCTGCTGCCGGTGGCGTTGGGCATTTCGATTTCATTGTCGACCCAAATTGCATCCATGTATTTTTCTGACCGCCAGCGTTTGGAAGTTCGCGAACTGGCGATTCGTCCTTAACGGTTTCTGCCTGGCTGGGTTTGCGTCTGAAATTCAAACTTGAGTGGCTGGGATAAGATTTTCTCGCTACGATTGAACTTTTCTCAAAACGTTTTGCATAAAGCAAATAATGGCTGATTCGTCCGACTGTCACTTCGAAAACGCTGTCCATCGCACTCACAGGCGGCGTGGGCCGCGTTGGGCCTTTGTCGGACTCATCTTGATCCTTTGCGAATTGGGGTGCCAGTCAGTACTGGCTAATTCGCTGCAACACCGGACGGATGACCAGGACCCGCTCTCAAAAACCGTTGATCAATCAGCACTTAGTTCAGAGGAAGATGCCAGTCCTGGTCGAAGCGGGGGCCCAATTGAGTTCTTGATTCGACCGTTTCTAGAGATTCCAACTTATGTTAAGGAGAAGTGCGCCGACGCGTTTTTGACTTCGGAACAACTTAGTGAAGCCTCAAGCTTTGCCCTGCAAAATCGTGAGTCAAAGGCTGGCCCTAATGTCGGTGAGCAACGTGATTCAGAGGATCCTAAGACCGGCATAAATTCAGAGGCTGATGGTTCTGCGAAGTCGAAAAACGACTCGGTCGACGTCAAGATTGTTTCGGCCAATTCGGATCGAGTGACCCCAGATCCAACCGATGCTATGTCTAGTCGCCTGCGGGCGGTTCGGTCAATGAGAATCATTATCTTTATTGTCGGTATCATGACGGCGATTGGAATGGCAAAATTGCTGCTACATTTAAATCAACTGTCGCACGGGAATTATGCAGGTCGTTTGCAGGTGATCGGATGGTTAATCATCACTGTGATCATGATCGTCGCCTTGGCGTTAGCTTGGAACGATGACTTCTGGGAACCGATGACACAGGTCGAACTTACGGTATACTCAGGGCAGCAAGAGTGGTTTGCAGCTGAATTTTTGTCTTGAAAAGCCGGCGGTCAGTTCGTTTTGAGGATGATTCTCCAAGGCTTCTGGGCGACGGTTTTCGCTGCGGAACGCTCTTTATTGAAATTTGGTAAAGTAACCGCTAAATGGTGACAGGCAGTCTGGGTGACGAAAGACGATGAACGAAAAACAAAACAAAGATGCCAAATTGGTCCAGGCGATACGCGACGGAGATGGGTCGGCTTGGGGTGAATTGATTGCTCGCTATCAGGGGCGTCTAATTGCATTTGTCGAAAGTCGCCTCTCCAATCGCTCGGTCAGTGAAGACATCGTGCAAGAGACTTTTATGGGGTTCTTGAATAGCTTGCCTAACTACGATGGTAGTAGGCCGCTGGAGAGTTATCTGTTTTCGATCTGCAGTTATAAAATTACCGATCATTTGCGGCGCGAAGGTCGTCGTCCTGCGATTCCAATGGGCATGGCGGACAGTTCTTCGGGCAGTTGGGAATTGCCAGGTTCCGGACGAGTGGCCAGCAGTATTGCCCGCAGTGGTGAACGAAAGTCAATCGAAGAGAAGTCGGTTGCTGAAGCTTTGCGCGAACATTTTGACCGTTGGTGTGAAAAGGATAATTGGAGCAAGTTAATGTGCGTTGAGTTGTTGATGGTTCGTGGTTGGGCAAACAAACGTGTGGCTGAAAAACTGAACATTTCAGAGCAACAAGTAGCCAACTACAAGTTCGACTTTTTGTCCAGCATGCGAACGTTCATCAAGAAGAAAGAGTTAAACGCTGACGTCTTCCCCGAATTGTTCGATGCGTAATTGCAGCCAAGTCAGAAGATCGTAGAACAGTTTAACAGCAGGAAAATCATGGCGGAACTAAGTTCGATGCAAAGCATGTTGCGAAACATGCCTCAGGTGGGGACAATACATTGGATTGGGTTGCGGACCGCGAAAAAAGGATCGGTCACACCCGTCCCGAGGGCCATGATCACTTTGGATCAAGGGTTAGTTGGTGATCACTTTTCGGGTAAGCCTGGCGCCAAACGGCAGGTGACTTTGATTCAGCAAGAGCATTTTGCGGTGATGGCTTCGATGTTGGGTGTTTCCGAAATTCTTCCAGAACTGTTTCGGCGAAATATAGTGATCAGCGGTATCAATTTGAATGCAATGAGAGATTGTCAGTTTCAAATTGGCGATGCCATTCTGGAAGGTTCTGGGCCTTGTGCGCCATGCAGTATGATTGAAAAAACCTTTGGTCCAGGAGCCTATAACATTTCTCGAGGGCATAGTGGCATTACAGCTAGAGTGATCAAGGCTGGCGAAATTTGGGTCGGCTGTCGGGTGAAATTTTTGTCATCCAACTACTTACCTACCAGCGACGACGAGTAACCATCCACATATGTCCGATTCCAACGCAGCGAGCGCAGTGCCACGAAGAGATTTGAACTTTAGTGATCTCTCGCAGGTGCTGGAAGAAGTGGACCGATTGGCAGCCGGTGGATACCAGCAGGCCGGCAATTGGAATTTGGCGCAAACATGTCAACACCTGACTGATTGGATTCGATTTCCAGTGGAAGGTTTTCCGGTTCAACCGTTACCCATGCGAATGATTCTGGCGATCTTGAAGATCACGATTGCCAAAAGCCAATTCAAGCGAATGTTGGCCAGCGATACGATGAAAGCTGGGCAACCAACGATGCCTGCGACCGTTTACCCAGCCGCCTCTGCTCAAAGCGAACAGGAAATGCGTCAGGCGGTCGAATTATTTAAGTCGAAGGTGCGGCAGTTTATCGAAAATCAAGAGCCGATTCATCCTTCGCCATTATTCGGAGCAATGGATAAGTCGACGGCCGATCACTTGCAACGTATTCACTGTGCGCATCACCTAAGCTATCTCATTTGAATCGTTTAGACGCTCGACCGCTTTCGCTGTCTTTCAGGGGTGGCGTTGTGTCGCGGGTTTGTCTGTTTTAGCGACAACTGGAATACGAGAAAAGGCTCCAACAGGCAAATGCTGTGGAGCCTTTTTATCTTTCGAAACACCATGTAACTTGCAAGTGTTTCAGTGATCCGATTGCACGGTCGGGTTATTTCATAGTCCAGGGAAAGTTTGTTGTGGAAATCCGCCACTTGCTGGTACGCCTGGCGAACCAAAGTGTGGCAAATCAAGGTGCCGAGTTACGATTCGCTGTGCGCAAGGGTCCCAAGTGGCTCGGATGTTTCTGATGCGAAGGCTAACGTGTCCGTGGTCGTGAACAACTGCGTCTTGCAACAAGCGTTGGTATACCCCTAGGCTGGTTACTCGGCGGCCATTGATGTGAGTGATCACATCGCCAGATTCCAAACCGATTCGTTGTGCATGCCCGTTCCAGACGACTTGAACGATTTGCATGCCATGACAAGTGATGACTCCTTCGAATCCCAGGCGAACGTGAGGTTGATGCATCGGTGGAGCGACACAAGTGACTGCTGGGGGGCCGACAAAGGCCTGAGCAGGCCCCGATTCAATGACTCGGACGGCACGTCTACCTGTTGCTTGGCCAAGGAATTGATCTTGAACTTGTGCCGAGACTTGGCCTGGGAAACCATCTTCAAAGCCGCCTTGAAACTGCTCTTGCCCGCCGCCTTGAAATGGAACTTCGAACTCGTCTTGAGTTCTTAGCGACGGTTGAAAACCATCTTGCTGCCAGGTTTGTTGATCCCATTGTGAAGTGCTTTGAAGTTGGCTTACTCCTTGGCGTAGGCTTTGGCCTTGGCCTGGTGCCGCGACTCGGATTTGGGCGCGACTTTGACTTCGTTCTTGCCGTACCGCTTGGTTGTCAAATTGTGCCCAGGCGGCAGAACCGCCAAGCGAGCAAACCGCGAATAAAGCCAGTGAGATTTTATTGAAAGTCTTCATTATAAAATTCCTTTTCGTTTTCGTTTTAGGGAGTGTTTTTGTCAGGCGTTTGTCTGACAGTATTCCAAGCGATGGTTGCGGCGGACTCTGCCCTCGAAAAACAAAATAAATCGAACAAACTTCGATTTGCGATCGAAGTACGAGGTTTTTCCGCTGAAATCGTAGGTTGATTTATGATTTTGGCGGTTCAATTTGATTTGCATCGCTCTCGATTGCGACTTTTGTTCTGTGATATGATGAACGCAGGGCAATACGGCGTGCCTCGAGCTGTTCGCCAGCCTTGCTGGCTTGCATAAGTTCCAAGTTAACGTTCATTCAGTCGCCAGTGCCCATGATTTTGGCGTCAAAGACCATCGCAAAGTTGAAACCGATATGTTGAAACACAATGCCGATCGCGAAAAGATTCTTCATCTGCTGGAAGAAGCGGGCGGCGTGACCGAGCAGGTAGTGGCAGAAATTTCTGCAAAGACTGGTGTACCTGAAGCTGATATTTGGGGCGCCGGAAAATTTTACTCGTTGATCAATCGACCCGGTGAACGGGTTCGAGTTTGTGACGGTCTAACGTGCCAGATGTTTGGTGCCCAGAACTTGATGGACACGCTGAAGTCAAAAGGTGTTGAATATGAGGCAGTCAGTTGCTTGGGCCAGTGCGACCGGGCCCCTGTGCAATTGGAAACCAATCTTGAACTCCAATCCTTCTCGATTCAGACACAAGGCATTACGCCCGACAATGCTGATTTACCGATGAACTTGGCAGGGCCACAAGATCTAACGTACGCAGCGCTGCGTAAAGTTCGCTCCCTTCAAAAAGATCAAATCCTTGATGAAATTGAAACATCTGGATTGCAGGGCCGAGGCGGAGCGGGTTTTCCTGCTCACTTCAAATGGCGTTCGGTGGCATCGCAGCCGGTGACTGAACGATATGTTGTGTGCAATGCCGACGAAGGAGAGCCAGGCACATTTAAAGATCGTGAAATCATTCTGCGTCAGCCGCATAAAATGCTTGAAGGCTTGGCTATTGCAGCTCATACGATCGGAGCCCAAGATATTTATCTTTACATTCGAGGAGAATTCACGGCCGAACGAAGAAGTTTGGAGCGAGCGATTGAACAATCGCAATCGGAAGAATGTGGTCACGCGCTTTCTGAATTTCGAATCCATGTCGTGTGCGGTCATGGTGCCTATATTTGCGGCGAAGAAACCGCGCTTTTGGAATCGTTGGAAGGTCGGCGAGGAATGCCGCGTCTAAAACCGCCATTCCCAACGGTGCAAGGTTTTCGAAATAAGCCAACTTTAATGCACAACGTGGAAACGGCCGCGTGCGTTGGATCGATTGTTTTGCGAGGCGGAAGTTGGTTTAAGCAATTAGGTAAAACCGAAGCCGGTAGTAAACTTTATTGCATTTCCGGACACGTGAAACAGCCAGGCGTCTACGAAATGCCACTGGGAATCTGTTTGGAAGACTTGGTTGCAGCGGCGGGTGGTTACGAAGGCACTCCCGTCGCGTTTAGTCCCGGTGGTGCATCGTCAGGATTTCTGCCGATTCGTTTTCATGAACTGCCGTTGGATTACAAGAATCTGGCCGAGGCCGGGTCCATGTTAGGTAGTGCGGGTGTCGTGGTGTTGAACGATACCGTCGATTTGGTTCAAGCAGCATTGTGGCAATTAGAATTTTTTGAACGCGAAAGTTGTGGGCAGTGCGCTCCATGCCGCATTGGCACTCAATATCTTCGCCAAAGGCTGCAGGCGTTCTTGGAATCTAAGCAAAAATCGAATTTGCAATACGCCGAAGATGTGGGTTGGGAGATGGAGGAAGGCTCCATTTGCGGCTTAGGCATGGTGGCCGCAAAGCCTTTGGAGAGTCTACGGAAGCATTTTCCTGAATTGTTCGCGTAAGCGAGGTTATTGAAGAATTTTCCGGACGAATCGATACGGCGCCAGCCGTGCGTTCGTGCAAAGCCATTGTGTTGGCACACCGAAATTTAAGGGCAAATCGGGAACTTGTTTCGGGACTGTTCCTTTGGTCCAAGCATTATCATTGCGGCTAAAACGCGGTTCTAAACCGTACTAGCGCGCAAAACAATAATCGCCAAGCCGAATCTTTTCCGGCGAATTAATATGACGCGATGGAACAAGGATCATCATTCAGTTGACGATGCTATTTCAAAAAGTTGCAACTGAAGCGTAAGTCGCCGACATTCGCCCGTTGCTAAGAATTAATGCCATGGGGCAAGAAGTACTCCGGTTCGTTCCCAGGAAGCCATTTGATATTGCAGCCAATGCTTGGTCTTTGCAATTCAGAAACGGGTTGTCCGGCCAACAGTTGATCGATCGCCTGGCGAAGGTCTTCGCCGGTTACTGGGACGTCCAAGCTGGGGCGGCTCGAGTCCATTTGCCCTCGGTAAACCAATTGGAATTGACTGTCGAATAGGAAGAAATCGGGCGTGCAGGCGGCACGATAGGCCTTGGCTACGGCCTGGTCTTCATCCAATAAGTAAGGGAACGTGTAGCCTCGGTGCGCCGCTTCCAACTTCATTGCATCCGCGTTGTCTTGCGGGTACTTTTGGATATCATTACTACTGATCGCGACGATTCCTAAATTCTTGCCGGCATAGTCTTTTCCCAGCTTAGATAATTCGTCGGCAACGTGTTTCACGAACGGACAGTGGTTGCATAAAAACATGACCAGCAAACCGCCTTGGTTTGAAAAATCATTCAAACAAACGGTGGCGAGATCGATCGCATTGGGCAATGAAAAATCGGGGGCTTTTTCGCCCAAAGGCATCATCGTGCTGGCGGTTTTAACCACAGTGTTTGTCCTCTATTGGAATTGAAATCGTTGCATGGGAAAACTAGTTTGACGTAAGCGTCGTCGCTTGCTAACCGGGCGCCGTAGGCAAACAGTTGGCTGGGTTTTGTGAATTGCGAAAGTCGAAATAGCAAGGACGAAACGTGCCGCGCAAAATATTGTGACTAAATGCAACGCGGCTTTGGGACCTTTAGTTCCCCGGCCGCAACGAAAAAGACGAACGTTCAAGCGAGAAAATTCGCTCATCTTGATTGGCTAAATAGGCCTTTTGCCTGAGCGTACTTTACATGTCGTTCACGTCATGGTTGTTGGCTTGGTCGTCGTCCAGGTCGTCTTCATCCGAATCATCGTCTTCATCCGAATCATTGTCGTCGAAATCGTTGGCATCGTCTGGGCTGAAGCGAACCCCTTGCCAAACGGCGCCAGCCGAATCTTCGAAGTCATCACCTGAATCATCCATGGCGATAAATTCCGCGGGAAGCGGGTAGCAGAGATTTTGCCAGTGGAGTGCGAATTCTTTGGCATTGTCTTCGTCTGTGGCTAGGACGCCCCATTCGGCCAAGTAAAATTTCCAGTCTTCCTGTTCGGCCAGTCGATTGTCAAACTGTTGCCACTGATCATCCAGCGGTTGTCGAACTAGGCAGCGAAAGAACCGAACGTCAGCTTTTACGGTGCTGCTACGTTTGGCGGAAAAGAAATCGTCGCGAGCGAATCCCATTTGCAGCAATCGATTGTCGATCAAAGCGGCCAAATCGTTGCGGTCAATATTGCCTGCTGCAGCCCAGCAGCGTTCCAGTAGCGAGTTGATTCCTTTGTCGGAGATGAATTCGATTTGCCACACAGGCGTATCGATTACGTTTTGCAAAAGTTCCGCCACTTGGTTGGGCAACGATGTCTCTTGGTCAAGTATCGTTTTCGTTTCGCGCTGCCCTAACGCTGCCAACGCACACGCTTTGACGGCGGTGGTGTGGAACGCGGAATCGCCCAAAGTTTCGATTTCCATTTCAATTGCGGCTAGAGCCGCTTCTGGCTTCTCTAATTCCAGCAGACCGATGGCTCGGTAGTAGGCGATAAAAGGCTGGGCTCCCGCTGCGTCCTCGAATTTCTGTAAATACGTCAGCAATACTTCCCAGCGATCCAAGGAAAAGGCGGACAACGCGGCTTGCCAAAACAATCGCGGATCATCACCCCCTTCACGAATGCAGACATCTAGCACATGCAACGCATCACGCGTCCGGTCAGTTGCCCGATACAGCGCCGACAATTTTAGCGCCACTTCCGAATGCACACGGTCCAGGCGGAAGCCGCGTGCATAGCAGCGCTCGGCCTCGCCTTGATTGTCTTCAATCATGTAATGATCGCCCGCCCGCATGTACGTATTGGGCCCGGCTTCGGGTAACAAAATGGCTCGCTTGAAAATAGCTTCGGTTCGTTCGGCAGGCATCTTTTCAGAAAACGCGTCGTTCTGCCCCACTCGCAATCGATCGCCTAGTTCTGCCAATAGTGAAAGGACCGCAGGATTGTCTTGATAGCCAGCAGCCACGTGGTTCGCCCAGTTCCAGACTTCGTCCGCGTCATCACAATCAGTCATGGCCATCGTCACGAACCTTAGCATCCCGCAGGGTTCAACGTACTGACTTATTCGTTGGAGATCCAGGTCCATAATCTGGCGACGAATCGCTGCCAGGCCTTCGGCGATCGATTCTTCATCCAGTTTACCAAAATCTTCACTTATGGCTTTGAGTTCCAGAAGCAACGGCGTCTCTTCTGGTATTTCACTATTACGATCGGCTGGCTGTCCCTCATGTTGAACCACAGCACTGTCAGATTTATTAACGGGTATGTTGCCTGGTACTTTTTCGTAGCCGAAAGTGGCCAGCGGATGAGTTGGGAAATCAGGATCTTGCAAGGCCGTCAAACGACGAAGCGTTAACCAATCATTGGCTTGAGAAGCTTTGGTTTCCAATTGCTTGGCTAGGCGTTGGGCCTTGTTTGAGTCACCCGCAAGTAGACTGACTGCGATCAATCGTAAGCGAACTTCGAACCAATGGTGGTTCGCTTGAGATTGGGTAAGTTGTCGATCCCAGCGAATTAATGTCTCTGCCGCAGAGGCATATTCTTGCTGTTGCGTTTGATTTAAGGCCAAATTCAAGTCTTCAAAGAATTCGTAATAGGGGCATTGATCCTTGTCAGGTCGAAAATCAGCGACCGCATCATCGGGCATCTCTGCTTTTTGCCCGGTTGCCAATAAAACACTGTCTAATTCATAAAAACAACGCAGACGGGATTCGGTTTTTAGTCCCACACCCTCTGCACTGGTTAGCTTGATCGCTTCGCGGTACAAAGCGATTGCTTCGGTGAAGCGTCCTTCCAGGACCGCCATCGCCGCAATTTTCTTCTTTGCCAACCATCGTCGATCGCCTCGATTGGAGGCTTCCAGCTTTGAATCTAGAACTTGGTTGCATTGATACAGGGCGATTTCGAAGTCGTCGGCAGCCATGTAAACGTCGCACGAATATTCGCGGAAGCAACCAATGCAGGACAGTTTCCCTGTTTGGCGACAGATGTGCATTCCATCGGCGATACACGCCCGTAGTCCTTCGCTATTGTAGCCTTCCAAGTGTCCGGTGGCGGACGCTAAGTTCTCATAAGCGCAAGGGCCGTATTCGTAGACCAAAGCGTCATGCAGTTGCGTTGGCATGTTGGGTTGGATTTTTCTGCATTGTTCTTCACTTTCAAAAAGTGCGATCAATTCGATGGCTCGCTGCCGCATTGTTTGATAGTCAAAGAAATACTGAGCTTCGTCCATTTGAAAGAAAGTGCCCAGTACATAATACGCCGCCCGGCGATACTGCTTTGCCTTCCGCCGTATTTCGCCATACAGTTCAAACGAAGTGCGATATTGTCCTTTTTCAACACAATCACTCGCCTGGTCACGCAAGCGATCCAGTTCTTCATCAAGCTGGGAATCGGATACTTCGTTATTCATCGTCTGGTCGTTCCTGAATCTAATGCCGTCATAGTCGTAGGATTAGCCCGATTTTAGTCAATTCCACAGCGTGTAGAAACAGTGCCGGAATTTATCCGTGTCCAGAAATTAGCTCATTGCACGAAAGTGGAAGATATTGCGGTAGCGGATGTTTAATCTCGACCGCGCAATAGTTCTGCAATCCAATCCAGGTCGTCACTTTGGCATTGATGGGCTTGATTTGAAATGGTTGCCCCCGCGGAATTCAATGCGGTAATCACCAAAAGACGCACGACGTTGGCCAATGGGCTTTGGGGTCCTTTGGTCAAAGCGGCTTTGACAACAGAATGGGTTCGGTTCAAGATCACTTCGTTTTTTTCCGCTGCGGATTGTTCAAAATGCGCATCAATCAATCGCCGAAAACCTGACGGGATGTCAGCTTCTTTCTTCAATTCTTCAAAGGTCTTGGCCAATTCGTAGCGTTCGTTCAAGAATGCCATGACCGGTTGGGTGGAGCGAAAACTGGCCAACATGACTTTGGCGTCTGTCGCGTTCAAGAATTCTTGCCACGGTTGGGCGGCTTCTTCCACATCTTGGATGTTCAGAATGCTTTCGCCAAAATTGGGCGATGATGGACTGGCGGTTCGCAGGTCCACCACTTCCTCTTCGCTGTCGCCGACCATTGCAGCCAGCAGCGATTCTTCAAAACTTCGAACCGCATGAACACAGATCGCATTCTGAACGCCCGCATAAAGTTCGCTCAGATAGCGTTCCTGGCGTCGATCGGCATTGTACCAAATGACAAAGTCGTGTTCGGATTCCACAATCGGGTCTGCCACGCTGCGTTGCAAAATTTCATTATAGGTCAACTCGCCGTCGGTGGTATTGAAGCGATAGCTGCTGCGTAAGAGTTCGCGAAGCGGTTCCTCCGAAAGTGCTGCCCCAGCGATTGTAAAACGATGCCAGTTGATGATAGCTTCTAAACGCCTTGGGAAATCTTGCCCCAGTTTTTCTAGATGTTCGTAGAGCAATTTGTTTAAAGTGAACCGTACCAATTGGAACTGGTCGTCTCGGACCAAGTCTTCGCGGCTGGCCGTTGGGGCACATTCGGGCAGTTCCAAGATGCCACGCACAAACGAAGCCCAGGGCGGCAGCAAGTCTTGAATGCGTCTGGAAATAACCATGCGACGAATCGTTGCCGAAACAATGGCACCGTCAGAGAAGCCGGGAGTGCGTTGGGGCGAGATATAGATGACACCTTCAATTGCAACCGGTGACGCGGTTCGAACTGGGATCACATCCAAAGGGGTTTCGCCAAAGTAGCTGGCGATGTCATTCTCAATCGATTCGGTGTCAGGGGTTGCTTGGAACCAAGCCACATTGATCAAGTTGACTCGGGCGGTCCCTTCATTCAAGAAAATCGGCACCGGCAGGAATTCAGCGTAACGCTTGATCGCGTTTTCCAGCAATGCCGCATCTTGCGAAAGTGCCAGGCATTCCTTCTTTAAATGAAGCGTGACCGAAGTGCCTGGCGTTTGTCGATCGGTGGTTGAAAGATCGATGTCGGTGCCTGCCCCGGCAGACCAGCGAACGCCTTCGTGATGATCGGCTTTTTTACTTTCAACCACCAGTTGGTCGGCCAACATGAAGGCGCTAAAAAGGCCTACCCCAAACTGTCCAATTAATTGATCGCCCGAGCCCGAAACGGACGCTCGTAGTTCCTCGGTTGCTCGCCCTTTGAGCAATCCAGTAATGCCGATCCCTAGCGTACCAAGGTAGTTTTCGGCTTCGTCGGGAGTCAGTCCAATACCGTCATCGGAAAACGTAATTGTCCCAAGTTCTGCATCCTGAACGATGTCGATCCTGCCTTGATACAATAGATCCTGGTTCTTGCGGCGGGCAATCGCATCATGAGCATTCTGAATAAGTTCGCGAATCGGCGTGTCGCTACGACTGTAGAGAGACGAGCCCATGATTTCGATGATGCCAGCGATATCGACTTTGAATGGGACTTTCTTATTGGACACCTGCTAGGACTCCGGAAAACGACAAGATGATCTAGTTCAAGAATGGTCAGTTTGGTAGGTCTGGTCGGTGCCCGGCAAGGGGGGGCGGCCGGTGAGGCAATCGGTGAGGCAATCGGCACTATGCCGCTCGACTTCTCTCCCGACCGCTTCGCGACGGCGACAAGTAATCCCAGGCGGTCGCCCAGGAAAAGATCCGCCAAGCCCAGGAAGTGTTTGTGGTCAGCGTTTCTAGATGCAGGTCCAGCGACTAGAGGCTTTCTGCTGTTGCTGATTTTAGGGAAGCATTTCTGGCAATAATCTTATCAATCCAAATCTTTAGCTCGGATTTGGAAAGGTCACTATCAACCACAATGCCAGCCTTCAAGTGTTTAAAGTCACGTGTGAATTTCCAATTACGAGGAAAGCTGGGTGGTCCGATCAGGATGATTCGGTGACCGTCGACGACGGGGACGTCTGCAGGCGTCTTTTCGTTCCAGATCCAAAACTTATTTGCCTTCAAGTCTTTTGGATCAGGCAGTTTCTCGATGCTGCTAAGCGCTTGATAAGAATAAACATTCCAGGCACCATTGACGGAATCTTCTACCTTGCAGGGACCTTCGCCCTTGGCGCACTGAACTAGGTCGTGACTGACTAGGGGTTTGTAAAAGACGTCTTGATGTGCAAACGTGTCCATCAACAAGATCAGCATTTGACTGTTCGTGACGACCCCGCCGAAGTGCCCAACAAAGCCCTTGCGATGTGCGACGTCGATCATTACCAGTGGTTCCTTTTCAAGAACCGAAAGGACCTTCATCAGTCTGTGCACACCTGAGTGCCAAGGTTCGATCAGGCTGGCATTGTCCCAAATCTTGGGCAAGGCAACTTCACGTCCCGCAATGTCTTTAGAGTAAACACTGATCGCTGGAATAAAAAAACGATCCAACGCTTTGAAACCAGCCGCTGCCTCGGGCATTCGCACAGATAGTTGGTGAATCGCTGAAGCAATCCGTTGAGGATCCTTGTCGGGATCGTCTAATGCAATCAGTTTAGGACGAAGTTTTGCTTCCAGTTTCTGGGCAATGGGCAGCGCGGTCTTTAGAGCTTTGGCCAAACCAATGGCCATCGGCTGGGCAACGACCGACGGGTCGCAACCACTATCTACCATTGATCCGCAAATCACAGAAACCATCGAAGCTCGAGATAGATTCCGACTGGCAAGCGTCGGCGCAAGGATTTCGATCGCGTTGTCAGCCTCTTTCCGCAAGCAGCCTTTGATGGATTCAACAAACTGCCCTAGCAGTAAGCGAAATGCACCACCAGTGACCGAACGATCTTCTACTTGTTCAGCGATTTGTACTGCGTAAGGGTTTTGCATGGAACAGTCCTTGCTTGCCAGCGTGTTAGCCGCTGAATTCAATCTTGTATCGGCCCTCATTCTAATGACCGAAACCTTCGAGCATCATCAGGAAGTCTTCAAATCGCGAAAACGACATTGACTCACTAAATTCTAAGCCGGCAGTACAAGGAACGTTCGGCAGCAATTCAGATCTACAATTGAATTTTACCTGAATCAAGCAATTTTTTGATGGGCTCCCCATCAAAAGGGTTCAAGCCCCTTTGCTCAAAGCTGGAATCGCGTTGTCCAGTGTAATGAGCCCAAGCGTAAATGGCTAGTTCGAGGAGTTGGGCTTTAGTTTTTCTTTATCGAAGGGGCGACTCTTGACTTCGTCCGCAGTAGGGAAATCGTCAGGCACTTCAAGTGTGACTTTGCCTGTTGCAGCCCACTGGCAAGATCGTTGGAAAACGGTGATAAACCCCACGCATTCTTGGGAATCATTGCCATGTCCCATCGGCAAGTGGCACACCCTACCCTGACCATACTTGAGCACCATGATCATTGGTTCGTGTCGATCGCTGCCGCCTTTGTCCGGTGCCGAGTATGCTGTGGCCAGGACTTCCATGTTTTCTGCGGGTCCACGCAGTCGATCGTAAAGTTCATCTTTTGCGTGCAACCAATGGCTAGGAAGGCCAATTGTAATTGGGTGCTGAGTATTCCGGACAATGACTTGGAAGGGATGTTGCGCGCCATGGCTTCCGCCTTGTCCTTGAGATGAATCGCGCACCACTTCACCGGTTTGGTTGTAGTAAACGTAAGGACCGCTGGATTCGTTTCGCCCATTCCAGCCCCCCAAGCCAATCATTTCGTTGTACTGTTTCCAATTGGGAAACGCATTGTCCGCTGCGTGAACGGGGACCAGACCGCCTCCATTATTCACGAATCGAGTAAACGCTTCTTGGGTCGGTTGCGGCCAAGGGGCGCCGTTATAGTTTGAAATCACAACGTCATACTTGTCGAATTCCGGTTCGAAGTTTTCGTCAACACCCTCAGGGGCCGTCGTGCAGACGTCGACCTCGAAAATATTCGTGTCTAACAAATATTGTTTCATCATGATGGTTGTTTGCGGCCAATTGCGATGGTTGTTTTGTCCGTCGACGATTAATGCCTTGATTTTTTCCTCCGTAGTTGTCGTACCGTTTGAACTTGAAGGGGCAGGAATTAAGCCAACGAAATGAGTTTCAGGATTTTCAGTGTGTTTCACTTCGGCAGTTGTCTGCATCCCAAGCAAACTGCTTAAAGATAAAGTCGCGAATGCCAGGATGGCCGTAGTTGCGACCACCGTATGGCGAACCATGCTGCGAAACGTTTGTCGTCTGGCAGGTCGGGAAGGATTGAAACTAAATTTAGATCGAAGTTGCATTGCTGCAGGCATGTAAAACTTCCTGAGTAGTGGGATGCTTCGTGAAAACGGATCTAGGTGGTTTAACTAGCAGCTTGACCAGCTTTGTTCCTGCCGGTGTTTGCTGCGGGAATTTATTTAATTCCAGCCCAAGCCTATCTTACAGGCTCTACTGCAGGCAAAGTAGGCATAAATTCAGGCTTGGGGTCCCTGAATCTGCATTTCTTTGATTGCATTGAAGACTCGGGAAACCTAAAATCGTACTAGGCAAAATAGATCAGGGGTTGAAATCTCAGGATTTCAGGAATACTCAAAGGAATATAATGATGAAGAACATTCTTTCGGATCGTTGGCAGGCTAGATTCACCGTTGGAGGCTTGATCTTGTTTGGAGCCGTCGTTGGTGGAGTAGGTTCATGGTTTTCAAGCAGCAATCGTTCGTTTGAAAGTACGGCCTTCGCGGCGAATCGGATTGCGACCATGGGCAGTGGGAATGGCACTTGGGTGGACTCGGCCGGCAGTAAGAAGGTGTCGATGGCTACTGGGCTAATCGACGAAGGCGTGGAAGGTCTGTTCGCCTTGGATCATCAAACCGGCAATCTGTTCTGTTGGGTGCTGAATCCTCGCAACGGGGTAACCATTGGCGAATTTACTACCAACGTTCAAGCCACCATGGGTTTAGCGGCAGGGGGTGATTCGGATTTCAGTATGGTGACCGGTGCGATGTTATTTCAAGGGGGGCGCGGCAACAACGAACGCCCGATCAATTCGGTCGTTTATGTTTCGGAAGGTAATTCCGGAAAAGTTGCAGGCTTCTCGTTGAATTGGAATCAAGCGATAGCCAGTCGAAATGCACCTCAAGGGGGACCAATGGGCGTGGTCTTCACCGGCACCGTTCGCGGCGGGTTGGCTTCCAGAGATCAATAGGCACTAAATCAATAGGCACTAAATCAATAGGCATTAAATCAATAGGGATTAAATCAATAGGGATTAAATCAATAGGGATTGGCTGACCGAGCGTCGGTCAAACAGCAAGCTAGTTAAAATGAAAAAGCGGAGCCAAGGTTTACCTTGGATTCGCTTTTGTTTTGATAGCCTGTCTGTGTGGCCTTTACAGACTTCGCCAAATCTAAAACGGGTAAACGTGGTGTCCGTTTTTAACGCTAACCCGATCCCGTTTTTGGGTTTTGCTTTGACGTTCTAGATGTTGTGATTTGCCGCAGTCTTAATCGACTGTGATTAGACCAGCGATTCGGCAGTCCTGGTTGCGAAGGTGTTCTACTAGATCACGTGTGGGTTGCCCTAGGTCGTCTTCCATGCTGGCGATCAAGAAGCTGAAATCGCAGAAGCGGCCCCACGTGTTGGTGACGGTCTCTTCGGCAGCGCCTGAATAGATGCAGATGTACTGGAACTGTCTTTTAAGTTGAGCGGAAATTTCGAACCAACGTCCCCCTTCGGTCTTTCGATAACTGACGTCGGTCATTCCGCTTGGCAGCCAGAATAGTTTTTCGACACCGGTTGGACGGATCAAGTCTTCACTGGATTGGTTCAAGTTCAGAATTTCCCCCAGGCCCGGCAGGTAAACATTATCCAATTGTCGACTGATTTCCCGGGTGATAAAGTCTGCGTCAACCAGCAGAACGTTGCCTTCGATTTTTCTGGATAGTTCCCAGGCAATTTGAGTAGTGATCAGATGAGCTTCGGCTTTGCTTCGGCCAGATGCAGTGAATTGTAATGTCGCTGGTGCGACGGGTGGTACCTTGTCAAGAATTTGTTTGACGATGGCTGCCGTTTCTTTTTTTGGCGCACTTCTGCGAAACCAAATGCTGCCAAAAATGGGTAACTCATCTTTGGGTTGAACTTGCCCTGGGTCGGCGATAGTTTCATGTCGTCGACTAAAGTGAGGGACCGGCGGTGGCAATTGAATGACATCAGGGTCGGTGTCTGTTGTCAAAGAACTTGTTGGTGGTGTGATTGGATCTTGAGGTAAAACCGACGAACCGCTGATGCGAATGGAGTCTATGGGCGTATTCTTGGTGGTGTCTAAAATGTTGATAGGCGAAGCATAGTCATCCGAATCTGAGTAGACTTCATCGACCGACCAATTTTGATCTACTGTAAATGTCACTGCGTAGGGCGATTGAAACGGGTCGACACTCTCGCCGGAAGTCCCCACAAAGTCCGTGCCACTTCCACCACTGAATTCTGCAGGCAGGCTGCCATCGTTGACCACTACCGACTGTCGAACCGGGCTGGTGGACAAGAATCGCGGCTGACTAACCGATTGGTGCGATTGATGACGATGCTTGCGGTTAGCTTTGACAATTGACTGAACCAGAGTTGTCATTTCATGGTCGCGTCTTGCAAGACTTGCGTCCGCGTTCATTGCTGCTTTGGCGTTTTGCTTAGCCAGAGCTGCCGCTTGGTTTGTACCGGCTGGGGATTGTTTGGTTTGGGCGGCAGTCGCTGCTTGGGCCAGCGATTGAGAAACGGTATCGAAGCGTTTCTGGATCTCTTGCAAGCGTTGGACCGCGCCAGGCTGTAACTTTGCCGACCGCTGGTTAAGCTGCTTTAGGATGTTTTCGATTTGATGAAGTTGTTGCATTTTGCCCGAACTCCTTTCGGAACAGTTGCGTCGTTGCGATCGAAACTGGTTGGCGTCAGTTGCCTAACGGTACTGTGCGGTCGAGCTTGGAAATCGACAGCAAATTGTCTAGTGTGGTTTCGTGTGGTGCGGGAACTCTTCCCAAAAATCTCAGCAGCACGGTTTAGGGCCTGTGCTCTTGGGCACTTGCCAGATTTGTCTGGTCAGCAATTTTGCTAAGCCTAGTAGCCTCGCAATGCAGTCAGCAGGGCTCGCAGATCTTTCCTTCTTGCCATTGTCGGTGCCGCGGCAGAATGACCTTCGTGTTGATGAGGGTTCACACTAGCTTCGTTTGCCGCACGGATAATCGAACGATCATCCTGCAGTCCGGTGCCGAAATTGATTTTGGATTGAGCAATCTGATTGGATTGAGTAATCTGGTAGGTGTGGGAGCCTTCAGAACTTACAGCCGAAATGTCTTCGGTTTTAAAAGTGCTTCCCGAGTCAAAACGATCGGGAACGTCGTTTCCGATCTCGCTGCCTTTGTCGACAGAAGACCGCGTTGCCAAGCCTATACGAATTGGCGTTTGAGTGTCAGGTAATTGAGTTGTTTGGACATTAAGAGGTCGCAAGTTATGCATCACGCTTGGTTTGCGAGCCTCTTGGGCTGGTGCTTGAATGAACCTTGTCCAGGCGGTGTCGGCGACGACTTCGGTTTCGTCGTACAAGTGATCGTTAAACAGAAACGCTTGATCAATCGAGCGAATACTTTGGACCGGCTTGACGGTTTGGGCTGGCTGAGGATGGTCGTCAAGCATTGGTCGAACTGACTGGTGTAGATCTGCTTCGGCGATCACTTGCTCAACGGTGTTCCAGTCATTTTCTAAACTGTCCAGCGCAAATGCAACCGTATCCAATTTTGCGTTGATCTGTTGAATCGTTTGCGGCGAAAACGCTGGGATTTCGACGGTCGGGATACCGGAGTCGAAGTTACTTGTGTTGCGGATTGACGAAGCGGGTGTGTGGTTCGCCGACTCCGGGGCAAGTTTTAGTTCGGTGTGATTCAGGTCCGCCGAATCGCCTAAACACAGTTCAACTTGATCGGCGTCTCGCAAGTTTTCGGCACTTGTGGGTTCTTGCGGAATTTCAGCGTTGGTGGGCTTTTGAATGTTCTGTTCAAAAGCAAACGTGATGAAGGTTGCAGGCTTATTCGATTCAGAAGATTGATCAATCTCCCGGTCAGTACTTGCGGCCACGCTATTTACGGACGACGGTTCGCTGGACGTGGAGGCCGTTGGTTGCGAGGTTGCAGAAAAGCCAGGTTCAGAAAAGCCAGGTTCAGAAAAGCCGAATGTCTGCGTCTTGCCTGTTGCATGCCCTGAATGACTATGCCCTGAATGACTATGCCCTGAATGACTATGCCCTGAGTCGACCGAACTGGACGATGAAGTTAAGGTCTCGTGGTCGAGTTGCGTTACAGCGTCAACGCTGGTTGGACAATCCGCAAGTTGGTCATGTTGGATTTCAACTGGGCTCGCTTCAACCCGGTTTGCTTCAATCTTGGGCAGCAATGGGTTCGTCTGAGAGGCACTGTTGGTCGGTTCATCATCCAAGCTGCCAAATTCGACAATGGATCCCGAGGGTTTGGGTTGGTTGCTGCTGCCAGCGGTCGAAGTGGGTTCTTCGATAGCGTTTGGGATCTGTTGCAAAATAGACCATACCCACTGGACAAAGTTTTCGTCGACTTGGTGTAACTTCTTTTCGAACGCACAAACCAAGGTGAAGTCGCATAGCTGATTCACCAGTCTCGGGATTCCACTGGTGGCGGTGTGAATCGAGTTCATTGCGGGAATCGTAAAGATATCTTCGACAGACGAATGCACGCGTTTAAGTTGAAACGCGATATAGCCAGGCAATTCGTCTCGCCCGATTCCGCTTAGGTACGCTCGGCACGCAACCCGTTGGTTGAACGATTCCATAGAGGGGTCAGCGAAATTTTCCTCTAGATTGGAATTGCCAGCCAGTATCAATTGAATTTGAGCGTGCCCGTTGCGAATCAAGTTGGTCAGGACCCGAAGTTCATCCAGCAAATGCAATGGTAAAGTGTGTGCCTCATCGATCAGAACTAAAACACCATTGGGACAAGTGTCCGAATTCTTTAAGAAGTCCGTTAACGTTAACCGCAGTTCGCCTTCGTCTTTATTCTTGTAATCGATTCCCAATTCGAACAACATGCTTTGAAGCAGCGCACGGCGGGTGCACAATCGCGAATTTGCCAAAGTCAAAGTCAGTTTGCGACCTTGTTGATTCTGGGCCAGCACCGAAAGCAACATCGACTTGCCTGTACCTGCGGCACCAATCACCAAGCAAGGGCCCGCCGCTCTATCGAGCGCATTCCCCAATGAGTTTAACCCGGATTGGACCGAGTCAAAGCCATAAAAGTGCTCCGACAAAGCGACCGTTGGGAACGGGGTTTCGCTCATGCCAAAAAACTTTAGGTGCATCGTCAACATCCCAGAAGAGTAGTAATTATCTAAACCGAACCTTGGAACAATCTAAGGATCTGGACACCTGCGGAAGCTACCTTCCCAACAAGACCCAGACCGCTCGGCATAGCCCTGCCAAAGGATCGTTGATCAAAATATCTAACAATTGATTGTCCCAAATCAGGGCAACGATGACGCAGCCAAGGACCAACAGCAATGCTGCTTCGGAGGTTCGAAAAATCCAAGCGCCCATCGAAAGCAGGATTCGATCCAACCACAGCGGTTTCTGGCGGCCCGAATCGACCGTTCCCAGATGTTGCAAGCCCAGGAATTGAGCCAACTGAGCTGGGGTTTCGATTTGTCGGGATAAACGATGCGGCGCCCACTGTAACGAGAATGCCAAACCGATCATCGCCGAAAATACGCTAAGTCCGACCAGCCAGCGATTAGTTGGCATGCCGTCGATTGGCACACCGCGGCTGGCAGCGGTAAATCCAGTGATCGAAAAGTAAGTCAATTGTTTCTCAATTTGCTCGCCAAGTCGCAATAAGGGAACCTGATTCGCAAGTGGATTTTCCAAGCAAACCTTTAACCGGTCTAACATCTGATAGGTATCATCAAGTCGGATCGCCTGAACCGATTGCTGAAGCTGGTTTAGCGTGTCAGCCTGTCGAGTGTCCGGTTTCCGTTTGAACGCCGCCAACATAAATGGATTGGTTTGCACGCTCTCGCCCTGGGATTTCATCTGCTGGAAATCGTCGGGGCTGACTTGGGACAAAATCAAAAGTCGATCTCCAATTAAACGTTCCAAATGTTGAACCATGGAATCGGTTTCGTCCACATCGTAATGGTGCATCAATTGTTGACGCACTGAACGCAGCAGTTGCAGATCCGACGTCAAAACTTGCTGCTGGACCATTTCAATTTTTTGTTGAAATTGGCCGTTGTCTAGCTCAGCCCCGCTTGGTTTGCTCTCAAGTTGCCTACCTAGCTGGTGCAACTGGTTTTGATACCCGACACAAAGAGTACGCGTTTGTTCGATCAACGGTAACAGTTGCTGCGCCCAATCTTGCTGGTCCGCGGCCACTTGATCCATTCGCTGCCTCAGCTGGCGTTCAATGTTGCTATAGTCCGACTTCCTCGCTAAGCGGCTGGCCAGATCTTGCGCCACTTTGTTGACTAATTCCTGATCGAACCAATCGCCATTGCCGACTCGGGTGATCGTGATTTGTTGGGGGGCATTGGTTTTCTGGGCGGGATCAGTGATACGAATGTCAATCGAATTTCTTAGTTCGGAAATTTGCAAGCTTGCGATTGGACTGCCCTGCCCTAGCGAGGCCGAGTGAATGCAGTCCGCCAGTATTTCATCCGAAAGCGTTTGGTTGACTGCGTCGCGTAGGTGACCCAAGAAATGCGTCTGGCTATGTTCTGCCGAAGTCGGATCGACGACAGTCGTGGCTGGAACGTTGGTTCGAGCGAACAAGCGAGCCAGGTCCTGATTGTGCTGGACCGTGATTACCGAAGAGGTTCGAAACGTGGTCGCGTTCAAAGGCCAGTAAACGATGCCAGCAAAAAACAGAGCCAGTCCAACGACGGTCGCAACGTAAAAACGGCGGCGAACCGCTTGCCCAGCAGCAGGATGAAAGTTCGGAAGCGAGAATTCGTTTTCGTCTTTCATTGATTTTCGACCTACTTGAATGACGGTTGAAGGATTGCGAGGTACCGCGGCCGAGGCTGATTTTTACAAACCAGCAGCCAGCCCAATCGGTGCCCGCGGCAAGGGATTGCCAAACCAATCGTTTGCAATGCTGCTGTTAGCTTGGTGGACCCGATTATGCGCCGATGAAACTTGTCCGCCGGCGCATACCTTAGCCAGAATGAAATTCCAGCCTGGCATTCTTTCTTCGTCGTGGGTGGGACTTTCGCTTTAGTCCGATGAGAAGACTTTTTAGGCGATTTCCTTTTGGGTGAAATGCGAAGCTTGGTTCGAGCGGGGGCTTTGTGGGGTTCGCGCGTTTTGGATGCTACTAATAGGGCCGCGATTTAAAGATGCCGAGATTTAGAAGCTGTTCTTTTGATCAAACCCAGGCTTCAAGTCCGGGTTTGAATTCGATTAAGGAGTTAACTTTTGCGAGGGCTTGGCAGATTTGCCTAAATGAGCGGCAGGGACTCGCGAGCCCAGTTCAACTAGGGAAACAAAATTACCCATTTGAACCACTTCATTCTCTTGATTGATCAAGCATTTCTTCCAGGTGACACGCCCTGCGTTTCTGCCAGCAGATTCCAACAACATGACCTCGGTAACCACGTGAACGGTGTCGCCAATATGAACCGGCAGCAGAAATTTCCAGCCTTCCACACCCACCAACGCTAAGGTGTTGACCGAGGGAGCGGTGGTCGAAAGCCCAGCAGCCCAGGCCATTCCCATCATTCCGTGGGCGAGGGGTTGGCCAAATCGACTGCTGTTTGCGTAATGATGGTCCACATGTAGGCGGTCATAATCGCCCGTCATTCCAGCAAAAATCACGACGTCTGCCTGCGTGATTGTCCGCTTGGGCGAGACCCAAGACTGGCCAATTTTCAGATTCTCGTAAAATAAAGCTGAATTCATCGTTATCCGCAGCAAAGTTGGCAGGCGGACCCAGAAAGCCCTTTCCGCCTTATAAATTAAGAAACCCAAAGATAGCATTTTTCCCATGTTTCTCCAATGGGAACGCCGCAACGGTCTTTAAGTCGGGCAGGCACATTATCCCGCAGCGAAATTCGGCCAACAATCAACTATGATAGATGGTAAGCAACTGATTAAATTGGAATCAGTCCAAACAGGCAATAAAGCTAAGGGAAAAAAAATGATTCGCTGGAGGCTGCAAACATGCGTTATTTTGGGTTACTTGATGGTACAAGCGGTTTGTGGACTTGCTGACGATTCGCCAGACTTCGTGTCCAAAGTGGCACCGATTTTGGCAAGCAAATGTTTGCGATGCCATGGCGAGAATCGAGCTGAAAACGAATTCCGAATTGATAAAGCTGACGAATTGGAGTCATTCATTTCGGCCACGGATTTGGAAGGCAGTAGTCTTTGGGCAGATTATTTGACGACCGACGACGAAGATGTGAAGATGCCACCGTCCAAAGAGAAGCAACTGACCCAAGCCGAGTTGGAAACGGTCAAACAGTGGATTCTAACCAGCGGTGAAGTGGTCGCGATCGAAAATTGGGCGATTTTGGATACTCAGGACCAAGCCGCCCGAAACACGAACGATTTACCGACCGCTTTGTGGGTATTATTAGGGCGGTTTCACCCGGCATTGGTGCATTTTCCGATCGCCTTGCTGACCGTGGCAGCATTCTTTGCGATATTCGCGTTCGGTAATGAACACATGAACAAGTCCGCTGTCTATTGCTTGGTCCTGGGAAGTTTGGGTTCCCTGGCTGCGGTTGCGGCCGGTTGGGGATTTGCAGATTACAGTCAGTGGGGTGATTGGAATGCGGATGCCATCGGCTCCAGTAAATGGCAACATCGCTGGGGAGGGGTCGGCGTGGCCGTGCTGGCTTGTGTAGTAACCATGATGGCTTTTTACGCCCGAAATCAGACGGATCGGGGACAATTTTTCTGGAAATTGGGCACTGTGATCCTGGCGGCGATGGTCGGCTGGGTTGGGCACGAAGGTGGTGAACTTCATTATGGTGACATCTACGCAGTACCAGTCAGTCGGGTCCAGGAACTACTTCAACAGCAATTCAGCAGCGGGCCGACCGTGAATGACATACAGGACCAAGCCGACAAGGAAAGCCAGCCAGCAAAAACGTCAAACGACCAACCGGCGGACAAAGACGACGCGGAAGCAGATCCAGCCAAGCCAGCGGATGACCTGAAGGTTCAAGCGGATTCTGCAGCCGATTCAAGCCAAGTGAAGGAAGCAGTAAAAAATTCGCCGCAGGCCCCCAAAGTGGACCCATCGCAAGATGAGGCGGGTGACGAAGTGAAACAAGAGGCTGTCACGAATGGCGTTGTCATCGGGTTTTTTGATGATTTCGGCGGCCGAGCGCCGACCACCGCGCAGCATTGAAAACCGCGATCCATCGCGGCTCAAAAGTTTTTCGAAGTGCTATCATCGTCTCACCGAGATTTTGAAATTGATGTTGGCGTGACCCGCCTGGCCTTTAAAATCTTGCGGTGACGTG
>Ga0209390_10000716_pt1 | contig 65591 bp, 55 predicted proteins | sample BON01_FD_187212 | JGI IMG/M metagenome (GOLD analysis project Ga0209390, IMG submission 187212) | Freshwater microbial communities from Lake Bonney liftoff mats and glacier meltwater in Antarctica - BON-01 (SPAdes) (version 2) | ecosystem: Environmental > Aquatic > Freshwater > Ice > Glacier...
CTGATAACCTGGAAAACCACTTCCTGGTTGCGATGCCGCAACTGCACGATCCTTATTTCAGCAATACCATCACCTATCTCTGGAAGCACAGTGAAGATGGTGCGATGGGTATTATTGTCAACAAGCCCTCACGAATGCGCATCAGCGAGCTCCTGCATGAAATGCGACTGCAGGCAAAAGATGCTGATCTGCACCGTATCCTGCACAAAGAGCGGGTTCTGACTGGTGGTCCGGTGGAAAAACACAAGGGCTTCATCCTTCATGAAAGCGGCCACGAATGGTCGTATACCCTGCCGCTGACCGATCAGGTCAGCCTGTCCATGTCTAAAGATATTCTGGAGGATATCGCGATCGGCAAGGGGCCCTCGAAGTATCTGATTGCGATGGGTTGCGCCGGCTGGGAAGCCGGACAACTGGAAGAGGAAATCAGCAACAATGTCTGGCTGACCGTGCCTGCCACTCCAGAGCTGCTGTTCTCTCGCGATTATGAAAATAAACCTGGCGCTGCAGTTGCGCTGCTCGGCCTGACCATGAGTCAGCTCTGGTCACCCAGCGCTGGTCATCAAAAGCAATGAACCAATATCCGCTTAGGCGCGATCAGACTGTTTCAGCATTGGGTTTTGATTTTGGCACTAAACGTATTGGCGTTGCTTATGGACAGAGCATCACCGGCACTGCCCAGCCGCTGCAGACACTGAACGCCAGAGATGGCATTCCAGATTGGCAGGAGATTGAAAAGCTGGTGGTACAGTGGCGACCCACCGTTTTTGTCGTCGGCCTGCCGTTTAATATGGATGACACTGAAAGTGAACTACTGTTGCGTGCTCGCAAATTCGGGCAGCGACTGGAAGGTCGTCTGCATAAACCCTGTTATGGCATGGATGAACGTTTGTCCTCTTTCGAGGCACGAGGTCAATTGCTGCGAGGTGAAGCCGATGCGCAGATCGACAGCCTCGCTGCCAAGCTCATTCTGGAGTCATGGTTCGCCGGCTTATGAGAATGCTTCCGGTTGTTTCGCCTTCAAGCGGGCCGATTCCTTGCTGATAAGACCTTTGGCAAGCAATTCTTTCAGGCATTGATCCAGCGTTTTCATTCCCACATTGGCACTGGTCTGAATTGCTGAATACATCTGCGCCACTTTATCCTCACGGATCAGATTGCGAATGGCCGGTGTGCCGATCATGATTTCATGAGCAGCCACTCGACCACCACCGTTCTTTTTCATCAGGGCCTGTGAAACTACTGCCTGCAATGATTCAGACAGCATCGAACGCACCATACTTTTTTCTGCCGCCGGAAACACATCAATGACGCGATCGATCGTTTTTGCCGCTGAAGTCGTGTGCAGTGTTCCAAACACCAGATGGCCGGTTTCCGCAGCTGTTAATGCCAGTCGGATTGTTTCCAGATCGCGCAGCTCACCCACCAGAATAATGTCGGGATCTTCACGCAGAGCAGAGCGCAGTGCCTCGCTGAAGCCCAGAGTGTCGCGGTGAACCTCACGCTGATTGATCAGACATTTTTTGCTCTGATGCACGAATTCGATAGGATCCTCAATGGTCAGGATATGCTCGTAGCGGGTGTTGTTGATGTAATCTATCATCGCCGCCAGCGTGGTGCTCTTGCCAGAACCGGTGGGTCCGGTGATTACCACCAGACCGCGCGGCACATCAGAAATCTGCTTGAAAATCGGCCCCATCCCAAGATCCTCCATCGACAGAATTTTGGAGGGAATAGTCCGAAATACCGCACCGGCGCCACGATTCTGGTTAAACGCGTTAACCCGAAAACGCGCCAGACCCGGGACTTCAAATGAAAAATCCGTTTCCATGAATTGTTCATATTCTTTCCGTTGGCGGTCGGTCATGATCTCGTAAATGAGGCCATGCACTTCCTTATGTCCCATGGCTGGCACGTTGATCGGGCGAATGTCGCCATCAACGCGGATCAGCGGAGGCATGCCCGCGGTCAGGTGCAAATCTGATGCACCCTGTTTAACACTGAATCCCAGCAAGGTTGTAATATCCATTGTGCAGGTCTCTTTTATTGTTTACTGTCGATAGCGACTTCCTTGGAATCTGCCCCGATTCGCCAAACCTTCCAGCAATACTACGGTGACTCACAAACGATGCAAAGCATAGCAGAAAACCTGCAGACTATTCGTGGACAGATCGACAATTCCATGCAGCGCTTTCAGCGCACTCCCGGCAGCGTCAAACTGCTGGCGGTCAGTAAAACTCATCCGGTAGAAACTATCCGCGAAGCTTACCAGTGTGGCGTAAGAGATTTCGGCGAGAACTATGTACAGGAGTCCGTCGAGAAGATTAAGCAGATAGCAGCGCCGGATATAAACTGGCACTTCATCGGGCCGATTCAGTCCAATAAAACCCGGGAGATTGCCGAACATTTCCAATGGGTTCACAGTGTCGACCGGCTTAAAATTGCCGTCCGCCTGAATGAACAGCGCCTCGCCGAACTACCGCCATTGAATGTGTGCATTCAGGTGAATATCTCCCAGGAAGACAGCAAATCCGGACTGGCACTGGCAGATGCGCCAGCCTTATGCAACGCTATCAGCAGTATGCCACGTCTGCGTTTGCGTGGTCTGATGGCCATCCCGGCACCCTGCGAGGACTTTGAGCAGCAGCGCCGGGTCTACCGACCTTTAGCCGCAGTGTTTCGAGAGCTTTCCTACCGATATCCGTATTTTGATACTTTATCGATTGGCATGAGCAGCGATTCCGATGCAGCAATCGCCGAGGGTTCGACCATCGTGCGAATCGGCACAGCGATCTTCGGCGACCGTTCTGCTCCGGGTGTTTCTGCTTAAGCCCGCTATGGCGCGAGGCTTGAACGCCCCTGAGTACCCCAGTGGCCATTCACTCTGGTTACGATATACAGCGATTCGTAGGTTCCAATAACTTCATTGTCGCTGTTGAAGCGTTGAAATACTGTATTGAAATGTACCTTTTCTGCACTCAACAGACTCACTTCCCGGCTGATCCAGTGGGAGTGATCCCAGCCAGTTCTTGCCAGGTTATCGAAGGGAGAATTGGCAGCAAATTCTTCGGGCGTAGTCCAGATATTCAACTGTCCGCTGGCAAATCGTATGTGCGGATAATTAAATGAAGCGGCCCAGGCCTGTGGATCTTTGCTGTTAAAGGTCCGCATAAACTCATCCAGCGCGGCCAGTGCAGAGTTTAATATCTGCGCTTTTTCATCTTCCTGCTGCGCGGCCACCGGCGCAGTTGAAATGATAATCAGCAGCGCCAGTGCTATTCCCTTAAAAAGTCCTGTCATTCTGTATTCCTCATTCAGTCGTTGCTGGAAGCCCGCAATGGGCACACTTACGGCTAAAAATATTCAGAAAAAATCCTTTTACATAAAACTGCTCATGACACCTTGGACAGCGTTTGATTGCAGCATTAATACCAAAACCGGCGTATAACAACATGTACAGCAACATCAGCGCGGTCACGCTGTTACCATTTTTTGCCAGACTGCTGACGGCCACTATATATAAGGGAAAGGTTAGAAAGCAGACCAGCAGACGACTTTTAGCATTGCGGATATCTTTGAGCGATCTGGCCCAGGCCTCGTTGTTGCTGGCATTACTCATTTAAATCACTCATTTAAATCACTCACTTAAGCTAAACAGGCAGGACTCAGGACTCGGCATAAACCCTGCTTTTTTTTGCACATAACTGGGAAATTAGATGTGTTGCTCTTTATTAAGCGCGTGCCGACAGTTTAACATGGTGGCCATTCAGAGGAACCCCGCACAATAAAAACGGATTATGGATAAAAAATCAATAACCAACATACTGATCCTCGCCGAATCGGGCGCTAATGCGGAACAGATAATTAATCTGATCCGCAAATCAGGGCGCAGTGTGTTTGCTCGCAAAGCCGCAGACCATGCCGAACTGCTGGAGTTGATCGGACAGCGTCACTGGGATCTGCTGCTGTTGCTGATGGATACTGTGGCAGATATTCCCGTCAACATCTCGGCTATTCTCAAAGGACATGACACCGATATTCCCGCACTGTTACTGCTCAACCATGATATCCCGGCAGATCGCTACCCAAAACTGGCCAGCGGCATCAAGGCCGTAATGACCGTCAACGATCCCGACGACCTCGGTCAGCAGGCAAAATTGCAGCGCTATGTTCAGCGTGAGCTGGAAAACCTGCATGAACGACGCGAACGACGGCGCGTCACGGCGGCCTTGCGTGAACTGGAGCAGCGTTACCGTCTGCTGCTGGCCAGCGCCTCCGATGCGATCAGTTATCTGCATGAAGGCGTCCACGTTTACGCCAATGCTGCTTATATGCACCTGTTTGGATACAACTCAGTTGAAGAAATGATCAGCGTGCCTTTGCTGGATCTGGTAGCCATCGATGATATTCCCGCAGTTAAAGCGTTTTTACGCAGCCAGTTTGATATGGACAGCGGCAGTTGTACTTTTCAGGCCTTATGCAAAGATGGCCGCAGCTTTAACGCCACTATGGATGCGGCGGTGGTTCCCTATGAAGGCGAACGCGCCCTGCAATTGCTGATTCAACCGGCTACCGGCAATACCCGGCTTAAAAACACCATCAGACAGATCCATAACCGCGATCTGCTGACCGGATTGCTGAACCGCGCCAGCCTGCTGATACAGATAGAACACGCGCTGGGCGACGCCGTCTATGAACAGAAGCACAGCGCTCTGTTGTTACTGCAGTTGCAGCATCTGGATGAGGTTACTTTGGTTATGGGCAAATCAGCCACCAATCTGCTGCTGGCAGATATTGGCGATCTGCTGCATAGACTTCTACCTGCCGATGTTCTGGCAGGTCGTCTCAGTACCAGTGAATTTGGCATTCTGATACCGACCAATGAGCTACGTGGCAGCGATTGGCCCGAACGTTTACTGGAAACAGTGAATACCGGTCTGCGCCCACTGGTACCGCAGACTCTGCAACTGTTTGCGATGGCTGGCAGCGCCGCCGTGACAGAAGAGGCCGTGGACGCCGAAGTGGTCGTAGAGCGCGCCCGACACAATATCAATGCAAGACAGAATCAGGAAGGAAATCGTGGCCAGCATACTGCTGCGCTGGACATCCGTCCTAATGAGATTCTGCTGGGCCTGCGCGAGGCGCTCGCTACCGGCAACTTTGTGCTGGTTTTCCAGCCCGTGGTCAATCTAAGAGCCGATGGTCTGGAACATTACGAAATCCGTATCCGCATGCGCCAACCATCCAACGCTGAAACTGCCCTGCTGTTTCCTCCGGATTTTCTGGAAATAGCCAACCAGCATGGTCTGGGTGAAGAGATAGATCGCTGGGTCTTATTGCAGGCCATGGACCTGCTGCAGTTACGCAATAACCCCCGCCTGCGCTTCACGGTTAATCTGACTCAAAACTCCATCACCGGATCAACACTGCTACCCTGGCTTGCTAACAGATTGCACGAACTGCGACAGTCGACTGAGCAGTTGATCCTGCAGGTCAGTGAACTGGATATAGTCAGCACGCCGCAGAAAGTTGCGGAATTTGGCAGGCAACTGACAGAACTCAATATCCGCCTGTCGATAACGCATTTTGGCTGCAGTCTGGATCCATTCCGACATCTGGATACTGTGCCGGCGCATTTTGTGAAGCTTGATCGAGCGCTGTTGCAGGATTTGGATGTTGATGCGAAGCAAAGGGAGAAACTGCAGGCTACAGTCAAAGGACTGCACGCACGTGGGTTGCTGGTGATCGCACCCATGATCGACCAGATCGAAATGCTGCCCCTGTTGTGGCAGGCTGAATTAAACATGGTGCAGGGTAACTGCCTTCAGGAACCCAGCGATAATATGGATTTCAGTTTTATGCAGGATGAAGAAATAACCCTGCGTTCCTTTCCACAATGACGAATACACCTCATCCATAATGCCGAGTACACCGCACTCTTCTTTGAAAATAGGTCATAAATTTTCGCTGACCACCTCCGTCGTCGTCGTACTGGCGATGTCGGTATTCTGGCTGGTAACCACTTACAATACTGAGAATATTCTGCGCCAGCAGGCGGACAGTCTGGGCGAAACACTGGCGCGCCAAACCGCTATTCTGGTTACCGAACTGGTGCTTTCCAATGACCTGATCAGCATGAACGTGCTGCTCAATCAACTTACCCGAAATGCCGCTATTGCTCAGGCTGCTGTGCTCAGCGTGGACGATCAGGTTATCGCTATTGCCGGCTCTTCAGTGTCCTCCCGTAACGCTGACAGTAATCAGTTTTTCGGCAGCTATCTATCACCTATCGCCCTGCAAGGTTCGATCGCCGGATACGTCCGCATTAATCTGGATCAGAGTTATATTGAAAAAGGGGTCACGAGGAATTTTATCTTCATATTGATTGCGCTGAGTCTGCTGATTATCGTTGCAATCACTGTCACCATGGCGTTAACTCAACATTTTATCAGCCTGCCATTACGCACTCTCACGGCCCGCATCCAGCAATTGCAGCAGGGTGAAGTCGAACTTAGCCCGTTCGCAGACCGCAACGACGAAGTAGGTGTCGTTATTCAGGCCTATAACCGCCTGGCTTATGCGCTGGAGCGAGAAGCTCAAGGTCGCCAGTCTGTGCCTGGCCAGTCAGATCGACTTGCTGCGCAGCAGAATCAGCCTGATATTCCAGACGACGCCGGGGTGATAACAGGAGCGGGGCAGCCAGACTGAGCATCTGCTCAGACTGGGGCTTTGCGCTTGAAATTGCCTGCTTGCATCTTAGTCGTCAATCAGCTCAATCCTGTCCACGTTTTGAAAACCGCGTGGTAATTTATTACCCCGACGACCTCGCTCACCTGTGTAATGCTCCAGATCCGATGCCTTCATCACCAAATGACGACGACCGGCATGGATATTTATGCTGCCGCCACTGCCAATCACCGCCAGCGCCACCACAAACTCAACGCGATCATTGACTCTTGCGGACGGGATGCTAATAACTTTATTACCTTTGCCACGTGGCAAAACAGGCAGTTCAGCCAGCGGGAATGACAGCATCCGGCCTTCATTTGTAACCGCAACAATGGTGTCTGTCTCATAATTATTAATCAGCAGGGGCGGTAGAACTCTGCTGCCTTTGGATAACTTCAGCATTGCCTTACCTGCCTTATTCTTGCTTTGCAGGTCAGCAACGGTAGTGACAAAACCATATCCGCCATCACTTGCCAACAGCACCTGTTGCTTATCGTCAGCCAGCAATACGCCTTCAAAGGTGGCCCCGGCAGGAGGCGCCAGCCGTCCGCTCAATGGCTCACCCTGACCACGCGCCGATGCCAGACTGTGTGATGGCAGGGAATAAGTGCGACCGGTGGAATCAATAAAAATAGCATTCTGGCTGCTCTTGCCACGGGCAGCCATTTTGAAACTGTCGCCGGCTTTGTATTGCAAAGTGGCCGGATCAAGATCATGACCTTTACCGGCGCGTGCCCAGCCCCGCTCCGACAGCACTACCGTCAGCGGCTCAGTGGACATCAGCTCAATTTCACTGAAGGCCTGCGCTTCGCTGCGCTGCACAATTTTCGATTTACGCGCATCCCCGTAAGCTTCCGCATCGTCCGTCAGTTCCTTTTTGATCAGGGTCTTCAATCGTGCTGCTGAACCGAGCAACAATTCCAGACGCTGGCGTTCGGCATCAAGTTCCTGTTGTTCGGCGCGGATCTTTACTTCTTCCAGCTTAGCCAGATGACGCAACTTCAGTTCCAGTATCGCTTCAGCCTGCCGGTCCGATAATTCAAAGCGTGCCATCAACACCGGTTTGGGTTTGTCTTCGGTACGGATAATGTGAATCACTTCATCAATGTTCAGAAACGCAATCAGCAAGCCCTGCAGCAGATGCAATCTGTCGAGTACGCGCTCCAGCCTGTTCTGTAAGCGTCGGCGCACGGTTGCGGTACGGAACTGCAGCCACTCCTGCAGCAGCGGCTTCAGCACCTTCACCTGCGGGCGGCCATTGATGCCAATCATATTGAAATTGGTACGATAAGATTTTTCCAGATCGGTAGTGGCGAACAGATGCAGCATCAGGTCGTCAACTTCAACCCTGTTAGAGCGCGGTACGATCACAATGCGGGTCGGATTTTCGTGATCCGATTCATCGCGAAGATCCACCACCATCGGCAGTTTTTTGCGGTTCATCTGCGCCGCAATCTGCTCCAGCACTTTCGAACCGGACACTTGATAAGGCAATGCAGTGATCACAATATCGCCGTTCTCAATATGGTACACAGCACGCGCTTTCAGTGAGCCTCGACCGGTCTGATAAATTTCTTTGATTTCCTGTAGAGGCGTGATGATTTCAGCCTCAGTAGGAAAATCCGGTCCTTTGATATGCTCACATAAATCGTCCAGCGTCGCGTCAGGGTTATCCAGCAGATGGATACAGGCACTGACGACTTCACGCAGATTATGCGGAGGAATATCGGTGGCCATGCCTACCGCGATACCACTGCCGCCATTAAGTAAGACATTAGGCACTCGGGATGGAAGCAGTTCCGGTTCGTCCATGGTGCCATCGAAATTCGGGCGCCATTCCACTGTTCCATGAGCCAATTCGGACAACAGCAAATCAGCATATTTCTGCAAGCGGGACTCGGTGTAGCGCATCGCGGCAAAAGACTTTGGATCATCCGGTGAACCCCAGTTACCCTGACCATCCACCAGTGGATAACGGTAACTGAAGGGCTGCGCCATCAATACCATGGCCTCATAGCAAGCGGAGTCGCCATGGGGATGGAATTTACCAATAACATCGCCGATAGTACGCGCCGATTTTTTAAACTTGGCGGAAGCTTTCAAACCAAGTTCAGACATCGCGTAAATAATCCGGCGCTGCACCGGCTTTAGACCATCGCCGATATGTGGCAGCGCACGGTCATTGATCACATACATGGAGTAATTCAGATAGGCCTGCTGAGAATAGCTTTTCAGGCTGATCTGTTCAGTGCCGTCTTTATTGATGATGATATTCAGAGTCATTGCTGCGCTCGTCTATAAAGGAGTCGTGGTCTGGAGATTTCAGTCAGCTGGATCAGCAAGATTGCCATATTCTTCCAGCCAGGATTTGCGATCTGGCGCGCGCTTTTTTGCCAGCAGCATGTCCATGGATTCGTCGGTAGCGCTGTAGCCGGCAGAGCGGTCATCTGCATCCAGAGTCAGTTGCACCAGTCTGCGGGTGTCGCGGCTCATGGTGGTTTCACGCAGTTGCAGCGGATTCATTTCACCGAGACCTTTGAAGCGCTGCACATTAGGTTTGCCCGATTTTTTCTCCGCCACCAGACGGTCGAGAATGCCGTTTTTTTCATCCTCATCCAGCGCATAAAAAACTTCTTTGCCAACATCGATTCGATACAACGGTGGCATAGCCACATAAACGTGCCCCGCTGCCACCAGCGGACGGAAATGCCGCAGAAACAGCGCGCACAGCAGGGTAGCAATATGCAGTCCATCCGAGTCCGCGTCAGCAAGAATGCAGACTTTGCCATAACGCAGCCCTTCAATATTGTCGGATGCCGGGTCAACGCCCAGCGCCACAGCGATATCATGAACTTCCTGAGAAGCCAAAATTTCATTGGAGTCCACTTCCCAGGTGTTCAGGATTTTACCGCGCAGCGGCATGATCGCCTGAGTTTCCCGGTCGCGTGCCTGCTTCGCTGACCCTCCGGCAGAATCGCCCTCAACCAGAAACAGCTCACCCGCCATCACATCCTGAGTCGAGCAGTCTGCCAGTTTGCCTGGCAGAGCCGGGCCGGCGGTAATCTTTTTACGGGCTACTTTTTTGCTGGCTTTTAAGCGACTTTGAGCATTGTTGATGCATAAATCGGCAAGCTGTTCGGCCTCAGCAGTGTGCTGATTGAGCCACAGGCTGAATGAATCCTTGACCACTCCGGCAACAAACACTGCGCACTGACGTGACGACAGACGCTCTTTAGTCTGGCCGGAAAACTGCGGATCCTTCATCTTGATAGAGACCACATAGCAACAGCGGTCCCAGATATCTTCGGGGCTGAGTTTGATGCCGCGCGGCAGCAGGTTGCGAAATTCGCAGAACTCGCGCATCGCCTCCAGCAGGCCGGTACGCAGACCATTCACATGGGTGCCGCCCTGCGTGGTGGGTATCAGATTGACATAGCTTTCGCCTATCACGTCACCGCCGTCAGGCAGCCACTGCACGGCCCAGTCAACCGCCTCGTCATTGCCCTGCAGGCTGCCAATGAAGGGCTGCTCCGGCAAACAGAGATACTCTGCAGTAGCCTGAGTCAGATAGTCATGCAGGCCATCTTCGTAATACCATTCTTCGCTCTGGTCTTTATCTCCCTCGGCTGTGTTATCAACAAAGCTGACCCGCAGACCAGAACACAGCACCGCCTTGGCGCGCAGCACATGCTTGAGGCGGGACACAGAGAATTTATTGGAGTCGAAGTATTTTTCATCGGGCAGAAACAGCACTGTGGTGCCGGTCTGACGGCGTCCTGTGGTGCCGATGGGCGTGAGTTCCGAGGCCTTATCGCCATTGCGAAACTTCATTTGATAGATGATGCCGTCGCGTTTTACCGTGACTACGACATAGTGCGAAAGCGCATTAACCACTGACACGCCAACCCCATGCAGGCCGCCGGAAAACTGATAATTCTTATCGGAAAATTTTCCGCCGGCATGCAGCCGCGTCAGAATCAGCTCAACACCGGACACCTTTTCCTCAGCGTGCATGTCCACCGGCATGCCGCGACCATCGTCGCTGACTTCCACGGAACCATCTTTATGCAGTATCAGCGTAATGTTTCTGGCATAACCTGCCAGCGCCTCATCGACGCTGTTATCGATAACTTCTTGGGCCAGGTGGTTGGGACGCGAGGTATCGGTATACATACCTGGACGTTTACGGACGGGGTCAAGACCGGTTAATACTTCAATGGCATCGGCAGTATAGCTGGTAGTCATTCTTTGCCTTATTTCTGTTGATACGCGCTGTCCGCGCTGCTGGTGTTAATCCACAAAAGCCTGCTTTGCGGCAAAAAAATTCATTATCACGGGCAACATATGCTGATAATTACAGAAGCTGTGATCGCCGCCCTGCTGGATTATACGCGCTGAATTCTTATATTTCTCTAACGCATCACGATAGTCGAGCACTTCATCGCCGGTCTGCGCCAACAACAGGAAATTGCCTGGCCTGCTGATCGGATCGCGCTCCATCTGGCGCAGCTGTTCAATATGCGCAGGTGTCACCTGATAAGCCTCGCCCGTGTAATAATTGTGATTCTCACCCAGATGCTTTTCCCATAACAGGTAAGGCCGCACCGCAGGATTGATCAACACGGCCTTCAGATTATAGTCCTCAGCCAGACAGCTGGCATAGTAGCCGCCTAATGAACTGCCACACAGCACCACCGGCAGTTGACGCGGCGCAGATACCAGTGCGCGCAGATCTTTCATAGCCTGAGCCGGTTCATAAGCCAGCTCAGGAACAAAGAGCCGGTCGGCGATACCCAGTGATTCAAAGTAAGCAGTGGTCTGCAGCGCTTTTTTAGAAAGCGGTGAGCTGTTGAAGCCGTGGAGGTAAATCAGGTAACAATCTGCCTTGTCAATCTGAGCCGCAACAGGGGCCAAATCAATAGCCATTCGAGCTGTGGTCTACCGTCAAAAAATACTCAGTGACTCGCTCGACAGCCGTCTCAATACGGCCATCAGCATCCAATTGCAGCCAACGATAGGCCGGGTTGCGATCGTCCAGAGCAAAATCCGTCACTGCCTGTTTGAATTGTATGCAGGTTGATGGGGTACAAAGATAGCGGACACCATTACGTTCAAAATCAAGCGCCTGATGAATATGCCCGTAAATTACTGCACGCACACTCTGGTAGCGATCCAGTATCGCAAATAATTCGGCAGCATTGCGCAAGCCAATTCCTTCCATCCACTTTGAATTGCCAGGTATCGGGTTGTGGTGCAGGCAGATCAGCACATGTGAATGACTGGCATCAGCTTCGGCCAGTCTGGCTTTCAGACGCTGCAACTCTGCCTGACTCAGCCAGCCATGCACCTCTCCGGTGACCGAGGAATCCAGCATGATAATCCGCCAGTTGCCAGCATCAATGCAGCTGAGAAATTGTGTGCCCGTTCCGACGGCCTTTTGCATAACGGCACGCCGGTCATGATTGCCTGGAATCCAGTACAGCGGCGCGGAGAATCTTTCCATACTGCGGATAAAGCGCTTATAGGCTTCCAGCGATGCATCCTGAGCGATGTCTCCGGTGCCAAGGAACATGTCTACATGGGTTTCGTTTTGCTCGATGAGGTTCAACACGTATTCAAAACTTTCCTGCGTGTTCAGCTTCAACAGCTCAGCCGCAGGCTCCCGAAACAGATGAGTATCGGTGATTTGTACAACACGAACAGAATTATCTGCAGACTGATTAATCATAATTTTATAGCAGATTAAGTCTCGCCACTGCAGACCCGCCCTGGTCTGGTCCGCACATGCGGGCATGCTCTCGGCAAAACATTATTCTGTCGTTGTCATCCTTAATTTACCAACTCCTGTACATATCGCTGTTGTACAGAAACCCATTTTCCAACTCATTGAAAGGCGAAATTCTGATGTATATTACGACGATGTTGAAATCAAGCAGGCATTCAAGTCACACTTCCTGCGTAAAAATGACTTTCCGAATTCTAGTTCAGGTCCTGCGCTTAGTAAATGAATAAAATTACCGTCACTCTCAGCCCTGTTTAAAGCCATTGTTGCCGCACCTGCTCTCGATTAATAATCAACCACTGCAGTGCAATAATGGCCATGGCATTATTTAAGCGGCCATCCTGCAGAGCCTGCCAGGCATCAGCCACAGACAGGACTTCAACCCTGATATCTTCATGTTCGTCCACCAGACCGAAAACACCACCGGCGCCACTAGCATCAACCCGACCACAGAATAGACTGATTTTTTCATTGGAGCCACCAGGACTGTTGAAGTATTCGGCTATCGGCAGTAACGCGGTTATTGCACAGCCAGCCTCTTCAAAGGCTTCACGATTAACGTTTTGTTCCGCCGTTTCACCCGCATCAACTATGCCGGCCACCAGTTCCAGCAGCCATGGCCCGCCATCGGCATCGCTTACAGGCGAATCGGACAGTGCTCCCACGCGGAACTGCTCAACCAGCACCACGTTATCCAGCACCGGATCATAGAGCAGCACACCGGCAGAGGGTGGACGCATAAATAATTCGCGCTGAAAAACCTCGCTCCAGCCACCTGCAAACAGGCGATGGCGCAGGTGCAGGCGGTCGATTCTAAAGAAGCTCTCCCAGACGGTGGTGCGATCCAGAATCTCTACATCCTTAGCAGCGTAGTTTATCGGTTTGAGCTCAGCTGACATGCAGATCTCCAAAGGCGGGTTCTTAAATAATGTATCAGTTCAGTCGGCAGATTCTGCCATCCGGGGGCCCATGTCGACGATTATGGGATTACTTAGAGTATAATGCCGCCGTCTTTTGTTGCCGAGCTAATTCCATGCCCTTATCTCCCCCTGTTAACCGCACTCATATACATACGCGCTCAATCAAATTCTCCGGTTATGAACGGGAGGACGGGCTGTTTGATATTGAAGCGCATATGACCGATACCAAAACCTATGAGTTCGAAAATCTCTGGCGCGGTAAAGTACAGATTGGCGAGGCTCTGCATGAAATGCTGCTGCGCGTAACAATTGATGACCAGTTCCTGATCCATGATGTTGAAGCCGTTACTGATAACAGTCCGTTTTCGATGTGCCCGGATATTGCGCCGAACTATAAGGATCTGAAGGGGCTGCGCATGGCCGCTGGATGGCGGCAGGCAGTACGGGCCAGAGTTGGCGGGGTCAACGGCTGCACGCATTTGACCGAACTGCTCTACCCGATGGCGACGGTGGCATTTCAGACCATCAAGCCGCTGCAGAATCACCGCCGCAAACAGGTCGACTCAGCTGGCACGGCCTCTGCGGGCAAGCCCTTTGTGCTGAATACCTGCCATGCGTGGGCGGAGGATTCGCCAGTGGTAAAACAGAACGCCCCTGCCTGGTATAAAGCTAAGCAAGCTGCAGCAGAGGAATAGTCAGCGTTATCGCGACACCCTCACGATCGACCAGATTATCAGCGCGTATAGTCCCCTGATGGAATTCGGTAATCAAACGCGCAATGTGCAGGCCAATACCGAGGTGCGGCTCGCGCTGTTTCTCCTGAGGTCGCACCGAAATCATTGAATCGAATAGCCTGCCTTTCATCTCTGCGGGAAGAAACGGACCGTAGTTGCTAACCCTGAGCAGCGCGTGATCCTTTACCACCCGGCAGGAGACTATGATTGGCTGCTTGTCATAGGAAAACTCCACGGCGTTGGCGATCAGCTTGTCCAGCAACTGAGCAATGTATTCCGGTACGCCATTGATCATCGCCGGTCCCTGCAGATCGTCCTGAATTATCGCCTCAGGATACGCCAGCCGATAACCCTCAACACAACCTGCAGTCACTTTAACCAGATCGATTATCTCTTTCTCCGAGGTCTGCAACATCTGCTCAAGGCGCGTGCCCTCGCTCATATTGGTAAGAATCAGATTGAGTCGGCTGATGCCTTCTTCCGCGCGCTGTATATACACGGCAGACTCCTTGTCCTGGGACACCATGCCGAGATTTTCAAGAGAGGATCTGACCACGGTGACCGGCGTGCGCAGTTCATGGGATAAACGCGAAGACATGTTTTCAAGATAGCTGGTGTACTGACCCAGACGCTCCACCATATTGTAAAAACTGCGGGAAAGATCGCCAATTTCATCAGAATTGCTGCTGGCTACAATGGTATTTCTGAGCCGCCCTGAATCATCAATAATATTTTCTGCCTGATTACGCAGCAGGCGAATCCGCGATGAAATCCTTGATGCGAACAGAAACAAGCCAAATGCAACCAGCGCCATAACCCCGAGGATGGTGTTGAACAATGCTTCCAGCGCCTGATTCCTGAAGGTTCGCAGACCATTCATATTCTGATCGACCACCACCACGCCCATTACTGCATTATCAGCCACAATAGGGTGGGCGGCTTCCAGAATTCGGGTTTCCGAGTCTGCCACTTTACGAAACTGAGTCTGTGGTAAACCATCCAGTGCTGCGTTGATGTGCGAACCCTCAACGGTTCCGCCTTGATAAAGGTCATCAATAAAATCGTTCGAGGGTTTAGTGAGTATTCTGTAATACACCGGCAGCAACACTTTATCTTCAATATAGCGCCAGTAGGTATTGTTTGATTCAAGCGCCGGATCTGATGCGATTATCAGCCCTGTCGCCGATTGGATGTCACCGACGCTAAGCAGTACCCTGCCGTCCCGGTTAATGACCTGAATACGCGAATTGGTGTGGCCCATACCTTCAACAATTTTGTCTATTTCGGGCGTCGGTCTTAGCAGTGACCCGAGGGTTTCAAGCTCGTTCACTGCAGAAGTTGCCACTACTGAAGTCACCTGCCGTGAAACCGCGTCATCAACATCATAAATGGCGAAGCCAAGCTTCTCGCCCAGCATCGTCAATGGCATTCTCAATTCCACCTCATAGCCTTCAACGGTTTCGTACCACTGACCACTGATCCGATCCTCATGCACCAGCGCGGAAATATCTCGAATATCCTCGCCCATCTCATAGGCATAAACAAATTCGGGGCCTCGTGGAGCTATGGCATAACGCTTGAACTGGCCGTCGCGAGTAAGCAGCGATATCTGTAGAAAATCGTTCCTGTGGATGCTCAGGCTGTCTTGAGAGCGATACACAATTTTGTCATCGACCACTTTGAAATAAGCATACAGGGAGCGGTTGTGCTCGCCGACCAGCAATTTGAAATTCAGCGATTCATCATTGTGGTAATAGCGGGAAAATTCACCGCGTGGATTTAATTGTGTGCCAATGGAGCTGTTTCTACCGTAGTCAATCTGGTAACGCTGATAGTCCTGCCAGTCGACCAGCGAGCTGTCATCCAAAGACAGCGGGTGAAAGATGGGATACAGATACAGATTAGCGCTGCGCCCTGCCGGACTGAAAGTGCGCTCATCAAAGAGTTCAGGGCGTTCATTCAATGCCGTAGCCAGCGCTCGCGCTGTTCCCAGCACTGTTTGTTCCTGACCGCGACGCAGGTAATCCTCCATTTCAAGGATATATTGGTAACCAAGCCAAGGAATCACCAGCAGGAAGCTGGACAGAAATACCAGTTTGAAGCGTATCCCAAAGGGGTTTTTGAATAATCGAGGCATCAGCAGGCCGTAGTTAATAGCTTATTCATACCGAGGTTCCCTGAGTATTCCAGCGATAACCCATGCCGTAGACCGTCTCAATGCAATCAAACTCTTCATCCATCATGATAAATTTCTTGCGGATTCGTTTCACATGCGACGTGATGGTGCTGCCATCGACAAATATTTTTGACTCCTGCATCAATACCTGTCGGCTTTTAACATGGCCTGGAAATTTAACCAGTGCATGCACCATCCAGAATTCTGTGACCGTCAGGGGCACCGGAATAGCATTCCATTGCACGGTTAAGCGTCCGATGTCCAGGGTCAGCTTATCACGCTGTAATAAATTTTCCGGTGAGGTGGGCTGATCCATGACATCCTGGCGACGAAACAGTGCTGCGATGCGCGCAGAAAGATGTGGCAGACTGATGTCTTTGGTCAGGTAGTCATCGGCCCCCATGCGCAGACCGCTTACCGTGTCAAAATCATTATCGCGGGCGGTTAAAAAAATAATCGGAATCGTACCGGATAAAGACCGCAAACTCTGGCAGAGTGTAAATCCGCCATCAATTTCATTTTCCAGCCCGATGTCGATAATCGCAAGGTTCGGCAAACGCATATCGAAGGACTTCATCGCATCTTTGCGATTGGAAAAAGTCTGCACTTCGTAGCCTTGTTTACGCAACACATCGGCATAGTTTTCACGGATCGCTGCCTCGTCCTCAACTATCGCAATTCTTCTGGCCATAGACACCTTTTCATACTCAAATTGTCATTTCAGCGACGTTTTAATAGTACAGGATATTACCAGCGTATGTGAATCACCGAACACAGTTCAGCCTTCGCCACTATTTCGCCATAATTGGTCAGCGCATCGCCTTTATTGAATCGACGTGCTGTAATAAACCTTGTGTTTAATAATAAAAACGATCACCGCCGTCGATATATTGCCTGCCTTCAGGAACTTTCCAGCAGTCAAACTCACTAAAGAAAAGTAACTGATATTTTGCACGACTTGTCATCATTTTAGGCATGGACTTGTGCATGGAATTATCAACAGACAACGCCGCACTGGAGCAAGCCTTGATGAATAAAACTAAACTTGTCATTGGAAATAAGAACTACTCTTCCTGGTCGATGCGCCCCTGGTTGCTGCTGAAAAATTTCGACATTCCCTTTGAGGAAATCAACATCGCTTTGTACCAGAACAACACTGCCGAAAAGCTAGGCCCTTATTCACCTTCACTGAAAGTTCCTGCGTTGCTGCATTCCGAAACCACGGTCTGGGATTCAATGGCTATCTGTGAGTATATTTCAGAGCAGATGCTGGATGGTCGTGGCTGGCCGGCAAATCCAAAAAAACGGGCCACTGCCCGTTCAATCTGTGCCGAGATGCACTCAGAGTTTCCGAATTTGAAGAAAGACTGGCCAATGAACTGCAAAGCCAATGTTGAGCTGTTTTTATCCGATCAGATAGCCGATGAAATAGCCCGCATCGATGCTATCTGGAGTTGCTGCCGCCGGAAATACCGCGCTGACGGGGAATATCTGTATGGCCGTTTTTCAATTGCTGACTGCATGTATGCTCCGATGGCAATCTGCTTTAAATCCTATGGTGCCACGCTGAGCAGGGAGGCGCAGCGTTATTGCGACACCATCCTCAGTAATCCTCACATTCAGGACTGGCTTCAACAAGGACGCGAAGAAAAAGAATCAATCGCACTGAGTTTCGCCAGCAATATGTAAGGCTGGATGCTCAGTCACCGCTGCCAGTACGAGCTGGCAGCACGTCTTTAAGCTTCTTTGCCATCTCACGAATACTGCGCTCGGTTTCAGCCCAGTCGATACAGGCATCAGTCACCGACACGCCGTATTTAAGCTCGGAAAGGTCTTTCGGAATACTTTGATTGCCGAAGTTAATATTGCTCTCCAGCATCAAACCGATAATCGACTGGTTACCCTCAAGAATCTGATGCGTCACGTCTTTCAGGACCAGTGACTGCACGGAAGGATCTTTGTTGGAATTGGCATGACTGCAATCAATCATTATGTTGCGGCTTACCCCGCCCTTCTTTAACGCCGCCTCACACTGGCTGACATGCACGGAATCATAATTCGGGCCTGAACTGCCGCCACGCAGTACCACATGCGCATAGCGATTACCCTTGGTGGCAACAATTGAGACCTGACCTTCATTGTTAATGCCCAGGAAGCGATGCGGGCTGGTTACCGATTGCATGGCATTGATCGCCACTGTTAATCCGCCATCAGTGCCATTCTTAAAGCCTACCGCCGAGGACAGACCACTGGACATCTCCCGGTGCGTCTGTGATTCCGTGGTGCGGGCACCAATGGCCGACCACGCAATCACGTCCTGCAGATACTGTGGCGAAATAGGATCAAGTGCTTCGGTAGAAGTCGGCAGGCCCAGAGCGGCAATATCAAGCAGCAACCTGCGACCGGTGCGCAGCCCCTCTTCTATTCGAAACGTATCGTCCATATGCGGATCATTGATAAGACCTTTCCAACCCACGGAGGTGCGTGGTTTTTCAAAATAGACCCGCATCACCAGATAGAGGGTATCTTTCACTTCATCGGCCAGACCTTTTAAACGCTTAGCATAATCCATAGCCGCTGTTACGTCATGAATAGAACATGGACCTACCACGATAAACACACGCGGATCTTTACGGTCAAGGATCGAGTAAATGGTTTGCCTGGCGTTTGCCACCGACTCCAGAGCCGTTCCCATCAAGGGCAGTTCACTCTTGAGCTGTCTGGGTGTAATCAGCGGTGCAATGGATGCAATATTTAAATCATCAGTTCGTAAATTCGACATTAATAAAAACTCTTTACAAAAACACAGTATTGCTGACTTCAGTCAGCGCTCATTCACTTATTATTTTTCGGCGCTTAAATCTTGCGATACAACTGCCGACCGGTTTTTTGATACTCCTCAGACATGGCGTTCATCCCCGCCTGCCGTGCTTCATCAACATCGGCTATTTCCTGAGCGGCTGCATAGTCACGCACTTCCTGACTGATCTTCATTGAACAAAATTTCGGACCGCACATGGAACAGAAATGTGCCACCTTGCCAGATTCTTTAGGCAGGGTTTCATCATGGAAGCTGCGCGCAGTTTCCGGATCAAGACCCAGATTAAACTGATCTTCCCAGCGGAACTCAAAGCGGGCTTTGGACAGCGCATTATCACGCAGCTGCGCACCCGGGTGACCTTTGGCCAGATCCGCTGCATGTGCCGCAATCTTATAGGCCATCAAGCCGTCTTTAACATCTTGTTTATCCGGCAGCCCCAGATGCTCCTTAGGGGTCACATAACACAACATCGCACAGCCAAACCAGCCAATCATCGCCGCGCCTATGCCTGAGGTAATGTGGTCATAGCCTGGCGCGATATCAGTAGTCAGTGGGCCCAGCGTATAAAACGGCGCCTCAGCGCACACTTCAAGCTGCCGCTCCATATTTTCTTTGATCATATGCATGGGGACATGTCCCGGACCTTCAATCATGCATTGCACATCATGCTTCCAGGCAATCCTGGTCAATTCGCCCAGGGTTTCCAGCTCACTGAACTGCGCCTCGTCGTTGGCGTCGGCTATTGAACCCGGGCGCAGGCCATCACCCAGTGAGAAGGCAACATCATAAGCCTTCATGATTTCGCAGATGTCCTCAAAATGGGTATAGAGGAAATTCTCTTTATGGTGGGCAAGACACCATTTAGCCATGATAGAACCGCCGCGTGACACTATCCCGGTGACGCGTTTGGCAGTCATCGGCACGTAGCGCAGCAATACACCAGCATGTATGGTGAAGTAATCCACGCCCTGCTCGGCCTGTTCAATCAAAGTATCCCGGAACAGCTCCCAGGTGAGATCCTCGGCCACACCATCCACTTTTTCCAGCGCCTGGTAAATCGGAACGGTACCAATCGGCACCATGGAGTTTCGGATAATCCACTCGCGGGTCTCATGAATATTCTTGCCGGTGGATAAATCCATGACCGTGTCTGCACCCCAGTGCGCTGACCAGGTCAGCTTTTCTACTTCATCCTCAATAGATGAGCTCAAGGCAGAGTTACCGATATTGGCGTTTACCTTTACCAGAAAATTACGGCCGATAATCATCGGCTCGATTTCGGGATGATTGATATTAAGAGGAATAATCGCACGGCCACGGGCCACTTCTGAGCGCACGAATTCCGGAGTAATTTCTGTTGGAATTGCGGCACCAAAGGACTGCCCCGGATGCTGATGTGCCAGTGCCTGCTGTTCGCGCATCTGCACATAGCTCATGTTTTCCCGGATGGCGATGAACTCCATTTCCGGAGTGATGATGCCCCGACGGGCATAATGCAGCTGCGTGACGTTGTGTCCCGCTCTGGCGCAACGCGGTTTATGCACATGTTCAAAACGCAGATGCGCCGTACGCACATCCGTCTGACGGCGTTTGCCGAAATCTGAGCTTACCTGTGACAACAACTCAGTATCATTACGCTCCACGATCCAGGGCGTGCGTATTGCTGGCAGCCCTGCACGCAGATCCACAGCGGCATCAGGATCAGAGTAAATACCGGAGGTGTCGTATACACGCACGGGTGGGTTGACTTCACTGCCTGTTGCAGTAGCGGTATCCGACAGAGTGATTTCCCGCATCGGCACTTTTAGATCCGGGCGACTGCCTTGTACGTATACTTTCTTTGAATTACTCAGGTGCTGGCGGGTACTGTCGTCCAGTTTGGTGATCTTGTCGAGAAAGTGTTCTGGATTAGCGCTCATTGGTCTATCCTTTCGCCTCGTTGCTGCCGTTGGCCTTTCAGGCGTTCGTGGTGGATATGAACTTGCCTGGATTAGCTCGGCATTATGCCTCAATCCGAAACAAAGTGTTATCAGGGCCTGCACCCGGCGCTGGTCCGGGTGGTGGACATGAGCTTTAAGCAGAGCATTGTTATACCCGGATTTGTCACTTATAGTGACACTGTGTAGAATGCCCAAAACCTTCAATCTGTAGCGTTTTTAGCTCAACAGCAGCGTCAGCAGAAGCAAGGCAATCAATCGCTGAATCAAAATAAGATTTATTAAAAAGGTTAATGTATATGGGACGAATTTCCTCCATCCTGGCAATCGTGTGCTGCCTATCAGGCAGTCTTATCGGAGCTCCGGCAGCCTTCGCTGATGATTTATTCACTGTGCTGGAACTGGCCATGCGAAACGATCCATCCCTGCGCCAGGCCGAAGCGCAATTTCGAGCACGGCAGACTCAACTCCCACTAAGCCGTGCCGCACTGCTTCCAAGTATTAATCTGAGTGGTTCAACAACCCGTCAGACTGCCGGACCCAGCAGCCCCATTCGCGGCCCGACAGGCAATATCATTCTGGATGAACACAGCTTCCGTCCTGGCGAAAATTCCCATCGCTGGGGTCTGAACCTTACTCAGAGTGTTGTAAACCTGGCTGCCTGGTATAGCTATCAAAGCGCCCGCGACAATAACATGGCACTGGAAATGAATTTTGCTGGCCAGGAGCAGGATTTAATCATTCGGGTGGCGGCTGCTTATTTCAACATCCTGCGCGCTATCGAAAGTCTGGAAACCAGCCGTCAGGAAGAAGAAGCCGCACAACGCCAACTCGAACGCACCAGACAACGTGAGGAAGTCGGTTTGATTGCCATCACTGAGGTTTATGAAAGTCAGGCTGCCTATGACCTGTCAAGGAATAACACAATCCTTGGCGAGGACACCCTGGCCAGCCGCTACGAGGCCCTGCAGGCAATCACCGGGCAGTCTCATCCAAATCTGTATGTTCTGCGTGAGGATTTTCCGATCATCAGCGCTGAAGGGGATGTGGAATCCTGGACGGAAGAAGCACTGAACAATAATCTGCAACTACTGGCCGCACGCTACATTGTTGATGCTCAAAGCGATGTGGTCAAAGCCCGACGATCTGATCATCTTCCAACCATTGCGCTGCAAGCCGGCTACAACCACAACGTTACTGGCGGCAGCACCTCAGCCGAAGGATTTCAGCGGGCCTCAGGTGCCCTCGACAGCACTGCGCTGACATTATCCATCAGTGTTCCTCTGTTTAGCGGCGGCGCAATTTCTGCTCGCCGCCAGGCAGCCGAGTTTGACCTGCAGGCTAATCAGGAGAACGTCAATCTGACTCGTCGCCAAGTAACTCAGGATGTGCGTAATTCCTTTCGTCGGGTAAACACCGACGCACTGGTAGTGGCTCAGCGCCAGCAGGCAATTACATCGGCACAAAGTGCTCTGGATGCGATTGAAGTGGGCTACGAGGTTGGGACCCGAAACATCGTTGATGTGCTGCAGGCGCGTCAGCAGTTGTTCGTGGCACTGCGCAATTTTCAGGACGCAAAATACAATTACGTTATTGACACGCTGATTCTGAAGCAAAACACCGGCCTTCTGACTCCACAGGACATTATTGATCTGAACCAGTGGCTGGAGAATGAGCCTGCTACTGCGCAGTAAGCCTCTTTAAAACAGGGTGCTCACTAAGGGGGGCATCCTGTGTTCAACTGGCGACGGTCATGGCGGACCGCTCTGCCTCTGCACCATCGGGCAGTGGCACCCGCCCACTCTTTTGTCTACTCAGCCGCTTTAGCCGCCGCCATCCTTGCCTCAACCACAGCAGCTCGATCAGCCCGTGCAGGGTCAGCACGCACGCTCCAGCCATGCAGATTCTGCTGAATGAGCGAAGTCAATGCAGAGATATGTTCTGGACGATCATTCAACGCGCTGATGTATTCATAACGCTCACCGCCCGCATGCATAAAGTACTCACGGTTTTCCTCTCCAATTTCCTCGATGGTCTCCAGACAATCTGACGCAAAGCCCGGACAAAAGACCTGCACCGACTTCACGCCCTGGCCAGGGAAGGCCTTCAGCGTCGCGTCGGTGTATGGCTTCAACCATTCTTCACGACCAAATCGTGACTGGAACGTGGTGACGTACTCGCCCACTTTCAGCTGCAATTTTTCTGCAATTAAACGCGAGGTCTTGTGACATTCGCAGTGATACGGGTCACCCTTAATCAGATAGCTGAGCGGCACACCGTGAAAAGAAAACATCAGTTTATCCGCCCGTCCATGCTCCTGCCAGTAAGCTTCGATGCGTGCGGCTGCGGCATCAATAAAAGGCTGGTAGTCATGGTAGTGAGAGACAAAGCGCAGATCAGGAATCCAGCGACGTTTGGTGAAATCGGCGCTGATGGCATCAAACGTTGAAGCGGCCGTAGAGGCCGAATATTGCGGGTACAACGGTATCACCAGTAACTTCCGCACACCCTTGTTGAACATGGATTCGAGCACTGAGGGTATTGAGGGATTCCCATAACGCATCGCGAAATCAACGATGACATTGTCCATGCCCTGAGCATCGACTGATTGCTGCAGTGCCCGTGCCTGATTGCGGGTATGGAACAACAGCGGGGAGCCTTGATCAGTAAATACGGTTTTATACGACTTCGCCGAACGCGCTGGTCGGATGCGCAGAATGACTCCGTTCAGGGCGAACCACCAGATCAACCGCGGCACCTCTACCACTCGGGGATCCCACAGGAACTCCTTCAGATAGACCTGCAGAGCCTTTTTAGTGGGAGCGTCCGGGGTTCCCAGATTGGTGACAAGTACGCCAATTTTGTCCTGTTGCAGATGTGTAAATTTCGGACTACCCTGGTATTTCATAAATTTCCCGTTGTGCCCGCAGGCGTTTATGTATTCAAGCAATCACTGGTCTGCTGCTTTTGATTTTCTGGCCCCAGCAGCGCCGGCAATAAATTGTGGCACCGATATAATAATAATAAAAATCATCGCGATCGGACCCAGCCCTGCATCGGCACCAGCCAGCACGGCTGAAAAAACCTGACCCATTGCCATGCTGATTGTCCAGCGCCAGGGGCGTTGTGCAAACTGTCTGCTGATAAAAAATATGGTCAGCGATAACAAGGGAATTCCAAGCCAATAGTAGATGCTGGAGTCCCATGCTTCGGTGCGCCCCGCAGATATCGCGATGCTCAGATTAATCGTTAATCCGGCAACAAAAGACATCAGATACGGCGGCAGATCTTTTTTAGCAATGACGCCGAGAATCATTGCATCGGATGAGTTCGGCTTCATGCAGCAGTGACTGACAGGTTCATACTTTCTCCTTCGGCTGATCCGCGCTCAGCGGAACAGATCTAAATCAATTACATTTGCCATTGCTTCATAACCGGCGTCATTTGGATGAAGATTATCGGCAGTAAAATCTGAAATTATTTGCAAGGGATAGGTGAAATCTTTAAGCGCATCTTCAAAATCTATTACACCATCGAACTCGCCACTGTTGCGAATCCAGTTATTAACCTGTTGCCGTTTATTTTCACCTTGCACATTGTAATAGGCTGCGCCTTCGTAAGGGGTCAACGTAGCACCGATAATTTTTATACCGCGCGCCTTCACCCGGGCGATGATCTGGCGATAGCCGGCGATGATGTCATCAGCACTGACTTCTTCACCCGGAAACATGCTGACCATTCCAATGTCATTAATGCCTTCCATCAGCACTACATGGCTGACGCCACTTAAAGCCAGCACATCGCGCTCAAAGCGTGCCTGCAGATTCTCACCAAAGCGCGGCAGGTTTTCATGTAACACCCGGTTGCCACTCAAGCCTGCATTAGCTACAGCAAATACCGGCATATCGGTGGCGCTGGCCAGACGCTTGACCAGAAAATTCGGCCAGCGGCTGTTGCTGTCGCGACTGGAACCGACACCATCGGTAATGGAATCGCCAACGGTGACAATGGTGCTGATGGCATCATTACGACCAACATCTACGGCAGTCAGATAATTCCAGACCACAATTTCGCTGGCATCAGGAATATCTGAGCTGCTGCTGAAGTCGCCGGAGCCGGATACATAGTTAGTCTGCTGGGTGGCCAGATGCGATGTTGCGGCGCCACTGCCTGCGGGCAGGTAGATACTTATGCTGAGATTGCTCATCGCCGGAACCGCGAAACTGATCGGGTCACTGATTGCCACAGCGCCGCGCGGAATCGTGAAACTGCTGCGTTGGCTGAAGGTCAGTGCCTGCAGTGACTCCGCGACAATGCTGGCGCCGGCAGCCTGCAACGCAATGGTTACTGCGCCAATCTGCAGCGGCTTATCACCATGAATATTGGACAGCCTGATACGCACCGTGTCACCAGCAGCACTGGTATGAATTATCTGACGCAGCGTCTGGTCAGTAAAGGTATCAGCGGCATCGGCAGCGGGCGGAAAGGCAGGGGGAAAGGAGCTTGGACTCATGGACCAGGTCGTGGCCCAATGCAGATCCTGCTGGCTGAATACAGGCGCAGCAACCGCCAGCAGTACCAATACCAGAACCATACTGGTGAGCTGACGTGTTTTCATTAGAATTTTTCGCATGATCTCCCTTCTCCTTTTCCTGTTTTTTATGACTTTATGTTTGCGTCCGTCATGTGCCCATCAGTTGTGTTTATCCAATATCTCACTGAGCTCTTCAATAGCAATAAATCTGGCCGAATCTCCCTCGGCGCGAGTGTACAATCCTGACCATTGCGCGTTGGCGCGGGCTCTGCGCAGCGGTGCCGGCAGCCCCGTGCCCCAGAGCGTCTGCTGCTTTTCAGTGCCAAACTTAACCGGCTCTACAGCGGCATGACCGCGATTTTCCAGCGCATGAATCAACTGCAGCTGGCGCATCGCCAGCAGGCGGATAATGGCATCGTCAACGCGCAGTGTGCGCTGTCCGCTTAGCGTGCTGATGATACGCTTGCCATAATGGCGCAGGGTCTGCCAGCCGCCACCGGCCAGCGCACCAATGGCAGTAGCGGCGCCAAGGCTGATGCCGCCAACCATTAAATCCAGTCCGAAACCAGCCGCCGCACCTGCTGCCGCCCCGCTGCCCAGTTTGATGCCCATAACCTGCAAAGTCTCCGGATCAAACAGATCATCCTGCCAGCGCCCGTCCGTGAGTGGTAACTGCTCAGCTTCAAAATCTTCAGACAGAAAACTGTACAGCGTCAGCAGTGTGTTGACGCAGGCCTGTTCGCATCCAAGCACTCGTCGGTTCAGCTCAGCGACAGCCTTAGCCAGTGCCGATGCAGGTTCAATCTCAGTAGCAACCTGGCACGCTGCAACGTCTATCAGCAACTCGGCAAGGCTGGTCAGCGCTGCTTTATGTCGCTGCCGGGCGTCCCGTTCATGACTGGCAATTAAGCGCCGCAAGGTGTTCCGATGTGCATCCAGCACGGTGGCCAGCTTTTCATAGAGCAGCTTCTCGCCATCACGCTGGGGAGCAACGGTATCAAAACATATCACTGCATGCAGCCCTGCTCGCGCCAGCGCATCACGCCACAGCGCCTCATCTGCAGCCGGGTCGCTGACGAAATTGAGCAGAGGTAATAAAGGCACGCCGCAACTGCCGAGGACAACAAGTTCATCGCGATGCTTGGCCAGCACTGGATCGCGCGCATCCACTACATAAAATGCAGCATCACTGCACAACAGCTGCTTCAGGACTTTCGCCTCCTGCTCGAAGCGGTCACGGGCCTGCTCAGTGTGCAGAAACTTTTCAATCCGGGTCGGCCCATCAATCCGTGTACCGGCCGTTATCTGCTCCAGAAATTCCAGCAACGCCACTGAATCCTCCATACCCGGGGTGTCAAACAATTCCAGTGCAACCTTGCCATCGACCAGCAGGCGGGCAGCCTCGACATGGCGGGTAGTACTGGGCTGCATGGAAACCTGCCCGAATCTGATGTCCCGGGTGAGGGTGCGCAGCAGGGAGGTCTTGCCGGTATTAGTGTGCCCGACCACCGCAATACGCAAAACATGTGCTGAATCAGAGGCCATGGCGTACCCATTGCAGTGCAGCTGAGGTGTCGAAATAGATCTGCTGTCTGGACAGACCGGTCTGCTGCAGACTGTCCTGCCAGCTGTTCAGGCGAACCTGGTCGGCAACCAGCGTCTGCGGCAGCAGAACACGAGTTTCAAGCGCCTGCCAGGATGCGTCAACTATCCAGTTGAAAGTGCCCCGGTCCGGCGACAGGCGCGGATTGCAGACAATCAGCAGACGCATCGGCGGGTTATCGGTCAGCACCGCGAGCGCATGACTGCGTTGTTCACGGCTATCTACCGGTTGGATTATCAGCACCGGCTCTGCCGCAGCATTACCTGCACTTTCCGCGGAATCAGCACTTCCAGCACTATCGCGACCAGCCGCACCAGCAGCACCAGCAGCACGGGTCGCACCAACCGCAGCGCCCGGAGCGCCGTCGCTGCCTGAAAAATCTTCCTCCAGCTCCAGACCAATGATCACTGCGGAGCGCGTGCCGGGCTTGCTGCTGCTGCCAATCTTACTGCGATACAGTGACGCCGGTTGTTGATCACGTATCCCGCCGGCTTCACTGGCCGGGCGCAGCCGGGCAGCTAATGCCGTATAGGCTGGCAGATTCTGCAAGCGTACCCGCCCCAGACGGGAGAATAACCGCTGCGAGCACCACAGAGCGAGCAGCAGCCGCGGCATAATTCCATACACCAGCAGGCTGCCCAGCAACCACGATGACCATGCACGGCGGATGCTCTCGGGCTGGTTCAGCGCCGGGCCTCCTGCGGGCGCCGCCAGCATCCCCTCAGCCACACCGCTGCCGCGCACAGCATCTGCATCTGGCATGGCAAAGCCCAGCAGATCCGGCAACCAGCCAAACACGCCCACAAATTCAACGAAGGCATCGGCGGGCAGAATAGTTGTTTCCCAGATGAAGGTATAACTGCGCAATGCCAGACTCAATAACAGGCCCGTTAAAACCCCCATAAGCGCAAATAACCACAGGTAATGGGTGATGGCACCAAAGCACCAGAGTGTACTGCGACTGCGCTGCATTAACTCGGCCAGCGCGCGTGATACTGCAAACCCTGCGGATTCGCGTTGCAGCTCTGCACCGCGCTGAGTTCTGCGCTCCGCACCCGATTCACTATCATGCTCAGTACGATGCTCAGTACGAGAGTACGATGATTTTCCCGAAAACCTGCTGCTCAACCAGAACCAGATCCGTCCCGGTATTCCACCACGCTCACTGCTGCTTGCACCTGCTGGCAATAGATTCAGCAGCCAGATAAACAACATCAGCAGATTGAAGCCAATCAAGCCTCCCAGTGCCCAGATAACATTTACTGGTCGGCTGCCATCGCCAAGCACCGCAAGCGCTGTGCTGAATCCGCCCAGCAGCGCAAACGCCAGCAAGATAATCAGTATCCAGCGCGCCTGCTGCCGCCAGTTCAGCAAGGCGCCCAGGCTGCCATCGCGGCTGCCCAGATAATTTGCATGCAACAAAATACGCTGCTCAAGATCTTCAGTCTGAGCACAGGCATAAGCCGCAGCTTCGGGGTCATCAGTCGGAGGCAAACCGTGGTTGCGGGTCCGCACCGTCTCAGCAAGCCAGCGCTGGTTGAGCATAGAAAGTTTTTGGGCAGGGCTGACGTTCAAAGCAGATCCATATCAATGAAGCGTTGCAAAGGACTTGTTAATCGGAATAGTACGTGGCCATACTAAAACGTCCACTCTTAAAAGGGTAGTGCTGGCACGTTCAGCCCAATACTAATGCACAGGAGATCTGCTTTTGGCAACGATCACATTTTATGGCGCGGCGCAGGAAGTAACCGGGTCCTGCTACCTGCTCGAGTCAACTGCCATTGGCCGGGTATTAATGGAATGCGGTATGCACCAGGGCGGCGATGCCGTTGAAAGAATCCAGAACGATAACTTCGAGTTTGATCCCCACAGTATCGACGCAGTGATTCTTTCTCATGCACATCTGGATCATTCGGGAAAACTTCCAAAGCTGGTGAATCAGGGCTTCGATGGTCCAATTTACTGCACCCAGGCCACTAAAGGAATTCTGCGGATCCTGCTTGAGGACGCACTCGGATTATATCAGCGTGATCTGGAGCGGGAGAATGTGCGCCGCGAGCGCAGTGGTCGTAAACTTCTGGCTGCTGAATATTCTGAGGATGATGTCAGGAAAGTGCTCAAGCTCTGCGAGGGCATACCCTATAACACCAATTTTGCGCCAGGTTCTGCGGCAACTGTCTGTTTCCACGATGCGGGACACATACTTGGGTCGGCCATTGTTGAGATTGAACTGGAAGAGAAAGGCCAGCACAAGCGTCTGGTTTTCTCAGGCGATCTGGGTCGGAAAGGCTCAGTGCTGATGAATGATCCTGAGACTCTGGACAGCGCTGATCTGGTGCTGATGGAAGGCACTTATGGAAATCGTGATCATCGCGATGAAAGCAGCACCATGCAACAGCTGACCAATATATTAAGTGAGACCTGGCAGCGCGGCGGCAATGTGCTGATTCCCGCTTTCGCTTTAGGCCGCTCACAGGAAATTATTTTTCATCTGGGCAGCCTTTACAACAAAGGCCTGCTCGATGGCTGGCAGGTATTTCTCGACAGCCCGATGGCGATTGAAGTCACCCAGGTGTATGACCGATGGCTGCACCTGATGGACGACAAGGATATTCGGCAGCTTGATAAGTTCGGGCGCGATTCACTGGAGGAGTTTTTACCGACTCTTAAAATCTGTCGTACACCAGAAGAGTCGATGGCGATTAATGAAGTTAAGCAAGGCGCCATTATCATTGCAGGCAGCGGCATGTGCACTGGCGGGCGCATCCGGCACCACATGAAACATCGCCTCTGGCGGGAGAGCAATACCATGATCTTCATCGGCTTTCAGGCTCAAGGTACGCTGGGTCGATTGCTGGTCGACGGGCTTAAAGACGTGAAGATATTTGGCGATGAAATCAAGGTGCGCGCCCGCATAGAAACATTAGGGGGTTTTTCGGCCCACGCCGGGCAATCTGAGCTGCTAAGCTGGGTCGAGAATTTTAAACCGACACCCCGCGTGCTGCTTATACATGGTGAGGCGCAAGCTTTGGAAGCTCTGTCTCAAAAATTATGGACAGACAAAAGCATACGCAGTGAAATCCCTGCCTTGGGCAGTTGTATTGCATTTTAGGAAATTTCTGGATGACTCAACGGCCTTCCAACGAGCAGGAAGCTGATTCCTTAAGCTGCAAAGATCCGCATGCCACTAGTGCCGAGCAGGTGCTGTCCGCAATGGGCAGCAGGCGCAGCGGTCTTGATGCCAATACAGCGCGTAAGCGCCTCGATCAATGCGGCCCCAACCAGCTGCAGGCCAGAAAACCCACCCCTGGCTGGCTGCGGCTGTTACGGCAATTCCAGAATCTGTTTATTTATGTGTTGCTGGTCAGCGCGGTGATCAGCTATCTGCTCGGACACTACGTCGACTCGGGAGTCATCTTTGCCGTAGTGCTTATTAATGCGCTGGTCGGTTTTATTCAGGAAGGCAAAGCCGAGGCTGCTCTGCGCGCCATACTGTCAATGACTAAAACACATTGCAGAGTGCTGCGTGAGGATACTGTTCAAACCATCGACAGCACTGAAGTAGTGCCCGGTGACATTATTATTTTAAAGTCTGGTGACCGTGTCGCAGCCGACATGAGGATTATTGAAAGTAAAGAATTGCGTAGCGATGAGTCCATGCTTACCGGCGAATCGCAGCCGCGCGATAAAAACCCCGAACCTCTGCAGCAGGACATTGATCTGGCTGATCGCAATAATATGGCCTTCATGGGCACCATGGTAGTCAACGGCACCGGCAAGGGGGTGGTGACCAACACTGCGACGACTACTCAGTTGGGCAACATCAATACCATGGTGCAACAGGTCAGCATTGCAAAAACACCGCTGCAAAAACAACTGGAAGATCTCGCCAGAAAGTTAACCATTGCCATCCTGCTGTTTTCAGCGGCCACTATGGCTTACGGCATGCTGGTTTATAATCAGTCTTTCAGTGCCATGATCCAGGCTGCCATCGGCATCGCCGTTGCCGCTATCCCGGAAGGCCTGCCTGCAGTAGTGACCATAGTTCTGGCGCTGGGTGTGCAGCGCATGGCTCATCGTAATGCCCTGATGCGGCGCCTGCCGGCAGTAGAAGTACTTGGTTCGGTAGATGTTATCTGTACAGATAAAACTGGCACCTTGACCGCTAATACCATGATGGTGACTGCACTGCAGACGGCTACCGATAAATTCGAGATCAGCGGCAGTGGTTATGCGCCTGATGGCGATCTGTGCAAGGATGGCCATACCGTTGCTGCCGATGCTCAGTCTGAATCGCTGAAGCAGGCTGCGCTGATAGCCATGCTCTGCAATGAAGCCAGAATCACCTGTGAGCATCAGCACTGGAAAATGCATGGCGATCCCACCGAAGGTGCGCTGCATGTAATGGCTTTGAAAAGTCAGCTCAGTGCACCTGATGTCAAAGCCCGCTGGCCACGTCTGGACACCCTGCCCTTTGCCACTGAAAAGCGCTATATGGCAACTCTGCATACAAGCCCGGAAGGGGACCATGTGGTGCTGGTAAAAGGGGCACCGGAACGCATTCTCGGATTCTGCAGTAAGCAGCTTGATGAACAACAAAACCTGCAACCTTTAAACGAGAAATTCTGGCAGGAGAAGACCGAAGAACTGGCTTCCCAGGGCATGCGGGTAATTGCGCTGGCCCGCAAAACCACCTCAGCAAAAACTGAACTGCAGGCGGCTGATGCTGAGACTGATCTCATCATGATTGCGCTGAGCGGCATCAGTGATCCGCCTCGGGAAGAAGCCATTGCCGCAATTGCTGAATGTCACCGGGCCGGCATCCGGGTAAAAATGATCACCGGTGATAATCCCTTGACTGCGGCAGCTATTGGCCGTCAGCTCGGCATTAATGACGCCCGCATCCTGACCGGACACGATCTGGATAACACCAAAGCTGAGGACATGGCGCAACTGGTTGATGAGGTCGATATCTATGCGCGCACCAGTCCGAAAAACAAGCTGATGCTGGTGAAAAATCTGCAGCAGAATCGGCATGTGGTCGCGATGACCGGAGATGGCGTTAATGATGCGCCCTCCTTAAAGCAGGCAGACATTGGCATCGCGATGGGCTTGAAGGGCACCGATGCTGCGCGTGAAGCGGCGGATTTCGTGCTCACCGATGATAACTTTGCCACCATCGCCTCAGCGGTCGCGGAAGGCCGCACCGTCTATGACAATACCGTCAAATCAATCCTGTTCATGCTGCCGGTAAATGTCGCGCAGGCCACCGTTATTCTGATTGCCATTCTGCTGGGACGGGTACTGCCGATCAGTCCACCACAGATTCTATGGGTCAATATGATTACCTCGGTGACCCTGTCGCTGGCGCTGGCGTTTGAGGCGGGTGAACGTCATATCATGCAACGTCCACCACGACCTTACGAACAGAGTTTTTTTACGCCAACTATGCTGCGGCGCTTGTTCATCGTCAGTGCTGCCGGTGCTGCTATCGTGTTCCTGATGTTTACCTGGAGTATGAACCGGGGCGACAGCATCGAGTATGCGCGCAGTGTCGCAATCAACAGTCTGGTCGCTTTTGAAGCTTTTTATCTGATTAGCAGTCGCTTTTTATATCAGAGCATCTTCCGACGCGAGACTCTGAAAGGCGCTCAACCGGCACTAATTGCCATTGCTCTGGTGATCGGCGCACAGATACTGTTCACCTATCTGCCCTGGTCACAAGGCATTTTTGAAGTTGAAGGTCTGCAACTGCGTGACTGGTTGATAATTATCCCGATCGCCAGTTCGATAATTTTTATCGTTGAGCTGGATAAATATATTGATCGCCGTACTGGAAAATTTTAATCGCTACGTCCTGATTTCAATTGCTTATGTCAGCAGTTGCTTCAAACCGGAAACCAGCAGGGGCGCCAGGTCAATCTGGTTACTGGGGTGGGATATGCTGTTGCTGGTAACCACTCGCAGACCGGCAGCCTGCATTTCCTGAGCAGCTCCCTCAGCAAAAATTCCATGTACTCCAACACAGATCGGCGCAGCCAGACCAGCATCCTGCAAATGTCGGGCGGCCTGCAACATGGTTCTGCCCGTGCTGATAATATCGTCAACCAGCACAGGCGTATGCTGCAGCCAGTTGCTGACATGAGGCAGGGAGACGCGCACATCACGATCACCAAATCTTTCTTTGGTGAGCACCTCCCAGGGACAGTCGACGAGCTCTGCGACTCTTGCCGCCCACTGCTCGGATTCACCATCCGGACCAATAATCAGCGGTTTCTTTATATGGGCGCGCAACCATTGAGCGATAGGCTCGACCGCAGTCATCGCCACAGCCGGAATACTGTAGACCTCCTCAAGCTTATGAATCCGGTGCAGATGGGGATCTACGGTTAACAGCCAGTCCAGTTGCTGACTGATCAGCCCGGCGAAGTATTTTGCATTAATCCCCTCCCCCGCATGAAAGCGTTTGTCCTGGCGCATATAGGCCAGATAGGGGGCAATCAGTCCGACGCGACTGGCACCCAGATCACGCAGAGTATTCACCAGCAACAGCAGCGGCAGCACTTTATCGTCTGGACGGTGTAACTGGCACAGTACGGCGACATCGGCACCCGCGACATCGTCGAGCACGCGCACATAGGTTTCACCATCGGGAAAGTGCCGCAGCTCCATATTGCCGGGACTGAAGTCGCTATGCGCAAACAGACTTTTCGCCAACTCCTGCTGGCCCGGCATTACATAGAGAAGGCGCCTCATATCACTTCCTTTTCGATATGGATGATTTCCGGATGCGCTTTGTAGAAATCCAGCGCATAAGCCAGCTCGCCTGATGCTTCAGCGTGCAGAGTCATCAATACCTGACCTTGCTCCACAAGATCGCCAACTTTTACATGCAGATCAATACCAGCGGCGGGTGCATTGGGTGCCCCGGCCAGACTTGCAAGGCGGGAAAGAATACGGTTGTTTATCATGCCAATGACACCAGCTTGAGCTGCAATAACCGGATGCTGATGCAGCGCCACCGGTGGTGATTTCAGGCCACCCTGGGCGATACAAATATTATTGAATTTCTGCCAGGCAAGGCCATTATCCAGAGTTTGGCTGGCCAGTTGAAAACCCTGCCCTGGTGCGCATACTCCACCCATTTCAAGCACCAGTGCGGCCACTGTAAGTGAGCGCTGTCGCAGATCCTCCGGCGCTGCAGGACTCCCCTTCAGAACGGCCAGCACATCCCGGGCTTCCAACGCCGGTCCAATACCAAACCCCACTGGCTGCGTGCCATCGGTGATCACCGTGTCAACGTGCAGACCAAGCGCTGCGCCAGTATTTACCAGCAACTCTTTCAAACGTTCTGCAAATTCAGGGTTGCGCACTTTAGCCGTCGGTCCGACCGGTATATCAATAAGCACATGTGTCGCCCCGGCGGCAATTTTCTTGGATAAAATAGAAGCTACCAACTGCCCCTCGCTGTCCAGATCCAGAGCCCGCTCCACGCGGATAATGATGTCATCGGTGGGGCTTAATGCCATCGAACCACCCCAGGCAAGACAGGCACCCTGCTCCCGCACAACCCGGTGCATAGTCTCCAGGGTCAGAGTGACATTGGTCAGGGTTTCCATGGTATCTGCGGTACCTGCCGGTGACGTAATAGCACGCGATGATGTTTTCGGCATCAACAGTCCGTTCGCTGCAACAATAGCGACCACAATCGGCGTGGTGCGGTTTCCCGGCAGGCCACCGACACAATGCTTATCGAGCACCTGCACATCCTCACCCCAGTTAAAGCGCCGCCCTGCTTCTACCATCGCACGGGTAATTGCGATGATTTCCTGCAGATTAAGATTACTGGCAGCACAGGCGGTCACATAGGCAGAGAGCTGAATATCGGAGTAATGATCAAGGCTGATGTCTGAAATAATATGACGGGCACCTTCAAGGGTGAACGGTCGACCATAGAGTTTGCCTCGCACATGGCTCATTGATTCGACCGGCGGGGCATGTTTGAAAGTGGCCTTGTCACCCTCTTCGGCCCCGAGCAGCCGCCAGGCGATATCGCTGAGTGCAGCCTTCTGATGACTGAGGAATTCGCCGGTGACAATATTCAAAGTGGCGATGATACTGCTTTCGCCGGAACTTACCGTGACCCTGCCCTGGGCATCAAATCCTTCTGCCCGGCAAACATGACAGTCCTTACGCATATAGACCACAGGTTCCTGATGCGTATCGATACCGGCACGCGTCAGGAATAGGAAACTCTCGCTTATTTCTTCTTCCTGAACTGTCATCTTTACAACAACTTAATGGGTATATTTGCGCCAGGTCAGCGTTCCAGTAGTGCGACCACTGGCATCTTTTATGGACAATTTTAGGAAACCGTCAGCAAACTCGAAATGTCGAACATTATCTTCCCCGACCCAGCCGCCACGGGTAGGCGAGCCTTCAACTTTATGGATGACGATATTATTGTCGAGATCATAGTGAACGCTGCCCCAGTAGGCGAAACCACCACTGACATTTTGCGTGGCCGCGGCAGCTCGTGCGGGCAGATCTTTGGGCATGCCCTGGGCGGACATATTATCGTGTTCGTCATACATGATGCGGCCGATGTAATTCATATCCACCTCACCACCTTCGGCCGGAAAAGTGACATAACTGACCAACTCATAATGTCCGATAAACTGCTGTTTCACCGCCTCCAGACGATCGTCTGCGGCAATAGCGCGTTTGTCACTGCTCCACAAGCCCACTCCAGCAGCCATTATCAGTACAACTGTCATTATTCCTAATCGACGCATGGATTTTCTCCTCGGTTTTTTGTTATTCAGTCTGCTCAGATTGATCTGATAATACTCGCGGCACTCGCCCAGGTAAAGCCGCCACGTCAGGCAATATTACTGCGGCGGAATGCTGATGCGATTACTGCTACACTTGCGTCAATATCAACAACTGGACTGCTACAGATCACCTCTATGAACGAACAACTGGACCAGCTTTTTCAGCATCTCGAACTGGAGAAACTCGAAGAGAATCTCTACCGTACCATTCACAAGAATGAAGGATGGAAGCGGGTTTACGGAGGTCAGGTGCTGGCTCAGGCCTTATTAAGCGCTACTCACACCATCCCGGAAGATCGCCATCCACATTCACTGCACGCCTATTTTTTGCGACCTGGCGACATGGACCAGCCAATCCTCTTTCAGGTTGACCGGATCCGCGATGGCCAGAGCTTCACCACCCGGCGGGTTGTAGCCATTCAACATGGCAAGGCAATCTTGAATATGGCGGCCTCCTTCCAGGTGATGGAAACTGGCCTGAACCATCAGAGCGAGATGCCGGATGTGCCTGCGCCTGAGGACTGCCTGAATCGGCAGCAGATGGCCGAAAAATTCAAGGACTCAATGTCTGCAGAAATGTTTGAACGCGCCGGTCGCCCCTTCGCGATTGACCTGCGCCATGTCGAACCGGAAAACGTTTTCCGTCCGGAACCCAGGCCTGCGCAACGCAGCGTCTGGTTCAGGGTAAACTCTGAACTGCCGGCCGACTATCATTTCAACTCTCATCTGCTGGCCTATGCATCAGACATGACCCTGTTGCAGACCTGCCTGCGCCCGCATGGTCAAAGTCTGTTCGATCCAAAACTGCAAATTGCCAGCCTGGATCATGCCATGTGGTTTCATCGGCCTTTCAGTATCGATCAATGGCTGTTGTATGTGCAGGATAGCCCTTCAGCGTCGCAAGGCCGTGGCTTTAACCGTGGCAATATTTATACCCGGCAGGGAGAGTTGGTGGTTTCTGTCGCGCAGGAAGGTCTGATTCGAGTCCATGAATAAGTACATCGCCCGGAGCATTGAACCTATAAGGTCTTAAAGAAACGATCAGCGCGCGGGCGAAAATAGTTCTCATAATCCAGCGATAAAACCACACTGCGGGAACGGCCGATTACTTCATCCCGTGGCACAAAGCCGATGTAGCGGGAATCGGCGCTGTTATCACGGTTATCACCAAGCACAAAGTAGTAATCCTGAGGGACTGTCAAAGGCGCAAAAGAAGACACCCGGCTTCCTGGTCGGGTTCGCACTGTATATTGCTGCCCCGACAGCTGCTCAACAGCATCCACTGTTGAAGCAATTTGATCACCGCCAAGGCTTTGATAGGACAATTGCTGCCCGTTAATACTCAGCACATTGTTGTTCATGCTGACGACATCTCCTGGCACACCGATCACCCGTTTAACCAGACGCAGATCAGACACTTCCGAATCAAAAATAATGATATCGCCGCTTAACGGATCGCCGCGTTTAAACAGGGAAACATGGGTAAAGGGTATCCGTAAATCATAGGCCAGTTTGTTCACCAGAATCCGATCACCTTCGATGATAGTCGGGTTCATGGAGCCCGTCGGCACATCATTCCAATCGGCGATAGCACTGCGGAATAATGCCATCAGCACCAGGAACAGTAATAAGGACTTATAGTTCTGCCATGTCTCGTTTAACCAGCGTTGCATATTAATTGCCTCAAAATTTTTGGGGATCCGGTGAGAAATAAACTGTTCCGATTCTGATCTGTGCTCTGACAGATTGCACGCTTGCTATGACACCAGCCATTTCTGCCAGAACACCGCATCACCCATCTGCGGGTCCAGCGAATAAGGACTGAAGCCAAATTTCTGATAGGCATTGCCTGCGGTTTTATTGCCCTGAAGAATCTCGAGGGTCAATTTACAACAGCCCTTTTCGATCGCCAGTGCCTCTATCCTATCCAGCATAAGCTGACTGATACCATGCCCACGCCAGGGCTTGTCCACCACCACATCATGAATATTAATCAACGGTCTGGCGGCGAAAGTTGAAAACGCTTCAAAACAATTAATCAAGCCGACAGCTACATCGTCAACATAAGCAATAACTGTGAATGCATAAGGCCTTTTTGCGAGTTCCGAAACCAGAATTGCAGTCACCGATGCAGGCAGGCTTTTACCTCCGCCCATGGGATCAAGTGCATAAGCATTTAGCAGTCTGACGATATCCGCGGCATGACGAGGATTGTGGTAGTCGGCAGTGACTGTCTCAACTCCGGGTTTCACTAAAAGCCTTCTTGCTGTTGTTGCGTGCGTACGCCGAACCGCGTTGCAGCAGCGGGTAAACGAATACTACCAGCAGCAGCAAAGCCGCTCCGATGTAAAATTGCATATTCAGATCCTGTTGCTCATTAAGCAGAATTATCGCCAGCACAATGGCGTAGACCGGTTCCAGATTGACTGCCAGTGAAGTGGCGAACGCTGACAAATGGCGCAAAGCCACCAGAGACAGCGCAAAGGGCAGCAAGGTACAAGCAAACGCCAGCACCAGCAACAGCATCATATCCTGTGTCCCCGGTAGCGCGAACACTGAGTCCAGATCAGTAATAAAGCTTTCGATCACCGGTCCACTTTCCAGCATCACCGCCAGCACTGCCAGTCCCGCCAGAAACACGCCGCCCGCCCCCATTTCCAAAGCAGTGACACTGAGGGCATCTGAACGGTGCACCAGGCGCTTATTCAGCGCACTGAAGATGGCAACAAAGAATGCTGACAGTATGCCCACGACTATGCCGATATTCATCGACTCCGGCGTGCCGCCGACCAGCAACAGGATGCCTGGCAGGATCAGAATACCCAGCAGCAATTCCCGCCAGCTGAAGCGACTGCCGGTAAGCAGGGGTTCAATGAAGGCTAAAAACACCGGCACAGTCGCGATACAGGTAGCCGCGACCGAGGCGTTGGCAAGTTTGATGGCACCATAGAAGGTCAGCCAATGCAGTGCCACCACCACACCAATTCCCATATAGGCCAGCAACAGTCGCGCCGGCAATAGGCTCAATCCACGCCAGACCCGTGGCAGCAGAAATAACACCCCGGCAACCATCAGCATCCGCCAAAGTACCAGCGGCAAGGCAGGCATGGTGATCAGTTTGCCGAGAATTGCAGTGAAACCCCAGAGCAAAACACAGAAATGTATTTGGACCCAGGCTCTGGTGTGGTCTGACATGCCAGGGAACCTTGTGCTATTGTTTTGCGTCAACAATCATTGAGAACGGTACTATACATGTCACCTGCTGCTCTATTCAACGCACACATTGATCAGCTGAGCGCCAATTACGAGAAGGCAATCCTCGCGACCGGCCTGGGCTGTGACGCGGTTTTACTCCACAGCGGCTCTGAAGCGGATTATTACGCGGACGACCAGGCCATTCCGTTTCGCGCCCATGGTCATTTCTTGCACTGGCTGCCAGTTAACCGTCCCGAGCAGATGGTGTTGTTTGTACCGGGTGAAAAACCATTCTATTTCCAGGTAGTGCCTCAGGACTTCTGGTACGAACAAACTATTGCAATGGACGACTGGTGGGCAGACAGCTTCCAGGTGCAGACTTTCGAGCAGGCCTCTGCAGTCAAGTCGCTGCTTGCCACCAGGGGTCGTATTGCCTTTCTGGGGCAGCATACTGCCTTTGCCCGCGCCGTCGGCATTGATCCCTCGCTGCATAATCCGCCTTCTCTGCTGCATTGGCTCGACTACCAGCGAGCGTACAAGACGCCCTATGAAGTTGAACAGCTCAAAGCTGCAAACCGGCTGGCGCTGACCGGTCATACCGCCGCGCAACAGGCTTTTGAAGATGACGGCAATGAATACGATATTCATCAGGCCTTCCTGCTTGCCTGTAATATCCTGGAAACAGAATCGCCTTATACCAATATCGTGGCTTTGAATGAAAAGGCCGCGATTCTGCACTACCAGAATAAGCGCCGCTCAGCCGCAGCAGCAAACGGCAGCAATCAGGTATTGCTGATCGATGCCGGCTGCCGGATCAATAATTACTGCTCCGATATCACTCGTACTCATACCCAGGCGCATACACCACAGATATTCCGATCGCTGGTGACTGCGATGGAAGTGCTGCAACAGGAATTGATTGAGCAGATCATTGTCGGCAGGCCTTATCTCGATCTGCATGTGGCGGCACATGAAGGCATCTGCGAAATTCTGATGCAGCATGAAATAATCCGCGGCTCGTACGATGAACTGATGAATGAGGCCATCAGTGCAATATTTTTACCGCATGGTCTCGGGCATCTGTTGGGTATTCAGGTCCACGATGTCGGTGGCCGGCAATGCAATCGACACGGTGATTTATTGCCGCCTCCTGCCGAATACCCGGCATTGCGTAATACCCGCACCATCGAACCGGGTCAGGTGTTTACTATTGAGCCGGGGCTTTATTTTATTCCGAGCCTGCTTAATAAAGAACGCAGCTCGGCTCGAGGTAAATTAATCAACTGGCAGCTGATTGAGCAACTGATTCCGCTGGGCGGAATTCGGATTGAAGATAATGTGCTGGTCACTGCGCGCGGCGCTCAGAACCTTACCCGCTCGGGATGAGGCTTGTGTGATTGATTATGGGGTCAGCAACTTAATCAGGATGGCGTGATTTCGGCGCGCCACGTTGATTATTTTGCTGATAAGCAGCATCGCATCCGGATAAGTTTCTGCTTCCAGAATTTCAGCCTCCTGCTGCAAAGCAGCAAGGGCTTCATTCAAAAAGCGTATTAATGATTTTGATTGTCGCTGCAGATTAACGCCCGTGCTGCTTTCAAATTCGTGCAGAGCCGTTTTATTAAGCCTGCCAATATCAGTTGCAGGCCCGAAAGGCATCGCAAAATGCTGGTTCAGTTCATCGTAAACCGCTGTGCTGACCAGATCGTAGGCGGGTGCCAGAGCGATCATCCTGCCATGGTGTAAGAATGAAAAATTCTTCCCATGCGCATCGTTATTACCGATCAACAGGTTGAACAACAGCCGGCGAATTAATTCATTCTGATGGATAGCCGATGGTTTTGTGTAACGTCTGACAGCCTCGAATAGAGCCCGATAATCAGGTCCCCCGTCATGGGTATATTTCTGAGCGGACGGAATTTTTTCGATCTGACACAGATCTTCCTGATGAATTCTTTTGATACCCTGCGCAGTTTTCTGCCGGTCATATCGTTCTATTACAAAGCAATCCAGTTCCTCTCCGTCAGCATTTACAAACGGAATCAATTGTACACAAGGCGTGTTCAGACCAACTCGTTTCGCTGCTTTCATGCACAGGTATTCGTTTTCTACGAGGGATTTAAAACGCAGCGAAGGTGGTTTTACGATATGGGTAGAAATGCTTGCTACTGGCAAGTACAGTTCTTTCTCAAACATCAGCAGCGGAATCTTGTGCTGCGCGCCAGCCAGACTGAGTCGTAATCCATGTCGCGTCTCTGCAAGGAAAGGTGTCAGCTCAATTTGTTTGAGGACTTGCCCTAATTGGCGCTTTGTAAGCGCTTGTGCAAACTCAGCAACATGCTGAAAAGAAACGTCCTCAGTCCCCGTAACAGAAAGTGCCCCTGCAATGTCACCACCGAGCACTTCAAGCAGGCGCGAATAATTGTTTTCAGCCGTTTTAAGACGCTCCGCCAACAATGTGCGGATAGCTCCTTCAGGCAGCAGATTCTCAAAAAAAGGGAACACTATGGCGTCAACATATACTTCCGGGCTGACGGGCATGCACACGGATACCGGCTGAAGATCGGCCGCGATATAAGAGTCAAGGTAACGAAATGAAAAACGCTCATTGTCGATCGACAGTTCACCGCAGGGATGACCAAAAAAACGCACCAGGTGTTTCACACAGCAGCTCCCTTACCGAGACTCAGATTCTGCAACGGACGGCTCAAGTCGAATATCAATACCGAGCGAATCCAGTACTCTGAGCACCAAACCAATACGAGCAGATTCCTTGCCATTCTCAATTTCACTGAGTGTACGCACACTGACACCCGCAACGCTGGCAAGTTCATCCTGGCGCAGGTCCAGGGCTTTTCTGGTTTGGCGTATAAGCTGTCCTATTGCAGCGGAATTCATGAGGGACTCACTAGATTATGCACGAACGCGCATACTAGTTTCCAGCTGGGGGAAATGTCAAGCGTATATGCACGAGCGCGCATAAACGCTAAAAATAGCGCGAAAAAAATTCTTTTATGCGCGATCGCGCGTATTAGTGGAGGTCAGCTGCTTCTGGACCAGCTGAAAGGTTCGCTCCAAAGCGCCACGATTTTCCGCAATTATGCGCGGACCCGCTGCGCTCATGCGTGCATACAGCTCTTTATCCAGCAGCAGATCCGCGACTGCACGCGCCAGATCCGGCTCGTCGCGCACTGTTTTCAATGCCCCACCATCCTCAAGCTGCTCACAGATGGTCTGGAAGTTAAACTGTGAAGGTCCGACCAGCACCGGCAAACCCAGAGTGGCTGGCTCCAGTACGTTCTGGCAACCGGTATTCACCAGACTGCCGCCGACAAAGGCGACATCGCTGATACTGTAGTAAGCCAGCATCTCGCCCATACTGTCACCTATAAACACATTGGTCAGAATGCTGACTGGTTGGGCAGAACTGCGACGAACCACGGTCAGGGATTTTTCGGTACACAGCTTCTCTGCCAGCTTGAATCTTTCGGGGTGACGTGGCACCAGTATCAGCAGCAGATCAGGAACAGTCCGCAGACAGAGTTTAAATGCGGTCAGCACCCGGTCTTCTTCGTTGACACCATCGGCAGCGCGGGTACTCGCCGCAATCCATACGGGTCGTTTGCCTTCAATTAATGCCGACAGCTCTGCCTGCCTGGCCTGAATATTCTGCGGCAGTTCAACTTCAAACTTTACACTGCCGGTAATCTGCAGATTCTGTTCGGGTACACCAAGTTTTTTAAAGCGCTCCGCGTCCCTGGAGCTTTGCGCGGCAATGCAATCAATCTGCTGCAACATCGGTTTACCCAGTTTCGAAAACTTCTCATAACCACGAAATGATTTCTCGGACAACCTGGCATTGACGACCAGCACTCGTGCTCCACTCTGCTTGCTGTAATGCACAATATTCGGCCACAACTCCGTTTCCATCAGAATAGTCAGCTCTGGTTGAAACGCCGCCAGAAAGCGCTTAACTGCGCCGGGATAATCATAAGGCGCGTATACATGGCAGACGTCTTTGCCAAACATCTCGCGGACACGCTCAGAACCGGTAGGTGTCATGGTGGTGACAACAATGCCATAGGCCGGCTGCTGCTCACGCAGCCTGCGAATTAACGCTGCTGCAGCAATCGCCTCCCCCACCGACACTGCATGGATCCATATCCAGCGTTGCTGATGGTGGTGTTTTCGCGCTTTGCTGACCAGGCCCAGTCGCTCACCCCAGCGCTGCGCATAAGCAGGTGCCCTGAGCGCACGCCAGAGCAATCGCAGCAGAATAAACGGCAGCGCCAGGTAAAAGATGAAATTATATAAAGCTCTGTTCACGTGGGTTTTTGCAGTCCAGAATATCGCTTATCGAATACAGACTCTTGCCAATGTCAGCCGTGCGCTCGGTGCTCATATTTTATGTCACAGAGCGGCCATGGAGAATTTGCAGACTGTTCGCTGTGTTCCTGCATGCTACTATACGGCCGCACAAGGGCGAAATGATTTAAGAGCATCAACCATGGCAAGGCACCTCAGCAGAAGTCGACTGATCCGAAAGCGCGGCAAAAAAGCCGGCGCTTCGCCTGGCACGCTGGTTCACGTCGGCGAGGCCAGTACTGCGGAAACGCAGATGCGGCTTATCCGCTACAACCAGGATGAATTGCAGGATCATCTGGTAGACTCTCCTGCTGATTGCAAACCTCCTGAAAAATCAGATTTTACCTGTTGGTTTAATATCGATGGCGTACACCAGACCTCGGTGATCCAGACCCTCGGCAATAATTTTGGTCTCCATGGGCTGGTGATGGAAGACATTCTGAACACCGATCATCGCCCGAAAATTGAAAATCATGATGACTATCTGTACATCGTACTGAAAATGCTCCAGTACGATGAAGAGGCTGCCGAATCCAGAACTGAGCAGATTAGTATTATCGTTGGAAAAAATTATGTGCTGGCGTTTCAGGAACGCGTCGGTGATGTATTTGATGGTGTACGCAAGAGATTGAGCTCAGGCCGAAGTATTCGGCAGAAAGGGGCTGACTATCTGGCCTATGCATTGATCGACGCCATTGTTGATAATTATTTCGTGCTGCTGGAAAAATTCGGCGACCAGGTTGAATTGCTTGAAGACGATCTGCTCAGCCACCCCACTCCAAAAACCTTGTCACAGATCCATCATTTCAAACGCGAAATGCTGCTGCTGCGCAAAGCCGTCTGGCCTTTGCGGGAAGTACTGAGCAGTCTGACCCGTGATGAGAGCGAGATGGTTTCTGCAGAAACGCGACTGTTCCTCCGAGATGTCTACGACCACACCATCCATATTATTGATACCATCGAAACTATCCGCGATCTGCTCGTCGGCATGCTTGATCTGTACGTATCCAGTGTCAGTAATCGGATGAATGAGATTATGAAGGTGTTGACCATCTTCGCCTCCATATTTATGCCACTGACATTTATAGCGGGCGTTTACGGCATGAATTTTCAGCACATGCCTGAGTTGGCTTTGCCCTGGGCCTACCCGGCAACATTGCTGTTTATGCTGGCGATTGCAGCAGGCCTGGTGGTTTTCTTTAGATGGAAAAAATGGCTTTGAATAACTCTTGCTCAACACAGATTGTTATTCTGGGAGGCGGAATCGCTGGACTGTGGTTGCTGAACCGGCTCTGCAATGAAGGCTTCGATGCCGTTTTGCTGGAAAAAAACGCCCTTGGTGGCGGTCAGACTCTCGCTTCGCAGGGCATTATTCATGGTGGACTGAAGTATGCATTGAACGGCGCACTCAGCCCTGCCAGCAGTGCCATAGCGGATATGCCTGCACGCTGGCGGCAATGCCTGGACGGCAGCGGCGAACTGGATCTGTCCGGCTGCAGATTGTTATCACCCAATTATTATATGTGGTCGGATTCAAGCTATCGCTCACGCTTGAAAACATTTCTGGGCAGCAAAGCTTTGCGCGGGCGCATCGACGCACTGAAGCCAACGGAATATCCGGCATTTTTTCGCAACGCCGCACCGCAGAATGCAGCGCTTAAAGGCACACTGTATAAGCTGACGGATTTTGTTGTCGACACCCCTTCCCTGCTGCGCATCTTGTCTGCGCGTTACCGTGACCGTCTTTTTCACAGCCCCACAATAAGCCTGAGCAGAAACGCCGACAATAAAATAATTCATGTCAGTGCTGAAGGCCCGAGCGGGATGGTACAGATCAGCGCACAGCGTTATATCCTGTGCGCTGGTGAAGGTAATGAAACACTGCTCAAGGAGGCGGGCATCAGCAAACCAGAAATGCAAAAACGTCCCTTGCACATGGTCTGTGTTCATCTCGATCATCCCGACCCGGTTTTTGTTCATTGCATTGGTGACAGCTTTGGTATGGCGCCACGACTCACCATAACGTCGCATCCACTGGATGACGAAACCGTCGCCGGTGCGCGCACACAACAGGTGTGGTATATCGGTGGTGAGATAGCAGAGAAAGGTGTCAATCGCAGTGCCGCGGAACAACAGCACATTGCCCGTGAGGAGCTCAGCTGCATGTTCCCCTGGGTAGATTTCAGTGCCGCACAATGGGGCAGTTTTTTCATTAATCGCGCGGAACCCAAAGTGTTAAATTTGCAGCGTCCGGACAATGCGTATGTCGGTACGGCGCAGAATCTGTTGATCACCTGGCCAACTAAACTGACGCTGAGTCCTGATCTGGGCGACGCCGTTTTGCAGAACCTTCGCTCGCAACAGCTTGTGCCTGAATTCAGTGCCGGTGCGGTAGCGGGTATTGCCAGTCCTCTGTCCGCTCAGTTCAAATTCCCGGACTTTGCGATACCGCGCTGGGAAGGCATGTTCAGATGAGCACCGGGAAAATATTACCCAGACGCTTGATCGGTCAGACTGGCATTGAAGTTTCCTGCCTGGGTCTGGGTACCGTCAAATTTGGCCGCAATACCGGTGTGAAATATCCGCAGGGATTTGAACTTCCCGATGATTCCGATGTGCAACAGATTCTGCGCCTTGCCCATGAACTGGGCATTAACCTGATTGATACCGCCCCGGCCTATGGCAGCAGCGAAGAGCGGCTGGGCAGATTGCTGGAACAGCGCCACGACTGGGTAATCTGCACTAAAGTGGGTGAGGAATTTGAGCAAGGAAACTCCTCTTATGACTTCAGTGCCGCCCATGTCCGTGCCAGCGTGGAGCGCAGTCTGCAACGCCTGCATACTGATTATCTGGATTTAGTGCTGGTACATTCCGATGGCAAAGACATGGACATCATTAATAACAGCGATTGTTTTGCAGAGCTGCAGAGATTCCGCGAGCGGGGGTTGATACGCGCATTTGGCATGTCCACTAAAACAGCCGCCGGCGGTATCGCCGCGCTTGAGCATTCGGACCTGGTGATGGTGACTTACAATCCTGCGGAGGTTGCTGAAAAAAGCGTTCTTGATCGTGCCTTCCAGCTAAACAAGGGCGTGCTGATCAAGAAGGCTTTGAACAGCGGTCACAGCATCGGCGCACCGGCTGCTGAGCAGAATGCGGCCGGCATGGATCCGGTTCAGCGCAGCATGGAGTTTATTTTCAGCCATCCGGCCGTCAGTGCAGTGATTATCGGCACCATTAACCCGCTGCATATTGTTCATAATGTTAATGCTGCAGCCCAGGCCTCAAGCCCAGTATCATAAAGTCAGGACCTTAAGGAGCCTCCAGCATCAGCTTTTCAGTAACAAGGCCCTGAAGTGTTCACCTGATACTGGTGCAGACCTCACAGAGCAGATAAAGCTGCATGCGCTTGCCTGGGCTCATTATCATGCTGTTGAATTGCTGCCACAGCGTCGCCGGCACACCGGTCATAGCAAGCGGTAATCCGAGTTTCGCAAAGAGCTGACTGCCACCGAAACCGCCCAGCATCTGCTGCAGTATCTGCTCACCGGCGCTCAGTGGTTTCTCGATATAAAGCACTTGATAGCTATCCAGTTCCGCCATCGCGGCGGCTGCAGTGACGGCTGCAGCAAGATCACCGAGCTGATCGATCAATCCCATTTCCAGCGCTACACTGCCCGACCACACCTGGCCCTGCCCAACGGCATCAACATCCTCAACACTCATATCCCGGCTTTGCGAAACCAGGTTCAGGAACTTGCTATAGGCATCTTCGACACTCGCTTGCAGAACCTGCTGCATAGGCTCACCCAAGCCACCGAACGGATCAGCTGTGCGCGAAAACGGTGTCGTGCCCACGCCGTCAGTAGTAACGCCTATTTCGGCCAGAGAATTTTCAAAGGTAGGAAATAGACCGATCACCCCAATTGAACCGGTGATGGTCTGTGGCGACGCCCAGATCTGATCAGCAGCCGTGGCTATCCAATAGCCGCCCGAAGCCGCAGTACCGCCCATCGAAACTATCAGCGGCTTACCTGCTGCTTTGAGCAGTTCAAGCTCCTGACGAATCATTTCCGATGCCAGTGCCGCACCACCAGGCGAATCAACCCGCAACACCACTGCCTTAACCCGCTCATCAAATCTTGCCTGACGAATCAGCTCGCCCAGCGTTTCTGCTCCGATCACACCCCGGGGCTGCTCGCCCATCATGATTGTTCCCTGCGCAACTATCACGCCGATATGATCTGTCAGCACCGCCTCGGAAGGTTCGGTCGCCAGCAGATAATCGCGAAAATCGATACCAGGGAAGTCACCATTATCCGCCCCCAATGAGGCAATCAGGCGACTGCGAAACTGACTGTCGTCAAGCACTTCATCCACAAGTCCTTGCTGCTGCGCAAGACGGGCCATGTCACCTCCAATAGCCTGCAACAGTTCCGCATAGTTGTCCGTGTAGTTTTGCAGTTCGCTTACGCTCATCTGACGATTGGCAGCGACCTGTTCAATGTAGTGCGCCCACAGCTCATCGACCAGTTGTTGATTGTTTTCGCGCGCCTCATCCGAAAATGAATCTCGCATGAAAGGTTCTGCAGCTGCCTTATGGGTTCCCACACGAAATACATGTACGGTAATCCTGAGCCGTTCCAGCAACCCGGAGAAAAATAACTGATTACCGCCATAACCTGGCAACAGCAGATTGCCCAGTGGATGGATAGAAATGGTGTCAGCATAAGAGGCCAGTGCGTATTGCGGCTGATTGTAAAAGCCACCGTGAGCCAGTATCGGTTTACCGCTGGCCTTGAAGCGCTGCAAGGCCGCGCCTATGGTTTCAAGATTTGCAGGATTAACCGATTCCAACTCTTCCAGATCCAGTACTAAAGTAGAGATGCGGTTGTCAGCGGTGGCTCTATCCAGCGCATCTGTCACATCCTTAAGCAGAGTAACCGAAACAGCCCCTGTGCCCAGCAATACGGAAACGGGATCGCCAAGTGGAAGCTGTTCAACAATGGCCCCGGTTGGCGAGAGTATCAGTGCGCCGCTTTCCGGTACGCGAACAGCACCTGGGCCGGAAAAAATCAATAACAGAATGATGCCCAGGATCAGCAAAAACAGCAGGCGGCCCAGCACCACTCTGATTACGTCAATGATTCGGCCAATGGCGGCGAAGAAGCGTCTGAACAGTGAGGGTGTGGCCATTATTTTTCCTGAGTGAATTTATTTCATGAACTTAAACTGCAAGGAGGCTGCTGATTTCTCGGGCAGTATAAAAGCGAACCCTGATGAAAGCTAATCACAGCATTATGTTCGCTGACGCACTTTGCATGGCAACGCTGTGCGTGATAATCAAATTGCCTGAGTGACTCTCGAAATGCGCTCGCCAATCATGGTTCCAGAGCTATTCAAAGCAACAATTTTACCGCGATCCCTGCGGCTGCACTAAACCCTAAAACTCCTAAAATGCGCAGCTTTAATCCGAACACCAGCACAAAGGCCAGCACCGTCAGGCTCAGCATCGCTGCATCGATAGTGCCCGGAACCGGCAACAACATATCCATCCCTGCGGAAGTTATACGAACGTTCTCTCTGAACAGAAGATTAAGTGCGAACCACAGCGCCAGATTAGCAATAACACCAACCACTGCGGCCGTGATAGCAGCAAGCGCCATCGACAGCGCCTTGTTGTGGCGCAGTTTTTCAACGTAAGGCGCGCCGGCAAATATCCACAAAAAACAGGGCAGAAAGGTCACCCAGGTTGTTAAGAGTGCACCCAGAGTTGCATACAGCATCGCTGGCTCAAGCCCTGATTGCCGCAGCGCAGCGAGAAAGCCGACGAACTGGGTAACCAGAATCAAGGGGCCAGGCGTGGTTTCCGCAAGTCCCAGTCCATCAAGCATCTCGCCTGGCTGCAACCATTGAAACTGCTCAACTCCCTGCTGGGCAACATAGGCCAGCACGGCATAGGCGCCGCCAAAGGTCACAACCGCCAGTTTGGAGAAGAAGGTCGCTATCTGGGTGAAAACATTATCGCCGCCCAGCAGCAGAAAGAGTCCGCCTACTGTAATCAGCCACAGCAGCAGACAGATCATTGCAGCACGGGTGGTGCCGGAGCGGTCAACCGCTAAGTCGTGTATTGATGGCGCCGAGTCAGCCGCCCCATCTGTGCCTGCAGCGCCAGTTGTTGAAAACCAGCGCGCTGCAATATAGCCAATCACGCCAGCACCCAATACCACCAAGGGAAAGGGCAGACCGAATGCAAACAGGGCCGTGAACCCCGCGATAGCCAGCACTGGTTTTAATACACCCCGCAGCGTGCGCCCGGCTATTCTGATCATCGCCTGCACGACAATCGCCAGCACCGCGGCTTTGAGGCCAAAAAACAAGCCCTCGACCAGCGTGAAATCTCCAAGCAGCACATACAGCCAGGAAAGCCCGAGAATTGCCACCGCACCGGGCAGGATAAACAGCAGGCCTGCGGTCACGCCGCCACGCACACCGTGCATCAACCAGCCGATATAAGTAGCCAGTTGCTGTGCTTCCGGGCCGGGTAGCAGCATGCAATAGTTCAGTGCATGCAGAAAGCGGCTTTCATCCAGCCATTTTTTCTCATCAACGATTATGCGATGCATCAGCGCAATCTGTCCTGCGGGCCCGCCGAAACTGAGGAAGCCAATGCGCCACCAGACTGCCAGCGCTTCCTTGAATGAAATCGATTCCTGCACAACGCCCCCGGTCAGTTCCAGCCGCCATTCAGCGCCCGGCAGTGCCCTTCAATTTTTCAACGATTGCGGACGTAGAACAGTCATCCAGAAAAGCCAGCACCCGCACATCACCGCCATAAGACCGCACATACTCACCGCCGACAACCTGATCAACGGAATAATCTCCACCTTTAACCAGCACGTCCGGCTGCAGCAGCGTTAACAGGGCTTCAGGTGTATCTTCGGCAAAAGTTACTACCCAATCGACAGCTTCCAGACCTGCCAGCACTGCCATACGCCGGTCTGCCGGATTAATTGGTCTGCCCGCACCCTTTAAGCGCTTTACAGAATCATCATCATTGATTGCCACAACCAGGCGATCACCCAGCTTACGTGCCTCGGCCAGGTAACCGACATGGCCAGCATGAATAATATCGAAGCAACCGTTGGTGAATACGATGGTTTCTCCGTGCGCGCGGGCATCTTCAACCGCAATCTGCAGTTGCTCTGCACTCATCGCACCGCGGCCACTGCCATCTTCACGCTGCATAGCCCGGCGCAGCTCCGGCCCGCTGATTGCGGCAGTACCCAGTTTCGCAACCACCAGCCCGGCAGCCAGATTGGCCAGTGCTGTTGCTTCCGCCAGCGAGCTGCCAGCAGCCAGCGCTGATGCCAGCACCGAAACCACCGTGTCGCCTGCGCCAGTGACATCAAAGACTTCCCGGGCCCGCGCCGGTAAATGCAATTCAGAAGTATTTGGTCGCAGCAGCGTCATGCCATGCTCGCCGCGGGTGATCAGCAGCGCTTCGAGATTCAGTGTCGTTAGCAGACCCTGTCCTCGTGTCACCAGTTCTTCTTCGCTGTTACAGCAGCCCACTACCGCTTCAAATTCATTTAGATTTGGCGTGATCAGCGTGGCACCACTGTATCTGCTGAAATCAGTGCCCTTTGGATCAACAATTACCGGAATGTTCAGCTTACGGGCTGCTTTGATCAGCGTCTGAGCATCGGCCAGCGCACCTTTACCATAGTCCGACAGCACCAGCACATGACTGTCTGCCAACACAGCAAGTGCACGCGCCTGCATCTCAGCCACATCAAAGGCACTGAAATCCTGTTCAAAATCGACTCTTAAAAGCTGCTGATGCTGACTTATAACGCGCAGTTTGGTGATAGTGGGTGCTGACTCCGATTGTTGAAAATTACACAGAACTCCGGCTGCGCTTAAGCGCAATTTCAGCTCCTGACCCGCTTCATCATTGCCGGTTACCCCAATAACCGTGGCCGCCGCGCCCAGTGCTGCAGCATTCAATGCCACGTTGCCAGCGCCCCCTGGACGATCCTCTCGATTTGTTACTTTAACCACAGGAACCGGTGCTTCCGGGGAAATACGAGCGGCCTTGCCATGCCAGTAACGGTCCAGCATAAGGTCGCCAACCACCAGTACACGGGCTTGTTGGAAGGGGGGCATGTCCAGTTTCATAAGCGGGTTCCTGTTTGATTCGTTCGGCGCAAATAATAGCACAGGCAGGTATTCCCACACGCCCCGACCACAGTTTGCTCACCTGTTTATCAAACGGTTTGCTACAATGCGGGCGACCGGATTTTCCAGCGAAGCGCAACAATGCGCTTGCTCTAACTCCTAAACCTCAAAGAGCAGCAGAACATTAATGCCTGTGAAAGCTAAATCCCCCGATACCACCACTGCATTGACAAATTTCCTGGCTCCCCGCTATTGGCTTACCTGGTTGGGCTATGGCTTTATCTGGCTGGCAGCCCAGCTGCCATTCGCGCTGCAGATGCCGATCGGCAAGGGCATCGGTGCACTCAGTTATCATCTCGCCAGAGAGCGGCGCCGCATTTGCGCTATCAACATCGGCCTGTGTTTTCCTGAACTGGACGCTGCCCAGCAGGCCAAACTGGTTCGCGATACCTTTATATCCAGCGGGATTGGCGTGATGGAAGTGGGTATGGCCTGGTGCCGCAAACCCCAGAGCTTTCGCAAACGCGTCACCGTCAGCGGGCTTGATCGCCTGGAAGCGGCCAGCAAACGCGGCAAAGGGGTGCTGCTGGTCTGTGCACATTTCTCTACGCTGGAGTTTGCCGGCAGCCTGCTCAGCCTGTTTCATCCGATGGATGTTACCTACCGTCGCCATAAAAACCCCTTATTCGAAACTCTGATGACCCAATCACGGCAACGACTGTACAGCGCAGTTATTGAACGCAGAGACGTCCGGCAGGCACTGCGCAGCTTGAAAACCGGACACACGCTCTGGTACGCACCGGATCAGGATTACGGTCCGAAGCACTCAGTCTTCGTTAAATTTTTTGGTGTTCCGGCGGCAACTATTACTGCCACCACCCGCTTTGCGGCGCTGAATAATTCCGCGGTCGTGTTTTTCAGTCATTACCGCAAAGCCGATAACTCAGGCTACCATCTGGACTTTAGCGAGGCGTTGAGTGACTATCCGACCGGTGATGAGGCTGCTGACGCCAGCCGAATAAATGCCATTATTGAGGCCGCCATTCGCAAACATCCTGAACAATACCTGTGGCTCCATAAACGTTTCAAAACTCAGGCAGCCGGCAAGTCGGCCAGCCCTTATCGGACTTGACGGTATGCAATGTCAATGGCGTGAAATGGATGTCCGCTACTATGCTATCGCAGCAAGTTTGCTGCTTTCTTTATACACTGCGCTGATTAAAGCCACCCCCAATGTTGATGCCTATACCTATCTGCGTGCCGCAGAAATCTATCTGCAGAACGGATTCGCTGCTGCCAGCACGTATTACCCATGGGCCACCTATCCAACCCTGATTGCTGAGCTGCACAAATTCAGCGGCATGGAAATGCTGAACGCGGGCCAGATCTGGAATGCCCTGTTCTATGCGCTGCTTACCTGGGCTTTTATCACATTGACGCGGGAGTTCGATAAGTCCCGGCGGCTGAGCATTATCGCGGCCGCCTGTGTACTTTTATACCCGCAATTGAACGAGTATCGTCCGTACATCATCAGAGACATCGCCTATCTCGCGTTCTCACTGACGGCACTGCTGCAACTGATCCGCCTTAATCGTTACCACCGCTTTGTTCACGCTATCGGCTTCAATCTTGCCTGTGCAACAGCGGCATTATTTCGGCCGGAGGCATTCGCTTATCTGCTGCTGGCGCCGATCGCCTTGCTGTTCAACACGCAGATGCGAATGCCCAGAAGGCTGCGGGCAATGACCTATGTCTATGGTATTTCAATCTTCCTGCTGGTCATTGCCATGCTGGTCCTGGTCAGTGTTGATATCAATCCTCTGCAGCAGATCACCCAGGGCTTCTCGGTGTATCAGCCCTTTGTTAACCAGGCAATGATTCTGTTTCAAGGCGGTTCGCCAGAACTGAGCGCAGCCATTTTCCACGAACATGCGGCGAAGTTTTCCGGCCAATACATCAATATTTTCCTGATCACTGGCCTGTTCAGTATCCTGATGATCAAACTGTTCACGGGATTTGGCTGGGTTTACCTGCTGACCATTTTATATGGCCTGAAGAAGCGCCTGTTTCGAGTTCCACAGCATATTGCCGCTCCCATGATCGCGTATCTGCTGATTGCAGCCGGCATCCTGCTTGCCTTCATGTTGGTGACCCGTTTTGTGACCACGCGCTATACCCTGCTGTTTGCCACCATAATGGTCCTGCTGGTGCCGATTATTGTTGATCGTGCTGCTGATCTGGCGCTGCAACACAATTACCTGCGGACTTTTAACCGAGTCGCGGGCTTGCTGGTGATCTATCTTTTTGTGGATGCCACTGTTTCGTTCGGAGAGTCAAAGAGAACAGAACGTAATGCGGCGCAATGGGTGCAGGAGCATATAGAAACTCAGCCTCTGATCACTAACAGCGCTTTGATTGCTTACCGGGCTGGAATGCCGGACTACGAAAGAACTGCCGATACTATTGATCATCAACTGATCATTGATGCACCTTCGGGCACCCGTCTGGCATTCACACTGCGATCTTCAGACCGTGAGCTTATGCAGCAGTATGTGGCTGACAGTGTGCTGGCAGTGGAGCGTATTTTCCCGGCCGAGGGACCTGCCAGAGTCGCCATTTATCGACGCTTACCCTGACCGCCTGCCTCGCCTTCATCCCAGTAACGCTGCATGGCAATAAGCAGAAAGGACGCCGTCCAGGTGATCAACACCAGCCCGGTTAAGGCCTCAATACCGGTAAGGTAGCGCAACTCGCCAATGGGCTGGATATCGCCGAAACCGAGGGTAGTAAATGTCGTAAAGGAAAAATAAACGCAGTCCATCAGACTGCCATCAAAGTTCCCTTCAAAATGACCCCAGCCTTGAGCCCGGTGCATCAGATAATAAGCAAGTCCGAACACCCACACTTCAATCGAGTGCGCAATCAGCGCAGCGCCCACACCAAACACAATTCTTAAGCGATGCCTGACATTCAGCTTGGGCATCAGTCGGGTCAGGCGAAATAGAAACTCATAATGAATTACCACGACCGCTGCTACGATCAGGATGTTTACAGCAAACACCAGAGTGATATCTGTCGCGCCTTCAGCTACTGAATCAAGCACGATCAAAGACCTCGGAAAAAGGCGCGGATGTCCTGCAGCAACAGTTCCGGCTCTTCCAGCGCAGCAAAATGCCCCCCGCTGGGCATCTCAGTCCAGCGCACAATATTGTAATGCGCCTCTGCCCACAGCCTGGGGGTGAGATATATTTCCGCAGGAAAGATTGCCCCTGCTGTTGGCACAGTGATGAAACCAACAGGTTCAGCCGCTGCGGCATTACGGTTTTCAAAGTAGATGCGGCTTGACGAGGTAATGCTCTGAGTAAACCAGTAAATGCTGATGTTGGTCAGCATATCGTCTTTGCTGATACGGCTCTCCGGCCTGCCCGCTACACCACTGTCCATATCGCTCCAACCGTGGAACTTTTCAGTGATCCAGGCGGCGAGACCGGCGGGTGAATCATTCAAACCCACACCCAGGGTCTGCGGTTTAGTGCCTTGAATCTGCTGATAAGCAACTTCATTGGCCATATAGGCCTGCCTGGCCTCGCGTCGGGCCAGTTCCTGTGCAGGCACTGCAGCAGCGATGGCGGAATCTGTGGGCGGATTCGCCAGCACAAAATTTGAGTGCAGGCCTATCAAACGGTCACTGTAACGACTGGCCAGAATTCGGTTAATAATTGCGCCCCAGTCGCCACCCTGGGCGCCGTATTGCTGGTAGCCCAACCGTTCCATCAATGCAGCCAGAGTATGAGCGATGCGTTCCGGGCTGTAGCCACGTTCCTGAGGTTTACCGGAAAAGCCGAACCCAGGCAGAGACGGCACAATCACATGAAATGCATCTTCAGCATTGCCACCGTATAGCTCAGGGTTGGTGAGCGGTCCGATTAAATTTCTGAACTCAACGAATGAACCCGGCCAACCATGGGTAATCAATAGTGGTGTGGCGTTCGGATGCGGTGATCGTTGATGAATAAAATGGATTTCCACGCCATCGATGCTGGTAAGAAACTGATCAAACTGGTTTAACTGCCGCTCCTGCTCGCGCCAGTCAAAATCACTTTGCCAGTATGCGATCAGCTCTCGCAACCAGGCAGTATCGGTGCCATATCCCCATGCTGTATCTGGAATCTGATCGGGATAGCGGGTCATTGCCAGACGCTGTTTGAGGTCCGTTAATTCCTGTTCTGTGATGTTTATTTGAAAGGGCACAATCTCATCGTTGCTTTGCATGGCACCGCCGCTCGTCTGAGCACCCGCAGCAGTGGCTGCGGTCAGCATGAATATCACAAGTATTTTAGGGAGCATTGATTTAAACATCGCAGAAGTATGCTGTCTGCAGGCTGAAAGTGCCAGGCCAATTTTTGCAGCGCGAGGTCACCTGTGGATAGCCCGCGCTGTCAACCATGCGCGCCAGCGCACAAACTTCAGCCCCCCCTCTGGTTTACCTTCCATGTCCTATGAATACAACATCCTCTGCCGGTAAGCCGCTGACTGCACGCAGACGCAGAATCCGGCGCGCATTGGCCATATCGACCGTCATTCTGGTGGCCCATCTGATTGGATTTGCGACCTCATTGCATGCACTTATGGCCACGCGCACCGCCCAGGGCAGCGTAGCCTGGATGGTATCACTGAACACGTTGCCCTACGTGGCGGTGCCTGCGTACTGGATCTTTGGCAGAAGCAAATTTCAGGGCTATGTCAGTCTGCGCAGCGAAGCGATCTCGCTGCTTGGGTATTCTCTGGAAGGTGAGCTGGCCAATCTGCATCCTTATCGCAGCAACTGGCTGGATGAATTCAACCGCCGCCTGATTGAACGAGCCAACGCCGGGGTGCGGGTGTATCTGCTGTTTGATGAGATTGGCAGTCTGGAACTGCCAGACTCCTATATCCGCGAACTCACCGATGCAGGCGTGCAAGTGCGCTCGTTCAACTCAAACCGCGGCTGGACCAATCAATTTCAGCTGAATTTCCGTAATCATCGCAAACTGCTGGTGGTAGATGGCAGCAGCGCATGGATGGGCGGAATCAATATTGGTGCTGAATACCGGGCTGACGATTGGCGTGATACTCACTTAAGAATTGAGGGACCAGCAGCACTGCAGCTGCAGTTGTCCTTTCTTGAAGATTGGCGCTGGGCCTCTGATGATCTGCTGGAAGTTTCCTGGCAGCCTCATCCGGTGGCGGGTTCTGATGTGTCGATAATAATACTCCCTACCGGTCCCATTGACCGCTTCGAAACAGCAAGCCTGCTGATTCAACAGATTGCCCATCTGGCCAATGAGCGTCTGTGGCTGGCCAGTCCGTACTTTGTGCCTGACCAAGGCGTGATCGCCGCGCTTAAACTGGCTGCACTGGGAGGCGTTGACGTCAGATTGCCGCTTCCCAAAGTCACCGATAATATTCTCACCACGCTGGCTGCCTATACCTTCTTTGATTCGCTGATTGAGGCCGGCGTAGAGATTTACCACTATCAGCCGGGTATGATGCATGGCAAATTTTTTCTGTTTGATAACAGGGGAGCCGCGGTGAGCAGCGTCAACCTGGACAATCGCTCCCTGCGCTTGAATTTTGAACTCACTGCGTTGGTCATTGATGCCGACTTTACCCAACAGGTCGCCGACATGTTTGAAGATGATTTCGCGCAATCGCAGATACTGCCAGCCAACATTTTTGCTGATAAACCTTTCTGGTTTCGCGTTGCCGCTCGTGGTGCTCATCTGTTTGCTCCGGTGTTATAAGTCAAATGCAGGCAGTCGTGGAATTAGCCGCAATGTGCAGGTAAAATCGGCGCTCCTCCGCCGAGACACAGGATAAGAACATGGGCCGCGCCTATCAGAATCGCAAAGAATCCATGGCCAAAACGGCTGATGCCAAAACCAGGGTTTACAGCAAATTTGCACGCGAAATTTATGTCACCGCTAAAACCGGTGGTGTTGACCCCGATGGCAACCTGGCGCTGCGCGGCCTGATAGAGCGGGCAAAAAAAGCCCAGGTTCCTGCGCACGTTATCGAGAAAGCACTGGATAAAGCCAAAGGCGGCGGTGATGAAAATTTCTCGGTAGCGCGTTACGAAGGCTTTGGACCTGGCTCCTGCATGGTCATTGTCGATTGCCTGACTGATAACCCCAACCGCACCTTTGGCGACGTGCGCCTGTGTTTCACCAAAACCAAATCCAGAATCGGTACGCCGGGCAGTGTCAGCCATCTGTTTGATCACTGCACTATTCTGGCTTTTCACAGCGACGCTGAAGAAGCTGCGCTGGAAGCGTTGATGATGGCGGATGTCGATGTCACCGATATCGAAAACGAGAACGGTTTGATTACCGTTTTCGCTCCACACACCGAATATTTCAAGGCGCGTCAGGCGCTGAGCGATGCGTTCACTGACCTTGATTTTGTAGTCGATGAAATCCAGTTCCTGGCACAGACCACTACGACCTTAAGTGGCGATGATGTTACCGTTTTTGAAAAACTGCTGGATATGCTCAACGATCTGGAAGATGTGCAGAATATTTTCCACAATGCGGAAATTCAGCAGTAGCTGATCCGCTCAACCTGCACGCTGGTATTCGCGTCACTGAACGATACCTGTTCGTCCTGAATCAGACATTGCAGATCCATAGTACGCTGGGCCAGCGCAGCAAGTGCCTGCGTCGTTTCCAAAGGCAGATTAATTATGGTGAGATTCTTCTGGCGTGCGAACTGAGCCCTGTTCTGCGCATACCACATCTCCGCTATGCGGCCGCCATAACAATAAACGACTACCTGTCTGGCACGTCCGCAGGCTTTGCGGATTAATCTTTCATCCGGCATGCCGACATCAATCCACACCTCAATCGCTCCGGTCAGATCCTTCTGCCACAGATCAGCCTCCTCGTCATTGGTCATGCCCTGCCCGAATACCAGATGCTCATCAGCATGCAATGCGAAAGCCAGCAGGCGCACCATCATGCGCTCATCCGTTTCAGAGGGATGGCGCGCCAGGGTCAGGTTATGGTCTTGATAATAGTGGCGCTCCATATCAGCTATCTGCACGGTCGCTTTAAAAACTGTTGATTTAGCAGCCATGCGTTTCTACTGTTATTGCAATCATTGGGAACTCGTCTCTTTACTTTGATCTGGTGATATCTGAAAGGGTGAGGGTGAAGTGGTTTGAGCGGGTACAGTCAAAGCCGGCGTTGACAGAGGCGCTCTACGGTGTCTGTTCGCGCTTGCCGAGGCTGTGTCTAAACCTGTGCCCTGCTCATACGCATACCCGATTGCCAGCAGCCAGGCATCGCTGAGCTGCGGCCCCAGCAGTTCTATAGCAACCGGCAGCCCATCGGCGCTAAACCCAGTCGGCAACGACAGTGCAGGCAGTCCGGAATTTCCGCTCAGACTGCAGTTGTTGCCCGGCTGTGCTTCGCCGGCACGAACCGGCAATGCCCCAATGGGTGGATAGGCAACGACATCTATCTGCTGCGCTGTCATGGCCTCAGTGATCGCATTAAGCAGATCCGTACGTGCCAGCATGGCTGTCTGGTACAGCGCCGCGTCCTGTTGCCCGGCGGCGCTTCGGCTAAGCAGAGTATGCAGGGCCTCATGGTACAGCCCGCTGGCAACAATTTCTTCAAGACTGCGATATTCGGTACTGCCAAATTCCTGCAGATAATTATCCAGATCGGTTTCAAATTCATGTCCGATCAGTCCGGAGTGGCTGATCAGAGCTGACATATCCGGAATCGTAAAGTCGACGATCTGCGCACCCATCTGCACCATTTCTGCCAGTGCAACATCAAACAGTTGCTGTACGGTCTCATCGGCGGACTGATAATACGTATCCAGCCTGCCGATACGCAGGCCCGCAAATGAGGCTTTGCCAAGCTGACTTTGGAAATTCAGCCGGGGGCGCTGCTGAATCAGCTGAGTAGCATCATCTTGGGGATCGTAGCCGGTGAGCAGATCCAGCACGATAGCCAGATCCTCTACTGAACGCGCCAGCGGTCCGCTGACATCCTGAGTATGCGACAGCGGCATGATGCCATAAATACTGCTCAGCCCTTTAGTCGGACGCAGGCCTACCAGGTTGTTAAACGCCGCGGGAATTCTGATTGAACCGCAGGTGTCAGATCCCACGCCAAAACTCGCAAAGCTGGCCGCTATTGCCGCTGCGGTACCGCCGCTGGAGCCACCTGGGATTCGTTCGAGATCATAGGGATTCAAGGTCTGACCGCCCAGTGAGCTGATCGTGGTTATGCCATAGGCAAACTCATGCAGATTGGCTTTGGCAATAATGACAGCACCGGCCGCAAGCAATCGATCCACCTGAGTTGCATTGCGATCAGGGATGAAGTTCGCCAGTGCCTGAGAGCCGCCGGTGGTGGGCATATCAGTGGTGTTGTAGTTATCTTTGACGATGACCGGAATACCATGCAACAGACTGCGCGGGCCGCTTAGCTGCCGCTCCTGGTCAAGTGCCTGGGCCTGTTCACGCGCTCGGGTATTAATATGCAGAATCGCATTGATCTGCGGACCCTGCTTATCATACGCCGCAATCCTCTCCAGATAGCGATCAACCAGCATGACTGCGTTAACCGCACCGTTCTCCATCGCAGCCTGTAGCTCCAGGATGCTCGCTTCACTCACTTCAAACTGCGGCGACTGGGCCTGCGCGCTGTGTGGCGTGATCTGCAATAGACTGAGGCTGAGCAGCAAACTCAAGCCCACTGCCCGACCTATAGCCGACTGTGAGGCTTGCGCAGGGCTTAGAGCACCCGTTTCAGGCGACCTTTTCGGAAACGGCTCCGGCGGCAGTTGTCGGCGCAGACTTGTCCGAAGACGCAGAATTATCGAATACCAGCACACCATCCTCGAGCCTCCCGCTCCTGAGCAATTTCTTATCGCGGCTATAATTTTGTGGATTCGTCCACGGATCATGATCGCCCTGGCGGGGGAAAAGATGCAGCATACGTTGCATATACCCGGAAGAAAAGTCATCAATCCAGAGCCGCGGCTGCATGTTGGCATCTTCTGGGCGTAGTCGAGGCGTACATTGTCGGGTACCGGTCGCATCCATGTGATTAATCAGTCTGCACACATAGTCCGCAATCAGATCAGCCCGCAGGGTCCACGAAGCGTTTATATAACCGAAGGTTACCACCAGATTGGGCACATCGGAGAACATCAGACCTTTATAGGTCCAGGTATCAGAAAACGTTATCGGTCTGTCATCAAGACTGAACTGCACCCCGCCCAACAGCTCCAGATTAAGACCCGTAGCGGTGACTATGATGTCAGCCTCCAATTCCTTACCTGACTGCAGACGCAGACCCCGCTCGGTGAAGGTTTCAATATGATCCGTTACCACCTCAGTTTTTCCGGACCTGATTGATCTGAACAGATCACTGTTGGGTACCAGACATAAGCGTTGATCCCAGGGGTTATAAGAGGGTGTAAAGTGCTTAGCAACGTCGTAATCCGGACCTAATTCCTTTTGTACCAGAGCCAGTATTTTTTGTTTAACCTGCTCAGGAGCGGTACGTGATTTCTTATAAACCAGCTGCTGAAAGGAAACGTTTTTCCAGCGCGTAATGGCATAAGCCGCTTGCTCTGGTAGCCATTTTCTCAGCAGATTGGCAATCCTGTCTTTTGCCGGGCGGGAAACAATATAGGTCGGTGAACGCTGCAGCATGACCACCTGCTCAGCCTGTTTAGCCATTTCCGGAGCGAGCGTTACCGCAGTAGCGCCGGAGCCAATGATAATAACTTTTTTGTTTCGATAATCCAGATCTTCAGGCCACTGCTGGGGATGCACCACCAGACCCTGAAATAAATCACGTCCCTTGAACTCGGGTGTGTAACCACTTTCATAACTGTAATAGCCAGCGCACATCAGCAAAAAATTACACCTGATGCTCACCTCTTCGCCGCCGACCCTCTGAATACGTAGTGTCCAGCAGGATTCTGCAGTTGACCATGTTGCGCTTTTAACCTGATGCCCGTGACGGATATGTGCATCAAGTCCAGCGTCAGCTGCGGTTTCTTTTATATAGTTGAGAATTGAGGGGCCATCAGCAATCGCCTCAGCCTGACGCCAGGGTTTGAACTTATATCCCAGCGTATGCATATCACTGTCCGAACGAATACCGGGGTAGCGGAATAAATCCCAGGTTCCGCCTGAGGAGTTGCGTGCCTCCAGAATCAGCAAGCTCTTATTCGGACATTGCTGCTGTAGCTGATGCGCAGCACCAATACCAGAGAGTCCCGCCCCAACAATAATCACGTCGTAATATTCAGCATTCACTTGCGTGTTTCCCATTGAACTTTTGCAACGCTGATTCAACCACTTTTTCGGAGAGTTTTGTAATATTTATTACCTGCATTTTTTCATGCTTGTTCTTTTATTGTCTTTTTGCACTGTTGGATGCAATCCATTATTCAGCATGGCGCTGGGAACCCCAGTAATTTTTTATCCCGCTGTAACATGATGCTACTGCATCAGGTCTTAGTTCCGCACAGTTATTATGATAGTGTGCGGCAATAATCTCTTCAGTCGCCCCTGGTTTAAACAATGTCTACAGCCCATAAACAAATGCCTGCACCATTGCACCGCCTGACCAAGGTCAGGTTCTTTACAGTGCTGTATGCGCTTATGTTGAGCCAGGCAATCACGGCCGCAGACTTCAATACCGACCTGGCGCGGCCCTATCGCCCCGATTTCACCGGTTCCTGGGAAAAGGATTATCAGCGCAGCGACAGTTGGGAAAGCGAGCTGAATCGGCAGATACGTCAGTTACTCGGCGCGAGTCAGGCGCCGCAGCAAGCCACTTCAGGTATCCGGATTGGCAATCAGGCCCGCAGCAGGCCCTCAGAAATGGTCGACCTCGCACGCCTGGCGGAAATGATCAGCAGACAGAGTGTCGTCGAGATTACTCAAACTGCAGATGAAGTTTTTATCGAAAGACAGGGCGATGCAGCCTTGATCTGTGGCACGCGATTGAATGTCATGGAGTCCTTTGCCAGTCCGCAGGGCAGCGAAATCTGCGGATGGGAAGGTCAGCAGCTGATTTTTAAAATCACGCTTCCAGAAAATGTAGAAATCCTGCACCGCTTCAGCGTGTCCGTGGATGGTGACTGGCTGAATATGCTCACCAGCATTTCGCGCAAAGGCGCTCAGCCATTCAATCTGATTCAGATGTTCAAGCGTTTTGATATGCCAGCGGGCGGGACATACGACTGTGTCCAGACCCTTGGCCGCGGTCGGGTGTGCAGTGCGCTTGGAGTCAGCGGTGACGAATAGACCAGGCGCTGTGCACTACCTGCTGTGCCTGCTGCTCTGGCCACTGCTTTCTGCCTGCTCCAGCACTGCTCCGCTACCCGAACCGGTAATACCCATTGCTCCAGTTGGTGAGGTTGCGCTGATTGTCAGCACGCAGACACCAGCGGATTACGCCCTGCTAAACCTGGGTGTGGTGATCTTTGAGGTGCTGGATCCGGATCGCAGTATTGGCGTGTCGGGCGAGAGCATTTATAAGCAGATTGCCAGCAACGAAAGCCACTATCTGCCCTTTGTGCTGCGCAACGCCCTGGTAGAGTCGAATCAGTGGGGCGCCGTGCGGGTGCTGCCTGAGGCAGACCCTTCGCTCGATCTGACCCTGCGCGGCAAACTTATCGAGTCCAATGGCCTCGACCTGCAATTGCATATACAGGTAACTGACAGCACCGCGAGAGAATGGCTTAACAAGACCTATCGCAGCGAAACCAGTGCAGCTGATTATCCAGGTCCGGATCCTTTTCTGCGCAACCTGTCCAGAGACGAGCATATTGATGCCGCCGCTGGCGGTGACCCATTTGCGGACATCTACCACCAGATAGCCAATGACATGCTGGCGCTGAGGAACAGTCTGAGCCGCCAGCAACTGGAACAAATCAGTCTGGTATCGGAAATGCGTTACGCCGCCGATATTTCACCACCGACTTATCAGCGCTTTCTGGTACCGGGTGCCGATGGTCTGCTTACGGTAGCCGGTCTGCCCGCCAGAGATGATCCCATGCTGCTGCGCATTCAGAACATCAAACTGCGCCACCACGTGTTTATCGATACCATCGACGAGTATTACGAAGCACTGCACCAGGATATGGAGGCGCCTTACAATTTATGGCGGCGCTATTCCCGCGATCAGACTCTGGAGGATCTTTCTGAGCAACGCAGAATGGAGTCTCAATCTGCTGCTGAATTCGGCAGCTTTCTGGCGCTGAGTCAAAGCTATAACCGCTATATGTGGGCCAAGTTGTTTGCGCAGGAGTTCATGCAGCTGGCTGCAAGTTTTAATAATGAAGTGGCTCCTGCAATACTTGAACTAAACCGTCAGGTACATGGCCTGAGCGGTCCGGTCGAAGAGCAGTACGGGCAGTGGCGGGAAATACTGCGGCAGATTTTTGAGCTCGAAACCGGGCTTGAAGCCACTCCGGATTGATGATCAAACGGCCGACAGCAGGAATAATTCCTGCGCCGGCCACCGGCCATGCCGGGATCGGTGCTCAGGGCAGCAGGCGCGGAATGAACTTCGTCAGACCCTGCACCGGCCCAACTTCTCCTGCGTAGATGATGCCATCGCGATCTACAGTGACACCCTCACCCATCGAGCCATAGCCCCCCATGCCTGAAGGGCGTGCCGCCACATGTTCAGGAATGAAATAATGGACTTCACCGGTTCTGGCGCTACCTATCCGCAGCCCCTTTCTCCAGCCCGGATTGTAGTTATCGTCAGATTCTGAATCGATGGCATAGAGCGTGTCGTTATCATCAATGAACAGCCCACTGATGCGGCTGAACTGATACCAGGTATCCAGATGGTTACCCTCCTGATTAAATATCTGGATGCGTCGGTTACCCCGGTCTGCGACGAATAATCGTCCCTGTGAATCCATGGCCAGTGCATGCGGTGAACGCAGTTGGCCATCCTCATAACCCCACTCTCCGAAGCTTTTAATAAAGGTGCCGTCGGCTGCAAACTTCGATATCTGACTTTTAGCCGTGGGACTACCCGCCTCATCAGTAAACTGTGCACTGTGCGTTTCCGCTACGAAAATGCTGCCATCAGGCGCAATAGTCACGTCGTTGGGTTCTGAGAAATGCGTTGGCAGATCACCAGCCACACCCGGTGTACCCAGCACCATCAATACCGCACCCTGGGGGCTGAACTTGGTGACCGTATGACCCTTGCCTGCGGCATCCGGGAAGTCCTGCAGTTCCTGGGCATTGGCCGACCGGGCATCAACCACCCAGACATTGCCTTCAGCATCTACGCTCATGCCATGCGGCCACAAAATCAGACCAGCACCAAAGCTCTGTACAACATTACCTTCCGAATCCAGCTTCACAATCGGGTCTACATTCGAGCCTGCACAGGAGTTAGCTCCGCAGCGATCGCCAGCCCAAAAGTGCTTGCCATCAATGTCAATATGCACAGCACTCACTGAACCCCAGCTGCGTCCATCGGGCAGCGTGCCCCAGTTACGGACGGTTTCGTAGGGGTTGGGAAGATTATTGATTGGCTCTACATCAGCGTGCTCGGCAGGACCCGTGGCACCACGCTGGGCAAGCGCACCGCTGCTGAAGGGCATAACCAGAGCCACAGCCAGGGCTGCACGCAGGAAGTGATCAGGCAGATTTACGTTTATTATTTTGCTGGTTTTGCTCATCGGGCACCTCATAGATACTCTACATTAGATATTTTGATATTTGAGTTTATAA
>Ga0209390_10000720_pt1 | contig 65342 bp, 80 predicted proteins | sample BON01_FD_187212 | JGI IMG/M metagenome (GOLD analysis project Ga0209390, IMG submission 187212) | Freshwater microbial communities from Lake Bonney liftoff mats and glacier meltwater in Antarctica - BON-01 (SPAdes) (version 2) | ecosystem: Environmental > Aquatic > Freshwater > Ice > Glacier...
TGTAGTATATGGCACTACAAAGCTGCTATCTTTTTTAGAACGGCTTACTCTTGAGGTTTTTTGATTGTAATAACTCTAAATTTTATGATTTTTGTGTCATTTTAACGAATTTCGTACCAACTTGGGTAAACACCCAATCATTCAAACTAAACAGTAAACTTAGCCATATGCACCCACAACTTAAAGGGATACATATGACTTAGGTTATATTAATAAATAACATTAATTTTTAGATTCTCTGCGAATAAATTTTGAGTATCTGACGTTAATTTCTCAACAAACTTAATTTCTTCTGTCGAAGTAACGTTTTTAATATCTGATATAAGGTTATCTGATAGGCTGCCGCCTTCTAGTTCAAGGCAAACTATTGGAGCCTTAATAGATAAATTATCCTGTGCTTTTATTTTTCTAACTAATTCAAGTATGTCTAATAAATTTTTAGATTCTTGTGCTTCAAAACCATTAAAATTAATATCCAAAACTGGCCATGACCCCCTGGAATGAATAGATTTTTTTGAATATAAAACTTGATAAATTTCCTCTGTAATATGCGGTACAAATGGAGCGAATAATTGCAATAATATTTTCAAAGAATGGTACAATGTTAGCCTTGCGCTCAAAGCTCCAGCAACATCATTATCCTCTTCATCATAAGCTCTAGTTTTTGTGATTTCTAAATAATTATCACAAAATAGAGACCAGAAAAACTGCTCTATTTTATGCATCGCTCCTGCATATTCATACTGCTCGAATTCAGCAGAAACAGAGGCAACTAATTCTGATAATTTGCTTAAGAAATATTTGTCAAAATCATAACAAATTTTATCTTTAACTTCCACGATAGTTAATTGTTTATCTTGTTCTGAAATTTTATCAAAATGTTGCGAAGCAAATTTAGCAGCATTCCACAATTTATTAACTAAGCGCTTACCATTCTTGACTACATCCTCAGAATAAGCCGTGTCAGCCCCCAATCTTGAACTAGCCGACCAATAGCGTATAACATCGGCCCCATGCTGTTCTAGCAATGTCTCCGGTACTAAAATATTCCCTTTAGATTTAGACATTTTGCTTTTATCTGCAGCTAGACACCAACCACTAATCATAATATTTTTCCACGGCAAGCTGTCTGCATGTAGATGGCTTTTAAGCATTGTATAATATGCCCAGGTACGCAGAATTTCATGCGCTTGAGGACGCAGATCTGCAGGAAATAACTTACTATGACGCTCTTGATTGACCATAAAACCATCTGCTATTCCATGAGAGCTAAGCTGGGGTGATACTGAACTAGTAGACCAGGTATCCATTACATCCTTGTCAGCTTCTACTTCCGAGCGTTCATAGCCTTCTGGCAGATCCCTCAAAGGATCAACTGGCAATTGCTCTGGTTTGGGTAGTATAACCTTACCCTCTTCACCCTCTCTTTTGGAATACCAAACTGGGAATGGTACACCAAAATATCTTTGTCTTGAGATACACCAATCAAGCCCCACTCCTTTAGTCCAACTATCTAATTTGATTTTCATAGATTGCGGGAACCAATTTAATTCATCTGACCTTTTTAGCAATGCATCTTTATGCTCTATTGAACGTACAAACCATTGCGGCGTGGTAAGAATTTCCAAAGGTGCTCCAGATCTCTCTGCGCATTTTACCGTTTGAGATTTTTCTACTTGAGCCAACAACAAACCTTCTGTTTGTAAAAGCTCGATTATTTTGCCTCTAGCATCCTTGATCTTTAAACCTATAATTTCTTTGGCTACTTTATTAGCTGCGGCGAGATCTATACAGCTTTCATCAAACTCAATAGGCTCAATAGTTCCCCATTTACTAAAGATAATTTTTGTTGGCAGATTATGTTTTCTCCACCAAATAATATCTGTCTGATCACCAAACGTACAACACATTACTAGCCCCGTGCCTTTTTCAGGATCAACCATATCATCAGCAAGTAAGGGTACGCGTACTCCAAATAATGGCGATATAGCGAACTGGCCTTCATACTTCTGATATCTTTTATCATCTGGGTGATAAAAGACAGATACACATGCAGGTAATAATTCTGGCCTAGTAGTCGCAATTACAATTGGCTCACCATCTTCTGTAGTGAATTGCACATCATTCATAAAGGTAGTTTGTTCATGATCTTCAATATCCGCCTGAGCTAAAGCTGTTTGGTCTACAGGATCCCATAGCATCGGTTGTGAATCACGATATACTTGACCTTTATGCATCAAATCCAAAAAGGATAATTGTGATATTTTACACGATGTTGGACTGATCGTTCTATATTCAATATTCCAATCTACTGAAAGAGCAATATTACTGAATAAATCACGAAATTTTTCTTCCTCTGATTCAACAACATCCTGACAAATAGCAATAAATTCCTCACGGTTCATGTTGCTAGCGCGTACTTTTCGCTTTTTTTCCACCAAACGCTCTGTGGGCAGGCCGTTATCATCAAACCCCATTGGGTAGAAAATATTCTTGCCCTTCATACGCTGATACCGCACCACAAAATCAGTATGAGTATAGCTGTAGACGTGGCCTATATGCAGCTGTCCGGAGACTGTAGGAGGAGGAGTATCCACTACATAAGTATTTTCTCTGGACTCATTCTCGTCCCAAAGGTACACCCCCTGAACTTGCCAAAAATCTTGCCATTTTTTTTCGCTATCGTTAAACTTGTATTTCTTCTGGAATTCAGCCATGCTATTATCTACCAAGATACCTATTGTTTTAAAGACAGAAATCATATTACAAATAGCAAAAAATGCCAAATAAATTTTCATCCTACAAATGGGCCAGTCTATTATACTTAACGCGAGTGCATGCTCCTACTGGTTACTTGCTCGCGTTTTTTCCAGCCGCATTTGGTTTAATGCTTGCTTATGAAAAAACTGTAGATTTAATTTATTTACCTCTATTTCTGATTGGAAGCGTTCTAGTACGCAGCTCTGGTTGCATTATTAATGATCTATTAGACCAAAAATTGGATAAAAAAGTAGCGCGTACAAAAAATCGTCCAATAGCTAACGGTGATGTCTCTACAAAAGAAGCGCTAATATTACTAGCTATATTACTATGCATAAGCCTTGGTATATTATTATCCTTAAATGCCACAGCAATTTATATAGGCATAATTAGCATATGTCTGATCACCTTATACCCGTTAATGAAACGCATAACTTACTATCCACAGACTTTTTTGGGAATAACCTTTAACACCGGATGCCTGATCGGATATGCTGCGGTTAAAAACACTCTTTCTTATGATGCATTTACATTATACATAGCCTGTGGTTTCTGGACAATGGGCTATGACACCATATATGCCTTTATGGATTTAAAGGATGATAAAAAAGTTGGTATAAAATCTACTGCTATCTTATTTGAACATAAAGCCTTTAAAATAATCATAGCAGGCTTTTATGCTGCCTTTTTGATATTATTTATGTTCTCTATTCGAGATATTTTTTCAATATATACTATAGTAGCCGTTATCCTGAGCAGTATTATCACCTTATGGATTACAATAAATTTGGATATCTACAACAATAACAACTGCATGGCTCGTTTTAAAATAAATAATTACATAGGCTTTGTATTATTTTTAGCGATGCTACTTGAAAAGCTATAAAAAAAACATTATCATATACACTATAATGCATCACAATATTATTTGAGGTAAAAATGATTGATTATACTAACAAGGCTTTTGCTACAAAAGCAAATAGTGGTTTTGACGAAGGCCTAAGAAGCTACATGCTTAAAATATATAATTTCATGGCATTAGCGTTGCTTTTAACTGGCGCTATGGCAATGGGAACATTGAACTTTCCTCCATTAATGAACCTAATGTATAATATCGGTCCAAATGGCGAGTTCATGGGGACTAGCATGATGGGTATGATTATAACCTTTGCCCCACTTGGTATTGCAATTTATTTCTTTATGGGCGTTGGTAAAATGTCTGTACAAACTGCGCAAATGGTGTTTTGGCTATATGCCGGCCTAATGGGAATGTCTTTGTCTTCCCTGGGTTTAATGTATACTGGACAATCTCTTGCTAAAACATTTTTTATATGCTCAGCTGTTTTTGGTTCAATGAGTCTTTATGGTTATACAACTAAAAAAGACCTGACTTCTATGGGATCATTCTTAATTATGGGTTTAATTGGGCTGATTGTTGTATCATTAATTAATATATTATTACAAAGCCCAGCTATTGAATTTGCTACTTCTTTCATTGGTGTAGCAATCTTCATGGGACTAACTGCGTGGGATACACAAAGATTAAAAGCAATGTATTATGCATCTGGCGGTGGTGAGATGGGACAAAAAGCTGCTATTATGGGCGCGTTTACTCTCTATCTTGACTTCATCAACCTGTTCTTATACTTACTAAGATTCTTTGGTGACAGAAGATAATTGCGTTAAAGCATAACTATTAAATAAAAAAGAGCCTTGTTTCAACATTGGCTCTTTTTTATTGCCAGCACTATAGATATGATATGGTTATAAACAATATTACAAGGCTTTAAAATGGACACTACCTCTCCGGCGAACAACCCCACCGCAGCAACTATTATTATAGGTAATGAAATATTATCTGGTCGAACCCTTGATATAAATACACAAGAAATTGCCTTAACTTTAGTAGGATTAGGAATTACTTTGGTAGAAACCAGGACTATAGCAGACGATCAAGCAATGATCGTCGCAACAATTCGGGAGTTAAGTAGCAAATATGACTACATATTTACCACCGGTGGTATTGGACCAACTCACGATGATATTACAGCTGCCTCTGTAGCTGCCGCGTTCAATCTGCAATATGTTCGTAATGATGAAATCTATGATATCATCAAGAAGCATTATTCTAGCTTAGGTGAAAAGCTCAACCCATCTAGAGAGAAAATGGCTTACGTGCCCGAATCATCCACGCTACTTTACAATGATGCTACAATGGTCCCAGGGTTCGTTACAAAAAACGTATTTTCCATGGCCGGTATTCCACATATTATGAAATCAATGCTTAAATCGGCAATTCCTATGCTAAAGCAAGGTACAATAGTAAAATCTAAATCAATTGAAATCATGATTGGTGAAAGTAAAATTGCTGACCGCTTTGAGGCTATACAGTTAAAATATATAAATGTTGATATGGGAAGTTATCCATTTACCAAAGATGATAAACACGGTACTACTTTGGTACTCAGTTCAACAGACTATGATGCTCTAGATAATTCATTTAACGAAGTAAAAAATTTATGCGATAATGCATAAATAGCTTCCCGCTTTTACTGACGCATATTATACTTTTATATAACCTTAATTATCATAGGTATTTTGTCGTGCCAGAAATAAAAAAAGTATGCGTAATCGGCTCTGGAGTAATGGGAAGTGGCATCGCCGCCCAAATAGCCAACTCAAAAACTCAGGTACTATTGCTAGATATAGCAGATGAACAAAGCGATGATGCATCTCGCATTGCCAGACAGGCTGTAGAGCTTCTAAAAACACAAAAACCAGAACCTTTATCACATCCATCACTGGCAAGGTATATAGAAATAGGAAACTTACGCGATGATTTAGAAAAAATACAACAATGCGACTTAGTCATCGAAGTAATAGTAGAAAAGCTTGCAATCAAACATGCTCTTTATAATTCGTTACTACCATACCTAAAACCAACAGCAATTATAGCCTCTAATACTTCAACATTACCACTAAAGCAATTAAAGCAATCTTTGCCAAAAGACATACAAGACAGATTCGTGATAACTCACTTTTTTAACCCTCCAAGATACATGGAGTTATTAGAACTAATATCTGACAATAACATCCCTACCCTAGCTGATTTTTTAACTATCAAGCTGGGAAAAACCATAGTAAAATGCAATGATACCCCAGGATTTATTGCTAACCGCATCGGATGTTTTTTGTTAGAATTAATTGTCAGAACAGCAATTACAAACAAACTTAATCCTGTAAAAATTGACAAAATATTCCATAAACTACTCGGTTTTCCAAGCACTGGTATTTTTGGTTTATATGATCTTATTGGTCATGATGTTATGGCGCTTATTTCAGACTCGCTTTGCAAATCATTGGCAAAAGAAGACAAATACCAACAACTACACGAGGCCTCATCTACGCTAAAAATAATGCGTAATAAAAATTATTTAGGACGAAAATCTGGCTCAGGTTTTTATAAGCTTAGCAAACAAGGCAATACGCGCACTAAAGAAGTACTAAACCTTGAAACTATGGAATATAAAGAAATTACCGAAATCAACATACCAAACTCCATTACAAATCTACTTGATAATAATGATGAATATGCGGAGTTTTTTCACGACACCTTGAAAATTTTCTTTGATTACACCATCAATCTAATGCCTTCTATATCTAACAATCCAAATGATATAGATAAAGCCATGCGCCTTGGTTATAGTCTTAAATATGGTCCTATTGAGCTAATGACGCATATGCCAGATGGATTTATTAACATAGCAAAATCTTTAACAAGCCACAAAACTGCTCTTCCACGATATGAATTAACTAAAACTCTAATATCAAATGATTCAGCAGAATTAATACAACATAAGAAACAGCATATTTTTGTAATAAAAACAAAAATGAACACGCTAAATCAGCAAGTATTTGAATTACTCATAGACTCAGTAAAACGCTCTGAAGATGCTGGTAAAAACCTTTATATATACCCAGCAAATTCAGTTCATTTCTCCGCCGGTGCGGACCTCAAATTATTCTATAAAAATATAACCGAGCAAAACTGGAAAGCTCTAGAAAAATTCATCACTCTAGGGCAAAATGCTATGCTAACTTTAAAGCATAGCAAGACAAATATCATTTCCTGTGCTTATGGATTAGCCCTTGGAGGCGGATGTGAATTGTTACTCCACTCTGATCTTGTTGTAGCTCACCAAAACCTAAATGCTGGACTAGTAGAGCTGGGTGTTGGTCTTATCCCCGGTTGGGGCGGAGTTAAAGAAATCTTTTTACTGGAAGGGATAAATTCTGATCGCCTAGTACAAAGTTTATCAAATATCCTAATGCAAAATAAAACTAGCTCTGGAGACTATTTTGCTATGCAATATAAGGATAACTGCCAAATTAATATGAATAAAGAATCTATACTTGATCAGGCATTAAATGCTAGCGTAAAAAAACAGACTAAAATTACTAACGTAAATATACCTAAAATAGATTTATCTCAAGCAATAACCACTAACAACTTCGACGAATTACAAATTAATATATTAGAGTTTTTTCAAAAAATAATTGATTTAGGAGAGGTGGATGAAAAAACACTACTCGCTCTAGAAAAAGAAAAATTTTTGGAACTCTCGGCATCCCCTCTATGCATCAGGAAACTTAAATTATTTATTTAGATAAGTGCCATATGGTACCCCCCAAAAAAACTAGTAGTAGTGTAGAGTAGAATTTTACAATAAGTAAAAAATACAGCGAGAGGGCTTTGTTTCTTTACTCCGTCTTTCCCTATTTTCCTAAAATTTAGGCACAACGATAGCTTTGGGACATACTATAATGGCACCCAAAAACTGGACTACTAAAATGAAAAAATGAGAGTTATTACAACCATTAGACAAGGCCTATGGCTTTACGTTTGCATTATAAAAATATATAAAACAAGTTCTGCAAGAGGTTGTCTTTATATTTATCAACTATTACAGTAATAGGCAGAGTACAGGCTGTAGCTCAATATTCTTCATGGCAATAAAAAAAGACGCCCTATTAAAGCGTCTTTTTTAAATATATTAGATATACAAATTACTTATGCATCTTTTTTTACTTCTTCCTTTTTTGCAGCTGGTTTTTTAACTGTAGTTTCTTTTACTTCAGCTTTCTTTGCTGCCGGTGCTTTAGCTTTTTTTACTGCTGTTTTTACTGCCGCTGCTTTTACAGCCACGCCTTCTACAGCAGGCACAGCTAAAGATATAGCCTTAACTTTGCTAGCTAAACGACTTATTTTTCTTGAACCAGTATTCTTTTTTAGAAGATTACAAGCAACTCCTCTCATAATTTCTGATTGAGCTTCAATTAAAGCTTTATTAGCCTCTTGTGCTAAACCAGATTCTACTGCTACCATAACTCTTTTAATATAAGTTTTGATACGAGTTTTTCTGCTTTTATTAATAGCAGTCTTAGTAATCGTTTTTCTAATCGATTTTTTTGTAGCGGAATGATTTGCCATAAGTTAAACCTTATTCTTAAATTTCTTGTTCTGTTTCTTCTATCTTAGGAGTCATGCAACCTTTAGCACTTACATCTCTGTCGACAAATTCGATATACGCCACCGGAGCCATATCACCATATCTAAAGCCAGCTTTTACAACTCTTGTGTATCCACCTGGACGCTCTTTGTATCTTTCTGCCAAAACTAACATTAACTTATCTGCAGCTTTTTTATCTCTAACGCGTGAAATAATATCTCTTCTAGCAGCCAAAGTACCCTTTCTCGCTTTAGTCACTAATTGCTCTATATAAGGGCGTAGTGCTTTTGCTTTTGTTACAGTAGTTTTGATCTGCTCGTTCATAACCAAAGAGGTTGCCATATTTGCAAACATAGCCTTTCTATGAGAAGATGTTCTATTTAACTTTGTTCCTTTAATCTTATGACGCATTTCTTTTACCTAAATATTCAACTTAAAAACCAAGTTTTTACAAAATCTGTAATCATTGGTTCTATTTTAATTAATTGTACTCTATAGTCATCAGTTAGTTCGCTAATATACTCATAGCAAATTGTTTATTTAATCCTAATATTTGTGAATTAAATAAACACTAAATCAATAAGGATCTTCGTATTTTTTAGCGAACTCTTCTATATTTTCAGGAGGCCAGCCATTAATTTCCATACCAAATTTCAAATTGAATTTTGCTAGCACTTCTTTGATTTCATTCAAAGATTTTCTACCGAAATTCTGAGTTCTTAACATTTCAGCTTCAGTCTTATTAACTAAATCACCAATATATACGATATTATCGTTTTGTAGGCAATTTCTAGATCTAACAGACAGTTCAAGCTCATCCACTTTCTTAAGAAGAATCGGGTTATATTCTAGCTCTTCTTGAACCTCTTGCTTCTCTTCTTCTTCTTCTTTGAAAGTAACAAATAATTGCAATTGATCCTGCAATATTTTTGCTGATAATGCTATCGCAATTTCCGGAGTTATAGTTGCATCTGTCTCAATATTCATGATTAATTTATCATAATCTGTCACCTGACCAACACGAGTATCTTCAACTTTATAAGATACTTTTTTAACTGGACTAAATAATGCATCAACAGTAATAACTCCTATTGGGAAATCCTTTGAACTAGCACTAGCTGCAGGAACATAGCCTTTGCCAATTTCACAATAAAGCTCCATTTCAAGCTCTGCATCCTTAGATAAAGTACAAATCTTCTGATCTGGATTAAGAATTTCTACATCACTACCAGTATCAATCATGCCTGCAGTTACCACACAAGGGCCTTTTGCCTTGATTCTAACTACTTTTTTTTCTGCTGTGTGCATCTTAACAGAAACTTTCTTCAAATTAAGAACAATATCAACTATATCTTCTTTAATGCCTGACTTTGCAGAAAATTCATGCTCAACACCAGGAATTTTTAACGCAGTAATTGCGGCGCCCTGTAGAGATGATAATAAAACTCTTCTAAGCGCATTACCTAAGGTCAAACCAAAGCCACGCTCCAGAGGTTCAATAATAATATTTGCTATGTTGCTATCATCATTATTGCCATCATATACAATTTTAGATGGTTTAATTAATGAACGCCAATTTTTATTTAGTGATAACATATGCTTCCTAACTCTCTATCTTTATGTCTGTTCTTCTTATGTACGTCTTCTTTTTGGAGCTCTTACTCCATTATGAGCGACGCTTGATACATCTGTTATTGAAGTAACAACAAAGTTCTGGCTAAAAACGGCTCTCATTGCTGACTCTCTTTGTGACCCAGCACCTTTAACTCTGATAGATACAGTTTTCAGACCGTGCTCTTTTGCCTCATTAGATACTTTATCAACAGTAATTTGAGCTGCATATGGAGTTGCTTTTTTAGCTCCTTTAAAACCATGGGCACCAGCAGTAGAAATCGCTATCACATTGCCTTGTACATCAGTAACTGTAACAATAGTATTGTTAAAAGTTGCTTTAATATGAACAACTCCTAGGCTGATATTCTTCTTTTTCTTTTTAGCTTTGTTCGCTGAACTCGCTTTATTTGTTGGACTCATTGTTTATATCTCTAAATTATTTCTTCTTACCAGCAATTGCAACAGCCTTACCTTTTCTTGTTCTAGCATTAGAATGGGTATTCTGACCACGAACAGGTAATTTTCTGATATGTCTTAAACCTTGATATGTACGAATATCTTTCTTCTTTTTGATATTGAGACTTACTTCTCTACGAAGATCGCCCTCTACTTGGAAGTTTTTTTCTATTTCTGTACGCAATGTTATTAATTCTTGATCATTAAGATCCTTTACCCTCATACTCTCTGATAGATTTGAACTTTTACAAATCTTCTGAGACGAAGTTAGGCCAACGCCGTATATATAAGTTAAACTAATAACTAATCTTTTATTTGGTGGAATATTTACACCTGCAATCCTTGCCACAAAAAACTCTCCGACTTTTAAAAATAATTAGAACAGAATAATATAAAAATATTCGACAAAGTCAAATCTTTTTTATAATTGAAGCAAGTTCATTCACGACTTGCTCCTTTGATTCCCCTGCATTAACTGTAAAAAACTTACCTTTATGCTTATAATACTCGATTAAAGGCAAAGTTTCTTTTTTATACTCTTCTATTCTAGCTAGAAGAGTATCTTCATCGTCATCAGCGCGAGCCACAAATTGGGTAGCACCACACTCATCACAAACCCCATCTTTTTTAGGCTTGTCAAAATACTCATTATATAATTTTCCGCATGATGCACAGCTTATTCTACCTAAAATACGCTTCACTACCACATCATCATCTATTTTCAAATATATAACACTGACCTTAGTATCAATGTTTTCAATAAAATATTCTGCTTGTGCTAGCGTCCTAGGATAACCGTCAAGGATACATCCCTCATGACATTCATCCGACAAAATAAACTGCCTAACTATTTTATTCACTAGATCACTTGGTACTAACTTACCTTCATTCATGTATCCGGCTAATAGCTTAGCTTCCTTTGATTCTTCAAGAATCATCTTTCTAAAAATATCACCTGTAGATATATGCGGCAAAGCCAATTCTTTAGATAAAATAGCGCCTTGCGTACCCTTTCCTGAACCAGGAAGTCCTAATAAAAGTATTATTTTTTTTATCATCTATCCTTTAGCCTCATCTTTTTAACTAAGCCTTCATACCTGGCGCTAAATAAATGCGTTTGAATTTGAGTAAAAGTATCAAGTACAACATTAACTACGATTAAAAAGCTTGTTCCTCCTAAGGCAAACGCTACAGAATATTTATTCATCAATAATTCTGGCACAATACATACAACCGATAAATATAAACTACCTATTACTGTTAAACGTGTTAATAAATAATCAAAATACTCTGCTGTATTCTTACCAGGTCTTCTTCCAGGTACATAAGCCCCGTTTTTTCTCAAATTATTAGCCGTATCTTCAGAATTAAATACTACCGCAGTATAGAAAAAACTAAAAAACATAATAAGTGATACATATAACAATATAAATAAAGGCTTACCGTGACCTAAATATTGCGAAAACATCGCCATTATTTCTGAATCATTATTAGCAGAAAAATCTGAAATTGTTGCAGGAAACAGCAAAACTGAGCTTGCAAAAATCGGAGGTATTACACCTGAAGTATTTAATTTTAGCGGCATATGAGTAGAGTCACCACCATATACTTTATTTCCTACCTGACGTTTAGGATACTGAACTAGCACCCGTCTCTGAGCACGTTCAAAGAAAATAATCACTAGAATCATTACTAAAACTCCAGCACAAATAGCTATAACAGCTAACGGTGACATTGCACCTTTGCGTGAAAGTTCAAACATACCAATAACAGCGCTTGGTAAACCGGAAACTATACCTATAAAAATAATTAGAGATGTACCATTGCCTATCCCTCTAGAAGTAATTTGTTCACCAAGCCACATCAAAAACATGGTCCCAACTACCAATGTAATAACTGTAGACACCTTGAAAATCAAAGAATCTATAATAACTACAGGACCATAAGGAGTAATCGTCGCCTCCAAACCTAGAGTAACCCCATAAGCTTGAAAAGCAGCAAACAAGACTGTTAAATATCTAGATAATTGATTTATCTTTCGACGCCCAACTTCCCCATCTTTTTTTAGATTTTCCAGAGGTTTATAAGCAATAGTCATTAACTGAATAACGATCGATGCCGTAATATAAGGCATTATAGCTAAAGCAAATATCGACATTCTTTCAAGTGAACCACCAGAAAGCATGTTAAACATCCCCAAAATACCGCCTTGAGCACGCTCAGCAAGACTCGCTAAAGCCACAGAATCAATTCCAGGAATCGGTACAAAGGAGCCAATTCTACAAACCACCAAGACACTCAAGGTGAATAAAATACGACTACTAAGTTCTCCTTTTGGTTTTTGCATTATAATTCTTTATACAACTTTGCCGCCAGCGTTTTCAATAACTGACTTTGCGCTCACAGAACAAGCATCCAATTCAATAGTTAGTTTGTGACTTGTCTTTTCAAGACCACCCAACAACTTCACGGGTACTTTTGCATTTTTAATATACCCAATAGCAAATAATGTTTCTTTATTAACACTAGTGTTAGCATCAATACGCTTCATTTCAATTAAAGCTTCAATATCTGCAATACTTATAGCTGTATAGTTAACTGATTTTGAACAATTAAACCCTCTTTTTGGTAATCTTTTGATCAAAGGCATTTGACCACCTTCTGTTTTGATCGCAACACCAGATCTAGATTTTTGTCCTTTAACACCACGACCACAAGTTTTACCTGTTCCGCTGCCTATCCCTCTACCAACTCTTTTTCTTGGTTTTTTAGATCCAGGTACGTTAAATAATGTATTTAATTTCATTTCCATAATTTCCTACCAAACTTTATACAGTTTCTACACTTATTAAGTGTTGAACTTTTTTTACCATACCACGAACAGATGGGGTGTCCTCAAGAATCTTTGTATTACCTATTTTCTTTAAGCCCAAACCAGTTAATGTTCTACGTTGATCAACAGAACGCCCAATATAACTTCCTGTTTGAGTTACCTTAATTTGGCCCTTTGATTCCTTCTCTTTAGTCATGCTATCACTTCGATTTTATATTGATTTCCTTAAATTAGGTGTTACTTGCTTTCAAGTTTTGCAGGGCTTACTGATAGTTCAGCAATATTTTTACCCCTTCTCTCCGCAATATTTTTAGGAGAGCTTAAAGTAGCAAGAGCATTCATAGTTGCTGTAATCATTGCTTGAGGGTTCGATGAACCTAAAGATTTAGCAACTATATCCTTCACACCTAAGCGACCAAATATAGCTCTAAGTGGACCACCAGCAATAACACCTGTACCAGCTGGAGCTCTTCTTAATACTACTTTTGCAGCACCAGATCTACCAATTACATCATGGTGAATCGTTCTACCTTGATATAGAGGGACAGAAATCATTTTACCTCTTGCGTCTTTTGTAGCTTTAGCACGAGCTTCGGTGACTTCTTTTGCCTTACCGTTACCATAACCAACTCTACCATTTTCATCACCAACTACTACAATAGCTGCGAAAGAAAAATTACGACCACCTTTAACAACTTTAGTTACCCTGTTTACGTGAACTAAATCTTCTACTACAGCGTCGTTGTTTCTTGAATTTTTAGACATCTATCTTATCTCTATTAAAATTGTAGTTTTTTTCTTGCTTCATCAGCAAGAGCTTTAATAACACCGTGATACCTATGACCACCTTTATCAAAAGCAACAAGCTTTATTGCTTTTGTCTCAGCACGGTCCGCTAGTAATTTCCCAACTTTCACAGCAAGCTCAATATTACAATTTGACTTACCTTCTTTTCTTAGCTCTTTATCTAAAGTAGATGCAGAAACAAGAGTTCTTGAAGTTGAATCATCAATAATTTGCGCGTAAATATGACGACCTGATTTAAATACAGATAGTCTATTTCTATCAGAAACTTTTCTTAGTTTGATCCTGACTCTATCTCTTCTTCTTCTGAAATTTGGATTATTTGCACTCATATCCTTAAATTAACCTTTTTTGCCTTCTTTTCTTTGTACGTACTCGCCTTTACGTCTAATACCCTTACCTTTATATGGCTCAGGTGGTCTTTGACTACGAATTATAGCGACATACTGCCCCAACTTCTCCTTATCGTGTGACTCAAGCGAAATAAGATTTTGCTTAGGAGTCACAACGTTAACACCTTCCGGAATTTCTATCTTAGTATTATGGCTTTTACCAAGTGTTAGATTTAAATATTTACCATTAACGGAAGCTCTATAACCAACTCCGTTAACTTCTAACTCTTCCTGAAAACCAGTAGTAACACCCACAACCATTCCGTTGATTACGCTTCTTGCCGTTCCCCACATAGCTCTCGCTGGTGTTGAATCATCTAAAGGTCTTACTACTATAGTTGCATCTTTTTGCTCTATAGCGATCTGACCTGCAAAAACTTTTTCTAACGATCCCTTAGGACCCTGTACCTTAATAGTTAAATCAGAAATTTCAACTTTTACTCCTTCTGGAAGTGCTATTGGTAACTTACCTACTCTTGACATTATTACGCTCTAAAATACTTTACAAATTACTTCACCGCCGACATTTAACTTCTTCGCTTCCCTATCTGACATAACGCCATGTGAAGTAGATAGGATATGGATTCCCATGTTATTAAAATAACCAGGTAACTCACCGATAGAAGAATACATTCTTTTCCCAGGCTTTGACACTCTGTGAATTTCACATATAGCTGGCTGACCAACACGTGAATACTTTAAAGCAACATCAATTGTTTTTTCTTCAGTATTCGTGGTATATCCAGCGATAAATCCTTCGTTTTTTAATACATCAAGAACTGCACATTTAAGCTTGGACATAGGCAAACCAACATTAAGCAATCTGCTTTTCTGTCCGTTTCTAATTCTTGTTAGCATGTCTGCTATATTATCTGACATTGACATAATGATATTCCCTATCTTTTTTCTTCTTACCAACTAGCTTTAATCACACCAGGTAACTGTCCTAGCGCTGCTAATGATCTTAACATATTACGAGATATTCCCATCTTACGATGATACCCTCTTGGTCTACCAGTTAAAGCACACCTATTTCTTACTCTAATTTGTGCAGAATTTCTTGGCAATTTAGCAAGCTTCATTACCAATTCAAATCTCTCTTCTAAAGGAAGATCTTTTTGATGAATTTTACTATTTAATGCTTCACGCTTCGCTTTTAAAGATTTTACTAATCTTTTTCTTTTGTCGTTTCTCTCTACAGATCCAGTTTTTGCCATATTAGTATGTTTACTTAATTAATTATAAAATGGAATATTAAACCCTAACAACAAAGCTTTTGCTTCTTCGTCAGTTTTTGCGGTAGTTACTATGGTAATATCCATTCCTCTAATTTTATCGATTTTATCATAGTTTATTTCAGGGAAAACAATCTGCTCTTTAATACCAAAAGTTATATTTCCTTTACCATCAAAACTTTTTACAGATAATCCCTTAAATTCTTTGACCCTTGGAAGAGCTACAATAACTAGCCTTTCCAAAAATTCATACATTCTATCTCTTCTCAGAGTAACTTTACAACCTAGCTTCATACCTTCACGAAGCTTAAACGTCGCTATAGATTTTTTGGCATAAGTCGTGTACGGCTTTTGTCCAGTAATCGCAGTTAAATCACTTATTGCATGATTGATAACTTTCGAATCCGTTACAGCATCACCAACACCCATATTCACTACAACCTTAGAAAGCTTTGGCATTTGATGCGTATTTGAGTATTTAAACTCATCCTGCAAACTTTTTATAACCTGCTTCTTATATAGCTCTTTAAATCTAACCAACATTTACTTACCTTCCTTCGTAATTATCTCACCGGATTTTTTAGCAAATCTAACTTTTTTGCCATCCTCAAGGGTTTTATATCCAATTTTAGTGATTTCACTTGTCTTTGGATCAATATGACTGACATTCGATACGTGAATAGGTAACTCCTTCTGAATAATACCACCTTCACTTGTTTGGCTCGGTTTAGTATGTTTTTTCACAAGATTTATACCAGAAACAAGAACTTTATTTGCCGCTGGGAACACTTTCATTACGTCGCCAACTTTACCCTTATTTTTTCCAGTTATTACCTGAACTTTATCGCCTTTCTTTATTTTCAACTTAATCATTTAGATCACCTCTTCTGCAAGAGAAATTATTTTCATATAGCCCTTCGCTCTAAGCTCTCTTGGCACTGTACCAAAAACTCTTGTCCCCAAAGGCTCATTTTGTTTATTTACAAGCACAACTGCATTTGAATCAAATTGTATTGTGCTTCCATCAGGTCTTCTCACACCCTTTTTAGTACGTACTATAAGCGCTCTATGCACCTCACCCTTCTTGACCTTTCCGCCAGGAATAGCTGTCTTGATTGACACCACAATCACGTCACCGCAACCTGCGATCATGCGACCAGAGCCACCAAGAACTTTTATACACATCACTCTTTTAGCGCCTGAATTATCGGCCACCCCAAGGGCGCTCTGCATCTGAATCATAATCTAAACTTCCAATTATACATATATTAAACAATTGACAACATATAGAGATTGTCAAAAAAGTCAACGATTTATTCCGCGACTACTATCCAAGACTTAGTCTTAGAGATAGGACGACATTCTTCAATCCTAACTTTATCACCTACTTTACACTGACTATTTTCATCATGCGCAGCGTAATTAGTAGATTTTCTTACAGTCTTTTTATACAAAGGATGTCTGAATGTTCTTTCAACCTTTACAGAAACTGTTTTAGCATTCTTGGCACTTTCAACCGTACCTTGTAAAATTCTCTTAGGCATTCTTACTTCTCTTTGTTAGTTCAGTTTTTATTCTAGCTATATCTTTTCTCACTTGAGCAAATCTACTCAGATTTGTAAGCTCACCTAGAGTTTTCTGAAACCTTAAATTAAAAAGCTCTTTCTTTAAAAAAGCGAATTTTTCAGTTAATTTTTCAACGCTAATTTCAGCTAGCGCTTTTGATGTAAATTCTGACTTATTCATATCTTTGTACTACTTTAGTTTTTACTGGTAATTTCGCAGATGCAAGCTCCAATGCGGCTCTTGCAGTTGTCTCATCAACGCCATCAATTTCAAACATAATTCTACCAGGTGCAACCCTTACAGCAAAATATTCTGGCGAACCCTTTCCTTTACCCATACGAACTTCGTTTGGCTTTTTTGAAACTGGTAAATCTGGGAAAATTCTAATAAAAAATCTTCCTTGTCTTTTCATCTGTCTTACTGCAGCACGACGAGCGGCTTCGATTTGTCTTGCAGTTACGCGCAAACCTTCAATAGATTTTAAACCGAATGTACCAAAACTAAGCATAGTCCCAGCTTTCGCTTTTGAAGCTACTCTACCTTTATGTGCTTTTCTAAATTTTTGCTTTTTTGGAGCTAACATTTTATATCTTCCAATTAATTAAACAATTATTTTCTATTTTGGCTGTGTTCGCCTTTATATATCCAAACCTTAATGCCGATAACTCCATAAGTAGTCATAGCTTCTGCTGTACCATAATCAATATCAGCGCGCAGTGTGTGCAAAGGAACTCTTCCTTCTCTGTACCACTCGGTTCTAGCAATTTCAGCACCGCCTAAACGCCCTGAACATGCAACTTTAATTCCTTTTCCACCTTGCTTAAAACAATTTTGAATCGCAGTTTTCATTGCCTTTCTAAAAGACACACGACTTTCTAATTGCTGAGCAATAGTTTGGGCCGTAATATTTCCATCAAGACCAGGTTTTTTTATTTCATGGATATTGATAAATACTTCAGATGATGCAATTTTTTGTACATCCTTCTTTAGTTGTTCGATATCTGATCCACTTTTACCAATAATAATACCAGGCTTCTTAGCATGTATGTTAACTACAATATTGCCGCTTGGTCTTTGAATTATTACTTTGCTAACCTGAGCTAGCTTGTATTTTTTCATAATCAAAGATCTAACTTTCAAATCTTGAAGTAACTTTTCAGCATAGTCTTTTTCTGCATATAATACAGAATCCCAGCCTTTATACAATGTTGGCCCAACTCTGAAACCATGAGGATTTACTTTTTGTCCCATATTAACTCTTCTCTCTTTCGGATACTGTTATATACAAATTACTAAATGGCTTAAGAATTTTAGCACTTCTTCCTCTTGCTCTTGGTCTGACTCTCTTCATTACTAAAGACCTACCAACTGTCGCAGAGGTTATTACTAAATTATCAATATCCAAACCCATGTTGTTTTCAGCGTTTGCTATAGCTGATTGTAAACATTTCTTTACATCAACCGCTATTCTCTTTGGAGAGAAAGTTAACTGAACTAGCGCATCAGACACTTTCATGTTCCTAATCATCGCCGTAACTAAATTCAACTTCTGTGGACTTGTTCTTAAACGCCTAATAGAAGCCTTTGCTAATAAATTACCCATTTCTTCCTACAATTATTTTCTTTTTACTTTTTTATCTGCGCCGTGACCATAGTAAGTACGAGTTGGAGAAAAAACTCCTAACTTGTGCCCAACCATTTCTTCTGTAACAGCAACAGGAATAAACTTATTACCGTTATGGACAGCAAATGTATAACCTACAAAAATTGGTAAAATAGTTGATCTTCTAGACCAAGTCTTAATTACTTCTTTCCTACCAGACTCCATAGATTTTTGTATTTTTTTTAGTAAATAACCATCTACAAAAGGTCCTTTCCATACTGAACGTGTCATACGTCTCTACCTATTATTTAGTTCTTCTTTTTAATATAAATTTCGAAGTAAGCTTATTATTACGAGTCTTCTTACCTTTAGTCGACTTACCCCAAGGAGTCACCGGATGACGACCACCTGAAGTCTTACCTTCACCACCACCATGCGGGTGATCAACTGGATTCATCGCAACACCTCTTACATGCGGGCGTCTACCAAGCCAACGATTTCTACCAGCTTTACCGATAATAGTATTCTTCTTATCAGCATTCGAAAGTATGCCTATAGTCGCCATACAATCAAGTGGAACTAATCTAACTTCGCTTGAAGACAACTTAATTTGTGCATAACCAGAATCCTTACCAACTATACTCACGGAAGTACCAGCTGATCTTGCTATTTGACCACCTTTACCAGGCTTCATTTCAACATTATGAACAATAGTACCCACTGGGATATTTTTAAGTGGTAAACAATTACCCGTCTTAATATCCGCGCTTGCACTAGAAACAACCTTATCGCCAGCTTTCATTTTTGCTGGAGCAAGTATGTATGAAAATATACCATCATCATATTTAATAAGAGCAATATGAGCTGATCTGTTTGGATCATATTCAATACGCTCAATAGTTGCAACACAATCTAATTTATTTCTTTTGAAATCAATTATTCTGTACAATCTTTTATGACCACCACCTCTGTGACGTGATGTTATTCTTCCAAGATTATTTCTACCACCACTTTTTGTCAGCCCTTCAGTTAAAGGCTTATGCGGTCTTCCTTTCCATAGCTCGCTTTTATCTACACGAACTAAACCTCTTTGTGATGGCGTAGTTGGGTTATATTTTTTTAAAGCCATATTACTTAATACCTCCAGCCAAATCTATACTGTGATCTTTTTCTAAAGTCACGATAGCTTTCTTTACATCAGATCTACGACCAACTCTACCTTTGAATCGCTTCGCTTTACCCTTTTGGTTCAAAACATTCACTGCTTTTACTTTTACACTAAAAATTTCTTCTATTGCTTTTTTTACAGAAGGTTTATCTGCCGCCGGGGCAACTTCAAAAACATACTTGACTTGCTCACCAAGAATAGTTGACTTTTCAGTAACAATAGGACTTCTAATTAAATCGTATTTACTTTTATTAGCTTTCATTACTTCAACCTCTCTTCTAAAAGTGACAACGCATTTCTAGATATCAAAACATGATCACTGCTTATTATATCATAAACATTAGCACCAATTGCCGGAACCACACATGTATTAATCGCTGATGCAGCAGATAGCTTGAAATTATTATCAACAGTAGCACCATCAATAATGAAAAACTTACCAGAGCCAAAATTAGCTAAAGATTTTACCAATTCAGAAGTCTTAGGATGCTTCATTTCTACAGAATCAACAAAATGCAACGCGCCTTCTGATAATTTGATTGAAAGAGCATGTCTTAAACCAAGGCTTCTTACTTTCTTTTGCAATTTAATATCATGTGATCTAACCTGTGGACCATGAGCTACACCACCACCACGACGCTGAACACCTCTTGCGTTACCCTGCCTCGCGTTACCAGTACCTTTCTGTTTGAATGGCTTTTTAGTAGTTCCAGAAACTTCGCCTACAGTTTTTACACTGTGAGTACCGCTTCTAGCCTTAGCCAATTGCCAGTCTATAACTCTTTTTATAATATCTACTCTTGCCTCTAGTCCAAAAACAGAATCGTTTAGCGTAATTTCGCCAACCATCTTCTTATCTAGACTTACTAACTCAGCTTTCATATCGTTTACCTAAAATTCACTCAAATAATAATTAAGCAGTAATTGCTTTTTTTACAGCGTCCTTAACGAACACATAACTTCCTTTTGATCCAGGAACATTACCGCTAACGATAAGCAACCCTTTCTCTACATCTATTTCTACCACTTGTAAGTTTTGAATGGTAACGCTTCTATCACCCATGTGACCAGCCATTTTTTTACCTTTAAAAACCTTACCAGGATCTTGACACTGACCAGTCGAACCATGCGAACGATGAGATACAGACACACCATGAGTCGCTTCAAGACCACGAAAATTATGTCTCTTCATAACACCAGCAAAACCTTTACCAATTGAACGTCCGGAAACGTCTATATATTGGCCAATTTCATAATGGTTTGGCTTTACTTCAGCACCAATCTCAAGCAGATTAGTTTCAGCAACTTTAAATTCTTTTAGTATAGCTCTAGGCTCAACTTTAGCGTTCGCAAACACTGTTTTCATTGGCTTAGAAACCTTAGAAGACTTCTTTAACACAGCTCCCAACACTACCGCAGAATAACCATCTTTAGCCATAGTCTTTTGACCAACTACTTGACAATTATCCATTTGTAAAAATGTTAGTGTAATTCTTTCACCTTGCTCGGTGAATATTGAGCTCATGCCCAATTTTTTTGCAATTATACCCGTTCTCATTTTCAAGCACCTACCAATTTAATTTCAACATCGACACCGGCTGGCAAGTCAACTTTTCTTAGAGCTTCAACAGTTTGCGGAGTAGGATAATTAATAATCACTAGCCTTTTTTGAGTTCTAATCTCAAATTGCTCCCTAGACTTTTTATCAACGTGAGGCCCTCTGATTACAGTAAAACGCTCAATATGTCTTGGAAGGGGAATTGGACCGCTAACATCTGCACCAGTCCGCTTTACTGCACTAACTATTTCACCAGTAGCATGCTCAAGCGAGCGATGGTCAAATGACTTTAGCTTGATTTTTATCTTTTGATTATTCATTATCAACCTTATATTTAAAACAGCCAGTAAGAATCTCAAAACGAGATTCAACTTAAATTATTCAGCCTAGTTTAAATTAACTTTAAACTAGGCTGCTTTATATTATTTAATAATTTTTGATACAACACCAGCACCAACAGTTCTACCACCTTCACGGATAGCAAAACGTAGACCTTCATCCATAGCAACCGGTGAAATCATTTTAACAACGATTTTTGTGTTATCACCAGGCATTACCATTTCTTTACCCTCTGGCAGCTCAACTTCACCAGTAACGTCAGTAGTTCTAAAATAGAATTGTGGACGATAATTCTTAAAGAATGGAGTATGACGTCCACCTTCATCTTTTGTTAAAACATAAATTTCTGCTTCAAACTCAGTATGTGGAGTAATGCTACCAGGTTTGGCTAGAACTTGCCCCCTAACTACATCTTCTCTTTTAGTACCACGCAAAAGCACACCAACATTATCACCTGCTTGACCAGAATCAAGTAGCTTTCTGAACATCTCAACACCAGTACATACAGTTTTTTCTGTAGCTTTAATACCAACAATTTCTAATTCATCACCAACGTTAACTACACCCTGCTCGATTCTTCCTGTTACAACAGTTCCACGACCAGAAATAGAGAACACATCTTCGATTGGCATTAAGAAAGTTTTAGCAACTTCACGCTCCGGCTGAGGTATATAAGAATCAACAGCATCCATAAGCTCTTCTATGCACTTATCACCTTTACCTTCAAGTACGTGAAGAGCAGATCCTCTAATTATAGGGATTTCGTCACCTGGAAAATCATATGCAGATAAAAGCTCTCTTACTTCCATTTCCACTAATTCTAAAAGCTCTTCATCATCAACTTGATCAACTTTATTTAAAAACACTACAAGAGCTGGAACACCAACTTGACGAGCTAAAAGGATATGCTCTCTTGTTTGTGGCATAGGGCCATCAGCCGCTGATACAACAAGAATTCCGCCGTCCATTTGCGCAGCGCCAGTAATCATGTTCTTAACATAATCGGCGTGTCCTGGGCAATCAACGTGAGCGTAATGTCTTTTTTCAGTTTCATATTCAACGTGAGCAGTAGATATAGTAATACCTCTTGCCTTTTCTTCCGGAGCACCATCAATTTCATCGTATTTAGCAGCTTTTGCCATGCCTTTTTTAGCTAATACATTAGTTATTGCGGCTGTAAGTGAAGTTTTACCATGATCCACGTGACCAATAGTACCTATATTACAGTGCGGCTTATTCCGTTCAAATTTTACTTTTGCCATAATTTCAATCTCCTAAAAATATTTACTAAATTTAACAATCAATAATAACTCACCACCACCAACTTTCATGCTCAGTAATGGAGCGGGTGATGGGGATCGAACCCACACAACCAGCTTGGAAGGCTGGGGCTCTACCATTGAGCTACACCCGCACTTTCTTTAAACCTATACCATACTAGCCAAAGCTAAATGGTGGAGGGAGAAGGATTCGAACCTTCGTACGCATACGCGGGCAGATTTACAGTCTGCTGCCTTTGACCGCTCGGCCACCCCTCCGTTAAGAACTCACAGCAAAATAGACCACCTGAGCGCTAAACGCAAGAACTAATTCACGACAAACGCAAAACATCCATAAAAAGGCGGTATATCTAAATGTTTGGTTGTAAGTTTTTATAATAAATAGTAGTTTATGTCAAGAACATTTTTGAGCTAAAAGACACTAACTCTATGAAAAACTACAACAAAGAAAATTTTATTAATAAAAGCCAATACTATATGTATGGTCAGCATGCAGTTCTTGCTGCTGCTCGTAACAATAATCGTAGAATTAAACAAATTTACTGTTTGCAGAAACAGCTAGTGGAGTTGCAAGAAAAATTACCACACTCTAAGATAGAAGTTGTGCAGAATGACTTTATTACAAAAAAAATTGGTAAAGACCAAGCTCATCAAGGAGTAATGGCTCTAGTAGATAGCATCTTCAAAAATAAAATTGAAGATCTTGATTTTACCGATGGCAAAGATAGAATTGTCATTCTAGATCAAGTCACTGACCCGCAAAACATTGGAGCCATTATTAGAAGCGCTGCAGCTTTTGGTATAAACAAACTTATATTGCCAAGCGACAACGCCCCAGATGAAAATGCTGGTATTGCCAAAGCAGCATGTGGTTGTCTTGAATTAATGCAGATTGCAAAAGTAACTAATATCAAGAACACTATAGAGAAATTAAAAAAAATGGATTTTTGGATTGCAGGCCTTGATGCAGATGGTAAGGGAGACATTAACGATATATCGGAAATTGACAAATTAGCCATTATCATAGGCTCTGAGGGAAAAGGTATGCGACGCTTAACTTTAACCCATTGTGATTTTTTAATTAAAATACCTATATCAAAACAAGTTGAAAGCCTTAATGCATCTAATGCAGCAAGTATTATTTTCTACTTATTAAAGATATAGTCCTCATGGTAAATATAATCTAAAAGCAACTCATAATAAAAAAAGTATTCACAATTCATCGCGTAGAGATCTTTTTGTTTATTTTATTGTAATAGCTGCTACATAATAGATTCAGCGTAACTTAAATTTCATATACAACACACAGGTAGTTTAATTAACTATGCTTAAAATTGGTGATTTACTAAATAAATTTAAAAAGGCCGCAACTCCTGCAGAGACAGAGCAACCAGAAAATGGAGGCGATGCCCAATCAGCGAAGAAAGTGCGTAATTGGTATGAAGAACGTTATGACAACATATCCGTGCAACGTAATTTGTTATTTGTGCTATTACTAATTCTATTATGCCTATCCATTATTTCGATTGTAGTAGTAGCCTATGTAGTTAATACAAAACGCTTTGATCCTTTTGTAATTCAAATTGATGATACAACCGGCATGGCCAAGATTGTAAACCCTATTTCCTCTACTGTACTAAATGGCAACGAAGCCTTGGCACAATATTTTATAAAAAAATATGTAGTAGCGAGAGAAACTTACAATCCAGTGGATTTTGATACACAGGCTAAAACAACAGTACGTTTACTTTCTGCTAATTCAATTTATTGGGATTATAGAGGTTACTTAAAAAATGACGCTGTAAACCCAAGCATTAAGTATGGTCAAAAAAACACAACTTTCTTAGTAGTAAAATCTTGGTCAAACTTATCAAAAAATAAATATATTCTTAGATTTTCAATTAATGAAACTGCAGGGTCTAGAAGTGTTTTTAATAAAATCGCTGTAGTTGAATTTAAATACGTACCTATGGAATTGACCGAAAAAGACAAAGACATCAATCCAATAGGCTTTCAAGTAATAGGATACAGGGTAGACGATGACGGTAGTTAGAATTATATTAGCATTATTAATAACTTTTACTTCTTCTTGTGGGGCTGCATATACTAATGACGTACCTCTTACTACGGATAACCGTATTAAAACGTATGTTTATAGCCCCAATGAAGTATATTTATTGGTCTTACATTTTGGTTTTCAATCTAGTATTGAGTTTGAAAAAAATGAATCGATCGAAACTATTACTCTTGGTGACAGTTATGCATGGAAAATAACTCCGCTTGGTAATAGATTATTTATAAAACCAATGGAACGCAACATACGTACAAACATGACTATAATAACAAATCGTAGAACTTATCAATTTGATATAGTAGCTAAAGAACTTGAAAGTGGCGCAGAAAAAGATTTAGTCTACGTAATGCGATTCCAATACCCAAAAAAATCTAGGTAAGTTATGTCACAGGATATTAATCCACAACAAGAACGAAATGCAGGAGAGGATGCTCCGGAAGTAGAGCAAGAACTTTCTCAAGTCGCAACAAATCCAAAACAAAGCATGTTGATACTAGTTGGTATTTCAGCAGTTTTTTTATATTTGTTTTTTAACTTATTTATCAATGGGGAAGACTCTACAAAAAAAGAAGATACGCCAATACCAACTGATGTATCTAAACCCGTACAAATTGATACAGAGAGTGATATTCCATCTATACCAACATTACCTTCTCCACCAAAATTAGAGGACCCAACCCCTCCTCCTCCTCCTGAAACAGAAGCATTACCTCTTGCTTCTGAAGAACTCCCTGATTTACCTTCTGAACTTGTTCTTGCTCCTACTGCAACAAGTAATTCTTTGGCACCTTCTTTACCTTTTGGCAATTCACAAGATGATGGAAGTCGCAAAAGGATGGAAGCAAAACGGAAATCTTCTATTGTTTTAGTAGCAGGAACTCCTGCCACTAAAACAGTTGAGCAACTACAGCAAGAGGCTGATTTTAAATATCGCGGAGATATGAACTTAGTTCTTGGCCGTGGTAAAATGCTTGATGCTACGATAGAAACCGCCGTTAACACTGATATTGGTGGTGAAATTCGTGCAATAATAAGCCGTGACGTTTATTCTGAATGGGGAAAAAATATTTTATTACCAAAAGGGTCGAGGGTATTTGGTAGCTATGCTATGGGTATAGAAGCTGGCGCTTATGGCCGTATCTCTATTGAGTGGACGAGAGTTGATTTGGCTAATGGATATAGCTTAAACTTAAGTGGATCAGGAGTAGATTCACTTGGTAGAAAAGGTAATCAAGGCAGAGTGGATAATAAATTTAGAGAGCGCTTTTCAAATGCCATCCTTAGATCCGCCTTTAACATTGCGTTAGCTAATGCACTTGACTCTACAGTCAAACCTCAGGCTACTTCGCAAGCAGCTGCGAATCAAAGCCAAGTATCTACTAATGTGAAGAATATCGCCAATGGTATATTTACCCAAGCTGGGCTAACAGATGCAACGAAAAGGGTGCAGATTTGTGCTAGTGCTCTCTCATCTATTACAGATAAAACGTCCACAACTTTTACACAAATCGATACAGCTTGTACGGCTTTAGCTACCGATGCAACCGCTACAGACACTGCTAAATTAGTTTCATTAATGAGTACTATTAATTCATCCTCGGATGAACTAATAAAAAATACTACAGCCAGTGTTGAAGAAACAAAAGCTCAGCAAGCTTCAAAACAAGCATTTACTGATATTTCAGATACAGTAAAAACTCTTATCGACGAGCAAGAATTCAAACCAACCATTACTATTGATCAAGGGACGCCCGTGAAAATTTATGTAAATAAAGATTACAAATTTCCCAAAGCTGCAGTAAGTAAATCTAGGTCACTAAAATGAGCTATGCGGCATTAGAAACCTATCTCTTACCGTTTAAAAACATCTTTGCAGAAGATGGGGTCAATGAAGTTATGGTGAATAGACCAGGCGAAGCCTGGGTTGAAAAAGCCGGTGACCAACGTTTGGTACAAATCCCTGAAATTGACATAGATCATTTACTAGGCCTTGGGCGCTTGGTAGCGCAATCAACTGCGCAGGGGATTTCTGAAGAAACTCCTCTATTATCAGCTACTTTACCTAATGGCTATCGTATCCAAATAGTATTCCCGCCTGCAGTTGAGCCCAATCTTGCTGCTTTTGCTATCAGGAAGGGAACTACTGTTCATTTATCCTTGGATAAATATGCCGAAATGGGGGCGTTTGACAATACATCTACTAAAGAAATAGTAGACAGCAATGATCCAATTTTATGTGATTACCTCAAATCTGGTAACGTAAAAGAATTTATTCGACATGCTGTTAATTGCAAAAAGAATATCATTATCAGCGGTGGTACCTCAACAGGCAAAACTACCTTTACCAATGCCGCTCTTGGCGAAATACCATCAGGCGAGCGCTTGATTACCGTAGAAGATGCGCGCGAAGTAATGCTACACCAACACCCCAACAAAGTGCATTTATTAGCATCTAAAGGGGGGCAAGGGCGTGCAAAAGTTACCACACAAGATTTAATCGAAGCATGCTTACGTTTACGACCAGATAGAATTATCGTTGGTGAATTGCGTGGGGCCGAAGCGTTTAGTTTTCTACGTGCAATCAACACTGGTCACCCTGGTTCTATTTCCACCCTACACGCGGATGCCCCTTCTATGGCACTCGAGCAATTAAAACTTATGGTAATGCAAGCTGGGCTTGGTATGCCGCCAGAAGAAGTAAAAAAATATATTCTTGCTGTAGTGGATATAGTAGTACAGTTAAAACGTGGCGAAGGTGGAAAAAGATACGTATCTGAAGTATATTTTAAAGGAATGAAGGAGTAGGATGGGGTTTAACAACATACTTAAAACAGCAAGGACTCTCTTTGGACACATGGTAATTCATCCATTTGTCTTAATCTGTACATTATGGATGAGTGGTGCGTTAGTAGCTCTTGTTACCAATGAATCTAAATCTATTGAACTAAGTTTCGTTACTATTAGCATCGCGTATAAATGGGGTAATTGGTTAATACATTCATGGACACAGCTAAGTTTTAGTGCGTATGATTATTTAAAAATAAAACTAATATTAGCGCTAGTTGTTCCGCCAGCTATAGTAATCATGTTTTATATAAAAAACTTCAGTAGGATTAAATCGCTTGAATTTTTTAAAGCAAAAGAATCAGTCTTTGGTTCAGCAGATTGGGCTACTGCCTCCGATATAGATCGTGCAGGCTTAAGAGCAAAGCATGGCATGCTACTTGGACAAGATTCAATGGGCTATTTTATAGCAGATGGGTTTCAACATTCTTTATTATTTGCTCCTACAGGTTCTGGTAAGGGTGTAGGTTTTGTAATCCCTAATTTATTATTTTGGGACCATTCTGTAGTTGTACACGATATTAAATTAGAAAACCATCAGCTTACTAGTGGCTGGAGAAGCAAAGCAGGCCAAGAAATTTATGTATGGGAACCATCTAATCCAGATGGTATCACTCACTGCTATAATCCAATTGACTTCGTTAGTAAAAAACCTGGGCAAATGGTAGATGATGTCCAAAAAATTTCTAACCTTATTATGCCAGAAAAGGATTTTTGGAATAATGAAGCAAGAAGTCTATTCCTAGGAGTTGTGTTATATCTACTGGCGGATGATACTAAGAGTAAGTCATTTGGCGAAGTAGTTAGAACTATGAGAAGTGATGACGTAGTGTACAACTTCGCCGTAGTACTAGATACTTTAGGGGATGTAATACATCCAGTGGCTTATATGAATATTGCTGCTTTCCTACAAAAAGCTGACAAAGAACGTTCTGGCGTTATTTCGACTATGAATTCCTCGTTAGAATTGTGGGCTAACCCATTAATTGATGCGGCAACTGCATCATCTGACTTTAACGTCATGGAATTTAAGAAAAAGAAAACCACTGTTTATGTAGGACTTACGCCTGATAATATTCAACGCTTGCAAAGGTTAATGCAAATCTTCTATCAGCAAGCAACAGAATTCTTGAGTAGAAAAATTCCAGATGAAAAAGAAGAGCCTTACGGCGTGATGTTTTTAATGGATGAGTTCCCAACTCTTGGTAAAATGGAGCAATTTAAAGCTGGTATTGCTTATTTTCGAGGATATAGAGTACGTTTATTCTTAATTATTCAAGATACGCAACAGCTAAAAGGAACCTATGAAGATGCCGGGATGAACTCATTCCTTTCAAACTCAACATTCAGGGTTACCTTTGCAGCAAACAACTACGAAACTGCTAATCTAATATCACAATTATGTGGTAATAAAACAGTAGAACAAACTTCATATAACAAACCTTTATTCTTTGATTTAAACGTTTCTACTCGTACTCAAAATGTTTCAAAAGTTCAAAGAGCTTTGCTATTACCACAAGAAGTTATCCAGCTGCCTCGTGACGAACAAATAGTTTTAATAGAATCCATGCCACCAATTAAATCATTGAAAATTAAATATTACGAAGATAAGTTCTTTACAAAACGACTTTTACCTCCTACATTTATACCAACTCAAGTGCCTGTCGATCCGAGAAAATCAAAAGAAAAAAATACTCAATCGTCAGAAGAATAGGCATAGTACTAAAAATACACGGTACAGAGAGATTAGGGCAAGAGACGATGTAAGAGTTCTTGCTGGAATAAGACTAAACACAAATAAATATATTTGTTGTTTAGTATAAAAAAAGAAAAATGATGCGTTCTGCAATAATGGATATTGGCTATAATGCCATAAGGGCCGTGGTATATGAAGATGATAGCCTTGGTGCACCTGAAATATTTAATAGCAAATTTAAAAATGATATTTTAAGTCTTCTAACCAGTGAATCTATTGATATCAAACACCAAACCTATCTCTCTATTCAATATTTACTTCATATTTTTAAAAAACTAGAAGTTAATAATATAAAATGCGTAGCAACTGCTGTGCTGAGAAATCATCCAAGAGCTGATGATTTTATTAATTATATAAAAACCAAATATAATTTTGATATTGATATCATCTCAGGAGAAGAAGAAGCTAGAATTACTGCGCTTGGATTAATTGCAGGTATTAGAGACAGTCATGGTATTGCAGCAGATTTAGGCGGTGGAAGCTTAGAACTAATCGAAATAGAACAAGGCACAATTGGTCAACTCGAATCTTTTGAACTGGGAACCAAAGTAATTACTTCCCGAAATATTACTAATGAAAGAGATATAATCAAGATAATACAAGAACCTTACGGTACTAAAACCTATGATAATCTATATTTAATGGGTGGTGCATTACGCTTTATGGGCAGACTTTATATAGATTTTATGAGTTATCCTCTTAAGAATTTGCATAATTTAGAGATTCCGACCAAAGATTTTTCTACTTATTTAGACAAATTACAATTATCTTCTCAAGATACAAAAAGCAAACTTGGGCGTAGGCGTATTAATCATAACGCAATCTTTGTGGCGAAAGCTATAATTAATGTTTTTCAACCGAAAAATATTATAATTTCTACATATGGACTAAAAGAAGGAGTTCGTATTGCTGCGATGAGTGATGCAGAAAAGCAAAAAGATATCGTACTTGAAAAAGTGCAATATACTTGTGATTTTGATATACAAAATCTCCAATGGGAAAGCTATTTTGATATTATCATTCCATTATTATCTAAAAAATCTAACTACGAGAACATCATCAAACTAGCTATAATGTTATTATCTCTGCAACATAAATTTGATCGTACGTTACACCCGTCGGCAATTTCTGAATTTGTCTTGTCATCCGAGATTCCATTCACGCATAAAACACGAATAATGCTAGCTTTAATTTTATCATACGCCACTAATTACAAACCAAATAATGAGCTAATCAGAATCTCTAAAAAAATAATCGATAAAAATGACAATAATAATTGTCAAATTATCGGTCATTGTTTATGGATTACTGAGGCAATAGATGGACCAATCTTCACCACTCCCTCATTTAGTATTAATATGCAGAATCATTATTTAGAAATAAATAGTAAGGAAATTTTACCACGCCCTATTTTTGAAAAAATCTGTACACGCCTTAAATCTATTGCTTTTGCACGAAAAATGAACTTTAATCTATCTAAAGATTAATCCCAAATTTAATATGATCAAAAATACTGAAAATCACTACGGCATAATAGCCAAATTATTTCACTGGTTAATTGCAGTCGCCATAATTAGTTTAATCACTGTTGGCTTTATTATGAGTGATATGTCTCCTTCTCCAGATAAATATGAATTATATGGTATGCATAAAGCTTCTGGTGTAATAGTTTTAATGTTAGTTACCTTACGTATATTATGGAGATTATCTAATAAAGCTGTGCAGCCTCCTGCTGACCTTCCAAATATATTAAAACTTGCTGCTAAATCAGGGCATTTTTTACTTTACGTGTTTATGCTATCAATGCCAATTAGTGGTATTCTAATGTCTTATTTTGATGGCCATGATATTTCGGTATTTGGATTATTTATGATTCCAGCTACTATAGATAAACTTCCACAACTAGCCGGGTTATTTCATCAAATACATGTTCTAGGAATTTGGGCGTTTATAGCTGTTATCGTATTGCACATTGGAGCAGCATTGTATCATCATTTTATACGTCGTGATAATGTTCTAATGCGTATGATAAAATAAGTCTAATCTTCTGTTCCTTCGTAGTTTTTCAAACTGTTAACTACTATCTTACTTAGAACCAACAACGCTATAAGATTTGGTATACACATCAGACCATTAAAAGTATCGGCTAGTTCCCATATCATATCCACTCTAACTGTAGTACCAAAAAATACGCAAATTATTACCGCTGCTCTAAATATCCCCATATATTTAATACCAAATAGATATTTAACGTTAGTGGCAGCAAAATAATACCAACTAATGATTGTCGAAAATGCAAAGAACAACAAAATAATTGCTATAAAATACTTACCGTTTACACCAAATACGCTACCAAAAGAGGCTTGGGTTAAAGCAATTGAGGTAATCCAGTCTTGTGATGGACCTTGCATCATCTCGATGTAGAATGAGGAAGTTAAAATTACTAAGGCAGTTAAAGTTAATATAATAAACGTATCAAAAAATACACTAAATACTGCTACCTCTCCCTGTATACACGGATGTTTCACTTTTGCTATTGCGTGCGCATGCGGGGTCGACCCCATTCCTGCTTCATTAGAGAATAAACCACGCGCTACACCATAACGCATGGCTTCACGTATTGTAATGCCTGCAACACCACCAGCAACTGAATCAAATTGAAATGCCATCTTAAATATAGAAGCAAGTGCTGGTAATATGAATTCATAACGTACAAACATAATGAAAATGCAGCCAATTATATAAATCACTGCCATTGTTGGAACTATTGTTGCTGAAAAAGATGCAATTCTAGTAATTCCTCCTTGAATAACAAGCCCTACAAAAAGCGCAACAAATATACCTATAATCCATGGCTCTGAGCCGAAAGCCACATTGAATGCAAAACCAATTGAGTTAGCTTGCACCATATTACCGATAAAACCTAATGCAATGATAATACATACAGCAAAAAACACTGCTAATGAACGACTACCCAGACCTTTGTGAATATAATAAGCTGGTCCACCAATAATTTCCTCACCAACTTTTGTTCTAAATGTTTGTGCTAATATGCTTTCTGCAAAGATAGTGCTCATACCAAAAAATGCACTGAGCCACATCCAAAAAATTGCCCCTGGTCCTCCAGACACGATAGCCGTAGCTGCTCCTGCAAGGTTACCCGTTCCCACTTGCGCTGCAATAGCTGTAGTTAATGCTTGAAATGAAGTAATACCACTAGCATCAGTAGCATTAGACTCATGAATACTGCCCCATACATTTTTAATAATCTGTGGAAATAATCGGAATTGCACAGCTCTTAAACAAAATGTGTAATAAATACCTGTTCCCAGCAAAAGGGCCAATAATATATAATCCCAGAGATACTGGTTAATTGTTAAAATAACTTCCATTGATTTAGATATGAATTATGTAAAAAGTGAAAGAATTATATCAGAAGTTCTATGTAAAATCCATCAATTTGATTTTGGAAATAATGAAAGCACATTAATCTGGCTTACTCCAACCTCTACAAAACGGTAACGCCATAGCGCGGCTTTATGGGCTATTTCTGATAAATCAGGCAATGGACCCTTAAATGCTGCAATTACCTCAGTCTGATCTGTAGATAAGCTGTAATACTCACCAAAATTCTTTTTGAATAACTTAGTTTCTTGCTCTTTAAATTCACTAGTAGCAAACGTATTTATCATAATTACCCCATCTTTAGTTAGGACTCTTTTTATATTTTGCATGAATTCATCTGTTAGTAGTGAAGGTGGAATATAATCTGGAGAAAAAGCATCTAAAAATATTATATCATAAACGTTCGATGGTGAGTTTTTAGCAAACTCAAACCCATCTTCGATAATAATATGATTCCTATCACTTTCATGAAAATCAAAATATTTTGTTACTATTTCTGGTATTGCAGGATTAATTTCAACAATATCAATTTGAGCGTGTGGAACTAATATATTTAATGATTTTGGTACAGTGGCTCCGCCCAAACCAACCATTAAGATTCTTCTAGGCTGTTCTTGGATAAACAAACTACCTAGAAAAATTTGTGCATAATGAAAAACACTAGCTTTGGGATTATCTAATAACATACAACTTTGCAGGATTCCTGATGGAGGCTCAAGAAAAGACATACACCTCATATTTTCTTGCTCAAATACCCAAACTGGACCAAACTCGTTTTCTGTATGAGATAATATTTTTAAATCATTTTTTTGTCCAAAAAATACTGCGCTAGCGATAATAATAGCTATTATTATCGCTGCTAATGATAATTTTATTTTCATATATAACTATTCAATATTGTTACAAATAGTTATATATGAAACAGCAATAAAACCCAAGAAATTAGTTGATCAATTCTAATTAATTACTCAACACTAATTCTACTTCGCCTAAGCTTTTTATATTACTTTGGTTATCTTCTTGTAAAAACGTAATAAATTCTTCTCCGAAGCCTATTAAAGAAGATATTGGTTCTAAGTATTCGATATCCAATCCTGAACAATCAGTTGTTTCTTTTTCAAAGGCTTTAAACAAAGGTGTAGGTTCTGGCTCTTCGTCATCTAACTCTGGAAGAGAAACAACTTCTTTTTTTAGTGTTTTTAAAGAAGGTATGATTTCTAAGTCTTCTTCATCTAATTTCGGAAAAGTAATGAATTTTTCTTTAAATATCCTTAAAGGAGGTCTAGGTTCTAGGTCTTCAAGGCGCACGGGCTTATAAAGAAGATCTGTTTCTGTTGGTAAGATGTAACGCACAATAGATGCAGAATCAACAATGCTAACAGCTGTATCACTTTCGATAATTGTAATTTGATCTATATATTTAATATACGCCCACCCACCTTTTCCTAAATCTACTACAAATGACCCGTTATTTAAATACTTACCTTGTGTTTGTAATTTACCAGGATTATCTTTTGGCACCGCATTAATGATAAACAAAAATTGATCGTTGGAATCAATCCATTCCTTAGACACTTGTACTTTCATACTCCCCCCTAATTAATTACCTAGATCAAATTATAACATAAGATAATCTATAAAAATAAATTTTTATCAGGTGTGTATAATATTAATTCTTTGCTGACTTAATGCGGTCTACAATCTCATCTCGAAAATGCCTAATTAATCCTTGAATCGGCCAGGCAGCAGCATCTCCAAGCGCGCAGATAGTATGACCCTCTACTTGTTTTGTGACATCTAATAATTCATCAATTTCTTCAATCTCGGCATTGCCTTTTACTAGGCGCATCATAGTACGCCACATCCAGCCAGTGCCTTCCCGGCATGGCGTACATTGCCCGCAAGATTCATGCATATAAAATTTACTCAAGCGCGCAATAGCGTAGATAATATCTGTTGATTGGTCCATTACAATTAATCCTCCCGTACCGAGGCCAGAGCCAACGCTACGCAATGAATCAAAGTCCATTGTCACGGTTTCACATACATCTTTTGGAATCATTGGTACAGATGACCCGCCAGGTATGATAGCCTTTAAATTATCCCAACCACCGCGAATGCCGCCGGCATGCTTTTCTATTAATTCTCTAAGAGGTATCCCCATTTCTTCTTCAACATTACAAGGATTATTCACATGTCCTGAAATACAGAATAATTTACTACCAGTATTATTTTCCTTTCCTAGCCCAGCAAACCATTCAGCGCCACGTCTTAAAATTGTTGGAACAACTGCAATTGACTCAACATTATTAATTGTTGTTGGGCAGCCATAAAGGCCAGCCCCGGCGGGAAATGGTGGTTTTAAACGTGGCTGCCCCTTTTTACCTTCCAGGCTTTCAAGCAAGGCTGTTTCTTCTCCGCAAATATATGCACCAGCACCGCGATGTAAATAAATATCAATATCGTAACCAGATCCACATGCATTTTTACCTACTAACTTTGCAGCATATGCTTCATCTATAGCTTTTTGTAGTGCCATTGCTTCATTGTAAAATTCGCCACGAATATATATATAGCAACTATGTGCACCAATGCCAACGCTGGCAAGCACGCAACCTTCGACTAATTTATGCGGATCATGTCTGATAATATCCCGATCTTTGCAAGTGCCTGGTTCAGATTCATCTGCATTTACCACTAAATAAGATGGCTTAGGGTGATCTTTAGGCATAAAAGACCATTTCATGCCCGTAGAGAATCCAGCTCCACCGCGTCCTCTAAGACCTGAATTTTTAACCTGCTCAACAATCCAATCACGGCCCTTTACTATAAAAGACTTAGTCTGATCCCAATCACCACGCTTTTTTGCAGCCTCTAGATATGGAGACTCTTTACCGTATAAATTTGTAAAAATTTTATCTTTATCCGCGATCATGATCTCTATTACCTATCAAAAAATATTCGGGAATTTTTACATCCACAACGTTATTAATCCCTGGAATAGCATTAAACACTATGTGCCATTCACGATCTTTTATATAAAACTGTATATCTCTTGCTTCTATCTTGTCTAATAATTTTTCCCAGCTGCATTTTTTTGGCAGGTGCCCTTCAGATAAATCAACCATCTTAGCCATCATATGGTTACTAAGTAGATTAAAAATATTATCTGGTACTAGAATATTGCCACTCTCGGAATTAAAATTTAATACATCAATACGCCACAAATTTCCATCTTTTTTGGTCAACCATCGTACACTAAAAAAGTCTTTTGACGCCGACTCTGGAATATCAAAATCAACTGAAAAATTATTACGTTTTTCTTTATTACAGATTGCATATATTTCAATGAAATCATGAATTTCATCATTAATTTTACCAAATAATTCTTCGTCACTATGCGATAATTCTGGGTACGGAATAACACCAGAGCACTTACCTGAGCGAATGGTTTTATCAAAATTCATTGATTTTTCAACTACGAAAAAGCTATTGCTTATATAATCAGCATTAGCAAATAACGGCAGCAACAGACAGGTTAGGAATATGGTAACTAATTTTTTCATAATCTCACTAAGCTTTTTGTTTTTTTAAAATTTTCGATAAGTTCTTGCACTTTTTTAGGATCTAAATTTTCATAATAATCATCATTAATTTGTACTAATGGAGCATTAACGCAAGCCCCTAAGCATTCTACTTCTGAAATAGTAAATAAACCATCATCTGAAGTTGCACCACATTTTGTTTGTGTGTGTTTTTCGCAAGCTTTCATAATATCCTCAGCACCACGCAGCCAGCATGGAGTTGTACCACAAACTTGAATATGATATTTGCCTACTGGTTTGATATTATACATAGTGTAGAAAGTTGCCACTTCATAAACTCGCATAAATGGCTCAGCTATATAATTCGCTACATATTCCATTGCAGCTACTGACAACCAACCATTATTTTGCCTTTGCGCCAAGTCTAGCAGCGGTAACATGGCACTTTTTTGACGATTTTCAGGGTATTTAGATATTATCTCCTGCGCCTCTTTAAGGTTAGTTTTGTTAAAAACAAACTCTTCTTTTTGCTTGGTCATCTATCAACTTCTCCAAATACTATATCAAGACTTGAGATTACAGATACTACATCCGCCATTAAATGACCACGCGTCATAAAGTCAAGCCCTTGCAGATGGGCAAATCCTGGTGCTTTAATTCTACATCTATATGGCTTATTACTACCATCTGCATATAAATATACGCCAAATTCACCTTTTGGAGCCTCAACTGCACCATAAACTTCACCAGCTGGAACGTTATAACCTTCTGTATATAATTTAAAGTGATGTATCATATCCTCCATTGAATCTTTCATATCTTTGCGCTTTGGAGGTGAAATTTTTGTATCTAATGAGCGTACTTCACCATTAGGAATTTTTTCTAAACATTGAGCAATAATTCTAACTGATTGATACATTTCTTCAACGCGTACTAAATAACGATCATAACAATCTCCATCTTTACCAACTGGCACGTCAAAATCCATTTCCTCATACACTTCATATGGATTACTCTTACGCAAATCCCATTCTATTCCAGAGCCTCTAAGCATTGGACCAGAGAACCCCCAATCCATTGCCTGCTTCTGACTTACAACGCCAACACCAACTAACCTTTGTTTCCATACACGATTATTATTGAGCAAAGTCTCAACGTCAGCTAGTTGTTTTAAAAATTGATTATTAAATATAGCTATATCTTCAAGCAATCCATCAGGTAAATCTGAAGCAACACCACCTGGACGAAAATAATTCGAATGCATGCGTGAGCCGGATACTCGTTCATAAAATTCCATTATTTTTTCACGTTCTTCGAAAAGCCAAAGTAAAGGAGTAGTAGCACCAAGGTCAACTGCTTGTGTACCAATATTCATTGTATGGTTTAAAATTCTAGTTAACTCAGAGAATAATACACGAATATATTGTGCTCTCTTAGGTACTTCGCATTTAAGTAATTTTTCTACAGATAAAGCAAAGGCATGTTCTTGGCACATTGGTGACACATAATCAAGACGATCAAAATATGGAATAGCTTGCGTATAAGTTTTATGTTCGATCAGTTTTTCCGTGCCTCTATGCAATAAACCAATATGAGGATCTGCTTTGTTAATTACCTCACCATCCATTTCCAGAATAAGACGTAGCACGCCATGCGCAGCCGGATGCTGTGGACCAAAATTAATAGTCGTCGTGTTGTTTTCTAGGTTAGTTTTTTTTATATCTTCCATGATTTATTTCTCTGCCTTTTCATCACCAGGCAATTTATATTCTCCGGGTCCTTGCCACGGAGAGGTGAAATCAAAATTTCTAAATTCTTGTTCTAGAGACACTGGTTCATAAATTACTTTTTCTAACTTCTCATCATACTTAACCTGTACATGTCCAGTCACTGGAAAATCTTTGCGCAACGGGTGTCCTACAAAACCATAATCAGTCAAAATTCTGCGCATATCTGGGCAACCATCAAATACTATACCAAACATATCAAAAGCCTCTCTTTCATACCAACAAGCCGCGCTATATAAAGAAGCCACCGAAGGAGCTTGATGCTCTTCATCTAATGTTATTTTGAATAACAAACGCTTATTTAATTTCAAGCTAAGTAAACTATATACAACTTCAAAACGATTAGGTCTTGCTGGAAAATCAGCTGCAAATAAATCTGTTAATACTGCAAAGCGTAATTTATCGCTCTCTTTTACAAATTTTAATAATGCAAGTAAAGCATCGCTATTTGCGCTATACGAAGCGGCAAACCCTTCTATTGAAATAGGAGTGATAACTAGCTTATTATCTTTCGCAAATTCATCAATAATATGTGAAAATTCCATATCTTACCCTTTAAATTTGCTAGTTCTACGAATTTTCCTTTGTAGCTGCATTAGACCATAAATCAAAGCCTCTGCAGTTGGTGGGCATCCAGGAACATATACATCGACTGGCACTATGCGATCACAACCTCTAACTACGGAATATGAATAATGATAATATCCACCACCATTAGCGCAACTGCCCATCGAAATAACGTATTTAGGTTCTGCCATTTGATCGTACACTCTGCGCATTGCGGGTGCCATTTTATTCGTCAATGTGCCAGCAACTATCATTAAATCTGCTTGACGTGGGCTTGGACGAAACAAAAATCCAAACCTGTCCATATCATATCTACTAGCTGCTGCTTGCATCATTTCAACAGCGCAACAAGCAAGACCAAAACTCATTGGCCATAAAGAATTTGCTCTAGCCCAACCGATCAAATCATCTACTTTAGCAATTACAAAGCCACGATCAGACATTTCATCTGCCAATAAATCATCTTGTGTCTGCAATGTATTTTTACCCGCTAATAACTTATCCTGAGCTTGTGGTATTTCTTTTTTCATATTTATTCCCAATCAAGAGCGCCTTTTTGCCACTCATAAATAAAACCTATTGTTAGCACTAACAAAAACACCATCATCGACCAAAACCCTAACTGGCCTATAGCTTTTAAATTTATTGCCCATGGAATTAAAAATACCACTTCGAGATCAAAAATAATAAATAAAATTGCTACTAAATAAAAACGAATATCAAATTTACCACGAGCATCACCAAAGGCATCAAAGCCACATTCATAACTAAGCAACTTATCGCGCTGAGGTTTTTCTGTTGCTAAAAACTTGGGCAAAATTGCAACAACAATGGAAACCATAGTCGCAAGTCCGAAGAAGACTGCAATTGGTAAATATTCGGCCAAAAAATTTGTATGTGCTAGCATTGTTAAACTTTATAATTTTTTAACATCGATCCCTTTAATTAGCTACACCAAAAACCCATCTTTATCAATTGCAAAATCTCTTTCTGAGAACAAACATTAAAAATTAGGTATCTTTTATGACAAAAATAAAAACCATCAAGTTAAGTTATTGCTATTAATTCAGTAACGAAACACTAAAAAATACTTGAGATTTTTTTATATTTCATATATCATGCACGCATATAAGTAATCGTTCCTTTAATAGATATTATAAAACTTATGAAGAACTTACTAGCAATTTTAGTAATTTTTACAATAATTATCGTTAAAGCCGAGCATAGCTTGGCCGCGGAACATATCCCCTTACTTAAAACTACCGACAAAACCCATAAAAAACATAAAATTAATGATTTATTCAAGTCATACCTAGAATTAAGCAGTTTTAAACACAAAGTACTTTCGCAAAATTTGGCTAATGTGAACACGCCTGGATACAAGGCACATGACGTAGAAATACCCAGTAATTACAACGATCTAGCCGGAGATGGAAAACTAAGACACAAAGTTAAAATGGCACGTACTTCCGACAAACATCTTGTTGGATCACCCGATTCAGAAAATAAGTTTTCAAGTCATAAGCTGCAAGATCCTTATGAAACAAAAATGAATGGCAATAATGTTTCTTTAACTCAGCAAACAACTAAATTATCACAAAATAAAAATGATTATGCAGCCTCTGTTAAGGCTTACTCTACGACGAATGCTTTATTCTCATCAGTGCTGGGGAAATAATTATGAACAAAATAATGCAAATATTATTTATAATTTTACTTAGCCAATTAAAATGCAATCTAGCTCTTGCGGATAACCTAAAACAAGCTGTAGAAATTGCTGCACACGGCACCAAATTCCAAGCAGAGCGTTTAAAAATAGCCGCTGAAAATCTTGCAAACGAAGACTCTACTGGTGCCACCCCAGGCGCTGACGCTTATCGTCGTAAAGTTATTTTTGCTGATAATAAATATAATGCGAAATTAGGCACACGAGTAATTACCACAAAAAAAGTGGACGTTGATAATTCTGATTTTATTATGAAGTTTGATCCGCATCATCCCGCAGCCAATGCTGAAGGTTATGTAAAATATCCAAACGTAACACGTGAAATTGAACGTGCCGACGCAAGCGAAGCCCAACGTGGTTACGAAGCAAATTTAAGTGTTATTGAAGTTAGTAACTCTTTGATGAATAAAACTGTAGAAGCAATAGGTAGATAATATGTCAATTGATAGTATTGGATTATTAGCACAACAAAGCTATACACAAATTCAAGATCGGCCTAAATTAAATATCGCTGCAACACCTATAAATAATGCTGTGAATTTTCATGAAGTAGTAAACCGTCAATTCAATAGTTTTGCTAGCATGTCACCAGCGCAAATACTTAATCATATACAATCAAAACAAACAAGCAGCGCAACAACGATAGGAGGCAGCTCTTCCTCAGCTGGACTAGTTGGCTCTGCTACCAACACATTACGTGGTGCCGTTGCAAAACAGGAGCAAGTCGCTAAAAAATCCTTAATTGGAGAAGCGTCACTTGTTGAATTATTGACCGCAACTACGGAAGCCAAGAATGTTATGGACACAACCGTCCGAGTACGTGATAAATTCTTAGAAGCATTCGACAAAGTTATGAATATGAGCATGTAATGCTAATTAAAGACTAAATACTCTTGCCAGCTGCAAAGCCAGAAGACCAACCCCATTGAAAATTATAACCACCTAGCCACCCGGTAACATCTACCACTTCACCGACAAAAAACAAGCCAGGTACCTTAATAGACTCCATAGTTTTGGAAGATAATTCTTTAGTATCAACCCCACCTGCTGTCACTTCCGCCTTAAGGTACCCTTCACTCTCACTAATATTTGCCTCAAAATTATGAATAAAATTAGCAATATATGCTAAGCTCTTATTACTAAGATCTGTAATAGATTTATAAAAATCTGGATTCCCTAATGCTAAATTATCAACTAACCTATTGGTCAAATGGGCTTTAAGGTAATTCGCAATAGTTTGTTTACTATTTTTATCTGCATTAAATAATTCTTGCAGATTTATATTAGGTAATAAGTTTATTGAGATTTGCTCATGATCAAACTTCTCTAAATATGATGAAATTTGCAAAATAGCCGGACCGCTGAGTCCCTTATGAGTAAACAATAACCCTTCAGAAAAACTAACTCCCTTATAGCTAGCAGTAGAATAGTTAGACACACCTCTGAGTTCTTTAAATAATGTTTTTTGTTCCTCAGAAACAACAAGCGGAACAAGAGCTGGACGTGTTTCTACAATATTCAAGCCAAATTGTTGTGCAAGCCGATAACCAAAATCACTTGCTCCTATTTTAGGAATAGATAAACCTCCAGTCGCCACAACAAGAGTCTTACTAGTAAATGAGCCTTGATCAGTTTTTAGCTGAAAATTATCATTTTTTGATACGTCTCTTACATGGCATGATAATTTAATTTCAACTTTATGTTTATCACACAAGTCAATCAACATATCGATAATTTGTTTAGACGAACCATCACAAAATAATTGCCCTAATGTTTTCTCATGATAAGCAATATTATAAGATTCTATCAAACTAATAAAGTCACGCTCCGTATATTGAGATAAAGCTGATTTAACAAAATGTGGATTTTGACTAAGAAAATTCCTACTATTAGTATGCAAATTAGTAAAATTACACCTACCACCGCCAGAAATACGAATCTTCTCACCAACCTTATTAGTGTGCTCTAGAACTAAAACTCTTCTTCCATTCTGTCCTGCACTAATTGCAGCCATCAGACCAGCAGCTCCAGCCCCTATTACTATCGCGTCGTACATTATCTCTAATCACTAAAATTTGCTCACTATAACGCAACTGCGTGTAATAAGCAAAAACATAACAACTAGAAAGATATACATAAACTCGAGTACAATATTATTTGTAACCATAATGATTACTACAAATATAAACTTTACTTTATATAAGGAATATGAGTATTGTTAGGGTCAAATTAAATAAATAAATCAATGATTGAATACAAAGGAGAGTGCCCTTGTGGCGTAGTAAAATTTAAACTTATTGGTAAACCGTTATTTACCCAACATTGTCATTGCAGTAAATGCAGAGAAGTCATGACCTTATCGAACATAAATACTGATAAAGTTGCATATTCTTTCACAGCTGCATACATGACTCCTAATTTAATTTTCTCGAAAGGGCAAGGACAACTAAAAATAGCTGCAAGGAATACATCGGATTTATTTCTTTGTCAGTATTGCAATAGTTTAATCTATGGAATTTCTCAAGATCCCGTTAAACAAGCAGGCATAGGCATCAATGTTCAAAATGTACACTTCTTCAATAATAAACTTCCTCTATGTTTTTTACCAGATAAACATATTTGGTATCAAGACCGAATCATCGATGTTAATGATCATTTGCCAAAATACAAAGATACACCAATTGAACAATTTGGCACAGGAGAACTAGTTATGTAATGACGAAACTTAAAATGTAATGTTGTAGACAACTGAATCATCACATAAAATTTTTATCAAAATGTTATGTGCAGTTTTTCTCTAGCTCGATAAGATTTGAAATAGTATCATAATATTTGAAATCAACTAATTAGTAAAATTTATGTTATCAACTATAGCGAATATCATTCTTCTTATAGCATTAGGCTTTGCTGCATTTTTTGTATTCCAAAGAATGCGTGGTCAAACCAAGACGAAACGCATAACTCCCGTAGATCCTTCTGCCCAAAGCGCTTATGAAAAAGCTAACGTGCCTATGGAGGAAGAAGAAGTTAACCTAACATTACAAGAAAGAATTGAACTATCTTGGCAATTTCTGACTAATATTACAGAACAGATCATGAATCGTTTTTCTACAAAAGATCAACAACAAGTATATAAAGCTGGCCAACAACTGGCAAAAAACGGTACAAAGTATCAGCATGATGTGCACCAAGAAGCTAATTTTACCCAGAAAGCAATAAAAGCTAGAGTAGTACAACAAAACAAGGATAAAAGCACAGGTCAGTCTCGATAAATCTTAGCTTACGCTTTATGCTCCTTGGAACGTTTAGCAAAAATTACCACCATAAAATACGTGACTAAGGCGAACACACCTACATAGAATATTGGGAATAATTGCCACTCAAACTCACGCATAAACCAAAGACATATATAATTAGTTGGTCCGGACATCAACATAGACCCGGTCGTATGCCCAAGCCCTACCCCTCTATATCTTTCGTTTGCACGGAAAGCTTTTATTATTACTCCGTGCGCTAGGCTGTTAAAGGGAGCTACTGAAATTGCTAACAACAAACAGGCAATTAAGGTTAGGTTAATTAATTGATAATGAATTGAAACAACCATCAAAAAGCAAGAGATCAAAGTTGATATTAAACTATATTTTACTACGATTACACTACCAAATCGATCAGCAAGAAAACCCGATACTGGCATCGCAACCCCAAATACAAAAACTATAATGACAGAGAATGTAGTAATTATTTTATGAGTATACGGTACAACCATTGGCAAATATTGCTTCATAAAAATAATAGATACTTGATAAGTTGCTCCAAAACCTCCAGCTAGAAAAACAACACATATTAAAATTGTCCAACGCTTTCTTATAAAGGCTAAAATATTATTGAATTCCATTTTTTGTGCCTTTGATTTTACAAAATCTGGAGTCTCTTCTAAAAATTGACGAAAATACATAGCTAGAACTGCAAGAGGAGCAGATAATAAAAAGGGAATACGCCACCCCCACTCAGGAAAAATAGAAGAATTAAAAAAATTGGTTGATGCAATACCTAAAAGTAAACCCGCAACTCCTGTAGATCTAGTAAGCGCCGACGCAGTATAATGATGTTTTTGACCCAAATGTTCTATAACATAAATAGCCGCCCCATCATATTCACCGGCAGTAAAAAAACCTTGAAAAAATCGACATATTATCAAAACATACGTACTCCATACTCCGATAGAATTATATCCAGGTAATATACCAATTAGAAGCGTTGGCAAGGCTATACCTACCATGGTAATACGAAGAGAAATTTTCCGTCCATAAAGATCACCGATATGACTAAAGAACAATGAGCCAACGGGCTTTGCTAAATAAGAAAGTGCATATATTGCAAAAACATACATAAGGCTAGAAATTCTATCTAGACCAGGGAAGAATTTAGTCGCAAGAATTCCAGCTGAAAAGCCATATAAACTATAATCATAATATTCAACTACAGTACCTAAAAAAGCTCCCGTGATTTTACTCTTACGTTTTTTTGTCATCCTGATATCCTTTTGCGTTCTTTGAGAATAATATCCTGAATTTCTTTGACCGCTTTATCAAAATCATCATTCACTACTATATAATCGTAATTTTTTGCATGTGCTATTTCTTCTTCTGCAAGCTTGAGGCGCTTATTAATGACTTCTGTACTGTCTTGTGAACGTGATTTAAGTCTGGCCGCTAAAATATTAATATCAGGCGGGGTAATAAAAATACTAAGCACTGGTCCCTTAGCTAATTTGATTATTTGATAAGCCCCTTGAGAATCAATATCAAATAATACATCTTTACCTTCGGACAAGATATTTTTTACTAATTTATATGGAGTGCCATAAGAATTACCATAAATTTCAGCTTGCTCTAGAAATTCTACCTGCTTGACCATTTGATCAAACTCTGCACGTGTTTTAAAAAAATAATGCACGCCTTCTTGTTCGCCTGGTCTTGCTTCTCTTGTTGTTACAGATATAGATAAGGATAAATTATTATCTTGTTCTAATAATTTTTTAGCGATTGAAGTTTTCCCTCCACCAGAAGGAGCAGATAAAATAATCATCATTGCTTTATTTTTTAACGAACTTACCATATCATGAAACAATCAATTACAGAAATTTACTGGAAGTATAGTGTTATAACATGAAAAAAACAATTATTATTACTGGCGCTTCAAGTGGCCTTGGAGCAGCTTTAGCTGTAAAATATTCTAGCGCGGGAAATAATTTATTTCTTTTTGCCAGGTCAGAAGAACGTCTCAACAAAACAGCTGTTATGTGTAAAAATAATGGTGCAAACGTAACGACTATTATTGCTGACGTCACCGATGCTAAGGCCATGCAAAACCACCTAAATAATATAACTGAACAGCACAGCGTCGATATTGTGATAGCTTGCGCTGGAGTTTCAGCGGGAACGTTGGACGGACCAGAAACACCGCAACAAGTAAATAAAATCTTTGCTACAAATGTTAATGGCGTTATAAATACTATCATGCCTTTAGTGCCGCATATGATCCGTAAACAATCTGGCAATATCGTAATTATTAGCTCAATGGCTGGACTGCTAGGTTTATCCAGCGCCCCATCTTATTCTGCTAGTAAAGGTGCAGTGCGTTTATTTTCTGATGCGCTGAATGGCTACTTAAAAGCATATAACGTACATGTATCTAATGTAATTCCAGGATATATCAAAACACCAATGACCGCAGTAAACCAATTTCCTATGCCATTTCAAATAAGCGCAGATAAAGCAGCGCAAAAAATAATTCATGCAGTTGCGCGTAATCAAGGTGTTATTGCTTTTCCATTAATTATATATTTTGCCATGAACATATTGAATTTATTACCTAGTAGATTAATCTCTTACATAAACTCAAAACTTCCAGGTAAACCAGCTTTTGAAGAAAATAATACCTAAACCTTAATTAGTGTTATTTTTACAACATAATACTTGCTTAAAACACCACTTACACAATATTACGCATGCGTATAATAAAACAATATGCTATACAGCGGCAATGTTATAAATTTAAGTAACTGAAATGAATTAGTAAAGGGTCGTTATGAAAAAAATTATATTAACAACTGCAGCTATTGCAGTATTAGCATCATCTTCTGCACTAGCAATAGAAAATGATTTCTTTGTTAAGGTAAATGCTGGTTATTCAAAAATGAGTAAAGTTAAAAGCGCAAAAGCAAAGAATGATATGTTCTTTGGTATTGGTGCTGGTTATTACGTTATGGATAACGTAAGAGCTGACCTAACCTTCGACCATTTTGTTAATCCTACATTCAAAAAAGATGGCAAAAAAATCAAAGGCGAAGTAAACACGCTTTTATTAAATGGTTTTATCGATTTATTTGATATTAGCCTTGCAAAAGTATTTGTTGGTGCTGGTGTTGGTGGAAGTCAGGTTAAAGCTAAAGTGACCGGTGATGCGGTTGCTGCAAATAATGGCACTGCTAAACAAAAATACAATCTTGCTTATGCTGCATATCTAGGTAGCTCTGTTGAATTTGCACCCGGCATGACGGGCGAAATCACATATAGCTATAGAGCTATGGGCAAGACAAAAGAAGTAAATAAAGCTGATTATGACTTTAAGGGTCATAATGTTGGCGCTGGTGTGAGATTTGATCTATAAAATTATTAAACTTTAGTAATTTTATTAGATTAAAAATTGGGATATCCTTATTACACCCCAATTATTACGTGATATTTTTATTACAGTATGTATTTATCAAGCTAATAAATAATATCTGTAGCTTGATAAATACGAAGTGACTTGCTAATATCCGTTGTGTTAACTGCGAGTAGATTTTATTTAAATTTATTTTCAGTTGTGATTAATTAAACAGACTTATAAATTAGAGGAAATTATGAAAAAAATTCTATTAACAACTGCAGCTGTTGCTGTATTAGCTACTTCATCTGCTTATGCTATAGAAGATACATTCTATGTTAAAGCACAAGCTGGTTGGTCAAAAATGGCTAAAAATAAAGGCCTAAAATCAAAGAATGATGTTTCTTTCGGTGTTGGTGCTGGTTACCACGTGATGGATAATGCAAGAGTTGATCTTACTTTTGATCACTTTGTTAACCCAACTCATAAAGGTAAACTAAACGGTGCTGATATCAAAATTAAAGGCGATGTTAATACATTACTACTTAACGGTTTTGTAGATCTATTCGATGCTGATATAGCTAAAGTATTTGTTGGTGCTGGTGTTGGTGTTAGCCAAGTAAAAGCTAAGCTAAGTGCAACTGTAGCTGGCGTCTCACTTAGTACTAAAGCAAAACAAAAATACAATCTTGCTTTCGCTGGTTATATTGGTACTTCATACGAGTTCACACCTGGTGTAACTGGTGAATTAACTTACAGCTATAGAGATATGGGTAAAACTAAAAAGTTTAAAAACACAACTGATACTGTGCATTACAAAGGTCACAATGTTGGTGCTGGCGTAAGATTTGATATCTAATCTACACGTTCAACCAAAACGTTTCAAAAAAGGGAAGGCTTAGGCTTTCCCTTTTTTTATGCCTTTTAAAACAAGAAGTCTAGCACTCACACCCGTCGCTGTGAGTGCCGCGTGGCAGCACCTTATATACTCAGAAGCCATGTAAGAATGTTGCAAATGTCGAGAGATTGATGCAGCCGCACGTCTCCTTCGCGAGCGACTGGGTTTTGGGGTGGACCCTCTCTGGTGAAGAAAGCACAGTTTTCAAGGATCTCTGAATAGTAAAAATACTATAAATGTAATCTTGCAATCTGCGCAAGCTAACAACTTAGCCCATACTGAAGGAATTTACACAAGAGGCTTATAGTTGAATTTTACGCAAAGCATATTGCGGATCGGATGCATTACCAAATGTTTTGGCGAGTGATTCTATATCAGCAAAATTTTCTATGCCTTTTTTAATAGAGTGTAAGATACTATATATAACAGCTACAGGATCGGCATTTGCACCAGCAAGCCTATGTTCTAAACGTTTTGGTTTAGAATCTGGCATCCTAATTAGTACAGTGCGATTATTACCCCCATAAGAAATATGCGTTGGCGCCATGAATTTACTATCTAAACGCAAATAATCTTCCTTACTTGGTAAAAAAATATTTATATCCTCCAGCACATAATGACATAATATCTGGGCATATTTCTCAACATCATTATCTTCTAAGAAATTCAGATGTATATGCATAGAGCTTCCATAATCATCAGCAAATGGCTTTGAATTAAAATCTGCATTTCCACCTAATTCTACAGTAGATTTTATGATCAGCTGACGTAAATCTATGATCTCTCCCGCATATAGCGCTAAATTTCCCGATGGCAAAAGATCTACTTCATACTGATTTTTTCCCTTTTCTTCTTTAATAGTACGCCCTATTTTTTGCGCTAATAAATCTATATTTACATTGCCATGAATATAAAACTCAATTTCTGCTCCGATACATGGCGTAAGAGCTAACTCTTCTCTAAACTGTTGCTCTAGTTTACTTAAGAGATTGTATTGCTCTTGAATATCTGTTAATTTATGATCATTATTCATGTAAATATAGCGCTATGGAATTAGAATTTATTAAGGACAAAGTTTATTATAAAATTTTTGACCGCACTTATACAGCATCAAGTGGAATTTACAGTAAACATAAGCACACTGATGCTGCAAAATTGGCTAAAGTTCAACAAAATATTGATAATATAAAAACTGAATGCAAGGCTGATAAACTAGTAATTCTAAAACAAGTACATGGAAATTCGGTAATATGCGCAGATAGTTCTGATTGCGAGCAACAATTAGAAGCTGATGGATCTGTAACCAAAGGAAAAAATATAGCATTATCTGTACTTACTGCCGACTGCGTACCTGTGCTATTTGCTAGCGCAGATGGACAAGTAATTGGCGCAGCTCATTGTGGGTGGAAAAGTGCCAAAAGCGATTTAATCAAACAAGTTAGCTTAATGATGAAGAGCAAAAATGCGACAAATATCAAAGCAATTATTGGCCCATCAATTCAGCAAAAATCATATGAGGTAAGCGCAGATTATTATCATGATTTCATTAATGATGCAGCAGAGTGCAAACATTTATTTATAGCATCAAGCAGAGAAAATCATTATATGTTTGACCTTAGCGGCTACGTAAAACATAAACTTGCACAAGAAAATATTGAGCTATTCTTGCATATAGATGATGACACTTACTCTATGCCAGAAAAATATCCAAGCTATCGCCGTAGCACGCATGGGAAAGAAGCATACACTCAGAATATATTATCTACAATAATGATTAAATAATGCTAAAATTACTCACACCAAATTTCTTTATACAATCCGAGAAATTACTTATCCCACTATTAGCTATATTGCTACCTGTGGTGCTTGGTACTGGTTTATATTATGCGTTATTTTCTTCTCCGCCAGATTACCAGCAAGGCGAAATGGTACGCGTAATGTATGTGCATGTTCCAGCTGCTTGGATGAGTCTTGGTATTTATAGTTTTATGGCGATATGCAGTTTTTCTGCCCTAGTGTGGAAAACCAGAATGTCTTACATTTTTGCCATAGCTGCAGCTCCTATTGGAGCAACATTTGCTTTAATTACTTTAGTAACTGGATCGATCTGGGGTAAGCCTATTTGGGGTACCTGGTGGGTGTGGGATGCTCGCCTGACCTCAATGCTAGTATTATTCTTATTATATATTAGTTATATTGCTATTATTAATAGTAGTTCTGGAAATATATTACGTGCTGAAAAACCAGCCTCTGTTATGGCTTTGATTGGCTTTATTAATATACCTATCGTTAAATTTTCTGTTGATATATGGTACAGCTTGCACCAACCAGCTAGCGTATTAAAATCAGGTGGACCTTCCATACATAGTACAATGCTATTACCGTTAATGATAATGTTTAGCAGTTTTATTATCTATTTTGTCTTAGCCTTACTAATGCGTAGTAAAACTGTAATGAATAACTTAAAACAAAGGAAAAACTAGATGACTTATGTTGTAACTGATGAATGCATTAAATGTAAATATACAGACTGCGTAGAAGTATGTCCGGTTGATTGTTTTTATGAAGATGATTTAATGCTTGCTATCAACCCAGATGAGTGCATAGATTGCGGAGTATGCGTACCTGAATGTCCAGTTGATGCCATAAAAGAAGAGTCTGCGGATCTCATAGAATGGATTGAACTCAACAAAGAAATTTCTGATAAAGGGGTAAACATTACCTTAATAAAAGATCCACTACCCGATGCAGATAAATACAAAGACGAGAAGAATAAATATGAAAAATACATGCGGTAAAAGGGAGCTAAACAAACGCTAAAATTTCTTCAATTGAATTGCAAATAATTACTAAATCCTCTGGCCTAGAAAGCGAATGGTTTGCGCCTTTGATTAATTTTAACACTACTTCCTTGGCTGTTATCTTAGCAGCCGCGCGCTCGGATATAGTATATGGAACGTCAATGTCCAGCATGCCATGAATTAAATGTACAGGGCATGAAATATCTATCGATTTTTTATTTAACAATAAATATTTACGACCATCTACAATAAGCCCATGACTCACGGGATATGCATTACCACAATTAGGGTCGCTGCCAGTAATGTTTACAACACCATTCTTTACTATATTTTCTTGCTGCTCTACGCTTATTTTATTCCACATTAATTCTTCGGTAAAATCTGGCGCTGCTGAAATAGCTATCATACCAATAATTTGCTGTGAATTTTCTATAGATTTTAACATAGTAATCCATCCACCCATACTAGAACCGACAAGAATAACAGGTCCATCACATAGATTATCTATCACCAAACTTAGCCCTTCAAGCCAACTGCTAATTGTTTGATCTATAAACTCACCAGATGAATTACCATGCCCAAAATTATCAAATCTAATAAAATTATAATCACGTTCTTTACAATATTTTTCAATATATAAAGCCTTAGCTCCATTCATATTAGACATTAGTCCATGATGGAAAATTAGAGAAGGGGCTTTCTTTTCTATAGCATTCAGTTTATGATAAACAATAAACTTTTCTTTATTTTTACTATATAAAATATTCATATATCTAAGGATTATTTATGACTAAAGCTAAAAACTACCATAAAAAAACAATTCTGCAAGTAGTACCAGCGCTTATTTCTGGAGGAGTTGAGCGTGGAACTCTTGAGATTGCCAAAAAAATAGTAGAAGCGGGTAATAATTCAATTGTAATCTCAGCTGGTGGTCCTTTGGTGGCCCCTCTAGAAAAATCTGGATCTAAACATATTATCATGAATGTTGCTAGTAAAAATCCTATAACCATATGGTATAATGCAAGGAAAATTTCTGCTATTATTCGTGAATTAAATGTCGATATTGTGCATGCAAGATCGCGCGCTCCTGCTTGGAGCTGTTATATGGCAGCTAAATCCACTGGTATAAGATTAATTACTACTTTTCATGGTATTTATAACTTTAAAAGTAGCATCAAAAAATTCTATAATAGCGTAATGACTGAAGGTCACAAGGTTATTGCAGTATCAAATTTTGTAAAAAAACACATCATTGATAATTACAAAATTGATGAAAAAAAAATCATCGTTATTCATCGGGGGGTCAACCATAATGACTTCTCCCAAAAAAATCTAACAACAAAAATCATTACGAATTTCAGAGAGAAATACAAAGTACCAATGGATACTCCTGTAATATTATTGCCCTCGCGTATGACTGAATGGAAAGGTCATATGATATTGATTGACGCCTTAGAAAAAATCAAAGATTTAAACTTTTATTGTATTATGGCTGGTGATTTGGCAAAACACCCAGCTTATGTTACCCGTATCAAAGATAAAATTCATCAATATAAAATTAAAAACCGCATACAATTATTTGGGAATGAACCAAATATGACAGCTTTATATGGCATCTCAGATATTGTGCTTTCCACTTCAATTGAACCAGAAGCATTTGGTCGCACGATAATTGAAGCTCAATCGATGGAAAAAATAGTGATAGCAACTAATATTGGCGGAGCTTGTGAAACTATTGAAGATGGCGTGACAGGATTCCACATACCACCAAGAGATAGCGATGCACTTGCTGAAAAAATTGCATATTGTTTATCCATTATTGGTTCGCAAGAGTCAAATGATATGACTAGCAAAGCTAGAAAAGCTGCTACTGATAATTTTTCTTTAGACCTTATGCTAAAAAGTACACTTTCTATATATGATGAAGTAAACTAGATAGTAGAGTATACAAATTATGATTTAAACTAATGCGCATATTATTTATTCATCCGAATTTTCCTGGACAATTTAAACATATAGCAGCGCATCTAGCAAAAAATCCTAATAATGAAGTAATATTTGCCTGTACTTATACTAATAAACTGAATATTCCTGGCATTCGTACGGTTATCTCACGCCCCAAATCATCTCCGACAAATAGCACCACACATCGCTATGTGACTAGCTTTGAAAAAGCTGTTTACAGTGCGCAAAGCATATGGAGAGTATGTCATAAATTAAAACAATCTGGTTTCGTTCCTGATGTTATCTACGCTCATCCTGGCTGGGGAGACGGTATGTTACTCAAAGATATATACCCTGATACACCATATATAGCCTATATGGAATTTTATTATCATGCATTTGGAGCAGATGTGCATTTCTACCCAAATGAAAAACTTAGCCCAGATAGGATAGCCAAAATTAGATTAAAAAATGCCACTAACCTAATTAACTTAAGTTCTTGTGATTGGGCGATTTCTCCAACTCATTGGCAGGCTGGATTGCATCCGAATGATTTTCATCATAAGTTTTCTGTGATACATGAGGGTATTGATACTAATAATTTAACACCTAAAAAAAATAACCCAAAACTAACATTGCCAAACGGAGATCAACTCCCTGTACATGCAGAAATTGTTACTTATGCAGCAAGAAATTTTGAACCATATCGAGGCTTTGAGCAAGTCATGCGATCAATTAGTCTACTGATGAAAGAACGTCCTAATGCTCATTTTCTTATGATTGGAGGTGATGATGTAAGTTATGGTAGCAAATTACCAAATGGACGGACTTACCGAGAGAAACTGTTACAAGAAATAGATCTAGATGAAACACGTCTACATTGGTTTGGAAAGCTACCATATGATGAATATCATGAAGTCTTAAAACATTCAATGGCTCATATTTATATGACAATACCGTTCGTACTTTCCTGGTCTTTATTAGAGGCGATGGCTATAGGTTGCCCTATAGTAGCCTCAAATACTGCTCCAGTAGTTGAGGTAATAAAAGATGGTAAAAACGGACTACTTGCTGATTTTTTCTCCCCTGATAAAATCGCCAAACACGTAGTTACCTTACTAAATAATCCAGCACTAAGAAAGCAGTATGCCGTCAATGCAAGAGAAACTATTATACAAAAATATAGTACAAATAAAATTTTGCCATTATACGAAGAACTAATAACAAATATTGCGAATGGCGATCTACACGCCGCAAAACAATTAGCACCACCAAAAATAATTTGACAAAAAGCTAGCTCCCGTGATAAAAACCGCATAAGATTTCGACCAAGCTAAAGTACTAAAGACGTTCTGAAACTAAGAAATATTAACTCTACACGAAAACGTGATATGTTTTCATATAGAATTAGGGGCAAAGCCGTGCAGTGTTTACCCTACACAAGCACAGTGAAACCTACAAAATTATAGCCTATACGAGATGATAAGTAAGAAATTTATCGTATAAGCTTAAAGGCAAAGCTGTGCAATGTATATCCTACATGAGTACAGCCAAACCTACAAAATTACAGCCTATACGGAAAAAGTGGGAATTTTATCGTATAGACTTGAATTTAAAGGCGTAGCTTGCGCAGCGTACATTTGTACGTGAGAACAAGCGCAGACCTGCGAAATTCATGTATATACGATAAAATTCCCACTTTTTTGCCTCTGTGGTGGAATGGTAGACACGACAGATTCAAAATCTGTTGCTCTTCGGGGCGTGCCGGTTCAAGTCCGGCCAGAGGTACCATCTTTTTCTAATGGATGACATTCTTGTAAAGTTTTCTTTAAGTGCCCAGTTTGTACATGTGTATATATCTGTGTGGTACTTATATCTGAATGCCCTAGCAACTCTTGAATTACACGCAAATCAGCGCCTCCTTCTAACAAGTGCGAGGCGAAACTATGGCGTAAAACATGGGGTGATATGATATCCGGATCTAAACCTGATTTAAGTGCTACTTGTTTTAATAGAGTAGCAAAGTTTTGTCTGGTCATATGACCTTGGGAAGAATTGCTAGTAAAGAAATAGGTTTTAGCTAATTGTGATTTAGATTTACAAAAATGCTCCCTTATTTGTAAGTAATCAGCAATAGCTCTCCGAGCTTTATCACTGATTACAACCATACGCTCTTTACCACCTTTTCCTTTTACTAGGAAGGTAGATCGTACTTCCATGCTTTTATATCCACTAGTTATCTCTATAAGTTTTAAGGAAACTAATTCACTAACCCGAAGACCACTTGCATAAATTAGATGAATCATCGCGCAAAGACGTACACCTTCTGGAGAAGGGTCATTATGACAAAAATCTAGCAAAAGGCGAATATCTTCAACAGATAATACAGATGGTAATTTATTACCATATTTGGGTAAATCTACTACTAAAGTTGGATTATAGTTTGTATGATTTTCGCTAATTAAAAAATTATAATAACTTTTAAGCGTAGAAATTTTTCTATTAATCGAACGAGGAGCTATTTCCTTTTCGGCAAGAGATATTATATATTTATCTATATCTTCCGTAGAAGCGGATAACTCGGTTATGCTCTTTTGGATTAAAAACTGCCGATAATCCGATAAATCACGCTTGTAACTGAGTAGAGAATTTTCAGCAATACCACGTTCGGCCAGGGCCATTTCTAGAAATTGTTCAATATATTTCATATCATACATAAGTATGTTGGAGGCCAGAGCCGGAATCGAACCGGCGGATAGAGGATTTGCAGTCCCCGGCATTACCACTTTGCTACCTGGCCATATAGATAGAACAGCGACTTAGTTTGTAATCAAAATTACCTCAAAAAGCAATAAGAAAGTTGAATCATGGTAAAATACATAAATCAAACTACCTTGCTCAGACGATTTTTCCTAACCGACGTGCGTGCCTTCCGCCTTCGAATTGGGTCTCTAGAAATTTGTTAACTATTTTTAAGGAGATCTCATCTTCTACTAGCTTGCTACCAAGAACCAATACGTTTGCATTATTATGCAAACGTGAATACTCAGCCATATATTCATTTACACATAAAGCAGCACGAATTGAAGAACTACGATTGGCAGCAATCGACATACCAATTCCAGTACCACATATTAATATACCCTTTAGCGCTGAGTCTTCGATAATTTCTTCCACCATCTTGTGTGCATAATCAGGATAATCAACCCTCTCATCATCATCTGAGCCTAAATTCAAAATTTTGAGTCCTTTTCCTCGCAGAATTTTGATAATTTTGGCTTTTAAATTCACACCAGCATGGTCACTTGCAATTGCTAAATCATAAATTTTCATTAAAAAACACTTTTTATATAAAAAAACACTAGAAGTTAGTATATAATAGCGTTAACTTATTGCATAATAATTTTATATAAAAATCATAAACACGACATGAAAAGCTGTAGTTTTTTTATCCTATTAATATTAACCCTAACAAGCTGTGCTGTTACAAAGGCTCCAGCACCTATTGAATATAACCATAAAAATGCAAAATTAAGTAGCTCAACAATCCCAACTATCGATAATGATGGTGCAGTTGTTTCCAGTTCTACACAAGCAGAGTCACTTTCTTCGGAAGTCATAAGTCCCTATAAGGACGGAGATGATTATATTGTGCCAGCGGCAAGTCCGATCGAACAAGGCAAAAAAATTATCTATCATGAGGTGAGAGTTGGTGAAACTATCGAAGATATCGCATTAAAATACGAGCAAACGGTAGATGAAATTACAATGCTTAATCAACTATACCCTCCTTATTATTTAGACGAATTCCAAATAATCAAAATAAAAGTAAACAAAGATGCTGTTCCAGCCGCCACTCCCCAACAACAAATAATAGCGCCAACCCCACAAGCTTTAGACTTTGTGGCGCCAGTACCAGGAAAAGTAATTTCTAAATTTGGTGAAAAAACAGCATTTGGTCAAAATAAAGGCATTAATATTGAAGCAAAAGCTGGTACAAAAGTAATAGCTGCCGCTGGTGGACAAGTTATTTATGCAGATTATGACGCAACTTTTGGCTACCTAGTCATTATTAAAGTTGCTGGTAAAAACATTGTCACTTCATATGCGCATTTAGAAGATATGGTCTTATCCAAAGGAGCTTCTATAAAACAAGGTGATGTCGTAGGCTATGTAGGAAATACAGGAAAAGTAAAGACTGCTCAATTGCATTTTGGTATACGTGATGGCAAAACTGCCAAAGATCCTTTACAATATGTGAATTACTAGATATCAAAACTATGGTTTAAAGTATAAAACCAAAATGAGGCCTATAACTTGTAGCAAGACACCTATTGCTTGAGTAATCTCTTTGTCCTTCTGAGCAGACACCATCTTAGCTTCTAATAGTACCTTTTTTGTATATAAATCATTTATATTATCTATGGTTTGAGCCTGAAGTTCTTTTAATTTTTCTGATAAAAATTCAATGCCACTACAAGTATCGTTACTCATCTCAATATTATGATAATTAATAGTGTCACTAACATAACTACAGGCTGCTTGGCGAGCTGGGTCAAGAGCTTCACGATCGACAGCAAGTGTATATAATATAACACTCATGGCATATCGCTGCTCAAGCTCCTGCTGCTGCCTCCAAGCAAAGTTTATCTTATCGTCATACTCGGATATTTCTGTACGTAACCCAGTAACTCGAGATTGAGCTTTATTAATTACATAATAAGAAATAAAAACGGACAAAATGGTAAATATAATACCAATAATAAGCATCATTCTAGGCATACAAATTCTCGTAATAATTATCTACATTATTAACTATAACATGGCTAGTCATGGACTTCTTTACTCCGTTCGCAGCGCTAGATGATAAAACTTTTATAAATTATAATGCGTATTTAAGCCCAAGTGATAATACTGGGAATAAGCGCAAATATTTTTTTGCATCATTCACTCCTTTTTTTACATCTCTTTCAACAGCAGCTTTGGCTGAAGCACCACCATTACCTGTAGATGTTACAGAAACTCTTGGATTACCTGCATACATAATACCGGCCTCACAGTTAAAACTCCAAGGACTATTATTGAAGAAAGAACTATCATAACCCAAGGTGGCAATGCCTGAAATTGCATTTCCTAGAGTAAGTTTTGATGAAACTGCACCAATTTCAGACACACTATAAGTAACTCCATCTATTGTAATTGGACGGGAGGGAGTTGCTTTTGCCGTTACTTTATTACCATTATAGGCAACACCAGCAGATAGTCTGAAGCCAGACTCAGCAAACGGGTGCCAATCTAGCATAATAGGGACAGTTAATAGAGTTAACTTCCCTCTTAAATTAATTTTACCACTATTTAAATTATGCTTATAAGTAAAATAATTTAAACCCAATCGTCCAAAGAAATTATCCGCCAAAGGGGCTCTAACTTCGGCACCAATTCCTTGAGTACCAATTTTAGGACCAAGGGCTACGGTAGCGTGCATCGCATAGGCAGAATTTGATAATATTGTTGAAAAAACTAATATAGCTAATATATTTTTCATATTTAAAACGCATTTAAAATTGTAATATCAAGATATTACTAAAAAAAACATTGATAACTCCAGCATTTATTACCTAAAACAACATATATATAATAAACACGTGCTTTGAATATCACATCCCACACAAAAAGTCTCAATAGCCTTTAAATGAATTACAACCTTCAAAAAGGAATAGCTGTTATGTTAGGTTACAACTTTTGATATAATAAACTAATAAAAATTATGAAACTCAGTATAATCACCATTGAAAATGAAAAAGATAAAACTAATTCAGTACTAAAAAATGAAGCTAATATCGTTACATTTCCTTTATCTACCCTAGATCAAGATACAATACAAACAATGCAAGAAATGCTCTATAAACTTAACGGAGTTGGTCTTGCTGCAACGCAGGTGAATATTAACAAAAAGATCGCGCTAATTTATATTCCAGAAAGCGCCTCGTTGCTTCGAGAGGATGTGCGTACATACCCAATGCATACTATCATTAACCCAGAATATATAGGAATTGAAGAAGGTTCCAAAGTCAGTGATTTCGAAGGATGTTATTCTGTAAAAAGTGTATACGGCAAAGTACCACGCTATCAAACAATCAAAGTAAAATATCAAAATATTACTGGCGAGACGATAGAAGAAACTGTCTCTGGCTTTTATGCAAGAGTATTACAGCATGAAATTGATCATCTAAACGGATTATTAATCACGGATCGCCTTACCCCAGATTGCCAACAAGGCACATTTGAAGAAATGCTAGAAATACGCCGAGAAGAATTACCTCTAGATAAACGCAAACAATTTGATCAATTAATTAAAGATAAAATCTCAAAGGAAGAAAATTAAAATGCATAATTCAATCATCTGCCTACTTATATTTCTTACTATTACTTATAATTCTGCTTTTGCTAGTGTGCATGGTGCAGACACTGAACCCAAGAAAGAATCTCCTGCTTTTGCTGATAAATCACGTCTTTTGATAAATGAGCTTAGCAAAATCAACGATACTCACATTGGTGGAGTAGAAGCAATACATCTCATACTTGAGCAAGCTCTACAAATGGCACCTAATATAGCTAACAAGAATATACTAGATATTGGCTGTGGCTTTGGTGGTACTGCAAATTTTCTACAAAAAGAAGGATTTAAACAAATTTGGGGAATTGATATAGACGCATCTGCAATTGAATATTCTAAACAGCATTATCCTGATGTGCAATTTACTGTAGCGGATGCAACAAAACTTACCGCTGTTTTTGAAGATGAATTTTTCTCATTTGTGTATATGTTTAACGTGGCATATGCAATTGACGACAAAGCAGCTATGCTACAAAAAATAAAGGCTGTCTGTAAGCAAGGTGCGGTACTTGCTATATTTGATTATGCTCTAAAAGACCCATCCTATGCAGATGCAATTATTGATATAACTGGCGCTAAGATACCCCCTTTAAATATAGATAAACTTAAGACTTTACTTGTGATATTAGGATGGGAAGTAGTTGAAAATACTGACATTACTGAAAAATATAAAAGCTGGTATAAAAACTTACTTGCAAGAATAGATTCACAAAAAGAGATGCTTATAGCTAGCGGATATTCGGTAGAAGAAATAAAATTAGTACAAGATAATTTGTTGCATATGCTTTCTTTAATGAACGAAAATAAACTGGGCGGAACCATTTTATTTGCAAAAAAATTATAAAAGCAAACATAGAAAATTTTTTAATACCACTAAACTACTAAATAATTAGTCTAAGTTAAAAATTTATTGTAACTTCAAACAACATGAATAAATTAGTATTACATCTATGATTGATCCAGAGTGGATTTTGTATTTAAGATCTGAATATCTAACTGAATTTTTTATTTTATTACCCTTTTTAGCGAACGGCGTATTTTATATCTCAACAATAGCTATCGGTCACTGGTTAAGACCAGGTGGATGGACGTTTATACAGCTTGGTTTTCTTGTGCCATTTGCTACTATCGTCAATCTAATTTTAAAACATAGTTTTGCTATCATAAGACCTCATGAAGATTTGCATTTAGTGCATGTTGAATCAATATTAGGATTCCCTAGTGGTGATGTACAAGTAGCAGTGGTTTTCTGGGGAATATGTGCTTTAAGATGGACTAATAAATATTTCAGAGCCTTCTCTATTATAATAATTGCTTTAATCATGAGCTCAAGAATATATCTTGGGGTACATAGTCTTCCAGACGTGATTGCAGGATTATGTTTTGGACTTATTACCTTGCTATGGTGGAAATTAAATATTACCCAAACGATGGTACGTAGTTGGTTTAGCGGTAAAGCATCCAGTTATTGGGGGATTTTACTAGCAATGTTTACTCTCTACTTCCTAACGGTTGAAGAAGATATAACTTCGTCTTTGTTTATTGTTTCTAGCGGTGCTTTAATCGGCTATGGTTTATCTTTAAAAAATATTGCTAGATGGTCTTACGAGCCAGGAATGTTTTCTACTTATCATATTACCTCGATTTGTCTTTCTTATATAATGCTTATAATAATGGCTACAGTAATACCGACAATCAATTTCAACACAACTACAATAATTGTTAGTGGGGTTTTGGAATCTGGACTACTGATATTTATGATATTTTCAGTCTTTCCTTATATACAAAAAACTATCGCGCGATTAGAGTATGAAAAAAGCGCCCGTAATGATGACCTATAAGAAATTCATTCTACTCAGGTAAATGTTGTAAACTCTCATTAACTGCACATAATTCTTGATATATTTCTGGGTCAATATTACCACCTGTTATCAACACAAGAATTACTTGGTTTTTTGGTTGTGTCTTGAGCCACGCATGCGCAGCTGCCATACTTATTGCAGCTGATGGCTCACAAGTTACTTTCATCATTTGTATTAACCATGCAGTCCAGTAACGGATTAACTCTTCATCTATTGAATGAAAACCATCTAATTTACGTAAATAACCTAATGTACGTTCAGAGACAGCTAGTGCGCGTAAACCATCAGCGATGGTTTCCGGAGATTCTTGAAATCGAAAAATTTTTTGCGTGGCTAAAGATTGATGTGCATCATTAGCTATGCTAGGCTCTGCGCCATGCAATTGAGCACTTGGTAACAATAATTCCTTGGCTAAATAGGCCCCCGAGAGCAAACCTCCACCACCACAAGGACCAAAAATGGCGTTAGCAACCTGCCCCATTTCCGCCATTTCCTGTAAAGCTTCATAACAAATAGTACCAGCACCAGCAATCGTTGCATCATCATCTGATGGGTGTAAATAATGATATTCACCTTCACCATCTATTTTGGCTAAATGCTCTGCCTCGCTTCTAGTATTAGTATATATAACTTCTGCCCCATAATATTCCGCTATACGCTTCTTAATAGCTGACACATTTTTGGGTAAGTAAACCCTAGCATGAATGCCAAATAGTTTAGCAGCATAAGACATAGCAAGTCCATGATTACCAGTACTATACGCTACTATTTTCTGAGGCATATTGCCCTCTTCTTTGAGAGATAATAAATGATTTAATACTCCACGAATCTTAAAGGCTCCAGTTTTTTGTACTGCATCCATTTTAAAATAAACTTTACTTCCAAGCATTTCATTTAATAAATTTGAATGAAGTAATGGTGTTTTATGAATATAACCTCTAATACGCGAATAGGCTTTTGCCACTACTAAAGGATTTTGTATTGATTGATTCATCTTATTTTGTACATCCCAATCAAAAGAAATGTTACCATAATTTTGTAACCGCTTGAAAACATTAGATGAAAGCATTATATAACTATCATTGATTTAATATACAAAAAATTTATAAAGGTCTTACAAGTATAATGAATACTGAGAAAAAAACTTTACCACTACTAACTCTTCGTGATGTTATTATTTTCCCTGGAACAATTGCGCCAATTTTTATTGGAAGAGAAAAATCATTGAATTCCCTTCTTGCCGCTAAAAAAATTGAAGATGGCCAGCATATATTACTAACGACTCAGAAAAAACAAGATATCGAAGACCCTAAAGCGACAGACTTATATAAAATTGGTGTTTTAGCAAAAATTATTCAAACGGTAAAACTACCCAATAATAATGCAAAAATATTAGTCGAAGCTATAAGCAGAGTAACACTTACTAACATAAGCGGTGAAGACATATTTATCTCTGATTATTCCATTGTACCAGATAAAGAAGTAACGGATCTGGAAGCATTAAATGACCGTGCTCAGTCTGCTATGGATTCGTTCAAAGAATATGCCAGAACTAATAAAAAAATAAATCTTGAAATTCTTAATATACTTAATGAACAAAAAAATCCTAGCTACATTAGCAATATTATAGCATCACATTTAACTTGTAAGCTGGCAATAAAACAAAAATTGCTTGAAGAAATAGATGTACTTAAACGCTCTGAAATGCTAGTTGAAATAATCACCACAGAAAGCACCCATATAGATACTGAACAGTCAATACAGCAGCGTGTTAAAAAACAAATTGAGAAAACACAAAGAGATTTCTATTTGAATGAGCAAATGAAAGCTCTACAACAAGAAATGGACGGAGGGGATGAAAAATCTGACTTCTTTGACTTAGAGAAAAAAATTAAAAAGCTAAAATTATCAAAAGAAGCTAGAGAAAAAAGTGAAGCTGAATTAAAAAAACTAAAAATGATGAATCAAATGTCAGCGGAATCATCTGTTGTGCGAAATTACCTAGAAGCTCTTTTAGCAATGCCTTGGGGACACCGTACAAAAAATGCTATAGACATAAATAAAACTGAAGAAATTCTTAACCGCGATCATTATGGTCTAAAAAAAGTAAAAGAAAGAATAGTAGAATATTTATCAGTCTTAAAACGCTCTAGAAAAATAAAAGGACCAATTCTTTGCTTAATTGGCCCTCCGGGGGTTGGTAAAACCTCTTTAGTCAAATCCATCGCTGAAGCTATGGGCAGAAAATATACTAAATTTGCCCTTGGTGGCGTACGCGATGAAGCGGAAATTAGAGGTCACCGTAAGACCTACCTTGGATCAATGCCAGGGAAAATTATCAATCTCGTTAAAAAATCAAAAGTAGACAACCCTGTTATGCTATTTGATGAAATCGATAAAATGAGTGCAGATTTCAGAGGCGACCCAGCATCGGCCTTGCTAGAAGTTTTAGACCCGGAACAAAATTCACATTTTGTTGATCACTATTTAGAAGTAGAATATGACCTATCTGACATAGTTTTTATTGCTACTGCAAACTCATATGATTTACCGCGTGCTTTAATTGATCGTATGGAGATAATAAATATTGCCGGTTATATTGAAGAAGAGAAACTAGAAATAGCCAAAAGCCATCTGATTTCTAAACAATTAAAAATGCACGGCATTAAACCGCATGAATTACAAATCACGGATGAAACTATCCTGGAATTAATACGGTATTACACCAAAGAATCTGGTGTTAGATCACTTGAACGAGAAATTGGCGCGCTTGCCAGAAAAGTGCTAACCAAAATCCTAAAAAGTAAAGACGTTAAAAGTGTAATTGTAAAACCTGAAAATCTAGAAGAATATTTAGGCGTAAAGAAATATCGTTTCGGTTTGGCAGAAACGGAAAATCAAATTGGTACCACAACCGGACTAGCTTACACTGAAGTTGGTGGTGATTTACTAAGTATTGAAGCAGCTTGTTTTCCTGGTAAAGGAGGAATTAAATCGACTGGTACATTAGGCGACGTAATGAAGGAATCAGCTGAAGCTGCATATACTTGCTTCCTAGTGAGAGCTAAGAATTTAGGACTAAAGGAAAAAGATTACAAAGAAATGGATGTACACTTACATGTACCAGAAGGAGCCACCCCCAAAGATGGTCCCTCTGCAGGAATTGCAATCTACACCACATTAGTTTCATTAATGACTAAAACGCCTGTTAATAAAAATGTTGCCATGACTGGTGAGATTACTTTACGTGGTAAAGTATTACCTATTGGTGGTCTAAAAGAAAAACTACTAGCTGCTAAAAGGGGTGGAATAAAAATAGTTCTAATTCCAGAAGATAATGTAAAAGATCTAAAGGATATTCCAGAAAATATTACTGACAAACTAGAAATAATACCTGTATCTAATATTGAACAAGTATTAAAACATGCGCTTGTTAGTAAAAAATTCACTAAAGATTTGTCTGCATAACTCTATGCAAAAAGAGCTCTCATATTATTATGTGCGAGCTCTTTTTAATACTAAATCTCAGCAATTATATGCTCTCTATAATTTTTTTATTTAAACCAAAATTACGAGTTAATTGATACGTTGATTCAAGGTGCCTCGTAGGTTTTTCATCACTTCTAGCATGCCCTCTGTAACATTGTTCACCAAGCATTCTTTATTCATGTTTTCTAACAACGCGTTTTAATAGCGAATAGTATTACTTTCAACATTCGCTTTCTGTTGCTTTCCGTTTTTTTACCCCAACTATCAACTTTAAATATTGATACTACGGTTAAGCGTTACATATTTAAAACTAGATGATGATGTATAGTAAAATAAGTTGAATTAGCACAGTGCAAAAAGTTGAACTAAAGTGTCATATAATGTATCAAAAAGAGTTATTTTTCCTTTGATCCATCGCTTCATGTTAGCCCAGAATTTCTCTATTGGGTTTAAATCAGGTGAATACGGAGGCAAAAAA